>Ga0307470_10001170_pt1 | contig 10649 bp, 7 predicted proteins | sample atmos_gasesAM3C__FD_204565 | JGI IMG/M metagenome (GOLD analysis project Ga0307470, IMG submission 204565) | Hardwood forest soil microbial communities from Morgan-Monroe State Forest, Indiana, United States - atmos_gasesAM3C_05 | ecosystem: Environmental > Terrestrial > Soil > Temperate forest... | reverse complement strand
ATCTCGGGCAGGGCGAACTTCGCGTGCTCCTCCATGACGATGATGTCGGTGCCGAGTACCAGCTCGAAACCGCCGCCGCACGCGATGCCGTTCACCGCCGCGATGATGGGCTTGTTGAGATTCCTGGGGTAATTCAGGCCGGCAAAGCCCCCCACTCCCCAGTCAGAGTCGGACGCCTCGCCGGCCGCCGCCGCCTTGAGATCCCATCCGGGCGAGAAGAATCGGTCGCCGGCGCCGGTAATGATGGCAATCCGGAGCTCAGGGTCGTCGCGGAACGAACTCACGATCTGATTCAAGCGGCGGCTCGCCTTCAGATCGATGGCGTTCGCCTTCGGCCGATCGATGGTCACTTCGAGAACGGGGCCGTCTTTGACGGTATGAACGCCATCTGTCATATCAGAACTCCTTCAGGGGAATCTCTTCAAGCGGATCATCGCATCCACCGCGACCGCGCCCAAACCGGCGGGCCGGACGATCACGGGGTTCACATCCAATTCGACCAATGCAGCCACATTCTCGGATGCATAGCGCGCCACGCTCAAAATGACGTCAGTCAATGCGTCCACATCGGCCGCCGGCTTGCCGCGATAACCGCGGAGCAATTTGCCGGCGGTCAGGCTGCGGAGCGCCGATTCCACCGACGTGCGAGTCCAGGGAGGCAGCAGGCTGACGCTGTCCGACAGGATCTCCGTGAACACGCCGCCCGATCCGAGAACCAGCACCTGACCGAACTGCGGGTCGACGATGACGCCGATCAGGATTTCGGCGACGCCGTCAGTGAACATCTCTTCCACCAACAGAGTGTCCGAGAGCTTCGCCAGCCGCTCAGCCGCTCTCATCACTTCGGCCTGGGTGTTCACGTTGAGCACCACACCGCCCACTTCGGTCTTGTGCTCCAAGTGGGCGCCTGAGGCCTTGATGACCACCGGAAATCCCAACGCGAGAGCCGCCTCGACGGCGGCGTGCGCCGGTACGGCCATGCCGCGCGGAACACGCACACCGAACTCAGCCAGCGCAGCCTTGCCCTCGTGCTCCCCAAGTGCGCGAATATCGCCGGAGGCGGTCGCGTCGGGCGGCGGCAGATGCAGTTGCACGCTCGAGTTGTTCATCCACGCGGCGCCGACGCCGCCGGCGAGCGAAATGGCTTCCAGCGCCTCGCGCTGACCTTGCAACGGGATCACGCCGCCGCCGAGGCAACGCTCCCGTATTCTCGCACTCATGGTCTCGGGCAATGATGCGATCAGGGCGGCGCGGGTCGGCGCACCGCGAGCAGTCTCGATGAATATGTCGATGACGGCGTCATAGGCCGCCGAGTCCGCCTTGCCCTCCGGCGGACTATCGAGCATGAAGCCCGCCGCATCGTACCCGGAATGCAGAACCTCGGCGAAAACCCGCCTCAACGCCGGCGGATCGAACCAAATGTAAGTGTGAATATCGAAGGGATTGGCGATGGTGACGCGGTCGGTCATCACTTCGCGCAACGAGGCGGCGCTTTGTACCGGTACGGGGGCGAAGTCCAGATCGAGGTCGCGCGATACGTCGGCGGTCATCGCCATGTCGCCGCCCGATGCTCCCATGACCAGTATTTTACGCCCCGCGAGCGGTCCCCCCGCATGGAACAGCTTGAGCGTTTCGCACAGAGTGCTCAAGGTGTCGCAGCGGGCGATTCCCGCCTGGCGGCAGAACGCTTCGAATACCGCGTCGGCCCCCGCCAGCGCGCCGGTATGACTGTGGGCGGTGCGCGCCGCGGCCGCGGTGCGTCCGGATTTGATCACGGCGATCGGCTTGCCCGCGGCGCGCGCCCGAGCGGCGGCGCGCGCAAATCGTTCCGGATCCTTGACGCCTTCGAGATACAAGCCGAAAGCAGTCACCCGCGAATCCTCGCAAAGCAACTCGATCAGGTCTTCCACCGCCAAGCGCATCTGATTGCCCACCGTCAACAGGCAGCCGATGGGCAGGGAGCGATGATTGAACATGAGGGTGAGCGCGATGGTGCCGCTCTGGCAAATGAGCGCCACGCCCCGCTCGATGGGCGGCCCCACGATTTGATCCGGCATCATCGCCACTTTGTCGAAGAAATTGACGAAGCCGTAGCAGTTCGGCCCGAAGAAGGGGAGAGCGCCGGCCTGGTCGGCCAACTCGCGCGCGAGCAGATTGCCCGATTCGGTGCCGGTCTCCGAAAAACCCGCACTGAAGCAAACGAATCCTCCGGCACCATGCGCCGCCAGCGCGCCGGCGACGCCCGGCGCCTCGTGATTCGGCACCGCGACGAATGCGGCGTCGGGAACCCCCGGAAGATCGGCGACCGACCGGTAGTAGGTGGTATCGGCGGTGGACGCCCTAGTCGGGTGAATCCGCCACAGAGCGCCGGAGTACCCGATCGCGGCACTGCCGGCGGCAACGGCATCCGTCCAGACGCCGGCACCGATGAGGGCGATGCTGCGCGGCGCGATGAGGCGATGAATGTCCACCGGCGGTAAGCTAGCGTCGCTTCAATTCAATCTTGCGGGAGCCCGGACCGAAGGATTCGCGCGCGCTTGGGGAAACCTTGAGAGCCTCGAGCTTCGCCGTCACCTCGTCGGGAAACGATGCAACCGTGGGCTTGTCGCCCTGGTGTACGTGCAGCAGCATCATTTCGGCGGTCGCGACCGGCTCGCCGACGCGCGAGCAGACGAATCGGCAGCCGACTTGGATCCGCTTGCGGTCGAAATCCAAAATCGACGAGATCACCCCGAGATCGTCCGAACTCTTGACCTCGTGCAGGTAGTGCAAATGCACTTCGAGCGTAAACAGAGTGCAGCGCGTGCGCTCACGATATGCCGCATCCAAACCCAGATGATCCATGACGTCGTCGACGGCATAGCTCGCCGCCAGGCCATAGTAGGCGTCGCGCACGTGTCCGTTGTAGTCGATCCAGTCGGGTTCGATCCTTGCGCGATAGATGGGAAGTTCAGTCACTGGAGTTGCCCGTCGCTGTCACCGGAGCGGCCGCTCAACGGAGCTGCAGCTTCTCGCGCGCCTGGGCGGGCGTCAGAACCCGCGCTCCCATGGCCTCGATGATGGTGCGCGCCTTTTCCACCAATTGGGCATTGCTTGCATACACGCCCTTGCTCAAATAGAGATTGTCCTCGAGGCCGACGCGCACGTTGCCGCCGAGCAGCACCGCCTGAGCCACCCACGGCATCTGCATGCGGCTGATCGCGAACGTGCCCCAATTGCAGTTTTCGGGCAGCGTATTGACCATGGCCAGCAGGTGGCCCACGTCGGCCGGGACTCCATAGGGAATGCCCATGCACAATTGAATCAGCGACGGGGCGGTGAGGAGTCCTTCCTTCACCATTTGCTTGACGAACCAGAGATTGCCGGTGTCGAAGACTTCCAGTTCCGGCTTGACCCCGAGATCCTTGCAGATGCCCGCGCCCTGCCGCAGGTAGTTCGGCGTCGACACGTAGGCGCGGTTGCCGTCGCCGAAATTCAGACTGCCGCAGTCCAGAGTCGCAATGTCGGGCCGGTAGAGACCCTCATGGCACAGATCGATGACGTGGCGCATGCGGTCTTCCTGGCTGACGAAATCGCTGCCCGGGCCGGGGGTGTCCTTGAGGCCGTGATCGCCGACCACGATGTAGCCGCCCATGCCGCAGGTCAGGTTCACGATCACATCGACCTTGCTCTCCCGGATGCGCTTGACGACCTCGCGGTAGTGCCGGGTTTCCATGCTGAACGCGCCGGTTTCGGGTTCGCGGACGTGAATATGGACGATGGCCGCGCCGGCCTGGGCCGCCGCGACGGCGGTGGCGGCGATCTCAGCCGGGGTGATGGCGCAATGCGGGCTTTTGGTCACCTTGGTGTCGTCGCCGGTGACTGCGCAAGAAATGATGACGTCGTGATTCATGGAGTTCCCCGGGCTTTGGAAAAGAACGGCACCGTCGATTTTATTATTGTCATCATAATATTTAAACCGGCTTACGGCAACTCGTTCCGCCTGTCCAAGCGCCGCTCGGGCTAGTCCAACAACCGCTCGAGCAGGAACAGCGCGCTGCGGAACAAGGCGAACAGAACTCCCCAAACGATGGCGACCGACGCTGCGGTCGCGCACAGCCCCGCCAGGACCCAAACGCCGTCGCGCTCGAGGATGGCCAGGGCGAACAGGCAAATCGCGACGGCGGGCGGCATATTGCCCATGGGAATGGGCAGGAACAGGATGATCGACAGCAGCAGGCAGATCACTCCGATCAGATGCTCGAACGGCGGTTCCGCGAGCATTTGCATTCTCGGCCGCAGCAGGCGCTCGGCGCGGGCCAGCCACGGGGCGATACGCCGTACCACCGCCGCGAAGTGGATCCGATCCATGGATCGGTTACCGATCACGGAAGGCAGCCAGGGGCTCCTGCCGAGGGCCAACTGGGCCGTCAGGAACAACAGCGGCGCACCCAATATGGAAGAAAATCCCGGCGGCATGGGGATGATGTTGGGAAAGGCGAACACGAATATCAGTGCGCCGATGGCCCGGTCGCGCAGGGCTACCAGCAGGTCTTGCACCGAGATTCGAGTGCGCGCCTCGTCGTTGGCGATCCGGGCCAAAATTTCCGACAGGGACGGCCCAATTTTTCCGAGCTTAGGGCGAGCCGGCACTCGTATGCCGTCCTCCGGCAAGCGCGCGGATGATCTCAGCCTCGCCGCAAACCCCGAGAATCCTCCCGCCTTCGGCCAGCAGCACGGGATGCCCCGTGGTCTGGCGCAAGTGAATGATGGATTGCAGCGACAGCGAGGCCGGCGCCACGGCGAGTCCGGGTTCCAGGCGGCCGAGGTCGGCATCGTCTCGAATGTGGCAGAACGCGTGCGCGACGCCGTCGAGATGTAGACCCAAGACCTCGTCCGAGGAATTCAGCGACAGCCGATACCGCCGGCCGCTGTCCAGCCACACGCCGCCGCCGTCGCCGGACATCGACGCCCGGCGCTGCATGATCATGCCGCCGGTCAGGACGGTCAGCGGATTCATGTGGCGCACGAATTCCGCCACGTATTCATCCGTGGGCGCCAATACGATGTCCTCGGCGGTGCCGGTCTGAATGATGCGGCCGTTTTGCAGGATGGAAATGCGGTCTCCGAGGCGCAGCGCCTCGTCCAAATCGTGGCTCACGAACAAGATGGTCTTCTTGACCCGATCCTGCAGCGCCAGCAGTTCGCCCTGCAGCTTGCCGCGGATCAGCGGGTCCAACGCGGAGAACGGCTCATCCATCAACAGAATATCCGCGTCCGTCGCAAACGCGCGCGCCAGCCCGACGCGTTGCTGCATGCCGCCGGACAGCTCGCTGACGTAGCGTTCGGCCCATTGCGACAGGCCCACCAGTTCCAATTTCTCGTCGACGATGGTCTTGCGCTGCGCGGCGCTCTCGCCGCGCAGTTCCAAACCGAAGCCGACGTTTTCGCGCACCGTGCGCCAAGGCAACAAGCCGAACTGCTGGAACACCATGGCGACGCGCTCGCGGCGCAGCCGGCGCATTTGCAGGGTGTCGCAGGTGGCGACGTCGATGGCGGACTCGCCGTCGCGAACCAGGACATGGCCGCGGGTGACCGGATTCAGGCCATTGGCGGCGCGCAACAAGGTCGACTTGCCGGAGCCCGAGAGGCCCATCAGCACGGAAATTTCACCGCGGGCGACGCTCAGGGAAGCACCGGCGACGCCGACGATGACCCCGTATTTGCTCTGAATGTCGGTGCGCGTGCCGCCTCCGTCGAGCGCGGCCAGGGCCTCGCGCAGACTCTTTCGTCCATCCCGTCCAGCTTGCGCGAACAGAATGTCGACGTCCTGGAATTCCACGGCCGAGTTCATCGCGGCGCCCCCCGCTCTTTGGGCCTGCTGATGCGGTCCAAAATGATGGCGAGCAGCACGATGGTGAAGCCGGCTTCGAAACCCATCCCCACCTGCACCGAGTTGAGCGCACGAACCACCGGTACTCCGAGTCCGCCGGCGCCCACCAGGGCCGCGATGACCACCATCGACAGACTCAGCATGATGCACTGGGTGATTCCGGCGACGATGGTGGATGCGGCGCTCGGCAGTTCGACCTTCCACAGCAGCTGCATGGGCGTGGCGCCAAAGGCTTCGCCCGCCTCGATCAGCGGCTTCGGCACCGACGAAATACCCAAATGCGTCAGGCGGATGGGGGCGGGCAGCGCAAATATCACGGTCGAAATCAGCCCCGGGACCACGCCGAGACCGAACAGCACGAGGGTTGGGATCAAGTACACGAAGGTGGGCAGAGTTTGCATGAGATCGAGCACCGGCCGCAGGGCCGCGAACAGGCGCGGCCGGTGAGCGGCGGCTATCCCCAGCGGCACACCGATGGCCGCGGAGGCCAAGGTGGCGACCATGACGAGCGACAGCGTCTCGAGGGTTGCAAGCCAGTAGCCCTGGTTGAGGATGAACAGCAGCGCCAGCGCGACGAAGGCAGCCAGGGACAGTGACCGCCGCAGCACCCAAGCGAGCGCGGCGACCGCCGCGATCAGCAGGGGCGAGGGCAGGGCGCGCAGCAGGTTGGTTACGCCATCGACCATGCCGCGAATGACGATGGAAATACCGTCAAACAAAAATGTGCCGTGCGTCTTGATGTAGTCGATCGCCACCGCCATGGCATCGCCCACCGGAATCTTGTGATTGACGATCCACTGTTCGAATCCGCCGGGACGGGGCGGGGGCGCGGTGTGCGCCAACGCGGAGACCGCCGGCCGGCCTTCGAAGGTCAGCACTCCCTCGAGCCAGGCCTTGGCGGCCGTGGGATTGGCTTTCAGCCATTCCGTCGCCGCGATCTCGGGCGCCTCGTGCCGATCCAAGATCGCCGCCATCATTTCGCTCTCGCCGCGCAGCGTGAATTTGAGATTGGCGAGCAGCCGGCCCATGTTGGGGCACTCGGCGCTGTAGCCCTTGCGGGTCACGGTATAGATGGTGGCGCCGCCGTAATTGGGGCCGAACACTTCGTCGCCGCCGGCGAGATATTTCAAGTCGAAGCGCATGTTCATGGGATGCGGCTCCCACGCGAGGAACACGATGGGCTTCTTGTCGCGGTAGGCGCGTTCCACTTGCGCGAGCATGCCTTGCTCGCTCGATTCGATCAATTTGAAGCCGCTCAACCCAAACTGATCCTGCTTCAGCATCTCGAGCACATGGCGGTTGCCGTCATTGCCCGGCTCGATGCCGTAGATCGAGCCGTCGAGCGCGGACGCGAAGCGCTGGATATCCTTGAAGTCGCGCAGGCCCGCGGCGAAGGTGTAGGCCGGGACCGCCAAGGTATATTTGGCGCCCGAGAGATTCGGACCGACGATCACGACGGATCCTTCCGCCACGTAGCGGGCCCGGTCGGCCTCCTGCGCCGGCATCCAATTGCCCAAGAACACGTCGATGTCGTTGTTCTGAATCGATGCGAACGTCACGGGAACGGAGAGCACGGTGACCGTCGGCGAGTAGCCGATGGAGCGCAATAATTGAGCGACCAGCGCCGTGGTCGCCGTCACGTCGGTCCAGCCGACGTCGGAGAAGCGCACGGTCTGGCAACCGACCGGATCGCGCTTGCCGGCGGCCGGTACGGGCGCGTCGCCGGCCGGCGCGGCGCGAACGCCGGAGCTCTGCGGCAGGCAGGCCATGAGCGCGCAGCTCGACAAAGCCCCGGCGAGACCCCAGCGCGCCTTCCGCCGGCATTCCGAGAGCCGCTTCGGGGACTTGACCGGGCGTCGCTTCGGGCGGCATGATTGGAGTAGCGACCGAAGCCTTGAACAGGCGTTTAACGAGGTCTGGTTAGCGCTCACCCGTGCTTCCCTAGTAGATTGAAAATAAACGTATAAATTCTATTGCTTCGTATCTTAGACGCAACTTCGGCCGGGCGTCCAGTGACCGTCCGGCGGGTTGTGGAGGATGCCAAATTGAACAATCAGTCAATGATTTCTCTCGAAGGCTCCACGGCACCGATCGAAGACACGCGGCGTCGCCAATTGGTCGAGGTCACCATCGATAGCCTAGCGGAACTCGGCTACGTGGGCACGACGCTCGCGCAAATTGCTGCGCGCGCGGGCGTGTCGCCCGGCTTGGTCGCTCACTACTTCGGCGACAAGGATGGCTTGCTCGATGCCGCGTTTCGCGCGCTGGCGCGCCGCGTGGGCAATCACGTTCGCATGCGCCTGCGCCAGGTGAGCACGCCGCGGGGACGCATTCAGGCGGTCATCGATGCGAACCTGGCGCCGGAAGAATTCGAACAGCGCACCGGCACCGCATGGCTCGCCTTCTGGGGCCAGGTCTTGCAAGTCACGTCATTGAAGCGTGTGCAGTCGGTGTATCAACAGCGCACCTTGTCGAATCTGCGCAGCTCGCTGAAGAAACTGGTGCCGCCGGACGAAGCAAGGCGGCTGGCATCCATGATCGCGGCGATGATCGACGGCGTCTGGCTCCGCGCCGCCCTTTCCGGTTGGCGCGAGGCCGACAGCGAAAGCGCGCGCGCCCTGCTGACCGAATTCGTCGACGGCCGTTTGAGCCAGGCAGCGCCCGCGGCTGACGGCAACGGCACGGCGGTCGGAGCGCGAAGTTCCACCGCGGCCGGCGGGCAATTCGCCTCCATCAATCCCGCAACCGGGGCCGTATTGGGCTACGTCACCGCCGCCGGACCAGCGCAAGTCAATGCAGCGGTGCGCGCGGCTCAGAAGGCACAGCCAGCTTGGGGCGCCATGACCGGCACCGAACGGGCGCGCGTGCTGCGGCGCGCCGCTGACATATTGAGGTCGCGCAATCAGGAACTCGCCGAACTCGAGACGCGCGACACCGGCAAGCCCATTCAAGAGACGCAGGTGGTGGACGTGGCCTCCGGGGCCGATTGCTTCGAATACTTTGCCGGTCTCGCGCAAAGTCTCGGCGGCGAGCACATCGATCTCGGGATCCAAGCCTTCGGCTACACGCGGCGTGAACCGCTCGGTGTGGTTGCCGGCATCGGCGCCTGGAACTACCCGCTGCAGATCGCCTGCTGGAAAGCTGCGCCGGCGCTCGCCTGCGGCAATGCCATGATATTCAAACCCGCCGAACTGACGCCGTTCACCGCCGTCAAGCTGCAGGAGATCCTGCTGGAGGCCGGGGCGCCGCCCGGCATATTTCAAGTGGTGCAGGGTTTTGCCGAGACCGGCCGTCTGCTGACCCGCCATCCCGACATTCGCAAGGTTTCGCTCACCGGCGAAGTCGGCACCGGCAAAGCGGTGATGAGCGATGCTGCGCAATCCCTGAAGAACGTCACGCTCGAACTGGGCGGCAAATCGCCGTTGATCATCTTCGGCGACGCCAAGCTCGACAACGCGGTCGCGGGCGCCCTGCTGGCGAATTTCTATTCCTCCGGGCAGGTATGCTCGAACGGCACGCGGGTGTTCGTGCATCGCTCGGTCAAGGCTGCGTTCCTCGAGCGGCTGGTCAAGCGCACGAGCGCGATGCGAATCGGCGACCCCATGGATCCTGGGACGCAGGTGGGCGCTCTGATTTCCGAGCAGCACATGCACAAGGTGCTCTCCTATATCGAGCGCGGACGCGCGGAAGGTGCGCGCGTCTTGACGGGCGGAATGCGCGTGACGACAGGCGGCCTCGAGACGGGATACTTCGTTGCCCCCACGATATTCGATGATTGCCGCGACGACATGAGCATCGTGCGGGAGGAAATTTTCGGCCCGGTGATGTCGGTGTTGGAATTCGAGGACGAGCAAGAAGTCATCGAGCGCGCCAATGCCACCGAGTTCGGCCTGGCCGCCGGAGTGTTCACCAATGACTTGACCCGCGCGCATCGAGTGATCGCCCGACTGCAGGCCGGCACCTGCTGGATCAATCAGTACAACGTCACGCCGATCGAGCTTCCCTTCGGCGGCGTGAAGCTCTCCGGCCTCGGCCGCGAGAACGGCCGTGCCGCCATCGAGCACTACACGCAGCTCAAGAGTGTGTACGTCGCGATGGGCGATGTGGATGCCCCCTACTGACGGAGAACCAGCCGGTGGCCGACGAGAATTTTGACTACGTGATCGTGGGCGCGGGATCCGCCGGGTGCGTGCTGGCGGATCGGTTGACCGCGGACGGACGGAACCGCGTGCTGCTGCTGGAATACGGCGGCTCCGATCGGTCGATCTTCATACAAATGCCCTCGGCTCTGTCCATCCCCATGAACATGGAAAAGTACAATTGGTTCTATCACACGGAACCCGAGCCCCATTTGGATGGGCGGCGCATGCATACGCCGCGCGGCAAGGTATTGGGCGGATCTTCGTCGATCAACGGATTGGTGTACATCCGCGGCAACGCGCAAGACTTCGAAGGCTGGAGCGCACAGGGGGCGAAGGGTTGGGCGTATCGCGACGTATTGCCGTATTTTCGGCGCGCCGAAACCCGTCAGGAGGGAGGCGACCGGTATCGAGGCAGCACGGGCAAGCTGCACACCCGGTACGGCACCGTGAGCAACCCCCTGCATGCGGCCTGGCTGGCCGCCGCCAGCGAGGCGGGTTATCCGCAGACCCCCGATGTGAACGGCTTTCGGCAGGAAGGCTTCGGACGCATGGATATGACGGTGGCCGGCGGCCGGCGCTGCAGCGCCGCCAACGCCTACTTGCGGCCAGCCATGCAGCGGTCCAATCTCAAGGTC
>Ga0307470_10001169_pt1 | contig 10650 bp, 9 predicted proteins | sample atmos_gasesAM3C__FD_204565 | JGI IMG/M metagenome (GOLD analysis project Ga0307470, IMG submission 204565) | Hardwood forest soil microbial communities from Morgan-Monroe State Forest, Indiana, United States - atmos_gasesAM3C_05 | ecosystem: Environmental > Terrestrial > Soil > Temperate forest... | reverse complement strand
GCCTGGGGGACGGCGACCTCCGACCCGATCCCGCTCACCCTCTCCCCGCCTCGCGCCGCGCCCTTCTACACGGTCAAGCCCTGCCGGGTCTTCGACAGCCGCATCGACCAGACGCCGCTTACGAGCGCCGACCCGGCGCGCCGGCTCACGCTCGCCTCCTCGAGCTGCGCGATCCCGGCGACCGCCTCGGCCGTGGCCGCCAACGTCACCGTGGTGAACCCCTCGGCCGCCGGCTATCTGACGCTCTATCCCGGGAACTACCCACCGCCCGCGACGAGCACGCTCAACTTCCGTGCTGGTCTCACGCGCGCGAACAACGCCATCCTCCCCCTCGCGACGGACGGCTCCGGCACCCTCGCCGTCCGCCTCACCGCTCCGGCTCCCGCGAGGGTCGACGTCCTCCTCGACGTCGCCGGGTACTTCCTCCCCGCGGTGGACCCCACGCCCGTCGCGCTCGGCTTCCGGGCGAAGCTCTGCTCCTACGGGTTCTGCATCGTCCCGGCGAGCACCCCGCTCTACTTCGTCGAGCGCATCGGCGGACTCCCGACCCTCTATCGCTACGATTGGGACGGGAACGGCGGGTTCGAGGAGTCGTCGTCCGCTCCCGACTTCGTCCACTCGTTCGCTTCGACGGGGTTCTTCACGCCTCAGCTCGAGGCGTCCCGCGGGAGCATTCGCTCGGCCGTCTCGCACGACGGGACGATCGCCGTCACGCCGGCGAGCCCCTTCGCGCTCCCGCCTCCGCCGACCGGCCTCTCGGCGGCGTTCCTCGCCCTCCTGCCGCCCGATCCTCTCGACCCGAGCCAGACGACGCTCCGCCCCACCTTCCTCGTCGGGGTCTCCTCGCCGACGCCTGGCCTCCTCGGCTACAACGCCTACCTCTCGCTCAACGGCGGGCCGTTCCGGCTCGCCTACGCTCTCCTCCCGGGGCTTCCCGTCACGGACCCGCTCTCCGTCCCGCTCTTCGACCCGGCGCACGATGTCCTCCTCCTCTCGCTCACTGCCGTCAGCTACGCCGGCGAGAGCCCGCGCTCGGCGGCGATCCGCTTGACCTTCCCGGCGTCCGTGCTGCCTGCGGCGGCCGCCGCGCTCTCCGTGCCCTAGATGGCGGAGAGGCGCCCCTCGGGAGGGCCCGGTCGGTCCGTCGCCCTGGTCCCCTCCCGCTCTCCCCGCACGCTCGCCGACGCGCTCCGGGTCGCTCTCCCCCGGAGCGGCCCCGCCGATCGCCCGCGGCAGCTCCCCCTCCTGGAGCCCACCGAGGGGGCGAGGCCGATGAGTGCCGAGCGGGTCGACGCGCTCCTCCCGCTCCGGGAGGACGTGCACCGGGAGAAGCTCCTCCAGGCGAAGGCGCTCATCCTCTGCGCCCTCCCCTATCGGCGGATCGAGACCCCGTCCGTCACCCGCTATGCGCGCCTCGGACGCGATTCGCGCCTCGTCGTCACCTACACATCGATCCTCGCGGGCGTGCCTCTCCCCTACGGGGCCGACCGCGCCCTCTTCGCCTGGATTCAGACCAAGGCCTACGGCGACGGCTATGTCGCCTTCGACTCGCTGACCGACTTCTTCGAGGCGTTTGGGATTGGGCGGGGAGGGAGGGACTACGAGGCGTTTCGGGGCCGCCTCAACCGCCTGCAGAGCCTCGCGATCAGCCTGGCGGTCGAGACTCCGTCGGACGTCCGGCGCTTGAGCCTCCACCCCATCCGGCGGTCGTTCACGCCGCAGTCGCCCCACGAGGCCTCGACCCTCCTCCAAGAGGAGGGCTCGCCGCAGCTCCTCCTCGTCCGCGACCGGACCCGCTACGGCTTCCAACTCGACCCCGACTTCCACGCCTACCTGCGCGCGAACCCGGTGCCCTTGCCCCTCGCCCTCATGCGGTTCTTCCACAACCGGCCCCAGGCGTGGGACTTCGCGGCATTCGTCCTCTACCGCTCCTACGCCGCGCGCAACCTCGCCCAGGTCTCCTTCGAGGAGCTCGAGCAGGTCCTCGGCGGAAACGACAGCTACTCGCGCCGCCTCAAGGCCCGCTACGTCTCGATCCTTGAGGAGATCCGCGTCGTCTACCCGGATCTCCCGGCACGGTTTCTACCGCGGCGGCAGGGGCTGCTCATCGTCCCCTGGAGGCCCTCACTGCCTTCTTCCGATTAGATGGGGCGGAGGTCACCGCGCGAAGGGTCGTTGAAGGTGATGACACGCGGCGTCGAAATCGGCAGTTGCCAATTGGACGTCGGATCAACACGCCGACTCTCAGTCGGCTGTCGGGGCGAGTTTCTCGGGTTGGGGTTGTCGGAGCGGCCGTCGGGCGCTCCGACATCGCCCCCCGCGCGAGTCGCGGCTCAAGCTCCATCCGTCGGGGTCGACGAGGACAGCCATTCAACCCGCTCCAGCTCTCGTTGCATGCGAGCCCGGCGCTGTGTCCGGTGCATGGTTTGCTGTCGCAGGTTCCCCTCGGCCGGGCGCCTTCCCTCCATCCCCTCCTCCGGTTGGCGAGCTTCGATCGCATCCGCCGTAGGTCTCCCCTTGTCTGTTTCCGGCGTTTCCGCCTTCGTGCCCGCGTAGGGTCGGCCATAGCTTCGCTCTCTCTTCTCCCTCCCCTTGTTCGGAGACTTCGTCGGTACTACGCGCCCGTCTGACTTCCCGGGTCCGTTCATCGCTGGCTTTCGTCTTGGACTTCCCAGCGCGACCCGGGGCACCATCTGCCCCGGGCAGACCCGGGATCTCCCGGTTCTCGCGTGAGGTGGTTCTGTGCGTGCACGAGGTCTCAGACCACGCGGGGTCCAGGCCCTTCTCGCCATAGCGAAGAACCTGATGTTGCCTTCCGCTTAAGGGACTCACGTCGGCACCCCGGACGACGATCTTTTCGAGGCTCGATACTCGGCCTGCACATACCCCTATCAACGCTTCACGTTCGGCCTCACGGCCGCCCGCGCATGACTCGGGGCCAGCGTGGCTGGCTATGCCTTCGCTGTACGGCTCTTCCATCCGCTCCACCTCACCGGTTTATCCCGGCGCACCCTCTGCGATCCCTCACGCGACAGCCTCTATAAGGCACGCCGGCGAGCCGGCAGCTCCCATCTCCTCGGCCCCTGTAGAGCAGGGTAAGCGGGTCGCCTCCACCGCTGTCAAGGCCAAGCCCTCCGGGTGGGGCCTACGGCCCAGCCTGGACAGCGGCCGGCGCCCGCTTTTGTGAACTTTCGTTCTTTTGGAGGGGCCGAAGAAGAACGGCTTGGGGGAAGAAAAACAATGAGCAACCACACCCAGCCATTCCACCAGCGGGGCGCCGTCCCGGCGGCCCGCTTCCGCCTCTCTCGACACCGCACCGTCCCGGCCCCCGGACCAGCCAGGCGAAGCTCCGCCCACGATCATCCGCACACGCATCCGTCTCCGTCTCGAGGTCGACGCCACCCTCCCCTACGACGGCACGGCGCCGCTCATTCCGGCGTAAGAGCTCCCGAACCGCAGCTGTCGAGCTTCCGAGGACCTCGCCGGTGACGTCGTCCGATGTTCGACCGCGGGCTCGGCCGCGGCAATCCCCGAACCGAAGACCTAGCGGCCGGTCTTCCGGGTCGACTCGCGAAGCGCAGGTGGCGGTGCTAGCCGGGCGGAGGCGGGGGCTCCCGGGCGAGCTCATCGACCTGGTCGACGTCGTAGGAACCTTGCCGCCGGCGTTCTCGGGCTCGACGAGCTCGCGCCGGCGGTCGGTAGAGCCTAGGGGCGATCGCGGCGGCCGCGGCGAGGTAGGCGTCGAGCGCTTCGCCGGCGCGGCTGTGGACCGGCACGCGACGGTGCTGGCCGCCCTTTTCGCGGTGGGCGAGGTAGGCTCGGCAGCGCTGGTTCTCGTAGTCGCGCACGGAAGCGGCCCCCCCGCCCCCAGTCGACAGCCTGGTCGACGTCGCAGGACCGCGAAACATGCCCGCCCAGGCCGGCAGGCCGGGCGGCGCCGGGTACTGTACAGCTAGGGTAGGAGTCAACAGGGGAGTGGCGGAGCCGGAAGAGGCGGTCGAAGCTCTTGTCTCATTTCGGAGGCGGCAGGAACTGAAAGTCAAAGTGCGAGACTGTTGGCTGCTCCATCGTGCAGACTGCATCTTGCGGATTTCCGCGCACAAAGGACCCCCCAAGCCGCGGTATCACCTGGAGCTGTATTGGGATACTTACCGGAAGATTGCTCACCGTGTAGGACACGGTGACGCGCGAAGCTGACTCTAAGGGTCTTCCGAAATCAAGGTGGATCATGCCAGGGATTGGGGTCACCGTTGTAGACCCGAACGTACCCGGCCCTTGGGGTGGAGTCACCTTCACAGTCACGGGCGTAATGCCAATCTCACCCCGGATATTCGCAAGATCGGGTTGAAATTCGCCCTTAAACCACGAGATGGTTCCTTCAATTGCACCAATTGCCCCGACGTGCTGCTTGTCTGTGGGGGGAGGAGTAGGGCTGTTACAGCCAGTGGTCGCCAGCATCGCTATTGCGCCGACCAGTCCACAGAGACTCAGAAGCAGATTGCGATTCATACGTCACCTCGTTTGTTTGGGCGCGACCGAACTCGAATGCACGAGCGCGTTATCTCTCGCTCTTTTAGGCGCGATCACTTAGAAGTTCGTTACAACGCTGAAAAAGTTGGCCCGTTCCATCTCGCCGGGTTCTACAATGCGCGCCAGCGGTCGAGCTCGGTGCCCGGGGTCGCGGCCTACGTGCGGCGCGCGGTCCTGGGGATGCCGGTCTCGCCAGCGCGTCTGCGTCGGCGGGACGTGCGGCCGGCGATCGCGGCACTCACCAGGTGGGCAACAACCTCAACCAGCTCACCAAGCTCGCGAACCAGGGGACGGCATTGCCGGCCGAGGTGGCGCTCGCCGTCGGCCAGGTCCTCGCCGAGGTGCGGCAGGTGCGGGATGCGGTGCTCGAGGTGGACGAGTGATCGTGTTCAAGGGTGGCGGCCGTTCCGCGGGAGGGAGCCGGAGCGGTACGGGCAAGAGCTTCGGGGGCCTGGTGTCCTACCTCCAGCAGGGGCACCGCGACCGCGAGAACCCGGAGCGGGTGGATGGACGTCGACACGGAACCTCGACGACGTCGAGGACCCGCGGATGGCGGCCAAGATCATGCGGGCTCACGCGGAGCAGAACGCGCGGGTGGAGCGGCCGGTCTACCACTTCGCCTTGAGTCTCGCGGAGGGGGAGCGCCTGACGCGCGAGCAGTGGAACGCCGCGGTGGATCGGGTGCTCGACCGGATGGGGCTCGCCGGCCATCAGGCCCTGGTGGTTGCCCACGGGGACACGGCCAAAGAGCACGTGCACGTTGTGGTTAACCGGGTGGGGGAGGACTACCGCGCCTGGAACACTCGGCGCGACATGGTCAAGGCGAACGAGGTCACGCACGAGCTCGAGCGCGAGCACGGCCTACGGGCGACCGGCGGGCGGGATCACGCAGCGCCGGAGCTGTCGACGCCGGCCTACCAGGAGGCGCTCCGGACGGGCCGGCAGCCGCTCGCCGATCGGGTGCGGGAGGAGGCGGGCCTGTCGCTTGGTCGGGCGACGAGCTGGCGGGATCTCGAGGAGCGGCTCGCGGCTCGCGGCTTCCGGCTCGAGCGGGCGGAGCGGGGCTCGGGGCTCGTGGTGAGCGACGGGGAGCGCAAGAGCCTCGATCTCCGCCAGCGTGGGAGCCGCGAGAGCGGGGACCGGACCTCCGGGAAGGGGGTCGACGGCATGCCGGGCACTGTAGCACGCGGGATCGATGCGACAGAGGTCCCTACTTGCTCGCCGATCTCCTCGCCTGCAGTCGGCCCCGAGGGCTTGGTAATGCCTGGCGCGACTTCAGTTACAAACGTCCAAAGGGACCTGGTTCCCGCCCCAGCCAAAGGGGTACGAATACCCTCCATTTGGGCACGGGTGGTGATAAGAGGCGGGTGCGGAGCAGCACGCTTGTTGCGTCGTCAAGACCATATACGTAGTGCCAGGGTCAGAATCACAGGTATAATAACAAGGCTCATCGTCAGAGTATGGCGGCCACGCATCCGCGGTTGGGATAGCGGTCAGCATGAAACCAGCAGCGGCGCTGATGATAGCGAGCACACCGACTAGCTTTTTCATATTTCACCTCCTCCGGACATGCTAATCAAAATAGAGGGAGATCTCAAGAGCTAAGAACATTGCGGTCGCAGGCCCCGCAGCACAGGATGGTTAGGCCCCTCCCGTGCGGAGCACGCGGGCCCTTTCCGAGCGGCGGCGAGCCCCGAAGGGCGCAGCCCCATGGCAAGAGCTGCGGACCGGTCAGGGCTGGGCCGGGCCAGGCGAACCTGGTCCGCCAGGCGATCCGGTCCAGCTCACCGTCTATTTCTACGAGCGCGTCTTCGAGAAGGAGGGCGGGGAGCGGCAGACCTACCAGAACTTCGTCGTCCGGGATCTCAAGGTGCTGCGCCGGAAGCGGGCGGCCGAGGTCGCCTAGCGCCGCGGCGGTCCCGGCCGGGGCCGCCCCCCCTCGGGGCGGCCCCTTTTCTCTGTGCCCGTGGCGGCGCCACCAGAGGCCGAAGAGTGGAGTCAGCCCCCCCGAGGCGTCGGCACTGACTCGCGCGGGGCGAGGCAGCGTCTCTCTCTCACTCACGCTCCACCTCCTTTCCTCGTCGCGTCTCCGTCCACGGCCCGGACCAGGGTGCCCGAGGGGCGCCCGCCCGTCCAGGCCAAGCCTTTCAGGCGCGCTGCGCGCGGCCTGGACCGCCGGGCTCCTCTCCCCTCGGGCTCCCTCCGGGCCGTCGTCGGACTTCGACCCGACAACGAAAGGAGATCCCGCTCATGAATCCTGAGAACGCCAGCTTGCCCCTCGAATCCCTCCCGCCCGATGCCGAAGAGCCACACCCTGAGCCCGTCCTCGACGCGTGCCCCCACGGCGCCACCTGCAGCGATCCGGCTTGTCTCCTGGCGACTCTGCGCCGGAGCGCACTGTCTGGGGTCCGCAACCTCATCTCCCCAAGCGTCGCGCGCGCCGCGCACGAGGGCACCTCCCACACGCCCGAACGCCGGGGAGAGCAAGAGCGCGACAACTTCGCTGCGACGTTGACCGCGGATTTCGAGGCTCTCGCGAAGTACGCGACCACGGCCGAGAGGGTGGCGACGCTCGAGGCCGAGTTCCGGCTCTACCGCGCCAACCTCGCAAGCCGCTACTCCAGCTACCTCGCAGCCCGCGCCGGCCTCATGTCCACCCTGATCACCGGACCCTCGAGCTTCCCCGTCGCGCGGAACGCCAAGCGCGGCGGATCGGCGGCTCGGCGACTTCTATGCGTTTCGCGAGCGCGCGCTCGACGCGATCCGCAAGGCCCTTCGCCCGGAGCTCCGGCCGATTATGGCCGGCGACGCCGACGCCGCGACGCAGCTCCGCGAGAAGATCGACCGCCTGGAGGCGAAGCGCCGCCTCTGGCGCGCGATCAACAAGGCGCACCAGAACTTCCAGCGGCGGCCGGCAAGCCTCGACGCCGCCGACCTCCCCGAGGCGGTCAAGAAGCTCATCCGCGAGTACGAGCCGCCGTACTCGTGGGAGCCGCACCCGATCGCCCCCTATCAGCTCTCGAACCTTGCCAAGGAGATCCAGCGCTGCCGCAAGCGGCTCGCCCAGGTCGACGCGCAGCGGGCGACGCCGCCGGTCGACGTCGAAGGCGATCGCGCACGCCTGGAGGACTCCCCGAGCGACAACCGCGTCCGCCTCTTCTTCCCCGGCAAGCCTGACGACGGGGTGCGCCAGCGTCTCAAGGCGGCCGGCTTCCGCTGGACCCCGACTCTCGGCTGCTGGCAGACCTATCGCAATCCGCGCTCGCTCGCCGCCGCGAGGGACTTCGCCGGGATCGTGGAGAGCTGACCCTGTCGCGGTGTGAAGCTCTGCTGCCCGCCGGCCTATCGCAGGCAGGGCGGGCAGCGCGGTTGTCCGGTCACCTTGCCTCTCCGCTGCACCCGTATGTCTGACCTTGGCCCCCTCGCCACTACCCCGCCGGCTCCTCCTCTCGCCCGCCTCCGCTCGCACTCCGGCTGGTTCCGTCCTCGGCCGGAAAGCCATGCCCGAGGGGGGCGCTCGGCCGCAAGGCCAAGCCTCCGGCGCGCTGCGCGCCTACCTCGCGTCCACCTTGGCCGCTACGCCGTGGCCCGCGGGCAACCCCGCCGAGGACGCCCGCCACGGGTCACCGCGGGCGACTGTGTGGACCCCTCGCGGTTGTCGGTGTTCCCCCACCTGTGACCCGTAGGATTTGCTTTCGCCACTCCGCTGTCACCGCCCGGGATCACGATTCGACGTTGTAGGCCCTCCTTGAACGTGGTGAGGAGGTGAGACCCGGCTTGAAAACGAACCGCCACGATGAATCATAGACCCCTAATGTTGTTTGAGATCGGAGGTTCGTCTGGACGTCAAGTCTCTCCTTAAGCTGCTGAAGGCGACCGATCGCCAGCCGGATCTATCCATGGCCTGGAACACCCTCATGGTCACCTCCATGGCCGAGGCGATCCGCGAGTTGCTCACACGTCTGGACGATTCGCCTCGAAACATCGCCGCATTTGCGTTCTCGAGCTTCGTCGTCTTCAGCCTCACCTTCTTCCGCTTCCGCGTAGGAGATCGCGCCTATCACTCGCGGCGGAAGGTACATGCCCACACCTCTAGCGCGGGCAACTCTGGAGGCGTCTTGAGGATCACCGGCGAAGGGCTCTCCGGAGACCTTCTCGTCATGGTCTTCCAGGCCCTCGTCTTCATCCTGTTGGCGAACTGGATCGGCCGGCCCGTCAAGTTCGTATACCTCTATGCTTTTCTGCTGCTCGTCAACTCGATCTGGCTGTGGCTCAACCTCCGGCAGGAAGTCGTGCATGAGGTCCGTCGCACGGGCGACCTGGTCGAGAAACGGATCGCCTGCCTGGAGGTGCATCGTGCCAGCCGATGTTGGATCGCCAACAACCTCGTCGCGTTCTGCATTCTCGGCGTCCTCTGCTTCTCGGACCGGATTCTGGGCCCAGAGGTGGTCACCTGGGCGAGCATAGGTGTCTGCTTCATCAACTGCGTCCTGGACCTCCTCATGACTCGCCATTGCTTATTTGTCGGAGCTCGAGCTCTCCTAAGTCACGGCGCGGCGTGGCACGGATAACCAGAACTCCGGTCCGGTCCGTACGCGCGGCAGATTGAGCTCCGCCCCCATCCCCCCTCCACCCACTCCGCTCAAACTGCCGCGCCGGCACCTCCTTCGTCCCCGGCCGTCCTGTCCCCCCACAGCTTGGCTCCGCGCCCACCGACTCACCCCACCCGCGCTCCGCCAACCTGCCCCCGCCGCATGGCGGCCTATCGGTCCGCGACGCTCCCCCTCCCCTCGACGCCCACCCCTCCTCGACCAGGCGACGCGCGCGGCCCGATCCCCAGCGCTGTCGGCCCGGCAGACCATCTCGACGGCATCCGATCTCACGGACGACCCCGCCCGAGCCTCCAACCGTAGGCACCACCTCGGCCGCCCGCTTCCGGCGCTAGAGATCCTCGCCGACGACTAAAGACCTTCCGCTCCCCGCCTCCTTTCACGAAGCCGCACTCCTCCGCGTCCCTGGAGGCGGGTCGCGGTCCCCTGGCGGACCAGGTTCCGCGGAGGTCTTCCAGTCCTCACGATCCACCGGACCGTCTCCTCGCCGGTGGGCATCGCTTCTCCCGCCAATCGAGAACGTCCGCAGCTCGCGCCAGTTTCGAGGGGAGCGTCGTCTCGACCACCCTCTCTGCCCGACCCAGCGCGTGACCTCCTTGCCGGGTATTCCCTCCTCACGGCCGCGGTGCGGGAGACGAGAGCCGCGCCAGCCAGAAGCCGCTGTCACGCCTCTCGCCACCGCTCCGGGGTCCACCACCCGGCTGCGCGCGATCCCCTCGTCGCCTCCGGGGCGTCGTGCTCGCCCACCCCCTACCCCGGAGCGACCCGCACCGCTTCCTCCCTCCGGTTCCTGGCCGACGTTGCCGAGCGATCGTGGCTCTGGTCATCGCATCTCCTTCCCATCGGGGTCCCTGTCCTACGTCCCTCAAAACCTGCCCGAGGGGCGCCCGGCCGCAAGGCCAAGCCTCCGGCGCGCTGCGCGCGGCCTTGGCAGCCGGGCTCTTCTCCCCTCGGGCTTCATCCGGGACGTCGTCGGACAGAAACCCCAACGGAAAGGAGACAGCACCATGACCAGCAACGCCACCACGATCACCCTCTTCGGCAACGTCGGCAAGGACCCGGAGGTCCGCCAGATCCCCGGCAAGGACATCGTCAAGAAGGTCTACGACCCGATCGTCGACGAGGTGGTCGAGAAGACCTTCTCCCTCCCCGAGCGCGAGCTCCGGACGTTCTCGGTCGCCGTCAACTACACCGATCCCGAGACCGGCGAGGAGGAGGTCCGCTGGAAGTTCTGCGAGGACTGGAACGGCCTCTGCGCCGCGAACCTGGTCCGCCAGGGCGATCGCCTCCGCCTCACGGGTTACTTCCGCGAGCACTGCTACGAGAAGGACGGGGAACGGAGGACCGCCACCAGCTTCGTCGTCCAGGAGCTCCAGGTCCTGCGCCGGAGGCGGGCGCCCGAGGTGCCGTAGCGCCGCGCGGCGGTCCCCGCCCGGGGCCGCCCCTTCGGGGGCGGCCTCTTTTTTCTTGTTCCTCCGCACTTCCCTGCGATCCCCTAACGCAAAAGCAC
>Ga0307470_10001167_pt1 | contig 10671 bp, 8 predicted proteins | sample atmos_gasesAM3C__FD_204565 | JGI IMG/M metagenome (GOLD analysis project Ga0307470, IMG submission 204565) | Hardwood forest soil microbial communities from Morgan-Monroe State Forest, Indiana, United States - atmos_gasesAM3C_05 | ecosystem: Environmental > Terrestrial > Soil > Temperate forest... | reverse complement strand
TAAGCGCTCTCGAGATACACCACTCCGCTCACCCGCTCGGGATGTTCTGCCGCCATTTGCGTCACTTCATTCCCACCGGCGGAAAACCCGACAAGCACCGCCCGAGGTATCTGCAATGCATCCATGATGCCGGCGAGATCCTCGGTCAATGTCTCGTTGTCATACGGACCGTTGCCGTCAGAGCCGCCAAATCCGCGTCGCGTGTAGGAAATCGCATGAAATCGGCCCTGTAACGAGGCAGCTATGCCGTCAAAGAGGCGGGCGTCATCGCCTACGCCCGCGATCATCACGAGCGGCGGCCCCGAGCCACCCCAGTCGGCATAGTCAAGGCGCACGCCATTGACGGATATCACGCCCTCAATGGGCATCCGCACTTCAGCCGCCACCGCAACAAGCGCCACCCAGTGACAGGCGCAGAGAAGGCCGAGCAGTGCGGCTAAGCGCCCGGTCTCCTGGTAATTCGGCCCCACCGCATTCCTTCGGCACCCGAACATCACGAGGTCAGAAGGTCCGGACGGCGCTTAGACCGATCGTCCGTGGCACGATGTAGAGAACTGCGTTGGGATTGTAGAGATCAGTCGCACCGGCGTTCAGCACGCCGCGCTTGTCCGCCAAATTGTTGACGTACAGCGACACTTTCCAAGGATCATCCTTAATTCCAAAAAGAATGTCCGTTTTCGCGTAGCCAGGAAATCTCTGCCGCGGGAGTGGCATCGTCTGTGCGGGATCGGACCACCCCTGAAACTGGCCGAGGCGATCGCCCACGTAACTCACTTGGCCGCCGACGAACGCGGTCAGATCTTTGGACACCGGGAAATCCTGCTCCGCCGAAACACTGCCCGAGACGCGGCTGCTGAGCGGCAGTCGGGCGCCCGAGAGTCCGAAGACGCTGCTGTGGGCAGGCATATCATCCTTCAACACGGCATTGGTGTAATCCAACCAGGCGGAAATCGACAGCCCCTGCAACGGCCGGGCGGCCACCGAAAATTCCACGCCTTCACTCTTGGCTGCGCCGCCGTTGGCGGCATACGCGCTTCCGCAGCAAAGAGTGAGCAGCTGCAATTGAAGGTTCTTCCAATCAATATAAAAAACGGAGGTATCGATGGAGAGCTTGTGATCAAGAAAATCCGCTTTGGCGCCGATTTCGTAGTTTTGCGTCTTGTCGGGATTGAAAGTTGCCGGCGCACCCTGCGCCGTCAGGCCTGGTGTGTTGGCGCCACCCGGGCGGTAGCCCGACGCTGCTCGAGCGTAGACCATAAAATCAGGTGATATCTGGAACCGGGGAGTCACCAGATACGTGAAGGCGTTGCCCTTCGCCTCAATTTGCGGCGAAGTGAAGGTCAGGGGTGTTACGCCGTAGATTATTGGCACATACGGGCCAGTGGAGAATTGCGGCGTATCGACTTCCTTGTCCTGACTTTCCCGCCCGCCGAACTGAACATCAAATCGTTCCGTCACGTGATAGGTCAGATTCGCAAATCCGGCGTACTCCTCGAAGTGCGCGGCGGGACCGGTATAAAGAGTGCGCAAAAGGACGCCCGCGACTTGCGATGAAACATCATTTTCCGCATAAACGATCGTGTCGCTGCCGGGCGCGCTTTCATGGTTATAAAATCCCCCGATCAGCAGCTCTACAGGGCCTATCGCCGTCTTGGCGCGCAGTTCTTGCGTGAATTTGTCTAAATTAAACTGGTTGGCATACTTAGTACCGGTCACTCCAACTCCAAAGTACTGGAGCGAGGTCGGTTCGGTGCAGCAAACACCCAGAAAACTGGTGTAATCGAAGGTGTTGAACGTTCGGCCGATGTTATATCCCGTGACCGAGGTTAAATCGATATCATGGACTTTATAATCCAACGTCGCGCTGTACGCTTGGATCGTCCTGTCATAGCCGTTTGAGTCCTTCAAATCATTCGTCTGCAAGCCCCCCAGACCGGGCATCAATTCGGAATCTGAACCTCCCAAAGTTTTCGAGTGTTGATACAAGGCGCTGAGCTTGAGCGAAAAATTCTCTGACGGACGCCACAGCGCCCCGAGTCTGGCCCCCTCGTTCTGCGCTTCGTTTACTCCGTTGATGCCGGTTATTGGATTATCGATGTATCCAGGATCTTGACGCGTAAATGCGCTTGCTCTTACTGCAAGCGTGTCGGTGAGGGGTATATTGAACGATGCGCGAAGCACATACCCGGGTTGTGCGCCGTTGTAGACTGTAGAGGCGCCGGTCTCAACGCGCCCACTAAACGCGTCTGTGGAGGGGTCTTTGGTTACGAATTTGATGAGGCCACCCATTGAATTCGCGCCGTACAGAGTACCCTGAGGCCCCCGCAGTATCTCGACCTGCGCCAGATCGCCGGGGTCGATGTCCGGCACTTCGCCGGAATTGAGACCTTGAGTGGATGCACCGTACGGCACGTCATCCACTGTGACGCCGACGGTCGGATTCGTAAATCCGCTTGTAGTAATGCCTCGAATCGCATAGTTCGACGTACCTAGAATGCTTGGCTGGAAGCTGAATCCTGGAATGCTCGAGAAGTAATCCTTAATCAGTACCTTGCCACTATCGGCAAGTGTGTCGGCGTCAAGCACCGTCACCGGGACGGGCACATCTTGCAAGCGCTCAGATTTCTTTTGGGCGGTGACGATGATTTCAGATATCCCGTCGGCCCCGTTTGCGCCCTGCTGAGCGTTCGCAGCCAAACCACTTACCGCAGAAGGTCCCACAGATGTTCCTGGATCCACTTGAGCCAGGTGAAACTGCCCTCCCGTTGATCTTTTGGAAGCACTCCCGGAAGAGTCTTGGTCGCTGCCGCTCGTTCGGGTTCGGTCGCCGCCGAGTGCGGACGTCGGGTTTGTTTTGGGAAATATGCTGACCGTATCGTCATCGACAAATTTGTACTCGAGCCGGCTGTCGCTCAGAAGTTTCTTCAGGGCTTCATCCACCGTGAAATCGCCGATCGCGCCGCGTGTTTGCAACGCTGCGACATTCTCCGTCAAATAGACTAGCTGAAATCCGCGGTCCTTCGCCAGTTCGCGCAGCGCGAGGTCCAGGGATTCCGGAGGGATTTCGGTGTGCTTTCGGATAGCAGCATGGACTTGGGCAGTCGCCGTCATCCCGATAATAGAAAGACACGTAACCGCAGCAGCAATAGCAATGCGCATGAGACATCCCCGGCCTCTCTCGAGGTTTGTTATGACCGTCGTCAGACCATGCGACGGGCTCATGCGACTAAAGAGCGTTCATGCCATGCGGAGGGACCACGCGATATGTGAAATTTTTTTGACAGACAGGTTGTGGGCTCAGCCCACTTTCAGTTGATTCGAGGATGCTAAGTCCGCGAGTCACTTGGAAGAGATCTCGATTCGGTCGGTCGTCTCATGAATGGTGAATTTCTTCAGAGCGTCGAGACCCTTCAGCAATGAGTCGGGATTCGTTGAGGAAAACTCCCCGCTGATCTTGGTATCCGCTATCTTTGGGTCCGTAATCACGAGTTGTCGCCTGTTGTAGCGATTGAACTCGTCCACCACCTCGGTCAACGGGGTACCATTGAGGACGATTTGCTTTTGAATCCACGCAGTCGCAGCGGCCACATCAGCGTTAGCGGCCATCTCCACGGCGGCTTTCGATACGGTGAGTTGTTCGCCAGCGGCCAAGAGGATCTCTTTCGTCGCAGCGGTAACTCCCGTGTTCTCCGGAAGTCCGGAGACAGCCGCGGTGCCCGAGTCCTGGGTACCACTCTTCACCGACGGGGAGCGACGGTTCGATTGCGAGGGTTTGCTAGACGGTATTTCACCCTGCCCCCGAACCAAATCCGGCCCCGTCCCGACGGTTGGCAGCATTGATGGGAATACGGCAACTCGACCCTCGAGGACCGTGACCGTCGTACTGCCGCGATGTTTGTACACGTCGAACTCCGTTCCCACCGCCAACACGTTGGTATCGTCGCTGTGAACGACAAAGGGACGTGCGTGATCTTTAGCGACTTTAAAGAGCGCTTGACCCTCCATGAGTTCCACGTTGCGTTCGTGCTCGTGCAAGACGACTCGGATCTTCGATCGTGCGTTCAACTCCACGGTTGATCCGTCATCCAGTCTTATAGAGCGCTGCTCGCCGATCTCGGTCGCGTAGACACCGTGCTGGTACTCAAACCAATAGAACGTGCTTGCGCCGAACATAGCCACCGCCACGCTGGCCGCAAGAAAGTAACGCCGAGACCGAGGAACTAGCGCGGAGGCGGCCGTGGCCTCACGCGCGATACCCTCCATCGAACCTCGCTCCTCTCGTATTTCGCTCTGGCCGGTGCCGTTGATCGGAATAACCGTGGCATATGTTGTCTCATGCGCGAGAGCCACAAGATCGTCGATTGACGGAGCCGAGGCCTTGGACAGCGCACGGGCGTCCTCCCAATGCGCGGCCACTTGCAGATACGCGCGAATGTGTTCCGGCGATGTCTTCAGCCATTTGATAAAGGCCTTGCGATCGGGTTGACCGACCTCGCCCTCGTTGAATTCCACGAACCATGTGGTGGCCTCCTCCAATATCCGGCCAGAGAGTGCCGGTGCTTTGAGTTTGCTCACCGTGTTTCCTTGCTCGCTTCAAGCTCGGTCTCAATGTAATTGAGCGCACGCGCGAGATACTTCTTGGTCATGCTGTAGGAGGCGCCGATCTTCTCGCTGACCTCCTGAAGCGATAATCCGTGACAGCGATGTAGCATGAACGTGGCATAGGCCTTGGGCGAGATCTGCTGCAGACGCTGCCCTAACTGTTCGAACTGCTGCTCCAGTTCCAACTGTAGAGCGGGATCCGAATCCGATCGGCCAATTTCCAACGCGAAATCCGTAACGGCCGCCGTCTCACCCGCCGCCGCTCGACGCAAGGCATGCTGATGAAGCACATGACTCGCGACGGTGTAGAGATAAGCCTGTGAGTTGCGAATAGCCTCGTGATTATCGAGGCGCAAAAGTCGGAGGAAGACTTCCTGGACGAGGTCTGGAACATCGGCGGCTGCATTTCTCATGCGAACGGCAAGGTAGCGGCGCAGCGCAGACCCATGCGATTTTTCCAGCTCGGTGACAAAGGCCTGTTTTGCGTCGTTAGCCAAGATGCGTCTTCGGAATGGTACTTTCCACGTGTATATGAGCGTATTAGGAAGTCCCAGGGACCACCGTGCGAGAGATAAATTATGGGTAGACGCGTCCGACATTATGAATCAATGACTTATGGCCGGGGCGGGGCAGATTCGGCGGTTTAGATCGAGCCCCGTCCCCCACCCCAGCCGATTGACCGCATCCACTATTTAAATTCGCCGCGCGGCCACTCCCGAGTACGCACGCGACACTGAGCGCGACTGTATGTTCGATTCGCGTGGTCGATTTGGACTGTTCCTCCGATCTTGATGCGCATAAAACTTAAGTAATTTCAATCACTTGTGTAGGACAATGATAGCCGGCATCCTGGCTCGCGACAGCGCGCACCTGATCCCGACGTGGCGTGGCCCCTCTTCCCAGGGTAGCAGGAGACCCTTGCCGGTCAAAAAGAGCTAGGAATGCCTCAAGCCAGCTTTGTATCACTTTATAGACTATATTAATAATTTAGCCTATATTGTGATACATGCCAGCCAAGCAGCCCCTCTTCTACCCAGCCCAGAAACGTATCCTCACCGCGCTCGGAGAGCACCTGAGGCTCGCCCGCCTGCGTCGCAAGCTCACGATCGAGATTACCTGTCAGCGAGCCAGTATCTCGCGCATGACGCTCTTTCGGGCCGAAGCCGGAAGTCCCGCGATCGCCCTCGGAACCCTGCTACGAATTCTCTCAGTCCTGGGACTCGAGGGCGATCTTGAAGCGCTCGCGCGCGACGACAAGGCAGGCAGGCTCCTTCAGGACCAGGCGCTCCCACTGCGGCGGCGCCGTGGCGCGCGCGCGCATCTCAAGCCTTCCGGACCCAAGGAGCGCGCGCCGTGACAGACGAAGTGGAAGTCTGGCTGGATGCCGACTTCCTGGAACGCATGCGCGTGGGCACCCTCTCCCACGATCGCGGGACACTGCGTTTTGCGTATGACCCGATGTGGCTCAAGAATCCTCAGGCCTTCGCACTCGACCCGGATCTCTCTTTGGGCGAAGGGACCTACTTCCCAAACGCGGAAGCGGGCAACTTCCGCGTCTTTGACGACTCCGCCCCCGATCGCTGGGGTCAGACCCTCATGAAACGTCGCGAGGCCCTCGGCTCCAAGGATGAAGGCCGCAAGCCTCGCACGCTCTATGCCTGGGATTTTCTCCTAGGCGTCGAGGATGTGAGCCGCCAAGGCGCATTACGCTATCGCCGCAGCAGCGAGGAGGCCTTTCTCGCGCACGATGCCTTGACCGTGCCACCGCTGGCAAATCTCAACGAGCTCGAAATCGTCGCTCGCGAGATCACTGCGAAGCGCATTGACGATCTCACAGCGCTGCGACAGTGGCTAAAAATCTTGGTGGCCCCCGGGGCGTCGCTCGGCGGCGCGCGCCCCAAGGCCAGCTTCACCGAAACCAATGGCAGCTTGTGGATCGCGAAGTTTCCCGCCCGCGATGACACCCGCGATGTCGGCGCCTGGGAGGCGCTCGCGCAGCATCTGGCGGCCCAAGCAGGCATCGAGGTGCCGGCCTCAGAGCTGCGCCGCTTCAGCGGCGAGTACCACACCTTCTGTGTTCAGCGCTTCGATCGTTCAGGCGCACGTCGGCGCTTCTATGCCTCGGCAATGGCCCTTCTGCGAAAGGACCAGAGCGAGGGGACAAGTTACCTTGAGCTCGCGGAGTTTCTACACGCGCGCGGAGCGCAGGATCACATTGCCTCCGACCTCGAGCAGCTCTTCCGGCGAGTGGTCTTCAACGTGGCGATCGGCAATCGCGACGATCACTTAAGAAATCACGGCTTTCTTCTGACCCCGACGGGCTGGCGCCTCGCCCCCGCCTTCGATCTGAACCCGAACACGGACAGAGCCGACCACGTGCTGAACATCGATGAGTCTGACAACCGCCCGAGTCTTGCGACTGTGATCGAGACCTCCGAGTGGTATGTCGAATCGAAGGACAGAGGTCGAGCCATCGTCGCTGAAGTGCTGAACGAGACACGGCATTGGCGGCGTGCAGCGCAGACGCTCAGGATCGCCAGGGCCGACATTGAGCTGACCGCAACAGCGTTTGCGGAATCGGACTTCGCCCAGGGCTAATCCTGTAGTTGCCCAACCTTGTCTATGCGATCTTGGGCAAGCTGAGAGTGGCAAGAACTTCGACGTTCGGATTCTCGATCCCGTGCAGTACGATAGCATTGCTGCGTCTAAACTCGGAAGCCGAGTTCTCCTCAAAAGTTTGGCACAGCGAGATCGGCCGGCTCCACTTAACCCCTGACGTGGTATACGATGCGGATTGATATTCACATCGGTCTACAGCGGTGAAGACAATTCAGATCACCATCGATGAGCGGCCCCTGAAGGTAATGAACCGAGCCCGAAACTTCGCCCGATCTGCGTTCATTCGTGATGCACTCGAAGCGGAGATCCAGCGACAGCAAATTCGCGAGGACGAGATTCGTCTCACTGGGGACTGCACGCGCAAATTAGTCACCCCCGGCGCGTTCGAAGTGTGGCTCACAGGCGTAGCCGAGTCATTTGGGCTTGGCCTCGACAATGATTGAGTCCGCGCCGTGCCCCACTCCATTGCCGAAGCGGACTGGAAGATGCTGAGGGGCGTGCATCCACTCGCGCTCGAACGCTTCTGCGAACGCGTGCTTGCCGAGATCGAGGGTGTCGTGCACAACGGCGCCCAGAGCTCTCATCAGCGATACCTTGATATCTTCAAGATCGTCGAACGGCGCGATCGAGAGATGGCACGCATCTTCAATGATCCTAAACGCTCGCATGCGCTTGTGATATTGGCCCGCATTCGCTCGAATGGATTGTTGACGGAAGATGAATTCGCTACTTTGAGTCCAGAAACGCGCAATGCCATTGAATTGTTGCTAGGCGCCGCGTGACCTTCCAACATGGTTACACCCTCTCGATTTCCCACCTCTACCATCGTCGGCTCGAAATGCCTCGTCCCCTGGCTGGCCGCCCAAGGACCCCTGGCCTACAGCCCCGCGGAACCGCCGGCGAGAGACTATTTTTTCCAATATAGCTGGGTCCTCCCCGGAATCTTCGACCCGCAGATCAATTTGCGTGAGCACCGCTATTTTGGCGGTTGCATCAAAGAAGATGCGGGCTTTCTTTTTGATTTCTGGGAAAGTGCCCGCACGGGTCACGGGTCCACGCAACAACAATACTACCAGCCAGGCCTTTTCTCCGATGTCGAAGTCAAGGCACCGTTAGCCGCTTATCGCCATGTCCGCAAGCCATGCAACACTGCGGGCTCCCTGCTGATTCAGCATGGCTGTTATCAATGGATCTCCGCCGAGGACCAGCCACATATCGACGAGGGAGAGGTCTTGCTATATCGGGGGATCGCAGAGTCCGGCATTTTCCGCTGTCTGCAGTTTCGGCCGAAAGATCTAGCGCCCGTGCACCACGTGATATGGCGAAAGTACGTGGGCGTCCAAGTGGACATGCTGTCGGACTCGGTTCTGTCGTGGAATACCATTCATGACCGCGTCAAGCGCTGCGAGACCGAAGGTTTGCGCCACGCGACGTGGTTGGGCGACCAGCTAGCCATAAAGGCTGGACTCGATATTCAATCGCCAGGCTTCGCCAGGGACCTGTGGCGCGCTGCCCAGCAGTCGTATTCCCTTGACCCTGTGATGGGAGTACGGAAATTCGGTCCTAACTATGTCGTAGTGAAAACTCCGCTGAGTAACATTCGGATCACGACCTTCTTCGCCGGCGAGTCGGAAGTGAAGATCGTTGATCCAAGCCGGATCTCTAGTGTGCAGCCGGTCGGCTGCAAAGTAGAATTCGTGTCTCCCAGAGGAGATCAGAAAGTCATGAGCCCCGCTATCTCGTGTTGACCAAGCCCCGCGCCGAGCTGACCCTGTTCGACAGGCTCTCGCGCCTCGACTTCGCCGCGGCCACGAAGTTGCTTGGACCCGACGGTGACCGCCTCATCACGGCGGGCGGCAAATACGACATCGACATCGCCGCGCAGGTCGAATTCGATCGGAATCGGTTTCGCCTCGCCCTGGACTCCGCCACAGTAACGCTAGTCCTCAATGCGGCGGCCCGAGACCGTCTCGAGTGGCACTGCAGCGCCTGCAACGCTCCGTGCGAGCATGCCGGCGCGGCATTTTCCCTGATCCTCGAAGAGAAACTCGCGCTGAACCTGGCGAATACACCACCCGAACGTGAGCCCGTCGAGAGCTTGAGTGACAAGGCGCTTGTGGCACAGGCTCTGGCAGAGCGCGAGGAGCGCGCTCGCACCGAAAAAATGCGGCTCACGTCCCTGGACCCTCAGGAAATTTGGACCGACTATGCTGTCACCAACGCAGCTTCTGGCAAATCCTATCGCGTCGCTCTTCGGGGATGGCGGTCCGGTGAGTCGTACTGCTCGTGCCCAGATTTCCGCAAGAACACTCTCGGTACGTGCAAGCACATCCTCCACGCGCTCGAGAAGGTCCGCCGGAGGTTCCCTGACTCCGTGCGCCGCAGACCGTATAGACGGCGCGACATTGCCGTGCACCTCTCCTACGGTAAGGATCTAGAGCTACGCCTGCTACTGCCCAATCGACTCGAGGAGAAAGCTAACGCAATCTTGGTCCCTGTCCGGGACGGGCCCATCTCGGATCTCACGGACCTGCTCAAACGTATCCGGCAACTCGAAGCGCTCGGCCTTTCAGTGACCGTCTATCCGGACGCTGAAGAATACATTCAGACGCGGCTCCTTCGGCAGCGACTCGCCGCCCTGACCTCCGAGATCCGGCGCGATCCGAAAGCTCACCCGTTGCGGAAAACACTGTTAAAAGTGGAGCTTTTGCCGTATCAACTGGACGGCATCGCCTTCGCGACCGGCGCGGGGCGCGCCATCCTTGCGGATGACATGGGACTCGGCAAAACCATCCAAGGCATCGGGGTCGCAGAACTCCTCGCGCGGGAAGCCGGTATTCGCAAGGTGCTGATCGTCTGTCCCGCCTCGGTCAAATCCCAATGGCGCGGCGAGATTCAGCGCTTTTCGGAGCGCGACTGCCAGATCGTGCTCGGCAGCGCCGCGGAGCGCGCCAGCCAGTACGAGGGCGAGTGCTTCTTCACTATCTGCAATTACGAGCAAGTGCTGCGCGATATCCTTGCAATCGAGCGGGCGACATGGGACCTGATCGTTCTGGATGAAGGGCAGCGGATCAAGAACTGGGAGGCAAAAACCACGCAAACCATGAAGAGCCTGCGTTCGCCATTCGCGCTCGCGCTCTCCGGCACTCCGCTCGAGAATCGGCTCGATGATCTCTTTTCGGTCGTCGAGTTCATCGACGACCGGCGGCTTGGTCCGGCATTCCGCTTCTTCAACCGTCACCGGATGGTGGATGACAAAGGCAAGATCCTGGGTTATCGGGATCTCGACCGGCTGCGTGAGAATTTACGGCCCGTGCTGCTACGCCGCACGCGAAACTCGGTCATGCGCGATCTGCCGCCGCGCACGACTGAGATCGTGCGGATTGCGCCCACGGACGAGCAGCTCGGCATCGAAGGCGCGCAGATGCAGATCGTCAGCACCATTGTCCG
>Ga0307470_10001166_pt1 | contig 10677 bp, 16 predicted proteins | sample atmos_gasesAM3C__FD_204565 | JGI IMG/M metagenome (GOLD analysis project Ga0307470, IMG submission 204565) | Hardwood forest soil microbial communities from Morgan-Monroe State Forest, Indiana, United States - atmos_gasesAM3C_05 | ecosystem: Environmental > Terrestrial > Soil > Temperate forest... | reverse complement strand
CCCTCCTCACTGCGAGCTTCGCTCGCAGTGAGGAAGAGACGCCAGCTCGCAAAATGCGAGCTCGCGAAAGAAAAAACGCGCGCGCGCTCGACGCCGGCGCGGCCGGCGCCAGGCGCGTTTTGGAGCGCTCCTTCGTGAGCGCTCGAGAGCGGCTAGAATTGATGACACCCCGAAATACAAGGCGCCGGTCAGGAGCTCGCTCGAGTCCAACGACGATCGCTCGACGAGTCGGCGACTCGCGATCGGCGTCTCGAGCGAGCTCGCTCTCGCGCCTCGAGCTGCTCGAGCGTCGTCTCGCGGGCATCGATGGCCGGCTGCTCGAGCTCCGCGAGCTCGAGCGCCAGGCGCGTGGCCGGCTCGACGAGCTCGAGCTCGCGCGCGCCGGCATTGAGGAACTCATCGCCGAGCAGCGAAAGACGCCCCGAGGGGCCTGAATCGGTTTCCCAGGATGGCCCACGATCGCCGATCGCCGGCCGTCGCGACCCTCAGGCCGGCCGGCCGGCGCGTGGCTGTAATCGGCGCCTATGCGGCCGCGGGCGAGCGAACATAGAGCGTAGCGAGGAATAGAACGATGAGCAGCGATCCGCGCGTGGAAGAGCTCGAGCGTAGCCGCGGGCAAGCGGCGCCGGAAGTGCGCCGGTTTGTGGATTGGGCCGCGCTCGAATTTACCGACAAGCTCACGGCCGACTTTCGGACGCTCGGCCTCCCGCCGATGCTCGCGACGACAGAGGCGCGGAACATGGCGCGGATCCTCGTCCGTCGCGTGCTCGGCGTCGCCAAGACGTACCACCGCATGCAAAGCTAATTCGGCGGCGCCCACTCGACGCGGACGCGATCGTCCGTGACGTCGATCACATACGCCGGCGCGAGCGTCCGCTCGAGATAGCCGCCGAGCAGCGCCAGGCGCGCGGTGTGATCGCTCACGCGCGCGACATCGACGTCGAGCTGTGCCGTGATCGCCGTCGTGGGCGTATCGTCGGCCTCACAGAGCTCCGTCACGATCACGATCGCCCCCTCGACAAATGCCCAATCGGACGCGCGCCGGAGCACGAGCGCGATCTCGCTCGTGAACACGTGACACCAGACGCCGGCTTCGAACTGAATCACGGCCGCTCCCGCGGATCGCCGCGACGCTCGAGCGTCTTGACGCGCGCCGTGAGCCGCGCGATCGCGCCGGTGAGCTCCCGAATCATCGTCTCGAGCTGCGCGATCGCGCGCGTGCATTTCACATAATCGGCATCGGACGCGCGCCGGCCGGCGCGCCGTTTGTTCCGGCGATCACTGTAGTAATTCCACGCTTTCAGCAGGCCGAGCGCGGCGAGGATCCCGAGCTCCTCGAGACGATCGCCTCCGGCCTCGACGATCGAAAAGAATCGGCCGCCGAGGCGGCTACGCGTGCCGGCCATGGATTACCTCGAGACGCCGACGGTGAGCAGGAGGCGCACATAGACGAGCGCGGTATCGCGCGCGACGCCGGCGCCCTCGAGAATGGCGCGACCGTCGCCGGCCTCGAGCTCGCCGGCGAGCAGCGCCGCGTCGAGCGCGTCGAGAGGCGGCGCGGTGTCTGACTTCTCGAGCGCCGCGGATACTTTCTTGCGGAGCGCTTCGACGTCGATCGAGACGCGCTCCTCGAGCAATTGCGAAAGCAGCGCGACATCGTCCTCGCCATAGCCGCGCGCGGTGAGCTCGGATTCATACCACGCGAGATCGTGGATCCCGCGCCGGACGGCATTCTCGAGCTCGTCGAGCGAGACGCGCCTCGCCGCGAGCTCGGTTTTAATCTCCTCGCGTCGCCGCTCGCCGTCGCGGAGATCCGGCACTTGGAAGACAGCGAGCTCGACGAGCAGATCGGCATCGTCGGCCGCATAGCCCTTCGCGAGTGCATAGTCGCGGAGCGCGTCCGGAGGGAGCAGGCCCAATTTCACGGCGCGCTCCACTTGGGAGAGCGAGAGCTCCGTCGCCGGCGCCGGCGATTCGCCGGCTTGCTCTCGAGCCAGGCGCGCGGCCTCCTCGCGCTCCCGACGCTGCTCGAGCTCGGCCTCGATCTCGAGGCGCCGCGCGCGCGCGGCCGCGGCCTCCGCGAGCTCGGCCTCGAGGAGCGCGAGCTCGACGCGTTGATCATCGACGGGGAGCTGTGCCTCGACGAGCGCGCGCGCGTAATACGCGAGATCGCGGACGCCCATCAGCACGGCGCGCCGGCGCCGCTCGAGCGAGATCCCGCGCGTCGTGGCCGCGGCCTCCGATGCCGCGCGCTTCGCTCTCGCCTGCTCGTCTTGCGCGAGCTGCGCGCGGAGGGTATCGACGATCAACGCGCGGCCAAGCTCCGGCGTCTCGATCGACTCGAGATAGTCGGCATATTCGTCGAGCGTTCGCACGCCGAGCCGGACCGCGCGTTCCCATGCGTTGAGCGAGACGCCTCCCGCGGCCGCGCGTTTCTCCGCGGCCGCGCGTTTGTCCGCGGCCGTCGCGCGATCCTCGATCTCGCCGCGGAGCACGCCGACAAGGATCGACACTTCCCGATCGTCGTAGCCGCGATCGTGGAGCTCGCGCGCGTATTCGTCGATCGTCAGGATGCCGCGGACGACGGCGCTCTCGAGCTGCGAGAGCGAAGTTACGGCGTCGCGCTCGGCGAGCTCGGCCTGCTTGCGGCGCTCGAGCGCCTCGAGCTGCGCGGCGCGATCCTGCTCGGCATCGGCGACGAGCGCGGCGACGTCGGCATCGGCGATCCCCGGATGCGCCGCGGCGACCGCGGCCGCGTAGCGGTCGATCGGCACGTGGCCGCGGACGAACGCGCGCCGCACCTCCGCGACGGAGGGGAGCGCTTTCTCCGCGGCGAGCTCGGCGAGGCGCGCGGCGCGCTCGGCCTCCGCTTTCGCTTTCTCGGCCGCGCGCTCGGCCGCTTGCTGCGCGCGGAGCTGCTCGTCGGCGCGTTTGTTCGCCTGCTCGGCGCGGAGCTCGAGCTCGAGCGCGGACACAGCATCCGGCTGGTAGCCGTCGCGCTCGAGCGCGCGCCGATAGTCCACCACGGATCGAATGCCGGCGAGCACGAGCCTCCGCTCCTCGCTCGGCGTGAGATAGCGGACGCTGAGCCCGCGACGGAGCTCGCCGAGCTCCGTGAGGAGCACGCGCTCTGTCGTGTTTTTGACCGCAGATTCCATGAGGCGCGTGAACTCGGCCTGATTAATGTCGCGATTCGCATACGCGCCGATGATCACGGTTGCCTCCGCGGCCTCGAGCTGCTCGATCCGTCGGAGCCCCTCGAGCCGGATCACGTCGAGCGCCTCTTCCTGCGTATAGCCTTGCTGCCGGAGATGCTCGAGCCCCTCGCTTGAGGTCCACTCGCCGCGCGTCACGAATTGCCGGACGTCCGCGCCGGCGAAAAATTTGCGCTGCGCGTTAATTAGCGCGTCGATGCGTCGATCGCTCCAGCCTTGCCGCGCGAGCTCCTCATACATCTCTTCCGCGGTCCACTCGCCGCGCAGATATTGCCGGACGACATCCGACGGCGAGAGCAGCTCCGGGCGGTACTGCTGATTGACGAACTCTTGCGCCGGCCGGATCGCGCTCGCCGTGAGGAACGGTTGGATCACGCGGCGCACCATGCGCGATCCGCCGAGCGCGTTTTCGACGACGTCCTGTAGCTTCTGGAGGTTTTCGATCCCCTCTCCCATGTTGAGCAGCTTGGGGAAATATCCCGTTACGATCTCGACGAGCAGCGCGCGGAGGCACGCCTCGATGGACTCGTTGAGGAACAGTGTCAGGAACTGCGCGGCGCCTTCCGTGCCCGGCTTCACCTGCCCCGGAGGCGCGGAGAGTTTGTTGATCAATCGCCGGCCGGCATCGCTGCCCATTGGTCCGCGACTCGGTTGATCGCCAAGCAAGGAATCAATCGTGCCGCGCACCATCGGTTCGACGACAGCAGGCGGGACGCTGGTCACTGCGATGAGCGTTTCAATGAGCTTTTCGAAGACCCAATCTTTCGACGCCCATGCAGCCTTACCGGCGTCGCGCGACACGTCGAGCGCGATGTTTTGGGCATGCGTCGCGAGCTTTTGCAGGTTCTCCGGGGAGAGCTGCTCTGCGACGATCGCTTTCGCCATCTCGCCGAGTGACGGCGCTTCAGGGTCGGGAACGGGATCGGCCATAACGATCGCGATACACTGTTGTTACGAGTCCTAGGGGGTCCAAGTGTCTGAATCCGTCGCGCCGTTGCTCCTCGGTTCGCTGGGGATCGTCTATGTGCTGTTTTGGTTGATCGGCCTCGGCTTTCTCGTCTTTTGGCCCGTGATGGCGTGGCTTGCCGTCCGCGCGCTGCGCTCGGTCGCGCGCGACGTGGCTGCGCTCCAGGCGACGACCGCGTTAGCGCTGCGCCTGCTCGACGATCGAACGACTCGACCGCGCGACGCCGGCGCCGGCGAGGTGCGCGGCATCGCGGGCCGCGTGCGGACGGGACCGTTAGACATTCGCTGATCCGTCACGGCGCCTCAATCTCGAGCCGATACGCCGCGGCGTACTCGTCGATCCGCGCAACATCCTGCCCGGCGTGCCGGTACACGTACGCGCGCATATCGCCCGCGCGCGCGGCGACGTTCACCGGCGCCGGCTTCTGCTCATACTGCTGCTTCGACTGGCCGGACAGAGGCTTGTGAATCGAGCTCCACCACACTTTGAGCGCGTCGCGTTGATGCAGGATGAGCGAGCGGACGAGCGTGTAGCGCTGGAGCAGGCCGTCGATCGTAACGATCCGATTCACAAAGTCGATCGTTTCGTTGAGGCGCGCCAGCACCTTGCCGATCGCCTCGTCGAATTTCGCTTGAATCGCGGCGAGCGCGCGGTCGATGCGGCGCGCCCATTCGAGCCCAAAGAACGAGAAGATCCCGAGCACGCGCCGAATCACGTCGATGGTGTCGAAGATCGGCCGGAGCCACTTGTCGTACCACTCGAGGATCTTTTTCCGGAGCCAGAGGAGCCCGTCGATAATCGGCCCGAACTCGTCGCGGAGCCACTTGAAGAGGCGCGCGAGATAGCGATCGAGCTGCTGTATCAACGGGAAGAGCACGCGATCCCAGAACTTTCGAATCAGTCCCCACAGTTTGCTAAAGCCGAGATCGTTATCGCGCATGAAGCGCGCGACGGTCTTTGCGAGATCGCCGAGGAAGTTCGCGATTTTCAGCAGGGAGCCGCCGAGCCCGCTGTCCTTCCCGCCGCCGAGGAACTTGAACAGCGAGCTCGCGAGATTGATGATCGTCGAGCCGGCGCCGGCGCCGGTGTCTGCGAGGAGGATCCCGCTCTCGGCGCCGCCGTGCATGCGGAGCCAGGCGAGTCCGAGCTCGAGCGCGACCGCGAGCAGCGCGCGGCCGATCATGAGGTTGCCGGCTTGCGATCGGCGAGCTCGATCCCGTCGCGCCACAATGACGCGCGCTCGTCGATCGTCAGACCGTCCACCGCTTGCGCGATGAGCTCGAGCCGGATCTCGCGCGCCGTCGCCTGCTCGAAAAACGGCCGCGACGCGCGGAGATGCGTCAACAGGCGCCGCTTCGCGTTCGCGTCGTCGCGGTTCATTGCGGGAGCACGGTGAGCAGGCCGGCGATCGTCAGCAGGATCACGGCCGGCCATAGCGGCGCGCGTCCCGTCGCGGACACGAGCGCGACGACGAACGCGCCGCCGTAGAGCAGGAGCAGAACTGTCGGCATCGGGTGATCTCCTCGCCGGCGCGCGCGCCTGGCGCTAGAACGCGCGGAGCGCGTCCGCTTTCTTGCTCATCGCGTCGCGGAGCGCGCTCTCCGTGAATCCGTCCTGATCGAACTCGGCGCGGAAGGGTCCGTGGTCGCCGAGCTTGAAGGTGACGATCGTCACGCGGCGCAATTTCCCGGAGTCGCGTTCGTAATACTCGCTGTCGCGCGCCTCGAGCACGCGCGGAGTGAGATCGGTTGCCATTAATCCTCCGTCACGAATGCCGCGCGACGAATTCGCTCCAGCCGGGGAGCTCGAGCGCGGCCGGCACGCGCCCCCAGTCGTTATCGTTGTCCGCGAGGAAGCGCTCGATCCGCGCGCGTTCGCCGGGGTTCTCTTGCATGTAGAGCTCGACGAGCTCGCGCGTGCCGAGCCGGCCGGACGAGCCGCCTCCGTCGCCGCCTCCGTCGTCGCCGCCTCCGTCGTCGCCGCCTCCGTCGTCGCCGTCGCCGTCGCCGCCCGAGGAGGATCCCTCCGGTAAATTCAGCTCCCCAATCGGACTCGGATCGCCCTCGATCGCCGGGAGCGATGGAACAGATCCCTCAGGCGGATACTCGGCTTGGCCGCTCGCGAGGAGATCGTAGAGTCCGAGCGCGTCGTTGTAGTTGGCAAGCAGGCTCATCTCCCCGGCGCCGACGTTGCGCGCGTGCTCGCTCGCCGCGGCCGCGACGATCGCGTCGAGCCCCGCGATCGGGGAGCTCCCGAGATCGCCCGCCATCGTGGACGCGTTCGCGTCGATCCGGGATCGCGCGCCCTCGAGCTCGGCGCGGAGCTGCGTGGCGAGCTCCTCGAAGCCGAACGTGAGCGGAGGCGCGATCGTCGTCGCGGGATCCAGAAACGCGATCGGGCCAGGCTCGAGGAGCATCGCGCGATCCCCTCAGAGCGCCGTCGTGCCGCGGCCGCGACTCACGAGCGCGCGGCGCCCCTCGCGTTCGCCGGCGATCCGCGGCACGTTCTCATCGCGTTTTTCGGGCCGCTCGACAAAGCGCTGCCGCGCCGCGTCATAGACCGGAGGACAGGCGTGGTAGTACTCCGTCCCGTCGGGGAGCTCGTCGTCGTATTCACCGTTGCACGTGTTGCAGCGCTTGCGAGCCATCAGTCGATCCCCTCCGTGTCAGATCCCCTCGAGCCACTCTTCGACGAGCAGGCGCGGCGCGCTCCAGTTATCGCCGGCCTGTAGCAACGTCGTGACGGTCCGGATCCGATAGCCGGCGAGCAGCATGAGTCCTGGCGGGAGCGGCACGTCATGCACGCCGGCCGACGAGATCGGATTGCCGATTCCGGGATGCACGTTCACCGGGATCGTGGAGCTTGCCGTGATGTCTGTTACGGTGCCGACGTTGAGGAGCACGTTCGTTCCGTCGTCAACATAGAAGACCGGCCGACGATTCGCTACGTTCGCGTCCGTCACGAGCGTCGCGTTCAACGCGAGGAGGCGCCAGCGTGCGCCGGCCGGCACCGTTTCACTGAGCTCGGCGCCGGCTGCGGGATCGGTGCCCACGATCGCGCGGATCGCGCCTGGCGCCTCGAGCGTGCCGACGATCGGCGAGCCAGGCCACGCGCGCCGCTGTGTATCCGTCACGGTCCCCTGCATGAGCGTCGCGAGCGTCGTCGTGCCTCCGGAGCGGCCGCGCACGAGATCCACGCGCACGAACGCTTGCGCCCATCCGACGGATCCGCTCTCGAGCACGGCCGTGAGGTTGAGGAGCCAACCCTCGCCGAGGGGAAGCGCTTTCGTCGCGACCGTGCTCCGATCGTTGCCGAGGACCGCGCGCTCGGCGATCGGCCGGATGCGGCCGTCGATCTCGAGGAAGCGTCCGGTGAGCACGACGGCGCCGGCGCTCGAGCTCAGGGAGGTAATCACGAGCCCGTCTTCTCCGCTCACATACATCGCGTGAGGCTCTTTCAGCGCGCTCAACTCGGCGAGCTTCTCGAGGGTGAGGTCTATCATTGAGCCTCCAACCATTCATTGACGGTATAGACGGGAATCTGATACGCGTCGCCGCTTTGGATCGCGTTCGTCGCCGTGCCGATCCGATGCGCGGCCGGAATCCGCAGGCCCGCGGGGAGCACGGCGACGGCTACATCGGTGAGGATCGCGGTCGCAAACGGCCCGCTTTGTGCCCAATAGACATCAACGGTCGTGCCCCCGGCTTGCGTGAGCGGCGCCGGGGAGCGCCAGTACGTCCGAGACAGATCGGTGATGTAGAGCCCGGATCGGCGCGTCGCGACGAAGCTCGAGGTGATGAGCTCGGTTCGAAACGTCACGAGCTCCCATCGCGCGCCCGTCGGCACGATCTCGGCGACTTCGTTGCCGGCGCCTGGATACGTCCCGTAGATCATCCGGTTGACGCCTTGGCCCTCGAGCGAGGAGCGAATCGGCGAACCCGGCCACGCGATCGGCTGCTGTGCGGTCACGTAGTCTTGCAGGATGGAGCCGAGCACGATCCGCGCGCCTTGCCGGCCGCGAATCACCTCGAGCTTCATGAAGGTCTGCCCGATTTTTGGTGAGCCGTTCGACGCGAAGCACGTGACGTTCAACAGGAATCCCTCACCGAGCGAAAACTCGGCGACGCTCGCGAGGCGATCGGACGTCGGCACGTGCGTGAACACGCTCGCATGTGTCGGCGCGTCGCGCCGATGCACGCGGTAGTGCACGGAGACGACGACGCCGGCGAGGCTGTTATGCACGGTGAGCCGCAAGTTATCTTCCCCGGTGAACTCGAACGAATAGGGAGTCGGCGCGAACCGGCCGGCGATCGGCGCGACCGGCGCCGGCGTGATCAGCGTCTCGCGAATCGGATCGTCGTCTGCCATACCGCGGCGCGCGTGCCATAGAGAAAAATGGCCGAGCGCGGACCCCTCCACGCTCGGCCGCGAGCGGCCGATCCCCCCGGCGCCGGCCGCGAACGAGTTACGCGGCGCGGAGCCGCGCGAGATACGTCGTGATCGTGGTATCGGCGCCGTTCTCATCCTGCACGGCATCGACGAGCACGGACGCCTTATTGCTCCCGTTGAACACCGGGATCATGGGCTTGCCGTAGTCGTTCGACAGGCGCACGAACCAGTTGGAATACAGATCGGGATCCGCCTCGTCGCCGGGACCGCCGATCCGCAGGTTGCCGAAATCGATCGCGCGGTAGCCGATCGCCGCGCACTCGATATCGACCTTGTAGCCGAGGAGCGCGTAATCGACGCCTTGCTGGAATTGATCGATTTCCGCATTGATCGCCTCACTGCCGCCGTACGCCGCGGTCGAGCCCGTCGCGATCGTGTTCTCCACGGTGAGGAGCTGATCGATCCGCCCCTTGATCTGGTCCCAGGAAAAGAGGCGCGCGCCCACTCCCGGCATCTCATCGAAGTATTCGAGCAAGACGACGTATTCGATATCGCCGGCCGTCGCGCTGCCCGCGAGCTCGACAATCAGCGAGTCGTTGGGATAGAGCGGCTGCATCGCGCCCCACGGCAACAGTGGTTTCGCATCGCTCGCGATCGTGTCGATGCGGAGCCCGTTCACGTTGTCGTGCATTTTCGGCGAGCGGATCCTTAGCGTCCCGGCCGCTTGGACGTCACACCAGACCTGCACGAGCCAGGCGAGCTTGCCGATCGCGAAATTCGCGACGGAGAGCGAATCGCCAGAGACGGGCGCAAGCGCCGCGAGCGTCGTATTGATCGCCGTGCCGGCGTAGGTTTGTATTTGCATCGCGGGCATGCCTACCGCCCTCCTTCGCGGCGCGCGTGATCAACGGATTCGCGACGGAGCCGCTCGAGCTCCTCGCGCTCACTGCCCGAGAGCGCGCTCGACGCGCCGCTCGCTGATCCGACGGTGTTATCGCTCGCGGCCGCGCGAGCATTGCGGGAGGACTGATCGGCACTGCTCGAGCCCCTCATCGCGTCGCCGGCGTCGCGCCGGCCGCTCTGACTGAGATCGATCCGATCGCCGCGTTCGTCGTAGCGGTCAGCGTACGGCGCCGTGTTCGACGCGCCGCTCGCGTCGCCGCGCGCGCCGCTCGTCGCGCGATTGCGCGGATCCGTCGCGCCTGGCTCGACGTCGAGATCGACGACGGACGCGACTTTGACGCGGGCGTCCGTGCGTGACGTCGCGCCGGTTTTATTTTGGGCTTGTCGTTTGGCCGCTTGCTTCGCCTGATCGCTGTTCGCGGCCTCCTGCTCGAGCGAGCTCCCATCGTCGAAGGTAATTCGGTAGCGTGGCATCGGCTCACCTCACTTCAAAAGCGTTGATTCGCTGCGCTGCTGAGGGTGATCCGACGCTAGCCGCCGAGCCGCTCGTTACGAACGCGCCGCATGAGGCGCGCGACTTCCACGCTGCGCTGTGCGTTCTGATCAGAGCCGCGGGGACCGCGGAGCGCCGGCGTGTGTGCTGCTAGCGCTTGCTGGAACGGCGCGAAGTTTTTGCCCCACTCCGGCGCGCCGGCCGCGACGCCGCTCGCGAAGCGCTCCGGACCGAGCGTCGAAGCGCGCTCCTGATATTTCGTCGCGCCCGCGGCGCGGACCCCGCGCTCGAAGCGTCCGGTTGTGATCGCCTCTTGCGTGCCGGCGCGCCACGCCTCGCCGGAATTGCTCGCGCCGTCGAGCCATCGTTGGCCGGCGCCCTGTACGCCGCGTTTGTAATCCTCCCTCGCGGCCGCGGCTCTGGTTTTGAATTTGTCCTGGCTTTCAGCGATGGCGCGAACCTGCATAGCGGACTCCCTCCCGGCGCGCCTCCGCGCGCCACTGGGGGGAATTCGAGCGCCGAGGTCCGCAGGAAGTTTTCAACAGGTGCGACTGTTGATGAATTGTGGATCCCTGCGGATCGGGGTCCGGCGTCCAAGCGTCGCGGAAATCTCCCGACTTTTCAACAGGAAATCCGCGAAACCTTCCACAGATCGATTCTAGGGACGTTGCCAGATGAGCAAGACCATAAGACACTAGGGTACTTGACGA
>Ga0307470_10001165_pt1 | contig 10680 bp, 10 predicted proteins | sample atmos_gasesAM3C__FD_204565 | JGI IMG/M metagenome (GOLD analysis project Ga0307470, IMG submission 204565) | Hardwood forest soil microbial communities from Morgan-Monroe State Forest, Indiana, United States - atmos_gasesAM3C_05 | ecosystem: Environmental > Terrestrial > Soil > Temperate forest... | reverse complement strand
GGCCCCCGCGGCCCCCCCCCCCCCCCGGCCCCCGCCCCCGGCCGGGGGCGGGGGGGGGGGGGCGCGGGGGAGCACCGGCGTACCGATCTCGCGCGGCTCCCACCCCCACCCCCCACCCCCCACTCCCCACTCCCTCATCGTCGACGGCACCATCGACCGCATCGATGCCCGTCCGGACGGATACCGCATCGTGGACTACAAGGGCGGCAAAGCCACGCGGCACAAGGACCTCGGCGGGAAGATCGATCGCGGGGTCCGCTTGCAGCTCGCGCTCTATGCCATGGCGGTGGCGCAGTTCTTCGGCGCCGACGCGGCGTCCGTCAGCGGCGCGATCAAGCCGCTGGTCACCAGCGAGACCAACGCCCGGAAGTTCGCCTTCGCGCTGGCCGAGAAGGACGCGGGGTTGCGCGAGACGCTCGACCTCTTCGTCACGTCGATCCTCGGCGGCGTCTTCCCCGCCTTCCCGGCGGACGACGACGCGGATTTCAACGCCTGCAAGTACTGCCCGGTAAAGCACTCCTGCCGCACGCGCCACGACTTCGCCGAGAAATACATGGTCACGCGCTTCGGCGAGCCGCGCACGCTGCTCGGCGGAGGCGATGAGTGAGCGTCATCGCGGTGCAGTCGTCGTTCTCCTTCGACACACCTCGACGACGCAACGTGGTCATCGAGGCCGGCGCCGGCACGGGGAAGACCACGGCTATCGTAGCCGAGGTGCTGAAGCTGCTGCTGAGCGACGAAGCGCTTTCTCCAGAGCGCATCGTGCTGGTCACGTTCACCGAAAAGGCGGCAGGCGAGATCGCCGACCGCATCCACCAGGCACTCACCGAGCTGTCGCTCCGCTTCGACGCGGGCGAGACGGCCACGTGGCCTATCGGCTCGGCCACACCGCTCTTCGAAGTGCCGCCCGGGCAGCGCGAGGCCTACCGCCGCGCCTGCACCGCGCAGCTCGCGCGCATCGAGTCGCTCCGCTCGCAGACGATCCACTCGTTCTGCCAGAGCCTCCTCCGGCAGTTCCCGATCGAGGCCGGCCTCGATCCGCGGTTCACGATCATCGAAGGTTTCGAGCGCTCGCTCCTCTACGGTGAGCTGTACGATGCCTGGGTCGACCACGAGACGCGCCTCCATCCCACTGCCGAGGTAAGACGGGACTGGGAAGTGCTGCTCGAGCACGTCGGCTATCTTTTTCTCGTCCGCAACATCATCCTGCCGCTCATCGACCGGCGCGATCTGCTGCTCGACGATACCTACGATCTCGGCGCGCTCGAGCTGGTCGAGCATGAGCTGCTCATCGCCATCGAGCGGCTGCGCGTCTGCGATGCCGATTCGGTCGCCGGAATCTGCGACTATCTGCGCGGCAATCCCTCGCCGCGCCGCGGCAGCGACATCGATACCTGGCTGGAGTATCTGAAACCGATCGCCAACGTGATCCGCACCAGCGACCTGCCAAAAGGGCGCAAGGCCGAGTTCAACGAGGCCGTGCGCGTGCTGCGCGCCGACAAGGACAAAGGCCACTCGATCTACGACCGCCTCTCCTCGCACCGCGCCGCCGTCTCGCTGCTGTCGATGATGCGCCGTTTCATCGCCTTCCTCGATGAAGAGAAACGCAAGCGCGGCGTGGTCGACTTCGACGACCTCCTGCTGCGAACGCTGGACGTGCTCAACGACGAGGCCGTTCTCGATCGCGTCCGTGGCCAGTTCGACTACATCTTCGTCGACGAGTTTCAGGACACCGACCGCGTGCAGGCAAAGATCATCGACCGGCTCGCGCGCGACCGCGGCGGTGCGCTCGTCGACGGCCGCACGATCGTCGTCGGCGATCCGAAGCAGTCGATCTACGGCTTCCGCCGCGCCGACCCGGAGACGTACGACGCCTTCACCCGCGAACTGATCGCCGCCGGCGCCGAGCATCGCAAGCTTCTCGATCAATTTCGCAGCACTCCTCCGCTGCTCGCCGCGGTCAACGCCATCTTCACGGAGCTCTTCGCCGACGGCGGGCGAGATCCGAATGTGTTCCGGCCGGAGTACCACCGGTTGCGGGCGGCAAACGTAGGTCGGACTCTCCAGTCCGACCTACGGCCCGGACGGACTGAGAGTCCGTCCTACGTCACCATCATCGACGCCCCCTTCCTCGCCCGCGACGACCGATTCACCTCCGAGGCCGAATCGATCGCGGCGTGGATTGGTGCGCGCGGCGGTGACCTGCGGGGATACGCGCTTCTCTTCCGGAGAACGACGAAGCTCGACGACTACCTCGATGTCTTCGAGCGGCGCGGCATCCCATACGTCCTCCCGCCGACGCGTCTCTTCCTCGACCGACCCGCGCCGGTCGACCTTCTGGCCGTGCTGCGCGCGATCGCCTTCCCTTCCGACCGCGGCGCGGAAATCTCCGCCGCACGCACGCCGTACTTCGCGCTGACGGATGCGGAGATCGCGCGCGGCGTGCTCGAGGGTGACGACACCTACCGCGCGTTCCGCGAGACCCTCGACTCTCTCCGCGCCGCGGCGCAGCACCTCACCGTCGCCCAGCTCATCGATCTGGTCATCCGCACCTGCGGCATCGAGGCGGTCTACGCCGCGGCGGCGGACGGGACGCGAGCGATGCGGCATCTCGAACATGTCCGGGCCATCGCGTTTGCATACGACCAGCGGATCGGAGGGTCGGTGCGGCAGTTCGTCGACGAGATCTCGCGCCGCCGCGGCGATCCGGACGAGATGGAGCCTTCGCTCATCGACGAGGCCGGCGACGCGGTGCGCATCCTCACCGTTCATGCTGCGAAGGGGCTCGAGTTCGACACGGTCATCCTCCCCGATCTCGAGTTCCCCTCGAAGGCAGCGGAGATCTTCCTCGTCGACGAGCCGCGCAGCCTCGTGCTTGGCGGTCAGGTCCAGACGCTCTCGGGCCACTACGGCCGGGCCGGCGACGTGCCGCTGAAGGACATCGGATCGAAACGCGAGGAGGCGGAGAACCGTCGCCTCTTCTACGTCGCCGTCACGCGGGCGAAAGCGGAGGTCGTATTCGTAACCAGCGCCAAGCCGCGCAAGGACGGTTTCGCGCGTTATGTCGAGCAGATCTTCGACCTGCCCACCGCGCCGTGGCCCGCAGAGCACGGGCGAGTGGTCCGGACGATGGCCATCGGCGGCGACGCTGTGCCGATCGCGTTCGAGCGCGTGCTCACCGAGGGGACAGGGACGCGTACGCGGAGACGGCTCGTCGATTCCGCGCTCGAAGCGGAGCTGGCAACGCTTCCTGCCGTCGAGCCGTCGCTGCCCGCTCCGGCCACGCTTCCTGCCGCGCTGCCTCGGGGCGACGTCCTGATGCGCCGCGCCTCGTCGCAGAAACGCGGCGCCGGAATCCTGCTGCACCGCGTGCTCGAGCTTTGGGATGGCCGATCGCCGATTGACTCGCTGCTCACCTCCCTGGCCATCGAACAGGGAGCCGACGACGCGACCGCCGCACTCGTACGCAAGCGGATAGCCACCGTGGCCAAATCGGAGACGTTCCTCCGCATCACCCGCGCGGAGACCCTCGGCCGCGAACTGCAGCTGCTGACACCGGACGGCGAACGCCGCATCGACCGATTCCTGCGCGAGGGCGAGAGGGATCTCGTGGTCGATTACAAAAGCGGCAAGCCCTCCGAGGAACGCGTCGCCAATGACCGCGAACAGGTCGGACAGTACTGCCAGGCAATGAGCGCGATCACCGGGAGGCCGTGCGCGGGGCTGCTCTGGTACATCGATGTGGATGTCGATCGCGCGATCGAAGCGTAGCGCGCAGCGCCCGTAGACGCACGTAGCACACGTAGCGCCGTCGGCTCGACGGCTGGACCGCTGCCGGCTCGGCGGCGGTGTTCGCGCGCGGAACCGCCAGCGAGCCGCTGGCGGTCCAGCCGGCGGGCCGCCAGCGCTACGGGGCGGGCTACGGGGCGGCGCTACGGGCGATAATCTCCCCAATGCCCCTGTACAAAGTCGCTCTTCTCTCCTTCGTCGCCTTGGCCACCATGGTAAACCCGCTGGCGGTGGCACCGTCGTTTATCGCGCTGACGGACGGGGCGTCGCGGAGGACCCGGTCGAGCGTTGCGCTCGTCGCCGGCGTCTCGTGCATTGCCGTGCTCACCATCTTCTTCCTGGCGGGCAAGTATGTCTTCAACTTCTTCGGCATCACCGTGCCGGCGTTTCAGATCATGGGCGGCGTCCTCTTTCTGACGAACGCGCTTCGCAGCCTGATCGCGGACGACCGGCGCGGGTTCAACGTTGGCGGTGAAAAACGGATCGAGGACAGCGACGTGGAGAAAGCGGATATCGATCCATCGTCGATCGCCATCGTCCCCATCGCCGTGCCGATGCTCTCCGGCCCCGGCGCGATCACCTCGGTGATGGTGCTGGTGAACCTCTATCCCGACATCGAGCAGCGCCTGGCCGTGATCGTATCCATCGTCGCCGTCGGCGCGGTCTCCTGGATCGTGCTGCTCTCCGCCCTGCCGCTCTCGCGCATTATCGGCGACCGCGGCCGCGCCGTCTTCACCAAGATCATGTCCCTGCTCCTCGGCGCGATCGGCATCCAGTTCATCATCAACGGACTGAAGCCGGTGATCATCGACATCATGAAGGCGGTGGGGTAGTGGAGAAGGATGAAGGATGAAGGATGAACGGCGAGAGACGAACACCCCTCGCTCATCCTTCATCCTTCCGCCTTCATCCTTTCCACCACCTCCCAGCCAGTTACAATTCCTCGCTCATGTTCATCGGACACAACGCCGTCGGTTTCGCCTCGAAGAAGCTCGCTCCATCGACCTCGTTCATTCTCCTGATGGGCGCGCCGCTGTTTCTCGATCTCCTCTGGCCCATCTTTCTCCTCCTCGGCATCGAGCACGTGCGCATCCAGCCGGGAGCGACGCGTCTCACTCCGCTCGATTTCTATGACTACCCGTGGTCGCACAGCCTGCTGATGGCGGTGGTCTGGTCGGTAGTGGCCGGCATCGTGTACTTCGCCTTCACGCGGTATGCGCGCGGCGCGGTGGTCCTCGGCATCGGTGTCGTCAGCCACTGGGTGCTCGACTTCCTGACGCATCGCCCCGATCTGCCGCTCTGGCCGGGCGGTCCGAAGGTCGGGCTGGGGATGTGGAACCTACCGATGGCCGAGCTCGGAACGGAGGCAGCGATGTTCGCGATCGGCATCCTCGTCTATCGCGGCGTCACCAAGCCGCGCGACAGGATCGGCAGCATCGCCTTCTGGGCATTCATCCTCTTCCTCGCCGCCGTCTTCATTGTCAACGCCGGCGGCACACCGCCGCCGAACGTACGCGTACTGGCGTGGGTGGCGCTCTCGATGTGGATCCTGCCACTGTGGGCCGGCTGGTTCGACCGCCATCGCGACGTCGTGCCGACGTGAAGACGCTCTTCCTGGTCAACCCACGCTCCGGCGCGAACCGGCGTCGCGATGTCGCCTCCCTGATCCGGGAGACGTGTACGTGGGATCACGAGATCGTGCCATGCGGGTCGATCGAGGAGCTCGATGGCGTGATCGCCTCCGCGGCCGCACGGGGAATCCAGGTCGTCTTCGCCGTCGGCGGCGACGGTACCGTCCACGAGGTGGCCAAGCGCCTCATCGGCACCGATCTGGCCCTCGGCGTTCTTCCCACCGGCTCAGGCAACGGCTTTGCCCGTCACCTTGGAATGCCGACTCGGCTTCGCGCTGCGCTGCGCGCCTGCCGTTCGTTGCGCGTCGTGACCATCGACACCGCCACCGTCAACGGCATCCCTTTCATCAACATGATGGGGATCGGGTTCGACGCATGGGTCGCCGACGCGTTCGCCAACGCCGGAACGCGCGGCATGACCACGTATCTGCGCGTCGGACTACGCGGCTTCGCGCGGTACGAGCCGGAGGAGGTTGCGCTGACGATCGAAGGCGCCGCATCCCAACGCCGCGCCTTCGTCATCACCATCGCGAACGGCAGCCAATACGGCAACAACGCCCGCATCGCGCCACAAGCATCGATGAGGGACGGCATCCTCGATGTGATTCTGATCGAGCGCCCTTCCCTGCTCCGGATCCCGATGCTGGCCGTGCGACTCTTCGCCGGCACCCTTGACCGCGGACGCGGCGTGACCACCTTGCGCGGCCGCAGCATCAGCATCCGCCGCGCAGCCCCCGGCACCGCGCACCTCGACGGCGAACCGGTAGTCCTTCCCGCGTCGTTGACAATCGAGATCGTGCCGCGGTCGCTACGAGTGATCGTGGCAGCGTAGCGCAGGAGCGCCGGAGCGCTGGCGTCCCGCCGGCTGGCTCGGTGGCGTCCTCGCCGCCGGTGTTAGCGAATGTTGAGAGTCTTGCCGGGAGGGCGGCGTCTCGCCGCTACGACAGCGCAGGCGATACGGAACGCAGGCGCGGGACGCCTGCAAGCCAGCCGGCGAGGACGCCAGCGCTCCGGCGCTACGCGCGCGGCGGCATACAATCGCCAACATGACCAGGAAACGAATCCTCTTCCTTTGCACGGGCAACGCCGCGAGGAGCCAGATGGCCGAGGGGCTGGCCAGAGCGTTTCATGGAGACGTGATCGACGTCGTCTCGGCTGGATCGCATGCGGCCGGTTTTGTCCATCCGCTGGCGATCGAAGCGCTCGCGGAGATCGGGATCGACATCAGCGACGCGGAGTCGAAATCCGCTGCTCTGTTTCTCGATCAATCGTTCGACGTCGTCGTCACCGTTTGCGACTCTGCCGCGCAGGACTGCCCGACGTGGCCTGGCGCGAAACGAATCGAGCATTGGCCGATCGAGGATCCGACGTTCGCCGACGGAGACGGGGCCGAGCGGTTTGCGGAGACGCGGGATGATCTCAAGCGGAGGATCGACGAGTTGGTGGGGACGTTGGAGTAGTTGCGGGTCGCGGGGTCTCGCGGTTGCGCGGTGGGTTGCTCGGTTGCTGAGTTGCAAGGTTGCTCGGTTGCACCCCGTTACAGCAACCCAGTAACTCAGCAACCCAGCAACCACCACCGCGAGACCCCGCGACCCCGCGACCCCGCGACCGCGAACTACGGCGACAACCTCTCCACCACCCAATCCTTCACATCGTTCCGCAGCCGGTACCAGAAACGATCGTGCAGGCGGTCTTCGCGGCCCTGCCAGAACTCGAACAGCAGCGGAATGACCCGGTAGCCGCCCCAATGCGGCGGGCGGGGGATGGGGCGGTCGCGATAGGTGGTCGACAGCTCCTCGAAGCGGGCGTCGAGGGCGCCGCGTCCGGCCAAGACACGACTCTGCTCCGAGGCCCAGGCGCCGAGCTGGCTGCCCCGCGGACGGGTGGCGAAGTACTCGTCCGACTCCTCTTCCGTCGTACGTATCACCGCTCCCTCGATCCGCACCTGCCGTTCGAGAGAGTGCCACCAGAAGACCAGTGCGGCGCGTGGATTGTCGTGGAGTTGCTTTCCCTTGCGGCTGCTGTAATTCGTGTAGAACGTGAAGCCGCGATGGTCGAACGACTTGAGGAGGCAGATGCGCGCCGCCACCTCGCCGTCGAGCTCCGATGTCGCCACCGTCATCGCCTCAGGCATGGCGATGCCCGCGGCTTTCGCGTCATCGAACCATCGCCCGAACTGCACGAACGGATCGGAATCGAGATCGGTCTCCAATAGCGGCGTCACGGACTGCTCCTGAGCGGAAGATATCGCACGTCATGCCGGCGGGTACCACTGATAGAGAAAAAAGTAGACCAGCACGCCCGTCACCGAGACATACATCCAGAGCGGAAACGTCCAGCGCGCGATGCGCCGGTGCTGCGGCACCCGCATCTTCAAACCGTAGCGCACGGAAAAAATGGCCATCGGGACGATGGTGATGGCCAGGATCGTGTGCGAGATGAGAATCGAGAAGTAGAGCGGGCGGACCCAACCCGTGGCGGTGAAGTGCGTGACCACCCCATGCCGCAGGATGTGGTTGAGGACGTAGCAGGCCAGAAAGACCAGCGACGTCACGCATGCCGCCAGCATGAAGCGCTTGTGCAATTGGATTTTGCGCCGGCGGATGAGGATGTAGGCGATGAGCAGGAGCACGCCGCTGGTGCCGTTGAGGGTTGCGTTGATGGCCGGGAGGATCGATTGCACGGAGCCGGACTGTAGCATGCGGTTTCGGGGTCTCGCGGTTGCGGGGTCTCGGGGTTGCGGGGTCTCGGGGGTTGCGGGGTCTCGGGTGGGTTGCAAGGTTCTCCCAAGGGAGCACAGACAAAAGTGTCTGTGCCACATTCCATTTCGTTCTGAGGCCGGACTTTGCCAAGTACCGGCAGACTTGGTCCTGAGGCCGGACTTTGCCAAGTGCCGGCAGCCGATGTGGCACAGACAGTCTGGCCACATTTCGATTTGGTCCTGAGGCCGGACTTTGCCAAGTACCGGCAGCCGATGTGGCACAGACACTTTTGTCTGTGCTGTCCAAGCTCGCGATACCGGAACCTTGAATCCACTTTCTACCCGACGAGACCTGCGAGACCCCGAGACCCCCGAGCACTAATCCTCCCGCAACAACTCCCCCACCACTCCCGTCACATGATCGACGGCATCGTCATTGGTCGCGGCGTAGTAATCCCTGATCACACCCTGCTTATCCGCGACCGCGAACTTGACGCTGTGCAACACCGACTCGTCCGGCGAGCCGGTGGCATCGCCGGCGGCGAGCTTGAAGCCTTTTACCGACAGGTCCACGATCGTCTTGCGGTCGCCGGTCAGGAACGTCCAGCGCGGATCGTTGCGGGCGTAGGCGGCGTAGGCGTGCAACACCTGCGGCGTATCGCGGATCGGGTCGACGCTGATGGAGACGAAGCGCACCGGCGCGTCTCTCGGGATCTTCTTCGTAAGGCGCCTCATCGTGGCCGTCATCATCGGGCAGGTGCCGGCGCAGTTCGTGAAGATGAAATCGTAGACCACCACGCTCCCTTTCATCTCGCTCATCCGCACCGGTTTGCCGGCCTCGCTGACGAGCTGGGCCTCGGGGATGGGAAAGAGTTTCGGGAGATCGGATTGGTGGTGGCAGGCAAGCGACAGAAGGACCGCGGGGAGGAGGAGGCGCCTGGACATCGGCACGAAGGGTAGCACGTGATATGAGTGCGCCGTCATGACCTCAGCGCTGGAAAAGAAGACGGTCGTGGTCACCGGCGCGTCGAGCGGAATCGGCCGCGCGACGGCGCTGGAGTTCGCGCGCCGAGGAGCGAACCTCGTGCTGGCCGCGCGCCGCGGAGAGCTGCTCGAGGAGGTCGCTGCCGCCTGCCGTGCCCTCGGTATCGAGTGCCGGGTCGTGGTCACCGACGTCTCGTTGCGTAGCGATTGCGAGCATCTCATCGACGTGGCCGGCCATGTCGACATCCTCGTCAACAACGCCGGCTTCGCCATCTTCGACCCGTTCGAATCGGCGAAGCCCGACGACCTCGAGGCCATGATGCAGACGAATTACTTCGGCGCGGTCTGGTGCTCGCAGGCCGTGCTGCCGCAGATGCTGGCGCGGCGAGAGGGAACGATCGTCAACGTGGCTTCGATCGCCGGCATCATGGGATACGCGCGGATGGGCGGCTATTGCGCGACGAAGTTCGCCCTGATGGGCTTCTCCGAAACGCTGCGCGACGAAGTCCTCGGGCGCGGCGTACGCGTGGCCATGGTCTGCCCCGGCACCGTCGAGACGCAGTTCTTCCTGAAGGCCGAACGCGGCAAGATGCCCGGCGCATCGCGCCTGATCCTGGCCATCAAACCGGAGCGGGTGGCGCGTGCCATCGTCAAGGCCGCCGAGGATGGGAAGTACCGGCGCATCCTGCCGGTTGGAGCGGCCCTGTACATGAGGTTCAAAGAAGCCTTCCCCCGGCTCGCGCACTTGCTGATGCGGCGCGTGTCGGCGGTCGTGGAGAAGAGTTGATGAAGCGCAACGCTCCCATCACGAAGACGCTGCTGATCATGATTGCGGTCGTTTTCGTAATCGAGTTCATTTTCGGCGGCCCACCGTTGCGCATCGGCTCCGACATTCTCCTTGGCGACATCGACCCCCGAGTGCTGGATATGTTTGGCGCGATCGATCATGGAACACTCATCGGTCACGAGTACTGGCGACTGATCACAGCGATGTTCATGCACGCGAGCGTGCTGCACTGGGCCGTCAACTCGTGGGCGCTTTACCAGATTGGAACCCTGTACGAGGTGTTGTTTGGCTCACGGCGATTCATGTTCATCTATTTCGCCACCGGCCTGGTTGCCTCGATCGCCAGCGCCGTACACATTGGCGCAATGAATGGCGCGTCCGTAGGCGCCAGCGGCGCCGTTTTCGGGGTCATGGGCGCCTTCATTTTCTCGATCATCCGCTCACCGGTCTATCGCCATCAGCCGTGGACACGCGGACTCATCATCCAGCTCGTCTTCTGGATCGTCGTCAACGTCATCATCGGCTTCTCCGTGCACTTCATCGACAACGTGGCGCACCTCGGAGGGTTGGTCTCCGGCCTGCTCCTCGGTCTGATCCCGCACCGCATCCCCCCTCCTCCGCCGCGGGAGAGCGTGATCGATGTGGGGAGGTACGATCAGGAGCCGCGTTAGCGACGCCGGAGCGCTGGCGTCCTCGCCGGCTGGCTCGGCGGCGTCTCGCCGCCGAGGGTCACGAGAGATTGTTTGGAGTCTTGCCGGGTCGGCGGCGGGACGCCGCCGAGCCAGCCG
>Ga0307470_10001164_pt1 | contig 10687 bp, 8 predicted proteins | sample atmos_gasesAM3C__FD_204565 | JGI IMG/M metagenome (GOLD analysis project Ga0307470, IMG submission 204565) | Hardwood forest soil microbial communities from Morgan-Monroe State Forest, Indiana, United States - atmos_gasesAM3C_05 | ecosystem: Environmental > Terrestrial > Soil > Temperate forest... | reverse complement strand
GGGCGGGGGGGGGCGCCCGCCTGCGGGCCCCCCCCCCCCACCCACCCTCCCCGGCGCCCGCCCCCGGCCCCGACCGCCCCCGCGACCCTCCGTTGCAGGCCGGCCGGCAGCGCGGGCGATCAGGGCGCAGCCAGGCAGCGTACCGCGGGGCGGGCGTAGACCCGGTAGTCCGGCGTCTCGGCGCGTAGCGCGAAGTCGCCGTCGTTCGCGAGGAGTTCCCACACCTCTTTGGCGGTGGCCCTCCCGGAGAGCATCGGATCGACGCTGCGGAAGATGAGGACGACGTCGGCCTTGGCGGCGTTGCGCAGGAGGTAGCGGTCGATCCGGTTGGGCAGGTAGACGATGCGCCGGAAGTCGGTCGCCACCCGCGTGCCGGCCGGGCAGCCGGCGAGGATGGCGGCGATGGCGCGCTGGTCGCGCACGGCGCTCTCCTGGCGGCGGAAGCTGTAGCCGGCGGGCGCTTCGACCGTCGACGCCCGGTAGCGGCACTCGACCGCCAGCACCAGCAGCGCGCCGGCGAGCAGTCCCCTGCGGGCGAGAGCGCCGCGCCCGCGGCGGGTGGAAGCGTCCTTGGCGCGCGCCGCCAGGCGGAGCAGGCGATAGAACGCCACGTAGAGCCCGAGGAGGAAGCCCGGCAGCAGGAAGGCCGGGTTGTAGTACCAGAGCATGCGCTTGTCGATCGGCTCGGCGGAGAAGAGGAGGGTGCCGGGAACGTTGATCAGCAGGCCGTACAGCGGATCGAGCCAGGGCAGGAAGAGGAACGAGGCGTTGAGGTGCAGGAAGGCGCTGTCGGCGATGGCGTGCGCGAGCTCGAGCGGCGAGGTCGCCATGTGGAGGACGACCTCGAGCCACGAGTCGCCCCACCGTCCCCAGCCGCGATGGACGTGGTTCTCATAGACGCCGAAGACGTACGGGTTGACCAGCTTGACGATGGCGACGACGTAGGCGAGGGCGACGGGCGCCGCGATCGCCGCCCGGCGGCGGGCCGGCCGCGGATCGCGGAAGACCTCCCGCGGCAGGCAGAGGAGGGCGAGGGACTGCATCGCGAGGTAGATGCCGCTCTCCTCGCGCACTCCGAGGGCGAGGGCGAAGAGGATCCACGGGGCGATCCGGCGCTCTGAGAAGAGCAGCAGGTAGAAGAAGCCGAGCGCGAGGGGGACGTAGAAGACCTCGATGTGCGCCGAGCCCAAGAGCGTCTTGACGTAGGGGTTGAGCGACACGCCGAAGACGAGGACCACGGAGAGCGCCGTGACCCAGCCGGCCGGCGGGTCGAGCGGCGCCAGCAGCCGCACCAGGGTGCGGTGGCCGAGGAAGAGCGCGGCGCCCATTGCCAGGGTCCCGAGGAGGATCAGCAGGTACGCCGACTGGGTGAGCAGGAAGAGCGGCGTCAGCAGGACGATGGTCGGCGTGAAGTGGACGGTGAGGTGGCTCACCGCCATGTCGGTGATCCAGAAGGGCCGGCCGTGGTGGATGGCGTTCGAGAACCAGTCGTCGATGATGCCGAGGTCGTGGAAGGCGAAGACGTAGCCGTGGAAATGGCTGAGCAGGATGACGTTGTGGAACGCCACGGCGAGCGCGATGGCGAGCGCGACCGGGCCGTCCTGGCGCAGGCGGCCGCTCACCGGACGACGCATTTCTTGCCGCCAAACCAGTGCTCGAGCTGCGCCTCGGACATCGTTCGCGTGGGGTCGGGGTAGCCCGGCGGAGAGTTGCCCGAGTAGCCGTTGATCACCGGCACGTTCGCCTCCAGCCCGGCCCACATCGCCGCGAGCTGGGAGACGAAGAAGGGCTGGTCGGCGCGCAGCCTCACGTACGCCGCGGGACAGCCCGGCGGGATCGCCGACCGCGTGCGCTCGACCTGCTCGAGGAACGGCCCCTTCTCGAAGCTGGGGAGGCCGCGCACCGACTGGTCGGCCATGCCCGCCACCAGCAGCAGCGCGAGGAGCGCCCGGCGGCCGGGCGGCCGGAGATCGAGGCGGCAGATCGCCTGCTGCGCCCCCACGAAGACGGCGACCAGGCCGAAGAGGTAGACGACGGAGGCGATGCGGCCGACGGCGCGGATGGCGCCGGCGCCGGGCACGGCGTAGTACACGATCCTCCACAGGCTGAGCCCCCTGCCGTGACCGATCGGCAGGTAGAGGGAGAGCAGGACGAGAGCGAGCGCCGTGCCCCAGCAGGCGAGCAGCAGCGCTCGCCCGGCGGCCCGCTCGTCCTCGTCGTCACCCGGCGGCTCCCCTTCGCCGGCGCGATCGGCACCGCCGTGGCGCAGCAGGTGGCGCGCCGAGAGGAGACCGAGACCGAGGACGACGAAGCCCGGGAACAGGAGGTGCTCCCAGAGGACCGGGGTGTCGGGCGGGAAGGGGCGGAGGAAGCCGCCATAGAGGCTGCCTTCCGGGACCGCGAGCCAGGACTGCGGCCGCGGCAGGAAGATCTTGACCACCTCCCAGGAGCGGACGCCGACCTCCCTTCCGGCGGCGACGTAGGGTGCGAGGGTGAGATAGGTGGCCGCCAGCCAGACGGCGACGGCGAGCGAGACGAACGCCGCGTGGCCGCGCCAGAAGGCGAGGAGGCGCTGCCGGGCGCCGCCGTCGACGAGCCCGTAGAGGCAGGCGAAGAGGCCCATGCCGAGGAGCAGGAACCAGCCGAGATAGATGCTCGAGAGGATCTGCAGGTAGAGCAGCGCGAGGGCGGCGGCGACGCCGCGCCGCGAGGGCGCGACGAAGAGGCCGCGGACGGCGAGCAGCGCCAGCGGCGCCCAGTACGCGACGAGGAGCTGTAGGTGGCTGATCTGGACGACCCGCCACATCCCGAAGGCGAAACAGAAGCCGCCCAGCGCGGCGAGGGGGTGGCCGGCGCCGAGCCGGCGCAGCACGAAGGCCATGCTGCCGAAGGTGAGGGCGAGAGCCAGCATCGTCAGGAGCTGGTGGGCGAGCGTCGGCGAGCAGGCCAGGCGCAGGGCGCCGTAGAGCGGGGCGACGCCCAGCAGGTTCTCGGAGTACGCCAGCACCTGCTGCGCGGGATAGAAGAAGGGGGGCGACCACAGGCGGCCAGCATAGCCGGGCCGGGTGGCGAGCCGCACGTAGTGCTCGAGGAGGTAGTTGGTGAAGAGCGGGTCGCCGGGATCGGTCTGCATGCGGGCGAAGCCGCTCGCGAGCGTCGGGTGGAACGCCGCGGCGAGGCCGGCGAGGCCGACGAGCGGATAGAGGGCGAGCGCGGCGGCCGCGGCGACCGCGCGGGGCCCGGCTCTACCCGCCGCGGGGGCGGTCGCGGCCGGCGGCGGGGCGCGCCGAGCGGGCCGCGGCGGGGCGGCCGTCCGTCGCTGTCGCGGGCGGGATCTCGTCATGCACGCTGGCGCTCCCCCGCCGGGAGCTGCCGGGTTACTTGAAGTAGCCGTTGACGTCCATCAGGAAGTTGGTGTTGCCGGAGCCCTGGTCGTTCTGGATGGAGCACAGGCCGGAGCTCAACTGGATCACGGCGTTGTTGGCCCGCACCTGCCCGGGCCGGAAGTTGATCACGCTGGTGAGCGGCGCGGCGCCCGCCCCGGGGAAGGCGCGCAGGTCGCCGCTGGTGGTGGGAGTCACCACCGTGAGGTTGGCCGAGATCGCGACGGCGTCGGCGGGAACCCCGCATTGGCCGCCGACGGCGAAGGCGCGGCTCGCCTGCGCCGCGAGCGGCGGCCCGCCGTAGGGGCCGGCCGCGTTGCGGGTGTCGACGACGCGGCAGGGCGTCAGGGTGTAGAAGTCGAGCGCCGAGCCGGCCGTCTGGCAAGAGGGGGTGCCGGGCACGGTGCCGGTGCGCCGCGCGTTCTGATGGAAGGCTCCCCACGGGATCGCCGCGGAGACCTTGGGGTTCCATACCCATACCCGCGAATCGTTGCCGGTCGCCGAGACGGCGACCACCTCGAGGGCGCTGCCGTCGCTCTCGAAGTTGTCCACCACCGCGTGCGAGAGGGTGGTCTCGGTGAAGTAGGAGAAGGCGCTGGGATGGGCTCCGTCGTTGCTGAGCTGCGCGCCCGTGGCGGAGAAGACGGCGATCTCGGTGTTGATCGGCAGCAGCACCTCGACCTTGCCGTCGCCCGCCACGTCCGCCACCACCGGGTCGCCGGCGTTCGGCGTGTTGCCGAAGAGGGACTTGGGGACCGACTTGAAGATCTGCGTCCCGTTGCCCTTGAAGGCATAGACGTGGAAGGTGGTGCTGGGCGCCGCGTTGTTGTCGGTGACGACGACGTCGACCACCCCGTCGCCGTCGACGTCGGCGAGAGCCGGGGAGGTCGCCACCTCGCCGTCGACGCTGACCGGCCAGCCGGCGACCGGCGTGCCGTCGCACCGATAGGCGTAGACCTTGTGGGCGCGGTTGGGGTAGAACGAGCCGGTGCCGAAGACGATCTCCGGCGCGCCGTCGCCGTCGATGTCGCCCACCGCCGGCGAGCTGACGATCGTCTGGTCGATGCAGACCGGGAAGCCGGCGACCTCGGTCGCATTGGGGCGCAAGACGTGCAGGCAACCCCCGTCGGGGGTGTTGAAGGGCGGCCCTTCGGCGTGCGCGTCGACCCCGATGACGATCTCCAGCTTGCCGTCGCCGTCGACGTCGTGGAGCGCCGGCGAGGAGCGGATCGAGTCGCGGACGAAGATGGGATAGCCCGGCTTGTCGGTGCCGTCGAGGCCGTTGACCAGATAGACGTGGCCGTCGACCGAGCCCCAGGCGACCTCGATGGTGCCGTCGCCGTCGACGTCGCCGATCGCCGGCGCGGTGATGACGGGCTCGCCGACGCCGTTGCCGTCGAAATCGGAGGAGGGGCGGTCCCAGAGGAGCGTGCCGTCGCGCCGGTAGGCCCGCACGCCGCCGGCGATCCCGGGCTCGAAGGTCGAGCCGTACGAGATGACGATCTCGGGGACGCCGTCGCCGGTGACGTCGCCGACCGCCGGGCTCCCCGAGCTCTCCGCCGGCAGCGTCACCGGGAAGCCGGGGGCCACGGTCCCGTTGTACAGCACCACGTAGAGCTTGTGGAGCGAGGTGCCGAAGACGATCGACTTGTGCCCGGGGGTGAGCCCGAGGTCGGCGACGGCGGGGTGCCCGGCGCGGATGCTGCCGCCGCCGGTCAGGGTGAGCGGGAAGCCCGCCTTCTGAGGTCCCGGGGACACCACCGCGCCGAGCGCGGAGGCGGTGGCGACGAGGAGAAGGGCCGCAGCGGCGGCTCTCGCGGCGGGCCGGCTCAGGGGAGAACGGGCGCCGTCAACACCTCTCGAGACCACGCCGCGATCACCTCGGAGGGAGGCCGGAGGGCCTATTGGAAGTAACCGGTGACGTCGATGATCAGGTGGACCGTGCCGGCGCCGCCGAAGTAGACCGACATGTCCTGGGCGTTCGCCGACAGCGGCACGATCGCGCCGTTGGCGAGCGCGGTGTCCGAGTTGGTGAAGTTGATCGTCGACACCGTCGGCTGCGTCGATCCCGAGGGCCAGACGGTGAGGAAGCCGTTGGGCGAGGTCATGGCCGGGGTGACGATGGTCAGGTTCAGGGTGGCAGCCTGGGCGCCGACCGGCACGCCGCAGGTGCCCTGGATCTGGAAGTTGCGCGCCGAGTTGGTGTGGAGGGCCGGCCCGCCGTTGATGGTCCCGGAGTTGAAGCGTGTGTCCGCGATGCGGCAGGGGGTGAGCGAGTGGTACTGGTAGGGGCCTCCCGCCTGGACGGCCGGGGTTAGGAAAGCCGCAGCGGCTCCGATCAGGAAGAGGGACCTGATGAGCAATCGGTGGCTCGCGTGCCTCGACATTTCGACTCCTTTCGGACCCGATCGTCGGACCGGATCGTCGAACCGGGATCGCAGGAGGGCGCCGGTCGAGCGCCGAGAACCTGCCATCCACCGCCTGGGTTTCGCCGGTACGCTACCGTGGGGGCAGACACTTGTCAATAGAATGAAACACGCTCTCCGCCCCGCCGCGCCACCACTAGGAGCTGGTATCCGAGCAGCTTGGGCAATAGCCGGGTGACGCCTTCCAGGGCCATCGACAGCGCCGCCAGGAGAGAGGATGGCAGGCGCGGGAAGGCGAGCGGCAGCGGGATGGTGGACACCGCCTCGCGCTCGATGTCGAACCCGGCGCTCGCCAGCAGCGAGCGCAGGAATCTGCGCGTGAAGAGGACGCGGTGGGTGCGGTCCAGCAGGCCGCGATCGGCGTGGGGATAGCGGCCGAAGAGGAGGTTGAGGCGGACGTAGAGGTTGGCGATGTTGGGCACCGAGAGGAAGACCGGCGAGCCCGGCGCGAGCGCCGCATGGATCAGCTCGAGCATGCGGCCGGGGTCGCTCAGGTGCTCGAGGGTGTCGGCGGCGAGCACGGCGTCGTAATTGCGGGGCAGCTGGGGGATGGTCTCGAGGTCGACGATGGCGCCGCCGGAGAGCACGCCGACGAGCGCGGGCAGGCAGTCGACCGCCCCCTCGAGCCCCTTCCACCGCAGGTCGGGACGGCGCACCAGGCGCGCCACGTGGGCCGCCCCCGGGCCGAGCTCGAGCACCCGCGCGCCGGCCGGAAGCCGGCCGATCCACGCCGCCAGGATGCGGTGGCTCGAGCCGCGGAAGTCCTTGAGGACGTAGCGCTCGGTCGAAGGCGGCGCGGCGCGGCGGAGCCGCGGGCGGGGCCGCGCCATGGGCGGCGCCAGAGAGGATCGCTCGGCAGGGGTCGGCACGCGCGAGCATCCTAAGACAAGGGGACGGGCATCGCCACACGGAAAGGGCCGCCGGACGGCCCGGCCCTCACCCCTCGATCGGCGCCAGGCGGTCGATCTCGGCGACCTCGCCCGCGCCGAGCCGCCAGCCGGCGGCGGCGGCGTTGGCCCGCGCCTGCTCCGGCGAGGTGGCGCCGGCGATGACCGAGGCGACGGCCGGGTGGCTGAGGAGCCAGGCGAAGGCGAGCTCGAGGAGCGAGCGGCCGCGCGCCGCCGCGAAGCCCGCGAGCCCCTCGGCGATCTCCCGGTTGCGGTCGGTCAGGAAGCGCTCGGCCAGCCGGCCCGAGGACAGCCGGGTGTTCTCCGGGGGCGGCTGACCCTGCCGGTATTTCCCGCTCAGCAGCCCGCCGGCGAGCGGGAAGTAGGGGATGAAGGCGAGCCCCTGGCGCGCGCACTCGGCGAGCACCGCGCGCTCGGGCTCGCGGTGGAGGAGGCTGTACTCGTTCTGCACGCTGACGAAGCGCGCCGCCCCTTGGCCGACGGCGGCCGCCGCCTCGCGGAGCTGCTCGGCGGTGAAGTACGAGCAGCCGATCTCGCGCACCTTGCCGCTCTTGACGCAGTCGTCGAGGGCGCCCAGGGTGTCGGCGATCGGGGTCTCCGGATCGGGCCGGTGGAGCTGGTAGAGGTCGACGCGGTCGGTGCGCAGGCGGCGCAGGCTGTCCTCGAGCGCCCGCTTGACGTAGTCGGGCTTGGCGCCCTTCCTGCTCGCGTCGCCCGCGACCTCCATCCCGAACTTGGTCGCCAGCACCACCCGCTCGCGGCGTCCCGTGAGCACGCGGCCGAGGAACTCCTCGCTCTTGGTGTCGCCGTAGATGTCGGCGGTGTCGAGGAAGTCGATCCCGGCGTCGAGCGCCGCGTCGACCACCCGCCGCGTCCCCGCCTCGTCGAGCCGCCCACCGAAGTTGTTGCAGCCGAGCCCCACCACCGAGACGGTGAGCGAGCCGATCCGTCGAGTCTCCACGCCGCGCCTCCTTGTCCCCTGGCCGCGCCGTATGCCCGGCCGCTGGGCCGTCCGGCATCGCGCCGCCTCTCGCGCCCGCGGAGGATCCTAGCAAGCGCCGTTCCGCGGCGGGCGCGGTCCGCGACCCGGTAGTGATCTGCAAGCGTGGCGATCGACGCTAAGATCGGCATGCGGTTCCTTCGTCGACAACGGGGAGAGCACGGATGGCCGGCAGACAGGTAGCGCTCCTACGCGGCATCAACGTCGGGCGCGCCAAGCGGGTGGCGATGGCGGACCTGCGCGCGCTCGTCGAGGACCTCGGGTACGGCGAGGTGCGCACCCTGCTCAACAGCGGCAACGTCGTCTTCACCAACCCCCGGGGGACTCCGCGTGACGCCGCGGTCCGCATCGAGAAGGCGCTCGCGACGCGGCTGGGCGTCCCCTCCCGCGTCACCGTGCTATCCGCGGACGAGCTCGCCGCCGCCGTCGCCGAGAACCCTCTCCTGGAAGTCGCCGTCGACCACTCACGGCTGCTCGTCGCCGTCCTCAAAGATCCCGCCGATCGACGGCGGCTCGACTCTCTGATCGGGCAGGACTGGGCTCCCGAGGCGCTGGCCCTCGGTGCGCGCGTGGCTTACCTCTGGTGCCCCGAGGGGATCCTCGCCAGCCGGCTGTCCGAGGCCGTCGGCCGCGCGCTCGGCGACGCCGTCACCACCCGCAACTGGGCCACGGTGACGAAGCTCCACGCACTCGCCGGGCAAGGCGACTGAACCTCGGTCCCAGCAGAGCTTCCTCTTATAGCCATCACGACCGGTGAGATTCAACCCACTCCTTCAGCGCTTCGTCCATACGTGTCTGCCAACCCTCCCCGGTGGACTTGAAGTACTCCACGACCTCGGGGCTATACCGAAGAGAAAGGAGGACTTTCCTGGCCTTCTTGCCGGGTCCCCGCTGTCCTGGGCGCCGAACGACGAGGAGGACGACAGCGCTAGAATCCTCCTCCCATGAAGCCGAGCCCGGAGCGCTTCGCCCAGGTGCTGCCCCGGCTGCGCGAGCGGGTCGAGGGACGCTTCGGGATCCCGGTCCGCGTCCTCGACGTCCCGCCGCCCTTCGCCGGCGACCTCGACGGGGCGGAGATCCACCTCGACTTCGCGCAGAGGGACGAGATCCAGGTGTTCACCCTCGCCCACCTCTTCGGCCACACCGTGCAGTGGAGCCTGTCCGGCCGCGCGCGGGAGATCGGGGGCAAGCCGCCGGGGCAGTACTCGGAGGCGGACCTGGCCGAGGTCGACGCCTATGAGGCGGAGGCGTCCCGCTACGGGCTCGCCCTCCTCCATGAGGCCGGCGTCGAAGACCTCGACGTCTGGCTCTCCGACTTCTCGGCCTGCGACCGCGCCTACCTCGAGAATTTCTATCGGACCGGCGAGAAGCGGCCAACCGAGGAGTTCTGGCGCGAGGGCCAGCCGCTCCTCGCCCCGCTCCCCATCCCGGCCTTCACCCCCCACCGCGCCAAGTTCCGCTGGGAGGGCGTGGTGATCTGATCGACTACGGCCGGGAGCCCGGCGGCGGAGCTCCCGCCGGCGAGGCGGCAGCCGCGGCCGGCCCCGGCCACTGCGGATCGGTGAGCTGCCAGCCGCCGCCGAGGGCGCGGTAGAGCTGGACGAGGGTCGCCAGGCGGCTGTAGCGCGCCTGGGCGAGCTGGATCTCGGCGGGGAAGAGCTGCTGCTGGACCTGCAGCACCTCGAGGTAGCCGGAGAGGCCGGCCACGTAGCGCGTGTTGGCGAGGCGGACCGCCTCGCGGTAGGCGGCCACCTCGCGCGATCGCTCCCGCTCGACCTCGGCGAGTTTCTCGAAGGCGACGAGGGCGGTCGCCACCTCGGCGAAGGCATTGGTGACGCTGCGCTCGTACTGCGCCTTCGCCTGCTCCCAGCGCGCCACCGCCGCGCGCCGCTGGTTCTGCAGGCGCTGCCCCTGGAAGACCGGGCCGAGCAGGCCGGCACCGAAGGACCACGTCCGGCCGCCGCCGACGAGGTCCCCCGCCTGCGGGGCGATGCCGCCCAGGGCGCCGGTCAGGCTGATGCGGGGGAGGAGGTCGGCGGCCGCGACGCCGACGCCGGCGTTGGCGGCGATGAGGTTCTGCTCGGCCTCGCGCAGGTCGGGCCGGCGGCGGAGGAGGTCGGAGGGGAGGCCCGGCGGGACGGCCGGCGGCAGGAGCTGGTCGTCGAGCGCCGCGCCGCGCGGGATGGGGCCCGGAGCCCGCCCGAGGAGGAGCGCGAGCTGGTTCTCCTGCGCCGCGATCTGCCGCTCGAGGTCGGGGATGGCGGCGGCGGTCGCGGCGAGCGAGGCCTCGGCGCTGGCGGTCTCGAGGCCCGAGGCGGTGCCCCCCTTGAGGCGGCGGTCGAAGAGGTCGTAGGTCTCCTGGAAGGCGCCGGTCGTCCGCCGGGCGATGGCGAGCTCGCGGTCGAGCTCGCGGAGCTGGAAGTAGCCCGTCGCCACCTCCGCGACCAGCGAGAGGAGGACGCCGCGGCGCGCCTCCTCGGTCGCCAGGTACTGCGCCAGGGCCGCCTCGTTGAGCCGCCGCACGCGGCCCCAGAGGTCGATCTCCCACGAGAGGCCGAGGTCGACGTCGAAGACGCTGCCCTCCGCCCCCGGCGTGGACGAGAACTGCGACTGCCGGCCGCGCTGCCACGCCGCCTGGGGCTGGAGGGCGGGGAAGCGCTCGGCGCGGGCGATGCCGGCGTTGGCCCGCGCCTCGGCGACCCGCGCGGCGGCGAGCCGCAGGTCGTAGCCGTTGGCGAGCGCCTCGCCGATCAACCCCTTGAGGGCGTCGTCCTGGAAGACCTCCCACCACGCCTGGTCGGCGAGCGACGCCGCCTCGGCCGGGCCGACCTGCCCGCGGGTCTCTGCCGGCGCGGTGATCGGCGGCCGCCGGTAGGCCGGGCCGGCGACGCAGCCGGCGAGCGCGCCCGCGAGCGAGAGGGCGGCGAGCCATCTCCTGGCCGGGTAGTGGCTCGGCTCGGTCCCGAGGAC
>Ga0307470_10001163_pt1 | contig 10690 bp, 16 predicted proteins | sample atmos_gasesAM3C__FD_204565 | JGI IMG/M metagenome (GOLD analysis project Ga0307470, IMG submission 204565) | Hardwood forest soil microbial communities from Morgan-Monroe State Forest, Indiana, United States - atmos_gasesAM3C_05 | ecosystem: Environmental > Terrestrial > Soil > Temperate forest... | reverse complement strand
ACTGTTGGTGCCGAACAGGCAAGAGGAACAGGCCGCCCTGCAGCAGACTGCCGTCAGGCTGCACCAGGCAGGTGAACGGCATCTCCAAGCCGTCCGGAGCGATCTGCGTCATCAGGAGCAGGCGCTGGACCATCAGCTTGGATTATCGTTGCAGCATGCCACCCTGTCGCTGCAGGGGCAGACTCGGCTGCTGGAAGCGTTCAATCCTCGGGCCGTGCTGCGCCGCGGTTACGCGATTGTCCGTAAGGACGGCCGAAGCCTGCGCGACGCCGCCGGACTCAAACCGTCAGATAATGTCGATATCGAACTGAGCCGCGGTGGCTTCGCCGCTACTGTAAAGGAGGTGAAACATGCCTAAGACTTACCGTGACCTAAAAGCCGAGCTGGATGCCATCATGCTCGAGCTACAGCGCGAAGACCTGGATGTCGATGAGGCGCTGAAGCATTACAAGCGTGGCCAGGAGCTCATCAAACAGCTGGAAAAGTATCTTAAGACAGCCGAGAACACCCTGACCGAACTGCGCGCCAAAGCCAAGCCCGACGCATGATGTGGCTCTTGGTCGGCGCCTTGGTCGTGGTCGGCTGTTTCGGTCTGGTCGTGCTGGCCGGTGCGCCATATCTGCCGACGCTGCGGCCGCAGATCGATGTCGCTTTGGAGCTGGCCGGTCTGAAAGAAGGCGACCGGCTGATCGAACTGGGTTGCGGCGACGGCCGGGTCGTCCTGGCAGCCGCTCGCCAGGGCCTCCAGGTGATAGGTTATGAGCTGAATCCGCTGCTGGCGTTTTTGGCTTGGTTCCGTACCCGGCGTTACCGTCGGCAGGTGCGGATTATATGGGGTGATTTCTGGCGTGGCGACTGGCCGGAGGCAGAGGCGATATTCACATTTCTATTACCGAAATATATGAAAAAGCTGGATAACAAAATTGTTCAATATAAACATAAGCCCGTCAAGCTGGTCAGTTTCGCTTTTCGGATACCTGGCAGGCGAGTTACCACCGAAAAGTCCGGCGTCTACCTCTATACCTACCGCTGAGGACATGTGCTATCATTGACCCTATGAACAAGCATAATCAGGATGGGGCCGTCAATGGCGTCGTGATTTCCTTGGTGTTCGCCATCCTGCTGCTGATCGGCGCCCTGGCGTTCGGTGGCTGGGCTTTCAACAGTCGGCAGGATTATAAGAATAATGTTGATAGTAAGATCGCCGAGGCCGTAGCCGTGGCTCAGAAGCAGCAGGGCAGTGCCGACGCCGCCAAATATACTGAGGCCGCTAAGCAACCGCTAGCTACATACACCGGACCGGAAGCCTACGGTAGCCTCGTCATCAGTTACCCCAAAACCTGGAGCGGTTATGTCGATTCGACCGGTACTGGCCAGGCTCTGGTTGACGGTTACTTCAATCCCGGTACCGTACCGTCTGCCACTAGCCAGAGCTCGGTTTTCGCACTGCGCGTCCAGGTCATCAACCAGCCCTATGCTCAAGTCCTGCAGACATTCGCTGCCGCTGCCAAGAACACGCAGAACCCAGTCAGTTTCAGCGCCTACGCGCTGCCCAAACTACCTAAGACGGTCGGTATCAAGGCCGTCGGCCAGATTACCCAACAGACCACTGGCACCATGGTAGTCCTGCCGCTCCGTTCCGACACATTGGAAATATCGACCCAGGGGACGCAGTACCAACACGACTTCGATACCTACATCCTGCCTAATTTCAGTTTCTCCCCCTGATTAGTCACGGTGCTATAATCAGAGCACGGAGGGAACATGGGGTCGGACGACCAATTGCCGCCAATTCTGTCAGAAGAACTACTCTTAAGCGTGGCGGAAGAGCTAAAACTGCCTCTGTTACAGATTGCCCGCGAGGCCGAGCGGGGCGAGGCCGTCCATCCGGCGCTGCGCACTATCCGCGCCACGGCCGATTCGGCCTTACGGCTGCTCGACAGTTACGCCCTAGGAGTGCGCCTGGCACTGGAACCGGCTGAACTAGCGGCCGAATCTATCTCTGTTTCCTCGGTCCTTTATGACACCGGTCAGCAGCTCGACGCGCTGGCTAAGCAATATGGCGTTACATTAGAACTTAACGTGGCCGGACGGTTCGGTCCGGTGCTGGCCCACCGCCAGGGTCTACAGGCGGCGCTGGTCAGTCTGGGCGCGGCGCTGGTCGAGGCTCTGCCGGCTCAAGGCGGGGAACAGCTTACTTTGCAACTGGCTACCCACCGCAGCCGCTACGGCATCGTGGCCGGCCTGTATGCCGACAACCGTTTGCTCAGCGCCGAGGCCCTGCGCCACGGGCGCGAACTGCAGCGGCGCAGCCGCCAGCCGTTACTCAACCTTAGCCACACCTCCGGCGCCGGCATCTTCGTGGCCGACACGTTGCTCACCGCCATGCGGCTGCGCCTTCACACCTCCCGCCACCATGGCCGCTACGGCCTGGGCACCGTCCTGCAATCCAGCCAACAGATACAGTTGGTATAGCCATGCATGTCCTGTTGGTTGAACCTGACCGGATTCTGGCGGACACCTACCGTCAGGCGCTCCAAGTTGCCAACCACGCTGTCACCGTCGTTCCGACAGCCCAGTCGGCCATCAGCGCCGCCGACAAGGCCACGCCCGAGCTGGTCATTCTGGAGCTGCAGTTGGTCGAGCATTCCGGCATCGAGTTCTTATACGAATTCCGTTCTTACCCTGATTGGCAAACCGTTCCAGTCATCATCCATAGCCAGGTGCCGCCTGGTGAATTCAAAGACAGCCAGCAGATTCTCCGCGACCAGCTCGGCGTCACCGATTATCTGTATAAACCACACACCTCCTTGCGTCAATTGCTGCGCAGTGTCGACCAACAGGCGGCCACACCGGCATGAACGGCCTGGTTACCCAAGGCATCGTCCTGGCCAGAACCGACTATGGCGAGGCCGACCGTATCGTTACCATGCTGACGCCGGACCACGGCAAGCTGCGGTTGATGGCTCGCGGCGTCCGCAAACCTAAGAGCAAGCTGGCCGGTGGCATCGAGCTGTTCAGCATCAGCGACATCACATTTATCACCGGCAAAGGCGAGATCGGCACGCTCATCTCGACCCGCCTCCGCAGGCACTATGGCAGAATCGTCAGCGACATCGACCGTGTCCAGCTGGGCTATGAACTGACCAAGACCCTCAACCGTGCTACCGAGGACCACCCAGAGCCCGACTACTTCGAGTTACTCGACCACACTCTCCGATCACTGGATGATCATGCTATCCAGCCGGGCCTCATCCATCTTTGGTTTGATGCACAGCTCTTGCGCCTAGCCGGCCACACCCCCAATCTCAACACCGACACCGCCCATCAAAAACTCCAAGCCGACCAGAGCTATAACTTCGACCTCGACGCCATGTCCTTCACCCCGCACCCGACAGGCGCTTTCCACGCCGCCGACATCAAATTCCTCCGCCTGCTATTCAGCCACCATAAGCCGACTGAGCTGCAGAAAGTGCAGGGCACTGAACTCCTATTACCACGCCTAACTGACTTATTGACTGCAATGCGCCAGTCATTGTAAAAACCCTTTTTTAATGTTAAAGTAAATAGATGAACAGAGGTGATACTTCCGAACGTTCGGCTTTTGAAAATATATCAAACGCTATTCGCAAGCCATTAGGCGCCTTAGCAGTGATTGCTACTCTTGCAGCTGCTGCGCCGAATGTCGAATCTGCCTTCGCTGCGGGAAAAGTTCCGACGCACACTGCAACCTTAGCTCAGCATACTGAGACTACGGCCGAGCCGGGTCCGGACGACGGTTTACTTCCTACACAAGCTGTTCTTTATGGAGCTATTGGTTTTCTTGTCGCAGCTCTCGGTGTCACCATCAAAGAGATGATACGACCTTCTGATAGGCACAACCGTGATTCGTAACTACTTCTGCTGACTAGCGTGACACCGTAGCTTGCCGTATACTTTGACTAAGTTATGAGCGACGTATCACTCGAGACCATTGTCAGCCTTTGCAAGCGCCGCGGATTCATTTACCAGGGCAGTGAAGTCTACGGCGGCCTGGCCGGCACCTGGGACTACGGCCCGCTCGGCGTCGCCCTTAAGCGTAATGTCATGGACCTCTGGTGGAAAACTTTCGTCGAAGACCGCGACGACATGCTCGGCGTCGACGCTGCCATCCTGATGAACAAAAAGGTCTGGGAAGCCTCCGGCCACGCCACCGGCTTTAACGACCCGATGGTCGAGTGTCTCCACTGCCACGCCCGTCTGCGCCAGGATCATATCAAAGATGACAAATGCCCGGTCTGCGGCACAGTCGACCAGTTCAGTGAGCCGCGCCAGTTCAACATGATGTTTAAGACCAACGTCGGACCGGTCGATGATGAGAACTCCGTCAGCTATCTGCGGCCGGAGACGGCGCAGGGCATCTTCACTAATTATAAGAATGTGGTTGACAGCTTTTACCCGGACCTGCCGTTCGGCATCGCCCAGCAGGGTAAGGCTTTCCGCAATGAGATATCACCGCGCGATTTCGTCTTCCGCAGCCGCGAGTTTGAACAGATGGAAATCGAGTATTTCATCCAGCCCGAGCAATGGCAACCGGAGTTCGAGAAGTGGGTGACTGACATTGAAAAATTCCTCCAAGACCTTGGCTTGCCTAAAGAAGCCATTCATAAATTAGAAGTACCGGATGAAGACCGTGCCCATTACTCCAAGCGCACGATTGACTTCGAGTTCGACTTCCCGATCGGTAGGGAAGAGCTGCTAGGTCTAGCGTACCGCACCGACTTTGACCTCCAGAACATCCAGAAAGCCTCGGGCAAGAATATGGAATATCGGCCCAAGGACGGCGGCGAGCCGTTCGTGCCGCACGTCATCGAACCGAGTTTCGGCGTCGAGCGGCTCATCATGGCCATCATGACTGCCGCCTACACCGAGGACGAGATCAACGGTGAAAAGCGCGCCTACCTCAAGCTGCCGCCTCACATCGCCCCTGTAAAAGTCGCTGTCTCGCCACTGCTCAAGAACAAGCCGGAACTGGCCGACAAGGCCCGGAGTGTGTACACACTTCTTAAGAAAGAGTTCGGCGCGGTCATGTACGACGATAATGGCAACATCGGCAAGCGGTACCGCCGCCAGGACGAAATCGGCACCCCGTATTGTGTCACCATCGACTTTGACACCCTCAACGACGACACCGTCACCGTCCGCTCCCGTGACACCACCGAACAAGAGCGCGTAGCGACCTCAGAGATTACCAGCAGATTGCGGAACTGAATGGCGTCTCGTAAATTATTGGTCTGGATGCTTGCTGGCGTGACTATCGCCCTGGCCCTATCAGTATGGGGGCCAACAGTATTCGCGAATATGATGACCCGAAGTGACCGCTATGATTTGCACAAGAACTCGATTACGGCTATTCCAAAACAAAGAGTAGGTATCGTGTTTGGAGCAGGTGTCTACCAAGACGGTACTCCGACACCGTATTTGCAGTGGCGGATTCAGACCGCTGTCAAATTATACGAAGCGCATCGTGTGCAAAAGCTGTTGATGTCCGGCGATAATAGCAGGAAGACCTACGATGAGCCGCTGGCCATGCAAAAACTTGCCATTAAGCTTGGTGTTAAACCGAGCGACATTACATTGGATTATGCTGGACGTAACACCTATGATAGCTGCTACCGGGCGCATGCCATTTTTGGCTTGCGAAATGCGACACTGGTGAGCAACGGCTACCATTTGCCCCGGGCGATTATGACGTGTGACGGGCTGGGCGTGCATAGTATTGGCGTGGCAGCAGATAGCCAAGGTCACCGTGATTACACCATCAACTACATCATGCGCGAATGGCTTTCCACTGACAAAGCCGTCATCCAAAACATTCTCAAACCCAAGCCAGCACTGCTCGGGCCGTCGGTTCAAATCAAATGAACTACTGGATTAACACGATTAGCGGGGATTACGTTAAATGTGGGCTAGAAGGTGATTTTACACAAGTCTTGCAGAGCGGCAAAAATGTTATGATTAACCGGTAATGAATCCGACGTTGATCGCATCCGTCGCTGGCTTGGTGACTGCCGCCTGTTTCGGGGCAGGTGATTGGTTGACACCACGGAGCAAGAAGACGTTGAGCGCGTGGCAGATCAACTTCGTGGTCAACGCCATCGGTGCGGCTATCTTTCTGGTCATCCTGGCGTTTTCGTCACCGCATTGGCCGGATGCTAACCAGTGGGTCAGGATTATCGGCGGCTCGGCGCTGATTTCGGTCGGTTATGCCATTTTCGTCAAGGCTTTGACGATAGGCGCCGTCGGTATAGTCGTGCCGCTGAGCAGCACCTATCCGCTGGTCACTTTATTGCTTTCAATCGTCTTCTTAGGCCAGACTTTCGGCCAAGCCAAGGTACTGGCGATGATCATAATCGTGGTCGGCGCCGGTATGCTGGCCTACGAAAAGAATCACAAGGGAGTGCCTCTCCAACGATTGCACCAGGCTTCGATATTCACGATGGTCGCGGTGCTGTTGTGGGGAACCGGGTTTTTTATTATCAATCCTATTATTCCAGAGGTCAACTGGCAGATTTTGGCAGCATCGCTGGACTCAGTCGGTCTCGTGCTCGGCAGCCTGATTTTGATCGTGGCGTATAAACGGCGGGCTCTAGCCGCGGGCGGCCAAGGCCTGGCCAACCCGGTCGTCCAGCAGGCCTCCATCCTATTGGCGATAGGTACACTAGCCTTGTATGCGGGTGCCAGCAGGGCGGGCAGCATCATCATTCCGGTCGTGTTATCGTCGTTGTCGCCTCTGGTATCAAGCAGCTTGGGAGCTATCGTTGACCATGAACGGCTTGGTCCCATCAAACGACTCGGAGCTCTGACCGCTGTCGCCGGCGTCATCATATTGAACGTCGCCTAACTTTAGAAAAGCTTGTGCTTGCAATGGGTCAGGCGTGCAATATAATGCATGCCAATGATTCAGACAACTCCAGAGACAAACTGTATTGATATAGTCGCGCCTTTCAGCCGTCGGCTACATGAGAACCCGACGCTGCCGGATGTTCAGCTGATGGGTGGCATCGCTTCGGCAGCTATCCAGCACCCGGGAACGGAGATACGAGTGGATGAGCATCTTATCGTCACCAGTCCGGATTTTCTGACAAGCAAGGCCAGCCGGCAGGCGCTCCAGCCGGTCCGCGAGAACGGTACTCTCCGCGACATGGATGCCTTAGTGCTAAGCACCGATCCGGATGAGATCGCTGCAATCGAGACAGCTGCCGGGACGACCATCGGTGACCGCTTGGAAATTTCGGTATTCGGCTTGCATAAGGCGGCGCAGCTGCGCGAGCAAGTAGCCAACCCGTTCGGCTGGCAGGCTCTCAAGACCTTCGTTTCCGACCGCTACGTGGACGTTGATTACGACGGGGCCGTATTTAAGGCGCTGTTTCCGTTCGCCGTCGAAGTACCGACCGAAGCTTTGGAAACATATTCCCTCGAAGTCGGGCGGGAAGTTTTTCCGGTCGCCAATCCAGCCGCCGCGATTCTTAACTACTGGACGCGTTCAATCTCCGGATTACGGCCCAAAGACGCTGACAAAATCCAGGCGGTCGCCGCCAACGTCTTTGCCAAGGCGCCGGAGTTGGTCGAGTGGATGGTGGACGGTCCGGGCCAGTCCCAGATGGAGCTGGCAGCCATATTGCATACTCTGCGTCGAGCTAATTCGCAACCTCGCTCCAGCCGGGAACTGACGGTCGGCGGCGCCGTGCGCGTGCAGGCTGGTTCGGTACGGGACTTGGCAGACAATCCGGCCTTCTTGTTGCCCAATGCCGACCCTAATACCCGCGACGGCGTGCTGGCTTTGGCGATACTCAAGTCGCGCGGTTTGGGCATTCCGGAATCGAACGAGACCATAGTCAGGCTTTACCAGCGTTTCGCCGAACAGCGTCTGGCTACTATCACCAAGAACCAAGCCGGCAGCGATAGCTGATTGTCTATGGATTTTTCGAGCAAGCAGGCATATACTCCGGATATAAGTTAAAGGAGTCGGGGATGAAGGTCGATATAAACTTATGGGCCGTGCTGCTGGCCGGCGTGTCCAGCATGGTGATCGGCATGATCTACTATGCCGACAATGTGTTCGGTAAGGAGTGGAAAAAGCTAGCCAAGATCGATACCAAAAGGTTTGAAAAAGAAATGCCCAGAGTCATGCCGCTGGTATTCGCAGGCGCGCTCATCACCGCTTACGTGGTGGCTTACTTCACGTTCCTGTATCAGAACTTCTTTAGGACGAGCTGGCTGGGTGCCGGCGTGGTGACTTCGCTCATCCTCTGGCTGGGCGTGGCCGCGACTACCGTCTATATACACAACGCGCTGGATCAGCGGCCGTCGTCGCTAAGCGCCATCTCGCTGGGCAACCGGGTGTTGTCTCTGTTAGCCATGGGTCTGATCATCGGCTGGCTGCACCCCTAGTTAAATAGTCATTAATATAGGCTTTGAAAATTTGACGTTGCGCCGGTAGGACTGACATCATGGTTCACCTAAGGAGGTGAGACATGAACAATCTTAAGACGGCCGCACGGTCATTGACGGTAATCGGTGCCGTGCTGATTTCGGTCGGCGGTATCAGTTATGCCGCGCTGCAGAGCCAGCCGGCCAAGCTGACCGGCAACACCATCGAGACGGCGACAGCCAGTTTACAGCTCAGTACCGATGGGACGAATTTCTCATCAAGCTTACCGGGATTCGATTTCAATAATATCGTGCCCGGCGGCTCGCCGCAGAGCAGCAGTTTCACCTTTAGGAATAACGGCAGTATCCCGGTGGCATTGCATGTCGCGGTCAGCAGCACGCCTATCAATCCCAACGATGTAGACCTGAGTAAGGTCAACGTAACTTTGACACCGGCCGGCAACCCGGCCCAGACCTTTAACTTGGCAGCTCTGATGGCGGCCAATAACAATGGTGGCCTACTGTTGACTAATCCTACTCAACTATTTGTCGGCAACCGCTTGCTAATGACTATCCAAGTCTCCATGGCAGCCGACGCGTTGACCGGTCCCAGCGCCACGATCGGTAACATCGACTTCGCCTTCACGGGCACTGCGGTAACGTCGTGAGACCATACCTGGTTGCCGCCGCGGCGACGCTATTACTGATACTGACCGTGACCAGCGCCGGCTTGTTGCTGATGTTCGCCCGGCACGACCGTTTAATCAGCTTGCAGGGCAGGGCAGAACTACGACATGGCAGGTCCGTCGTGGCCGTTATCCCAGGCCTGGGGCATGTGCTTGACCTGTTACGTCAACCATTGCCGCTGATCGGCCTGGTGCTGGCTCCGGCCACCGGCCTGATTCTGGTTGAGCTCCGTCACCTCTGGCATAGCTATGCCCGGCCCGGCTACAGTGCTAGACTAAAAACATGAGCCGCCCACCTAAGATGGCCGAGACCTACGCTTTCATCGATAGCCAGAACCTTAACCTTGGAACCCAACGCATGGGCTGGAAAGTCGATTGGCGCAAATTCCGTAAATACCTGCGCGACAAACACGGTGTTACCAAGGCCTACATGTTCATCGGCTACATGAGCGAGAACGAATCACTGTACGAATACATGCACGAGCTTGGGTTCTTGGTAGTGCTCAAACCGACCGTCGACGTCAGTGGCAATAAGAACTCGCCCCCGACCGACCCTGATGCCAAGCCGACTGACAAGGACGAAAAAGAGAAGCCCCAGGTCAAAGGCAACGTCGATGCCGAGCTGGTCCTCTACGCCATGAAAGAACTGCCTAACTACAAACAGGCCGTTATAGTCAGCGGTGACGGCGACTTTTTCAGCCTGGCCGAATACCTCGACGAGCAGGGCAAGCTGGCCCATATCCTGACACCCAACTGGCAATATTCCAGCCTGCTCAAAGTCTTTGAGTCCAAGATTATCCGCCTCGACCAACTGCGCCGCCAGCTAGCCTACCACGACCGCAAAAAGAAATAGCCTGCCATGTATATCAGGGAATTATTATCAATTTCGGCAGGAGTTATTATGCTCTATAGCTTCGTGCCTTATGCCAAGGATATTCTCAGAGGAAGGGTCAAGCCGGCACGCTCGACCCGGTTGATGATGGTTATATTAATAACTTTTAGCCTACTTCAGCAGCATTCACTGGGCAGCGGCTGGCTGCTGGCCATTACTATCGGCGATGGCATAGGCGCTGTCGCTATATTACTGTTGGCTCTCAAGAGAGGCATGGGTGGTGTGACGCGACTTGATCTGATTTGCTACACATTATTAGCTGTTAACTTGATTATCTGGTTATCAAGTAGCAATGCCTTGATAGCATTACATTTGAGTGCACTAGCTGACTTAATTGCCATGACTCCGGTATTTATAAAGACCTGGAAGCAACCCTGGACTGAAACTCCACTTTTCTTCATTCTCGGCATAATAGCCCCGCTATTGAATATTGTCGGAGTCGGTAATTACAGTTACTCCGTATTATTTTTCCCCTTGTATATAGCAGTCGTAAATCTTTTTGAAACTGTTCTGATCACGTTTCGCCAGCGAGCTGTTCCGCACCCCGCCCATCTTCATCCCGAAAGCTCACCTTTAATTTAAAAGCGGAGACTTGTGGCGTATACTTAAGGTAACACCAAGATTCTCTTAAATCTTATTATCAAAACGAAGGAGGAGTTATGTTAGGGAGCAATGACGTAATGGCGTGCCTAGCCGTCAA
>Ga0307470_10001162_pt1 | contig 10693 bp, 7 predicted proteins | sample atmos_gasesAM3C__FD_204565 | JGI IMG/M metagenome (GOLD analysis project Ga0307470, IMG submission 204565) | Hardwood forest soil microbial communities from Morgan-Monroe State Forest, Indiana, United States - atmos_gasesAM3C_05 | ecosystem: Environmental > Terrestrial > Soil > Temperate forest... | reverse complement strand
AAGGGTGTGCGGGGGGCCGGGCTCGAAGGCGGCCGCTCCCGGGGACCCAACGGAGCCGCTGCCGAGGGGCGAAACGTTTCGGGTCTCCGGGGGCACTCACCTGTAGGATAGGTGAACGGAGGAGCTCCGCATGCCCCACAGGAGCCGGCTCCAGGCCCTCGGACTCTCGGTTTTCGCGCTCGCCGCGATGACCGCTCCGGTCGCGGCGACCTCGTACGTCATGGTCGCCGACGCCGATCTCGCCGACCAGGCCGAGGTGGTCGCCGAGGGGCGCATCGTCTCGGTCGCGCCGTCGCCGGCCGGCGGGTCGCCCTCGACCGACTACGTGCTCGAGATCGACCGCCTGATCAAGGGCTACACGGGGGGCAGCTCGGTCGTCGTCCGCGTCCTCGGCGGCATGCCGGAGGACGGCGGCGTGGGGCTCAAGATCTGGGGTGCCCCGAGCTATCGCGAGGGCGAGCGCGCCCTGCTCTTTCTCACCCCCCGCGCCGACGGCGCCTACGGCGTCCTCCACTTCCTGCTCGGCGCCTTCCACGAGATGGAGGCCAGCGGGCAGCGGATCGCGCTGCGCGACCTCGCCGACGCCGACGAGGTGAAGGTCGGCCCCGACGGCCGCCTCGCGGCGGCGCCGGCGGCCGACGCGCCGCGTGATCTGGCGCGCTTCGCCGGCTGGATCGCCGACCGCGGGAACGGCTCGCGGCGACCGCCCGACTACCTCGCCCAGCTCCCGGCGGGCGCGCTGCGCGCCATCGATGGCCGGTTCACGCTCTTCGGGCAGCACGGCACCAACCTGCGCTGGTTCGTCTTCGACAGCGGCGGGAGCGTCACCTTCTTCGCCAACCAGACCGGCCAGGAGGGCCTGCCCGGCGGCGGCTATGCCGAGTACCAGCATGCCCTGGCGACGTGGACGGGCGCCGGCGGCACGGCGATCCGCACCCTCTACGGCGGCACGACGGCCGCGAGCGCCGGCTTGAAGACCTTCGACAACGTCAACGCCGTCCTCTTCAACGACCCCAACAAAGAGGTCGGCTCGGCCTTTAGCTGCTCGACCGGCGGCGTGCTCGCGATCTCCGGCCCGTGGGAGATCGCCACCCAGACCTCGCAGTTCAAGGGCCGCGCCTACATACCCATCCTCGGCGGCGACACCGTCACCAACGCCGGCATCTCCTGCTTCTTCCAGCGCAGCCCCTGCGCCGGCCAGCAGGCCGAGGAGCTCTTCGCCCACGAGCTGGGACACATCCTGGGGCTCGGCCACTCCTGCGGCGACGCCGAGAGCGGCAAGAGCTGCGCCGACCCGATCAAGAACGACGCCCTGATGCGCGCCAACATCCACAACGACTGCCGCGGCGCGCGCCTCACGGTGGACGAGATCAACGCCATCCACGCCCTCTACTCGCCCCCGCAGAAGAGCGTCTGCCGGACCACCGCCAATTCGCTCTGCCTGGGCGGCCACTACCTCGCCACCCTGCGCTGGTACAACCCCTTCGACGGCTCGGCCGGGGTGGGGCGGGCGATCCCGCGCACCGGCGCCACCGGCTTCTTCTCCTTCGGCGATCCGGGCAACGTCGAGCTGCTGGTGAAGCTCCTCGACTTCGGCGACGCGGTCAAGGTCTTCTACGGCGAGCTCACCAACCTGGAGTTCACCCTGACGGTCGCCAACACCCAGAACGGCGACGTGCGGACCTACAGCAACACGGCGGGCGACTGCGGGGCGGTCGATCCGAACGCCTTCGCCTCCGGCGCGGCCACCCTCGCCGCCGACGAGCGAGCCAGCCGGGGCTCGAGCCGAGCGAGCGCCGAGCGGGCGGCTGCCGGCGGCCGCTGCCGGCCCGACCGCAACACCCTCTGCCTGCTCAACAACCGCTTCGCGGTCGCGGTCGACTGGGCGAACCCCGGCAACGGCCAGAGCGGGGCGGGGGTGGCAGCGCCGCTCTCCAAGCTCGCGGGGACCTTCTACTTCACCGACCCGACCAACGTCGAGATGATGGTGAAGCTCCTCCAGTTCCCCGACCGCGTCGCCGTCTTCTACGGCGCCCTCTCCGACCTCCCCTACACGATCCACGTCACCGACACCGCGACGGGCGCCGTCAAGACCTACGCCAGCACCGCCGGCAAGCTCTGCGGAGGGCTGGACAACACGGCTTTCTGAGGCCGGGTCGCGTGGCCTCGCGGCCAGCTTGACGAAACTACCGCGGCCGCGGCGGGCGGGGCGCGGGGCGCGGCCGGGGACCGAGCGGAGACAGCCGGCGCGTCAGGCCGGGGGGAGGACCGCCCGGCGCCCGCTTGCCCCCGAGGGAGGCGGCGATCGACTGGCGGTCGCGACGGAAGCCGCGGCAGGACGGCCAGGGCAGGGTGAGGCGGAGCGGGTCGAGCACGGGCCGGATTCTAGCGGGCTCTCATCGCCACCGCCGGCGCTGCCCGGCCCTCAGCAGAAGCAGTTGCAGGTGGTGCAGAGGTCGCTCTCCGAGCCGTAGCCGCAGCTCGCATAGCCTCCCCGGCAGCCGGCGCACAGGACCTGCGCGCAATAGTTCTGGTCCATGACGTCGCAGCAGGGGCCGGTCGCCGGCGTGCCCCCGCCGCCGGTCTTGGCGAGGAACAGCGGCGCCGCCGCCCTCGTGCCGTCGAGCCCGGCGAGGAACCGTACGGTGGCCGGATCGGCGGCGACCGCCGGCGCCGGGGCAGGCGGTGCGAGCGCGATCGCCGGGAGCTGTGCGGCGGGGGCCGCGGGCAGGGGCGAGGCCTGTACAGCGGCCGCCGCGCAGAGCAGGGTGAGAACGAGGCTGAGGATCGTCTTCATGGGTTTCTCCCTTCGATAGATATTCTATCTTACGAATGTCTCTAGAGACGAGAGACCGGAGGCTGGGCGCCGGCGGCTCGGCATGATGGCCTCGCTGGTCGGCATCTCGAATAGGCATCCGTTCAGCGCGGGCTCTACGCGGTTCGGCGCGAAGGGAGCACGCTCCCCAGCCGGAACGGCAGCGCCCGACTGGGGCGCGGTACACTGGCCGCGATGAGTCGGGCGAGGGTCGGAAGATTGCGCGGGATGGGCCTCTGCGCGGTCGCCCTCTGCCTGGTTCTCTCTCCCGCGGCGATCCCTGTGGCGGCGGCCACGGCGTCGCTCGTCGTCGACGTCAACTCGGTCACCCCGCCGTTCCACGAGAACGACCTCGGGCCGCGCCAGCTCACGCCGCTCGGGCAGCGGATCGTCTTCGTCGAATCCGAGGCGAGCTCCGGCGACGAGCTGTGGGCGAGCGACGGCAGCGACGCCGGCACCGCCCTGCTGCGCGACCTCTGCCCGGGGAGCTGCAGCTCCGACATCCGCATCCTGGGGACAGTGGGGAGCGTCGCCTTCCTCGCCGTGGGCGACGCCGTCCACGGCGAGCTCTGGCGCACCGACGGCACGCGCGGCGGCACCTTCCGCCTCAGCCTCGACTTCGACTTCCAGGCGACCTTCGCGGTCGGCGCGCGCGCCCTCTTCGCCGCCGTCTGCCCGACCTCCGAGCACTGCGAGCTGTGGCGGAGCGACGGCACGGCGGCGGGGACGGCGGCGATCCACGACCTGCCGGGAAAGGTCTACGGCGCGCCCAGCGGCCTGACCGCCGCCGGCGGCCGGGCGTTCGTGGCCACCGCCGACGGCACGGGGGCACAGCTCTGGGTCTCCGACGGCACGCCGGCCGGCACCTCGATGGCGCGGAGCTTTTCCGGCGGGGCCGGGCCCTCCCTCGCCACCGCCGCCGGCAGCCGCCTCTTCTTCGTGGCGAGCGCCGGCGCCGCGCGCCAGCTCTGGACGAGCGACGGCACCGCCGTGGGGACGCGCCCCCTCGCCTCGTTCCCCGGCGCCGATCCCTTCGCCCGCACAGTGAGCCTCCGGGCCGCCGGCGGCAAGGTCTATTTCAAGGTGGGCAACGCCGCCGGCGGCGCCGACCTCTGGGCGAGCGACGGCACCGCTGCCGGCACCGTGCCGCTGACCGCCTTCGGCGCCGCCGATCGCTTCCCCTACCCCTTCCTCCCCGGCATGGTCGAGCCGCTGGGCGATCGCGTGCTCTTCGTCGCCCTCGACGGCGCCGGCGACCCGCGGCTGTGGGCGGCAGGCGGCAACCCGTCGTCGGCCGCGCCGCTCGCCGGATGCGCGGGAGGTTGCCCGCTCCTCGAGAGCCTGCCGTCCCAGTTCTCGTCCCTCGTCCGGCTCGGCGACCGGGTGCTGTTCGCGGGCTCCTACGCCCAGCGCTCCGCACAGCTCTGGGCGAGCGACGGGACGGGCGCCGGCACCCGGGTGGTGAGCCAGGGCGAGCCCGCCGACCTGGGGGTGGCCCTCGGCGCGGGCTACTTCGCCGCGTCGACCCCCGGCGGCGAGGCCGTCTTCCGCACCGACGGCACCGCCGCGGGCACCCGGCGCCTCACCCCCCTGGGCACCGGGCCGACGTTCGATTCGCCCCTCCAGCCCGTCGCCGCCGGGGGGAAGGTCTTCTTCAGCGCCGCACCGAGCGTCGAGGACGGTCCCCAGCTCTGGACGACCGACGGCACCACCGCGGGCACCGCGCTCGTCACGCTGATCGGCGTCGACGGGCCGTCCTCCGCGCCGCAGGGCCTGGCGCGGCTCGGCGGCGGCCTGGTCTGGATCGCCGACAGCGGGCGGGAGGTCGGGGTATGGACGACCGTGCCGGGCGGCGCCCTCCGGCTCACCGCCGACACCGCGGACCCGGTCGCGCCGCTCACGGTCGCCGGCGCCTTCGCCTACTTCGTCGACGGCGGAACGAACGAGCTCTGGCGCACCGACGGCACGCCGGCGGGAACCGTTCCGCTCGCCGCCCTCCCCGGCCCGCTGGTGGCCGACCCGGTCGCCTTCGGGGGCGGCCTCGCCTTCGCCGTGATGCGCGGCGACGGCGGCCTCGCCCTGTGGGCGAGCGACGGCACGACGGCGGGAACGGTCCAGCGCGTCGACCTGAAGGGCCTCGTGCAGGACCTCGGGAGCCTGACCGCGCTCGGATCCCCGCTCTACTTCGCCGGCGGCGACCTCGGGGGCGGCAGCGGCCAGGTGTGGGCGAGCGACGGCACCGCTGCGGGCACCCGGCAGCTCACCCACTTCGCGGGCACCGGCGTCTTCTCGGTCGCGCCGTCGTTCACCCGCGTCGGCGCGCGGGTCTTCTTCGTCGCCAGCCCCAGCGACGACGGCACCGAGCTGTGGACGACCGACGGCACGGCGGCCGGCACCGCGGCGGTGCTGCCGCACTCGACCGATTCGCTGGGCCGCAACCTGTCGAACCTGACGGCGTTCGGCGGCGCCGTCTACTACCTCGCCGGCAGCCAGGCCGGCGGCCTCGCCGGGCGCGGCCTCTGGCGCTCCGACGGCACCGCCGCGGGGACCGTCCTCCTGAAGCCCCTGGGCGCGCAGCCGAGCCTCCTGCCCGAGCGCGTCTCCTTCGCGGCCTTGGGCGGCGCGCTCTTCTTCGACGCCGACGACGGCGAGCACGGGCGCGAGCTCTGGCGGACCGACGGCACCGCCGCCGGCACGCTCCTGGTCAAGGACATCGCGCCCGGCGCCGCGTCCTCGTCGCCCGCTTCCCTGGTCGCCTCCGGCGGCCTCCTCTACTTCACCGCCGCCGACGGCGACCACGGCTTCGAGCTCTGGCAGAGCGACGGCACCGCCGCCGGCACGCGCCTGGTCCAGGACCTGGCGCCCGGCGCCCTCTCGGCGTCGCCCGACCAGCTCGTCGCGGGGAGCGACCGGCTCTTCTTCGCCGCCGACGATGGGGTCTTCGGCCGCGAGGTCTGGAGCTACCCGCTGGCCGCGGGGCCGCCTTCCTGCCAGCCGTCGGCGACCGCGCTCTGCCTGCAGGGCGGGCAGGGCGGCCGCTTCCGGGTCGAGATCGAGTGGCGCGACTTCCAGGGCAATACGGGGCCGGGCCACGCCGTCGCGGTGACCGCTGACACCGGCACCTTCTGGTTCTTCGCGCCCGCCAACGTCGAGGCGATCGTCAAGGTGCTCGACGGCCGGCCGGTCGACGGCCACTTCTGGGTCTTCTACGGGGCGCTCTCGAGCGTCGAGTACACCCTGACCGTGACCGATACCACCAACGGGGCGACGCGGCGCTACTTCAACCCCTCGGGCCACTTCGGCAGCGTCGGCGACACCCAGGCCTTCGGCCCCCTGGGAGCGACGGGCTCGGCCTCCTCGACCTCCTTCGCGGCCGCCGCGGCGGAGCAGTCCCTGTCCGTGGAGCCGCCGGTCGTCGTCCGCCGCGCGGCGGTCGCCCCGTGCGTCGCCGGCCCCGCCCGGCTCTGCCTCAACGGCGGGCGCTTCGCAGTCGAGGCCCGCTGGCGCGACTTCCAGGGCCACACCGGCACCGGCACCGCGGCGGCGCTCTCCGGCGACACCGGCTACTTCTGGTTCTTCTCGCCGACCAACGTCGAGGTGGTCCTCAAGGTGCTCGACGGCCGGGCGGTCAACGGCAAGTTCTGGGTCTTCTACGGCGCCCTCTCGAGCGTCGAGTACACCCTGACCGTGACCGACACCGCGACCGGCGTCATGCGGACCTACACGAACCCCAGCGGCCGCTTCGCGAGCGTGGGGGATACCGGGGCGTTCTAGGCCGTTGACTTCTGACGATTCGGCTCGGTGAGGAGCGTTCGAAGCGCACCCTTGCATGCCAACTCCGTTGTCAGGGGGACGGGGGGAGAGGATGAGGGGCGTGAGATGCTAGGAGAAGAGGAGAGTCCGACATGGGTGAGACAGAGCCCCTGATCCGCAACGTCTCGGACACCGCGCACTGGGCCGCGGTGTACCGGGCGAACGAGAGCGAGCGACCGGACGCCCTCTTCCGCGACCCCTTCGCGCGGCGGCTGGCGGGCGAGCGCGGCGAGCGGATCTTCGAGCTGCCGGGACAGCAGAGGAACGCCTGGGCCTGGGTGATGCGCACCTACCTGGGCGACCGTTATCTCACCGAGCAGGTTGCCGCGGGGGCCGACCTGGTCGTCAACCTTGCCGCCGGCCTCGACGCGCGGCCCTACCGCCTGCCGATGCCGGCGTCGCTGCGCTGGGTCGAGGTCGACCTCCCCGAGCTGATCGACTACAAGGAAGAGGTCCTGCGGGGCGAGCAGCCGGCCTGCGCGCTGGAGCGGGTCCGCCTCGACCTCGCGGACGCCGACGCCCGGCGCGCCCTCTTCGCCCGCCTCGGCCGCGAGGCGAAGCGGGCCGTCGTCCTGAGCGAGGGCCTGCTCATCTATCTGACGCCCGACGAGGTGGGCGCGCTCGCCCGCGACCTCGCCGCGCCGCCGAGCTTCGAGCGCTGGATCCTCGACGTCGTCTCGCCCGGGCTCGTGCGCATGATGCAGAAGCAGGTCGGCGCCCACCTGAGCCAGGCGCAGGCCCCGCTCCTCTTCGGCCCCGAGGAGGGGCCGGGCTTCTTCGCCCGCTACGGCTGGGAGCCGCTCGAGGTCCGCTCCACCTTCCGCGCCGCGATCGAGACCAGGCGCCTGCCGTGGCCGCTGCGCCTGTTCGGCTTCCTCCCCGAATCGAACGGCCGCCAGGGAAAGCGCCCGTGGTCGGGCATCTGCCTGATGGGGAAGACCGGGACGTAAAGTGGACGGCCCGGCGGTCAGCCGGCGGGGTGAGCGGCGCCTTCGCTGGCCGCGGAGTGCTGGGCGAGGAACTCGCGGAGGACGCGTCTCTGGTCCTCGTCCTTGATGCGGGTGAACAGCTTCTCGCGCAGCCTGATGATCGTCTCGGCGCGGTCGAAGGGGAGGCGCGCGTACATCTTCCCGCCGGGGAAGTGACAGGGCTGGCAGCGCGCCTCCAGGATGGGTCGGACCTGCGTCGCGAAGTCGACGCGCCGGGCGGGAGCGTCCCCTGACGGCGGCGCCGGCGCCGCCACGGCCGCCACCGCCGCGGCCACGGCGGCCCTCTGGCGCTCCGCCATGCCCTGCTCGTCGTGCGCGCAGGCGGCGGCGCCCAGGAGCATCCACGCGGCCAGCAGCAGTCGGCCTCTCATACGGTCATCTTACTCCTTGGACCCGCGGGCCGCCCCGCCGTTCACAGGCTCTCGATCACCACCCCCATGCGGTCGTAGACAAAGGCTACGTAGCGCTCGTCCGGGGAGAGAGCCAGGCTGTGGCAGGTCGCCGGCGCTTCCTTTCGGCGGCCGGCGGTCCCGCGTCGAGCCGCAGGCCTCGCGGACGCTCCTCTGTGGTTAGCGTCTCAAGCTTATCGCGAACACGGTGTCGAGGGGCGCGCCGACGGCTCACGCCCGCACGCTAACGCGGTTTGCGCGCCAGGAAGGCCGCGCCGTCCCAGAGGGCGAAGGGCTGCTGGCCGAGGACCTCGGGGACGAGGCCGTGGGCATCGCAGAGCTCGGCGAGCTCGAGCGAGTCGAGGTCGAGGTCGCCGCGGTAGGAGAAGTTGAGGATCGCGAGGTCGCCGCCGGGCACGAGCACCCGCGCCGCCTCGGCGACGTGCGCCGCGACCAGTCCCGGCCCTGCCGAATGGAGGTAGGGGAAGGAGTCGACGGCGTAGACGAGGTCGAAGCGGGCGCCGGCGAAGAGCTCGAGGTCGCGGCCGGCGGTCAGGGCGAAGCCGAGGCGGCCGGCGGGCGCGCCGCGAGTCCGGCGCCTGGCGGCGGCGAGCATCGCGAGCGAGAGGTCGACGCCCCAGACGCAGTGGAGCCGGCCGGCGAGCGCCGCCTGGATCCGCCCGATGCCGCAGCCGATCTCGAGGGCGTCCCGGCCGGCGGCGAGGAGGCCCCAACGGGCGAAGAGGTCGACCACCTCGGCCGTGGCGCGCGCCAGGATCGCCGGGTCGCCGAGCGAGTAGAGGGCGACGCTCGCTTCCTCGCTCCGCTTGACCGCCCGGTCGAAGAAGCGGCGGCAGAGGGCGAGAGCGTCGGCGGGGGAGCTGGCCGGCGCCTCCGGGTCCGGGTGCTCGAGGAGGAGGGGCGCGATCGGCGCGCAGGCCGCAGCATGGGCGTCGAGAAGCGTCAGGACCGGGACCAGCCGCGGGTCGGCCGCCGCGGCGGGCGCGACGGCGCCGCGCGCCACCTCGACGTCGCCGACCCCGGCGATCAGCGCCGCGATCGTCACCGCGGCCGAGATGTCGCCGTCGAGATAGCGGCCGAGGAGGACGGCCGCCGGGCCGTCCGGCGGCTCGTTGACCCTCTCTCGGCGTGCCGGCTTGATGCTCATCTCTAGCCCCGCCTGCTCGAGGTCCTCGTCCAGGTCCAAGCTCGTTCCCGCATGCTCCATCGCCCAGCCGGCAATCTCTTCATGGAGCCGCTGTCTTCGTCGCTGCATCACGGCGGGATCTCTCCTGCCACAATGATATGCCGCCGTTCCACCATCCTCTGTGGACCGCGTCATAATCCGCCGATGGACCCCCGCGCCACCGCCCAGCTCCTCAAATCCTGGGCGCTCGCGGCCGGGTTCGACCGCGCCGGGGTGGCATCGCTCGCCCCGGCCGAGACGGGGGAGGCCTATCTCCGTTGGCTGGCCCGCGGCGACCAGGCGGGGATGGGCTACCTCGAGCGCCGGATCGAGGCGCGGCTCGATCCGGCGACGGTCCTCGCCGGGGCGCGCAGCGCGCTCTGCGTCGCGCTCCAGTACTGGCCTCTATCTAAAGATGCGGAGCCCACGGGCGATCTCTGGCCGCGGGTCGCCCGCTACGCTCGCGGGCGGGACTACCACGACGTGATGGGCGAGCGGCTCGCCGCCCTCGCCCGACAGATAGAGAATGCGTTCCCCGGCGCCGCCACCCGGCCCTACGTCGACACCGGGCCGGTGCTCGAGCGCGAGCTCGCGGCGCGGGCCGGGTTGGGGGCGGTGGGGAAGAACACCAACCTGCTCCACCCCGAGGCGGGGTCGTGGTTCCTCCTCGGCGAGCTGTTCACCACCCTCGACCTCGACCCCGACCTGCCGCTCGCCGACCTCTGCGGGAGCTGCACCCGCTGCCTCGACGCCTGCCCGACCGGGGCGCTCCCCGAGCCCTTCCGCCTTGACGCCAACCGCTGCATCTCCTACTGGACGATCGAGCACCGGAGCGCCATCCCGGAAGAGCGGCGGAGGGCGATGGGGGACTGGGTCTTCGGCTGCGACGTCTGCCAGGAGGTCTGCCCGTGGAATGAGGCGCCGGGGGAGGGCGCGTACCCGGAGCTCGCGAGCCCCAACTCGACCGCGCGAGCGGAGCTCGCGCTGGGGGCCGAGCGGGCGGATCTCGACCTCGCCGGGCTCCTCGGGCTCGCGCGGGAGGACTACGTCCGCCGCTTCCGCGGCAGCCCCATGAAGCGCCCGAAGCTCGCCGGGCTCCAGAGGAACGCCGCCATCGCCATGGGGAACCGGGGGGAGGCCCGCTACGTCTCGCCCCTCGCCCGCGCCCTCGCCGAAGCGGAGCCCGAGGTCGCCCGCCATGCCGCCTGGGCGCTGGGACGGATCGGCGGCGCCGAGGCGGCAAAGGCCCTCGCCGCGGCCCGCGAGCGGGCGACCGACCCCGCGGTGCGTGCCGAGATCGAGGTGGCGTTGACCGATGATCGATAGCGGAGCAGGGCTCCGGCGGCCCCGGAATGCCGCAGCCGCCCGAGGGGGTTAAGGTAGAGCCAGCCCCCCGTGTGCCCAGGCGCCGGATTGACACCTCGCGGATCGGCGACCTATACTCCGAATCCCCGAGTTCTCAACGAGTTACAGAACTCGCCCCCCCAGAGCACCGGGGCCA
>Ga0307470_10001161_pt1 | contig 10695 bp, 7 predicted proteins | sample atmos_gasesAM3C__FD_204565 | JGI IMG/M metagenome (GOLD analysis project Ga0307470, IMG submission 204565) | Hardwood forest soil microbial communities from Morgan-Monroe State Forest, Indiana, United States - atmos_gasesAM3C_05 | ecosystem: Environmental > Terrestrial > Soil > Temperate forest... | reverse complement strand
CATCATAATGACGGGCGCTTGGATCGCCGCAAGCATCGACAGGAATAAATTGAGTAGGATAAACGGATAAGGATCCCAGGCCTTGGTGCCCAAGAGGATGTTGATCAAGGCATAGATGACCATCAGAATGCCGAACGAGATGATGAAGGTCCAGGAGCCTCCGAAACGCGCGACATGATCCGCGATGCGCTCCGCGAAGGTGGCTTCGGTTTCGATGAGTTCGTTTGGGTTGCGAGTGGTCCGCATCCGAGCCAACTCCTGCGTCGCGTGGAGCTGGCGCCCCAGAGTGGTAAGTAGGTCCATTCCGGCATTCGGTTTGCGTTGCAGCAAGACTGCAATGTCATCGCGGGACACCTCGATACATGAGGTTTCCTCGAGGGCGATGGCATTCGTCTGGTGAGGGGTCTGCTCGAGCATGGAGGCAAATCCAAAAAACTCGCCCCGTGCCGGCTCGTCAACGATGACCTCCTGCTGGTCCTCGTCAACCGTACTGACGCGCACTTTGCCGGAAATCATCACGTACGCTTGACCGCCAGCATCCCCCTTTTTGTAGATGCGTTCGCGCGCGCCGAAATTCTTGACCTCGACCTGAGCGGCGAGGACTGCGGTCTCATCGTCGTCGAGCAAGGCAAAGAGAGGAACGCTTCTCAGTACATCCGGTCCACAGCTCATCTGGATCTCCTGGGCACGTGTAAATGGATTCGGGCAGATATTATCAACCCAGGAAGTGAAGGTCTGGTGTCCCGGCGAACCGCGCACATCTGGAAAATCGATCGAAATTCCTCAGCTCGACATAGCCAGTCCTTTTGCTCGGATCTCTTCAGAACCCGAAGCTCAACGTGAGAAAATCCTGGCCGCGATTGGGCTGCTTGATCCAGAAATTCGACCAGTGGTGTATGCCCAGCTCGAGCAGCCTGCCGTGCGCGTCGAGATCAAAGCGCACCGCCACCAGATATGCGAAGTTCCACCGAGTGGTCTCGAGGTAGTCGATCTCCGACCGGTAGTTCGCGCCGAAACCGAAGTACAGCCTGCCCCGTGACCGGTGCAGCACCTGCCAACGCCGCATCGCAGTAAATCCCCAGTAAGGGTTGGTGGCGTGATCGTTTTCGCGGTAGCGCTGCACGTTCGTCATGCGGAAGGCGCCCAGCTCCCAACGACTCTCATCCAACTCGAGCGTCAGAGGCACTACGACTCCGTCTGTCCAGCCGAAGAGGCGATACGTCGCTCCCACGCCAACCAGTAGGTTGCAGCGGGCACAGAATCCAATCGAATCTTCCGCGCGTGTAATGCCCGGCCCGAAGGCCACAATTGCAGCCATGCAGTTCAGGGTTAGCCAGACCCGCGTCGCCTGTTTCGCGAAATCAAGTCGTACACTCACCGTGTGGTCGCCTGCTGGTCAGCATTACCCCAAGAGCAAGCACTCCGAGGTTGAACTCAATGAACGTGCCGCGCCGCCCTTGCAGAGCCCCGGCCCGTGGCGGGCGGAACCCCAGTGTTCTGCCCCGATCGGCCTTTTTTCGGCTATAGCATAACAGCGACGAGCAACGAGCAGACAAGCATGCCTGGTGCCAATTTTTGGCGCCTTAAAGACGGGAGGGTGAAGTGCTCTTCGACGGCGACGATACGCAACTTCGCACTCACCACGGAACCTTCCGGCCGAGGTAATCCAAATACTGTAGTCCTGCTCGCCCGGCCTGCGCGTCCATGGTATTCGCGAGGTTCGGTATGCTCTCCTCGATGCTCAGACGCGCTTGGGGGCCGCCCATATCCGTTCGCACCCAGCCCGGAGCCATGAGTAGCAGAGTTCGCGGGTCATCGGCGTGGCGGGCGGCGAAGCTGCGCATGAACATGTTGAGGGCCGCCTTGCTTCCACGATAGACCTCGTGGTGTCCGTTCTCATTGTTGGCGATGCTGCCTTGTCCGGAGGACATGATCCCGATCGTGCCCCTCGGGAGCACGAGATCCTGCAAGGTCTCGACGACGCGCATGGGACTTAGGGCGTTGGTGATCATCACACGTATAAATTCGTCGGTCGAAACGTCGGCGATCGTTTCACGATCGTCGTTCGTGACGCCGGCATTGACGAACAGCATGTCGAACGTTCTCGATGCGAGACGCGCTCGCAACGCGGCCACCTGATCCGGGTGGATTACGTCGACGGTCTCGATCTCGAGTCGATCTTCGGCGGCTCGCAATAGATCGTGCAGTTTTGATGTGGTTCTGACCCGTTCAGTGGCCACAACGTGCCAGCCGCGCTCGAGGTATTCCTCAGCCAAGGCAAGACCAAGGCCGCGGGACGCGCCAATGAGAAGGAGCCTTTTGTTGGACGGTGGAGGTGTCATTACAATGTCCCTTGGCAAGTTATCCATAGACGGCGGAATGTCGCGATCGGACCGGGACGGGGCATCTCCGACCCGGGCCGTTAACCAAGGATAGCGGCCGTGAGTCATTGCGGAAGGCGCATCGGCCGCACTTTGTACGTGCACCGAACGCCATGCCCAGGTACGCTGCCTTCGACGCATGGCTGATACTGACCTGAATCTGTTGACCGCGTTGGACGCTCTGCTTGCTGAGGATAGTGTGGCAGGCGCGGCGCGGCGTTTGGGCCTCAGTGCGTCGGCGATGAGCCGGACGCTCGCGCGACTTCGGGCCGCGACGGGAGACCCGCTGCTCGTGCGCGCGGGTCGAGGTATGGTGCCTACGCCACATGCCGCCGCACTACGCGAGCACGTGCGTGATCTCGCACAGGATGCTAAAGCGGTGCTGCGTCCGGCCGTTGCCTCTTTGGATCTCGCCGAGTTGAAACGGAGCTTCACACTCCGCTGCAACGAGGGTTTTGTAGAGGTTTTCGCTGCACGGCTCGTTGCGGCGGTAATTGCGGTAGCGCCGAACGTGCGCCTTCATTTCGCGCCCAAGCCCGACAAGGACGTGCGGGCGCTGCGAGAGGGGTTGATAGATATTGAGATAGGCGTGCTCGGAAAGTCGGGGCCAGAGGTACGCTTACAAACCCTATTCCGCGACCACTTTCTCTGTGCCGTTCGGGAGGGCCACCCTCTGCTTGGGAGAGGTAAGATCACCGCCGAACGATACGCGGCGTGCGGCCATGTCGTGGCTTCACGCCGTGGTCACGGGAGTGGTCCCGTAGACGAAGCATTGGCGGCCCTTGGCCTCTCGCGCACGGTCGTCGTAGTAGTGCCAAGCTTCCGAGCAGCTTTGGCGGTTGCGAGCGTATCCGATCTAGTGGCGCTGGTGACCAGCTCGTTCTTCAGCGCGACACAGGGACATCAGGCCAAGTCCGGTCCCGCGGTAGTCAGGAGCTTCCCTCTGCCGGTTCGCACCGAGGCGATCACGGTCTCACAAATGTGGCATCCGCGCCTCGACGCTGATCCGGCGCATCGCTGGCTGCGAGGCCTGGTGCTGGCAACCTGCCGTGAACAGCGGCGATAGAGGCCCTATTCGGCAGCCGGACGAGGAAGAAGTAGACTGAAGAAATGATCGGCTGCGCGCCTCCCGAGCGGCTAGACTAGGTTTGGTCCAACGATTGAACGGGCGACTGTGGGGAAAACCGAGCGGCAGGCAACAAGACTAGTGTTTCTCGTCGTCGGATTCGTCGCGGCGGCGTGGGCCTGTTTGGTTCCTTTCGCGAAAGCCAACACCGAATTGGATGAGGGAACCCTCGGGCTGGTGCTTCTCTGCTTGGGCGTTGGGTCGATACTCGCGATGCCGACAGCCGGCGCGCTGAGTACGCGGTATGGATGTCGAGTGGTACTCACAGCGTCATCTCTGGTTGCATGCGCCGCGTTACCGCTGCTGGCGAGCGTGTCATCCCCGCCATTGCTGGCCGTTGTTCTTTTCGTTTTCGGTGCTGCTTTGGGTTCGGCGGATTGCGTAATGAACGTTCAGGCGGTGATCGTGGAGCGTGCCGGCGCAAAGCCTATGATGTCGGGCTTCCACGCTTTCTACAGTCTGGGCGGCATCGTTGGAGCTGCGAGCATCAGCATCCTGCTGATGCTCGGGGCTACGCCGCTTGACAGCACGTTGGCAGCACTCGCAGTCATGGTCCTGGCGGTGCTGGTTGCCTATCCAGGCCTCCTGCCCTATGGCAACCCGGCCGAAGGCCCGGCGTTTGCAATTCCGCGCGGCGTAGTACTCTTCCTGGGCGTGCTGTGCTTCATCGTGTTCCTGGTGGAAGGTTCAATGTTGGACTGGAGTGCGGTCTTGATTACCGAGCAGCGCGGTTCGGGTCCGGCCCAAGCAGGATTTGGATTCGCGAGCTTCTCGATGGCGATGACATTGGGCCGGCTGATTGGCGATAGAGTCGTCGCCAGGATAGGTAGACGGCCCGTGGTCGCTATTGGCGGACTGCTCGCTGCCGGCGGCATCGCGTTGGCCGCTTTGGTCTCGATTCGCGCGGTCGCGTTGCTTGGGTACGCACTCGTCGGCGTTGGTTGCTCCAACATCGTGCCGGTGCTGTTCACCGCTGTTGGCCGGCAAAGGACCATGCCGCAAGCAGTGGCGGTGCCGGCGATTACCACATTGGGATATGCAGGCATTCTCATGGGTCCCGCAGGCATCGGCTTCATCGCTCAGCACAGCAACCTATCGGTCGCGTTCCTCTTTGTCGCAACGCTCATGGTAGCTGTGGCCGTCAGTAGCGGGTCCTTGCGAACCCTGGACAATTAGGCGTTCCATTTTGGGCCGGGTGGATTTGCCCGAACCGGTTACGGATGAACTTTCTCGTGTCGCTCCAGCATTTGCACAAACTTCGAAATTTGCTTCGCACGTATTGTGGCGGTCTTGGCGGTTTGAATCTTGAAAACGACGGCATATCTGTTTCGGCCATCCAGCGCTGACTGAAGGCAGCGAGAGTGATTGGTATGCCTCTTGGACTCGGGGCTGTTATGAGTCAGTATTGGACACCGCGCCAAGTGCGTGCCGGTTACGTCCGATGCGAAGGGAACCAATGGTGGCTGGCTGGAGGCCGCGTCTGTTGCTGGCGTGCGTCGCCCTGTGCACAGGTGCGAGTAGTCAGGCATCCCTTGCCGATGTGAAGCAGGTAGCGATCGTCGGCGCGACGGTGGTGAATCCCGAGCGCGAGGCGAAAGGTGCCGCCGTTGCCAATGCAACGGTCGTGATATCCGGTGATCGCATCGTTGCGGTTGGCCCGCGCGCATCGACGTCCGTGCCGGCCGGCGCAGTGCAGATCGATGGGCGCGGCAAGTGGCTGATCCCCGGCATGATCGACGGCCACGTCCACTTTTTCCAATCTGGGAATTTGTATACGCGCCCCGACGTCGCCGACTTCAATGCGGTGATGCCGTACGCGCGCGAAGCCGCGCGCAACAAGGCGCGGCTCGCGGCGACTTTCAAAGTCTGGCTTGCCAGCGGCGTGACCGGCGTCATCGACGTCGGCGGACCGTTCTGGAATTTTGATGTACGCGCGGCGGCTGAGAGGAGCGACGCAGCGCCGCGCGTCGCAACTACCGGACCGCTGATTTCGATGGTCGCGCGGCCGCAGCTCGAGCTCGATGACCCGCCGATCATCAAGGTCGACTCTCCGGCGGCGGCGCGCGATCTGGTGCGGCGCGAACTCGAACGCAAGCCGGATTTCATCAAGGTCTGGTTCATTCACCGGCCGGGCGACGACATGGCTGCACAGGAGGCGATCGTCAAGGCCACGGCCGACGCCGCACACGCCGCACACGTGCGACTGGCCGTGCACGCGACCGAGCTCGAAACGGCGAAAGCAGCCCTGCGCGCCGGCGCGGACTATCTCGTGCACTCTGTGTCCGATGCGCCGGTCGACGATGAATTCATCCGGCTGGTACGCGCGAACCAAGCGCTGCTGTGTCCGACCTTGTTCGTAATCAACGGCTACCAATACGCGTTGTCGAACCGCTGGCAGGCAACGCCCGAGGAGCAGCGCCTGGCCGATCCGCATATTCTGGCCGCCATGCACGATCTGGATCACATGCCTAAGCATCTCATCCCAGAACGCGTCTCCAAGTCGATGGCGGATGCAACTGCGCCGACTGCGCCAACCCTCGCATTAAGAAATCTCAAAGTGCTATGGGATGCCGGCATTCCCATCGTCATGGGCACGGATGCCGGCAACATTGGCACTTTGCATGGGCCGTCGGTGTTCCGCGAAATGGCGCTCATGCGCGATGCCGGCTTGACCCCGCTGCAGATCTTGCGCAGCGCGACGACGAACGGCGCGAGGGCAATGGGTAGATCGGATCTCGGTGCAATCGCGCCCGGCAAATTGGCCGACCTTGTACTGCTCGATGCCGATCCGCTGGCCGACGTGGCGAATCTGAGCCGCGCCGAACGCGTGATCAAGGCCGGTGTGGTTTACGATCCGAAGGCGCTGATCGACAGTATCCGCTAAGACCGCGAAAATCACCTGCATCTGCCCGTACGGGCATCGAGTACTTCAGGTCCACGACCGGCTGAAGTCCGCCGTGGATGACCTTTAGCGGGGTGATAGCGAGCGATTGCCGCGGGAATGAGGATGGCGCTGCGCAAGGTGAATAGTCCACCGGCTGCTGGACGGATAGGATAGGCGGCCTGCTCGAGCCGAGCGTCTTTCTTACCAAGAGGAGATCATCATGGGTGGGGAATCTACATCAACAGCAGCAGCCATCGTTCTGGTTCACGGTGGATTCGTGGATGGTTCTGGCTGGCAAGGCGTCTATAACATCCTGACGAAGGATGGCTACAGCGTCGGTGTCGTTCAGAATCCAACGACGACCCTGGAAGACGACGTTGCTGTGACGCGGCGTGTCATCGCCTCTCAGAAGGGACCCGTAATACTCGTGGGCCACTCCTATGGTGGAGCGGTCATCACGGAAGCCGGCAACGATCCGAAGGTTGCCGGACTCGTTTATATCACCGCGTTTGCTCCTGACAAGGGTGAATCGGTGTCAACGCTAATCAAGGATCCGCCGCCCGGCGCGCCCGTGCCGCCCATATTGCCGCCGCAGGAGGGCTTTCTATTCCTCGACAGGGTGAAGTTTCCGGCCGCATTCGCCGCGGACGTCGATCCAAAAACGGCGTCGTTCATGGCCGACTCGCAGGTCCCGTGGGGCGTCGGGGCTTTGGGCGGAACCATCAGCGAACCGGCGTGGAAAAGGAAGCCGAGCTGGTACCTCGTCGCGACGGATGACAAGATGATCCCGCCGCCCGCCCAACGCCTCATGGCGCAGCGGGCCGGGTCGACGGTTGCCGAGGTCAAGGGCAGTCACGCGATTTACGTCTCGAACCCGGAAGCTGTCGCTGCGCTGATCGAGAAGGCCGCCAAGGGTGTGAAATTGGCGTTGAACTAGGGTCGCCGATCAAGCCGCCGCCGGCATTCCTCTCATGAGCTTGCCGGCGGCGGCAATTTGCAATCAGCTCTCCGGCTGGCTACGGGCTTTGCAGTATTGAGCCTGTTGGGCAAGGTGCATCTGGCGGCCTCGACGGTACACAATAGCGATTGACCGATGAGACAGATGGGGGGGTGCGCTATCGACCTGCTCGAGCGCGATGAACAGCTGCGACGGTTAGAGGATGCATTCGTACTTGCGCGCGACGGCAGGGGGCGGATTATCGCGATCGCGGCCGAGGCAGGCGCCGGCAAAACGGCGCTGACGGAGCAATTTGCCGCCGATCATGCTCGGGTTGCGCGGATATATTGGGGTGCCTGCGAAAACCTATCTACGCCCGAGGTGTTGCTGCCGCTGCGGGACATCGCTCGCGCCAGCGGCGAATCTTTCGATCTCGGCGCGGATCACATCCGTTCTTTCGAATCTCTGTTGCGCCTCCTATCCAATGGGGCCAAGCCATCCTTGCTCGTCATCGAGGACGTTCATTGGGCGGACACGGCTACGTTGGATCTAATCCGCTTTCTCGGGCGGCGGATAGCCCGAATACGTGCGCTGATCCTGATCACCTATCGCGACGAGGAAGTGGACGCGCGTTCGCCGGTGCGCAACCTTCTTGGCGAAGCGCCGGCTGGAAACGTGGAGCGCATGACCCTGGCGCCCCTCTCCCTGGCTGCCGTCGCCAGTCTTGCCGAGAAGCGGGGTCGGCGTGGTGAAGAGCTGTTCGCCCTGACCGCAGGCAATCCGTTTCTGGTGACCGAGGCGCTGGCGGTGGAAGGCGATGTGCCCACCGACGCGGTGCGCGATTCGACGCTCGCACGGGCATCGCGTCTGCCGGACATCGCGAGGGTCGTGCTCGATGCGGTATCCATATTTCCCCGCCACGCGGAAACCGCAGTCGTCGCCGATCTGGTAAAAGGCGCGATCGATGCCGGTCTCGACGCGTGCGTGGAGAAGGGCATGCTTTCCCTCGAAGGAGGGCTGCTGCAATTCCGTCATGAACTCGCCCGTCGCGCGATCGAAGCATCGATTGCGCCGGCACGGCGGAGGGCCTTGCACCAGAAAGTGGTCGACGTGTTGAAGCGGCGATCCGATGCGCGCGCGAGCGAGATTGCGCACCACGCGGAGCGAGCGGCGGATGTGGCGGCCTTGCTGAAGTTCGCGCATCGCGCCGGAGAGGAAGCGGCTCGTGCCGGCGCGCATCGCGAAGCCGCGGCCCACTTCGCGGCGGTGCTTCGCCACCGCGACGCCCTCGACCCTGTCCTTGTCGTAGAAGTCCTGGAGCATCACGCCGAACAGGCACATCTCATGGGCGGAGCCGATCTCGCCGTGATTTCAATGACGGAGGCCGCTGAACTCAGGCGGGGCGCAAACGACACGCTTGGGTTGGGACGGGATCTGACCCGCTTGACGCGATTCGCATGGATGTGCGGCCGCCGCGCCGAAGCCGAGCGATATATCGAAGAAGCGATCGCCGTACTGCAAACAGCGCCGCCGGGACCCGAACTCGCCTGGGCCTATTCGCATCAATCGCAGCTCGACATGCTCGCCTCCCGCATGGACACCGCAATCACGTGGGGCGAGCGGGCGCTCGAGCTGGCGACACTGTTGGGGCAAAGGGAGATCATCATTCACGCCCTGGGCAACATCGGCTCGGCCAAATCCGACGGCGGTTCGGGGAACTGTGTCGAGTTGGAGCAAAGCTTCGAATTGGCCGTCGCCGGCAAGTACCACGATCATGTGGAGCGCGCGTCCTGCAACCTGACGTGCACTTATTATTGGCGTCGCGACTACCGGTCCGCGCTGGATTGCATCGATCGCGGTGTTTCCTACGCATCGGCCCTCGAGCTGACTCACTGGGAGGGGTATCTGCGCGGCTGGCGCACCATGATTCGACTCGACCAGGGTGATTGGGCGGGTGCGGAGGAAGAAGCCCTGGAGATTTGCAGCCGAACATACGCGGCCGACGTGTACCGCTTTCCCGCACTGACCGCGCTCGCGCGGCTGCGCGCGCGGCGCGGCGACCAAGATGCCGCGACACCTCTCGAGGCGGCCCGCCGCCTCTCGGCAACCATGGCCGAGTTGCAGCGCAGTGTGTACATCGCGATTATCGTCGCCGAGAGCGCGTGGTTGGGGTCGCCCGTGCCTACCCCGGCGAATGACGAGGCAAGGTTGCTGCTTCGCGAGGTGTACGCGCTGGCCGAAGAGCGGCACTCGCGTTGGGTCGCCGAGGATTCGGCGCTGTGGCTCTACATGTTGGATGAACCGGTTGCAGGAACGGCCAAGTTTTCAACCCCATTTCGCGAGCATTGCGAAGGCCGTTGGCATGAGGCAGCTGCGGGCTGGCGGGCGCTCGGCCGTCCGTACGAGGAAGCGCTGGCGTTGAGCGGTGGAGACGATCCTGCTCAGCGCCAAGCCCTGGAAATCTTCGATCGCTTGGGGGCTGTCCCGGCGGCGGCGCGCTTGCGGCGGCAGATGCGTGCCGGCGGGGCGCGCGCGGTTCCGCGCGGCCCCATTGCGGTGACCCGCGCCAATTCGGCGGGACTGACTCGTCGGCAGGTTCAAGTTCTCGGCCTGGTCGACGAAGGCTTGAGCAACACCGAAATCGCCTCTCGCTTGTGCATATCCGCCAAGACTGCGGAGCATCACGTATCGGCGATCATGGCTCGCCTTGATGCTCCGACCAGGCAGAAAGCCGCTGCGGCCGCCCGCAACCGCGGACTTTTGGGCGGGTCTGAAAAATAGGGATACCCAACATGAAAGATAGGGATCCTCGCCCATGCGCCAAACCGCCGTCTTCGGCACCATGCGACACCTTCAATTCGTTCAAGATAAGGAGTCGCAGATGTCTCGCGTCGGAATCTTTGTTTACGGGCTCTCGAGCTACCTGGTCTTTCTCGCCGTGTTTCTCTATGGCATTGGCTTCATCGGCGGCTTTCTGACGCCGACGAGCTTGGACAGCATCCCGGTATCGACCCTGGGTTACGCACTGACGGTGGACTTAGGCCTGCTGGCCGCATTTGCCCTTCAGCACAGCGGCATGGCGCGGCCGGGGTTCAAGCTTTGGTGGAAGCGGCTCGTACCGGAAGCCGCCGAACGCAGCACCTACGTGCTGTTGAGTTCGCTTGCGCTGGCGGCGCTGTATGTATTCTGGGAGCCGATTGGCGGCGTCGTTTGGCGTGCCTCGGAGGGCTTGGCCCGCAACCTGATTATAGGGCTGTACCTCTTCGGATGGGTGCTTCTCCTATACACCACGTTCCTGATCGATCACTTCGATCTGTTCGGATTGAAGCAGGTGTGGCGGCGTCTCTCCAACAAGGCCTACCGTGCG
>Ga0307470_10001160_pt1 | contig 10697 bp, 7 predicted proteins | sample atmos_gasesAM3C__FD_204565 | JGI IMG/M metagenome (GOLD analysis project Ga0307470, IMG submission 204565) | Hardwood forest soil microbial communities from Morgan-Monroe State Forest, Indiana, United States - atmos_gasesAM3C_05 | ecosystem: Environmental > Terrestrial > Soil > Temperate forest... | reverse complement strand
GAGCGCCCATGCGGCCTTGTCGGTGATCGATGGCACCTCACGGTACATGTTGAACAGCTCGCCTTCATCCAGACCAAGGCTCTCGACGATGTACTGAAAGGTATGGGTGTGGACGGCTTCTTCGAAAGCCTGGCGCAGCAGGTATTGTCGGCATTCCGGGTTCGTCAGATGACGATAGATAGCCAGCACGATGTTATTGGCGACCAGGGATTCCGAGGCCGCGAAGAAACCGAGATTGCGCTTGATGGCACGCCGCTCGTCCTCGGTGAGCCCGTCGCGCGATTTCCATAGCGCAATGTCGGCCTGCATCGAGACTTCGGTCGGCATCCAGTGGTTGTTGCAGCCGGCGAGGTACTTCTCCCACGCCCATTTATACTTGAGGGGAAGGAGCTGGTTGACGTCGGCGCGGCAGTTGATCATCCGCTTTTCGTCGACCGAAACGCGGCCTCCGCTGCGGTCGATCAGGCCTGTACTTTCGCAATCGAAGGATTCCGATTTGGGTTGCGCTGCCGATCGCAAGGCGTGGATGACGGGGATTTGTGCGGCCGCAGTGGGTTCGGTGTCTGACCAGTCGAGCATCTTTTTCTTTCCTACTGGCAGGCTTCGCAATCGGGGTCGTCGATCCGGCAGGCCTTGACGGCTTCGAGATCGGGCGCGGCCGGCACGATGATCGGCGCGTGCGACACCGCCGGGTTGACCGACACCGCATTGAGCTTGCCGTCCGTGCCTTTCAGGGTCGATTTCTCGACATGGGTCGCCGATCTCGATCGCAGGTAGTAGGTGGTCTTGAGCCCGCGATTCCAGGCGAGACGATAGAGCGCGTCGAGCTTCTTGCCGGAGGGATTGGCGATATAGAGATTGAGCGACTGCGACTGGTCGATCCATTTCTGCCGGCGCGCGGCCGCTTCAATAAGCCAGGCGCTGTCGATTTCGAACGCGGTGGCATAGAGCGCCTTGAGATCGTCCGGGATACGATCGATTTGTCCGACGCTACCGTCGAAATATTTCAGGTCCGACACCATGACTTCGTCCCACAGGCCGCGTGCCTTGAGGTCGCGCACCAGGAAGTCGTTCACGACAGTGAAGTCGCCCGACATGTTCGATTTGACGAACAGGTTTTGGTAGTTGGGCTCGATCGACTGCGAGACGCCGCAAATATTGGAGATCGTCGCCGTCGGCGCGATCGCCATCACGTTCGAATTCCGCATGCCGGCCGATTTGACCTTGCTGCGCAAGCGATCCCAATCGAGCGTCGACGAACGGTCGAGATCGAGTGTGCCGCGGGCATCGGCCAGAAGCTCCAGGGAGTCGACCGGCAGAGTTCCCTTCGACCAAAGCGACCCCGCAAAGCTCGGATATTGGCCGCGCTCCGTGGCGAGATCGGAAGAAGCTTCGATCGCGTGGAAGGAGATCGCTTCCATGCTGCGATCGGCAAACGTGACCGCTTCGTTGGAGGCAATCGGAATACGCTGGAGTTGCAGCGCTTCCTGAAAGCCCATCAGACCAAGCCCGACCGGGCGGTGACGCAGATTCGAGCGCCGGGCCTCCGGTATCGTGTAGAAGTTGATGTCGATGACGTTGTCGAGCATCCGCACGGCCGTCGTCACCGTGCGCTTCAGTTTGGTGTGATCGAGGCCCTCATTGCTGACGTGGTTGAGCAGGTTGACGGAGCCGAGATTGCAGACCGCGACTTCGTCGGCGGACGTATTGAGTGTGATCTCGGTGCAAAGGTTCGACGAATGCACGACGCCGACATGCCGCTGCGGTGATCGCAGATTGCAGGGATCCTTGAAGGTGATCCAGGGGTGGCCGGTCTCGAACAGCATAGTCAGCATGCGGCGCCAGAGATCGCTCGCCCGCACCGTCTTGAAAACGCGCATGGCGCCGGTCTTTGCTTTGGCCTCATACGCCTCATAGGCCGCCTTGAAATCCGCGCCATAGAGATTGTGCAGATCGGGTGTTTCGTCGGGCGAGAACAATGTCCATTCGCCATCGGCCTGCACCCGCTGCATGAACAGGTCGGGCACCCAGTTGGCCGTGTTCATGTCGTGGGTACGGCGACGGTCGTCGCCGGTGTTCTTGCGCAGGTCGAGGAATTCCTCGATGTCGACATGCCAGGTCTCGAGATAGGCGCAGACAGCGCCTTTGCGCTTGCCGCCCTGGTTGACGGCGATTGCGGTGTCGTTCGCGACCTTCAGGAACGGGATGATGCCCTGGCTTTCGCCGTTCGTTCCCTTGATGTGCGCGCCGAGCCCGCGCACAGGCGTCCAGTCGTTTCCAAGTCCGCCGGAGTATTTGGCGAGCAGGGCGTTGTCCTTGATCGACTTGAAGATGCCGTCGAGATCGTCGGACACCGTCGTGAGGAAGCACGATGAAAGCTGCGGGCGCAGCGTGCCGGCATTGAACAGGGTGGGCGTCGAGGCCATGAAGTCGAACGACGACAGGAGATCGTAGAATTCGATGGCCTTGGCCTCCCGGTCGATCTCGCGCAGTGCCAAGCCCATGGCGACACGCATGAAAAAGGCTTGCGGCAACTCGATGCGCTTGCCGCGGACGTGCAGGAAATAGCGGTCGTAGAGCGTCTGCAGGCCGAGGAACTGGAATTTCAGATCGCGTTCGGGTTTTAGCGCTGCGGCGATCCTGCCGAGATCGAAGCGGGCGAGTTCAGGATCGAGCAATTCTGCCTCAATTCCAACTCGCACATATTCCGGAAAATATTCGGCGTATCGCGTAGCCATATCGGCCTGCGAGGCATTGGTCGAAGTCTTGTGAACGAACGACAGGACCTCGCCGCGAAGCTTGTCCAGCAAGAGCCGCGCGCTGACATAGGCGTAATTCGGCTCCTGCTCGACCAGCGTTCGCGCAGCCATGATCGAGGCCAGCGCCAGTTCGTCCTGGCTGATGCCGTCGTAGAGATTGCGCTGGGTCTCGGTCAGCACCGGGGCAGGGGATACGCCATCGAGGCCGGCGCAGGCCTCATCGATGATGAGCTCAAGCCGCCTGCTGTCGAGCCTGATGCGCGACCCGTCGGCCAGTGCGACGTGAATGGTCGATTGCGGTATTTCCAAAGCTTGCGCCGCGGTTTCTTCCGCGCGCTTGCGGGCCCGATCCTCGCGATAAAGCACGTAGGCGCGGGCGACCTTGTGATTTTCGCTGCGCATCAGCGCGAGTTCGACCTGGTCCTGTACATCCTCGATATGGAAGGTGCGGCCCTCGCCGGCGCGGCGCATCAGGGCCGTCATTACATCGGCTGTCAGTTGCTCGACGATTTCATGCACGCGTCGCGAGGCGCCTGCCGTGTTTCCCTCCACCGCGAGAAACGCCCTGGTCATCGCGACCGCAATCTTAGCCGAATCGAACGGGGTAACCTTGCCGTTGCGGCGAATGATCTGCATCGCGGGCTCGCTTGGAACGGCAGCGAGAGACTCCGGACGCAACTGGATGATGGGAGCGGAAGCAGTTTCCGCGTGCAGGTTCAAAGACATTATCGGCCCCGTAATGCGCGTGTTATGTTTGAACGGGGGCGAGAGAGGACGCTGCAGAAATGCCCGGCAGCAATGAGCCGGACAGCGCATGCAAGCGACCGCCGGACACCCCGCCCGTGGACGTTCTTTTGGTGTCGCGGCAGGTCTCCTGACTTGCAGGTCGCTGTTGCTCCCATGTCTTCCCGATGCGAGAGCAGCACCAGTGACGCATGGATTGGGAACAACTCACTGCTTACAGTTGCGGGGGCAGCGCCGGATTCCCGCGTCATCGACGCGCTACACCGGCTTCCCTCTTAGCCACCAAATCTTGGGACAAGGCGGACCGTGACATCCATATGTGGTGATATTCGCGGCAGGGTGTCAATGATTCCTTCGCGCGCTGGTCGGGTTTTTGTGGAAGGGCTGTGAATTGAGCGTGGCCGCTGCGCGACGACAGGCCCGTTGACGAAGGTGCCCGCTTGCAGATATTCGGACTCTGTTTGGGTTCTCCGGGTCCCGCTTGATCCGGAGCTAAGAGGGAAGCCGGTGTAATGCCGGCGCTGCCCCCGCAACTGTAAGCGGCGAGCCGCTGTCCAACATACGTCACTGAAGCCTTGTTGCTTCGGGAAGACTGGACAGCAGCGACGACCCGCGAGCCAGGAGACCTGCCCTGACAACATGTTCGTCCACGGGCGGGGTGTCCCGGTGGTGCGCCAAGCGGATGTCGCTTCAGGCGACGTCCTCTGCTCGCATCCGCCATGGCATTTGCCCCCAGATCAAGGGGTTGAAGCTATGTCTCTTCTCAAACTTCCTGTTGCCACATTGGGTACGCCGCGCATCGGCCCGCGACGTGAACTAAAACTTGCGCTTGAAAGCTACTGGGCCGGAAAATTCACCGAAGCTCAGTTGCTCGAAGCAGCAGCCGGCCTGCGCGCCGCCAATTGGGCGCGGCAGAAGTCGCTTGGCGTGAGTGTGATTCCCTCCAACGACTTCTCTCTCTACGACCATGTGCTCGATACGAGCGTGATGGTCGGCGCCATTCCGGATGTCTACGGCTGGAACGGAGGCACTGTCGCTCTCTCGACCTATTTCGCGATGGCGCGTGGCGCCGAGGGCGAAGATCACGGTGCGGATTGCGGCCATGCCCACCACGGGCACGGCGCGGCCGCGCAGGAGATGACCAAGTGGTTCAACACCAACTACCACTACATGGTGCCCGAATTTCGAAAAGATCAGACCTTCCAGCTCTCCTCGCGCAAGCCGATCGCGGAATATGAAGAGGCCAAGAGCCTGGGATATCAGACGCGACCCGTTCTGGTAGGTCCCGTTACGTTCCTGAAGCTCGGCAAAAGCGCTGAGGAGGATTTCGATCCGCTGTCGCTGCTCGACCGGCTGTTGCCGGTTTATATCGAGGTTCTTCGGGAGCTATCGAAACGAGGCGCGGAATGGGTTCAGATCGACGAGCCATGCCTGGTTCTCGACCTCGATGAAGCCTCACGCAATGCGCTGCGCCGGGCTTACAGGCGGATCGCTCTGGAAGTGCCTGACATCAAGATCATGCTCGCGAGTTATTTCGGCGCGATCGGCGACAACCTCGAAACCGCATTGGCGCTACCCGTTGCAGGCCTCCACGTCGACCTGGTCCGCGCGCCCGAACAGCTGGATCAGCTCGTGGCCCGCGCACGAAAGGATCTCGTTGTCTCTCTCGGCGTTGTGGATGGCCGCAATGTCTGGCGCTCCAACCTTCCGGCAATGCTCGACCGACTGGAGCCGGCTGTTGCGAAGCTTGGCAGGGATCGCGTCCAGATTGCACCTTCGTGCTCGATGTTGCATGTGCCGATCGACCTCGAGCACGAGGCCGATCTCGATTCCGAGGTGAAAAGCTGGCTGGCATTCTCGGTTCAGAAGATGAAGGAGCTAGCGGTGCTCGGGGACGCACTGGGCGTTAACCGGGCAAGCGTGTCGGAGGCGCTGGTGGCTTCCGCAAAAGCGGCCGCTAGCCGCAAGGCGTCACTGAAGATTCACAACGCGAGCGTTGCCCGGCAGATGTCCGCGGTCAACGAATCGATGCGCCGCCGGAAGAACTCGTTCGCTCATCGTGCCAGAGTTCAACGCGAGCGGTTTGCGTTGCCGAAATTTCCTACGACGACGATCGGATCATTCCCGCAGACGGCCGATGTCCGGAACGCCCGCGCCGCCCATATGAAGGGAGCGATGAGCGATGCGCAATACGAGACGTTTCTTAAGGATGAAACCGCACGCGCGGTACGCTGGCAGGAAGAGATCGGGCTCGACGTGCTGGTGCACGGTGAATTCGAACGCAACGACATGGTGCAGTATTTCGGCGAGCAGCTTTCCGGCTTCGTATTCACCAAGCACGGCTGGGTGCAGTCCTACGGATCACGCTACGTCCGGCCGCCGATTTTGTTCGGCGACGTCTGCCGGCCGAGACCGATGACGGTCGACTGGTGGCGCTACTCGCAGTCGCTGACCAAAAAGCCGATGAAGGCGATGTTGACGGGGCCTGTGACCATTCTCAACTGGTCCTTCGTCCGCGATGATATTCCCCGCAGCGACGTGTGCCGGCAGGTCGCGCTTGCGATTCGCGACGAGGTCATCGATCTCGAAGCGGCAGGCGCCACCATGATCCAGATCGACGAGGCCGCGCTTCGCGAGGGGCTTCCTTTGCGAAGGTCTGAATGGAAGAGCTATCTCGACTGGGCGGTTGACGCTTTCCGCGTTTCATCGTCGGTCGTTGCCGACGAAACGCAAATCCATACCCACATGTGCTATTCCGAATTCAACGACATCATCGACGCTATCGCGGCGATGGACGCCGATGTCATTTCGATCGAGACATCTCGATCAAAAATGGAATTGCTGGAGGCCTTCAAGGGCTACAAATATCCGAACGACATCGGGCCGGGCGTCTATGACATCCACTCGCCGCGCGTGCCGGAGACGGCCGAGATGAAAAATCTGATTCTGTTGGCCCGAAAGCGACTTTCGGACTCGCAACTCTGGATCAATCCCGATTGCGGGTTGAAAACGCGACGCTGGGAAGAGGTTCGGCCCGCGCTCGTCAACATGGTTGCCGCTGCGCGCGAGTTGCGGGCAGCCTCTTGATATAAGGTCGTTGCCTTCCGAATACTTTTGTCATCTGCGGAGTTGCCGATGCGCTTTTGGATCAAATGTACCCGGTTTGGCACAGGAGAAGCCTATCACGCGAACATTTCGCTTGTTGGCGGGATGCGGCGTGAAGGCGAAAAGACGATCCTGGAGTTCGTCGGCAGCAACACTCAGACCGTCGAGGTGAACGAGACCCCCGAGGAGATCCTGGCGATTCACCTCGGGGACACGGGGCTTTGAGCCCCGGATCGTGTTCTGGCTCAGGCCAACTCGGCCAAAAGCTTCTGATCGCCATAAAGCCGCAGAAAGTGCAGCAGGTCGGACAGGCCATCGCCGAGCAGGGTCACGTGCGATCGCATCACCTGGCTTGCCTGTGCCGTATCGCCGCGGAAGATCGCCTGCATGATCTGCTCGTGTTCTGGAATCGAGGATTCCATACGGCCGGGCTGGAAGGTGATGGTCCTGCGATAGGGCGAAATCTTCACCGTGAGCCGGCGCAATTCCTCGCGTAGTACCCGGTTGTGGCTGGCCGCCGCAATCATTTCATGAAATTCCAGATTGGCTTCGTAGAAGCCGTCGACGTCGCGAACATTTGCAGCGGCCGCGCAAGCCTGATGCGCCGCTTCGAGACGATCCCGCTGATCAGGGCGGATGCGGCGTGAGGCCTGGGCTGACGCCAGCGCCTCCATCTCGGCGGCCACGCTAAAGGCATCGAGAAGGTCGGCCAGCGACAACTGGGCAACCTGCAGCCCCTGACGTCCACGCGAGACCACGAGTCCGCTCGCGGCCAGCCGCTGCAACGCTTCACGCACGGGGGTACGGGAAACACCGAAATGATCGGCCAACTGCCGCTCGTCAAGGCGATCGCCCGGCTTGCGCTGACCTTTGAGGATTTCGAGTTCGAGCCGATGCACGACATTGGCTGACAGCGATTCCGGCTCGCCCGCCAATGCGGCCGTTTCGATGGATGGCGATGCGTCCGGGATGACCTTCATGGGTTTTCCGCCGAGTAGAACCGGTTGGCGATGGATTCGGCGAGCGCCACCAGGCCGTAAAGCAACAGGCCGCAAATGCAGAGCACCACGATTGCGGCCATCGATATCTCGGTGTCGGCGCGAGCGGTTGCAAAAATGATCAGGTAACCCAGACCGGCCTGCGCCGTGATGAATTCGCCGATGATGACGCCGATGATCGCAAGCGTGATCGCGATCTTCATGCCGCTGAAGATGTAAGGCAGTGCGGCGGGAAACCGCACGCTGGAAAATATCTGCCACTCGTTGGCGGTGAGTGCCCGGCAAAGCCGCAGCATACTTTTGTCGACGCTTGCAAAGCCGGCGGCCGTCGATATCACGACTGGAAAAAACGCAATGAAGACGGCGAAAGCGATGCGGGACTGCGAGCCGATGCCGAGCCAGATGATGAAGAGCGGCGCGAGCGCGATCTTCGGGATCAGCTGGAAAAATACGAGATTGGGGTAAAGCGCTTCGCGGGCGATGTCGGAATAGGTGATGATGATCGCGAGCCCAATGCCAAGCAGGGTCGCGATCGCAAATCCAGCCGCCGATTCCAGCGTGGTCGGAACGGCATGCATCAGCAAGATGTCGTAGCGTTCGTAGATGTACTTCGCGATCGAGAGCGGCGAGGGCAGGATGACCGGGGGGATGTGACCCAAGGTGACCGCGAGCTGCCAGACGGCCAGTACAATCGCCGCCAGTCCGAGCGGCAGCCCCGTGCTCCTCAGCCGGGTTAGTCCGGCATCCTTCGCAGGCTGAGGGCCGGCGATGATCGCGCCGGTTTCGGTACCCATGCCTGTCGATGGAAATCCGCTTGCAGCCATGGCAGCTCTCACTCGATCCTGGCGCCGCGCGATTGCGCGGACGGACTGTGCGCGGGTGCACCGCTATGCGCTTCTTCGATCGTTAGTCTCAGTTTTCGGCACACCGCAGTGAATTCCGGCGTCTCCTCGATCTCGAAACGCCGCGGCCGTTCAAACGGCATCTTCATGTCAAGCACGATGGTCGAGGGTCGGCCACCCATCACCAGGACGCGGTCGGACAAGAACGCCGCTTCGCGAATGGAGTGGGTCACGAAGATGACGGTTTTCTTGTAGGTCTCGAGGATCTCCGACAGCGCGACGTTCATCTGGTCACGGGTGATCGCGTCCAGCGCGCTGAACGGCTCGTCCATCAGCAGGATATCCGGATCGTGAATCAACGCCCGGCAGATCGCCACGCGCTGTCGCATGCCCCCCGATAGCTGCGACGGTTTCTTGTTCTCGAAATCCGACAAACCGACCATGGCCAGCAGCTCGCGTGCGCGTCTGCGGTAGGGCTCGATCGGGAGTTTGAGAATACGGATGGGAAACAGCACGTTGTCGAGTGCGCTTTTCCACGGCAATAGCGTTGCATCCTGGAAAATGATGCCGATCTCGCGCCGGGGCTCCCTGACCTCCGTACCGCCAAGCAGGATCGATCCGCCAGTCGGCCGCTCCAGGCCGGCAATCATCATTAGTAAGGTGCTCTTGCCGCATCCGCTGGGGCCGAGGAGGGAGACGAATTCGCCGCGCGCCACGTCGATGGACGCAGAGGCGACGGCCTGCACCGCGCCCTGCCGCGCAAAATAGGTTTTTTGCACGTCAGTGACGGATACCAGCGGCCCCAAGGCGGGCGTCGCGTCACGCGCGGTTTGGACGGCAAGCATCGATTGGCGGTCCGATCGCGTCAGCTGACGTACTTGCGGAAGGCCGCCGCGTTCTTCTCGGCCGCCGCAAGCTCATCGTTTTTCAGAGTGATCTTGCCGACGAACTTGTTGGTGAAGAGCGTTTCGACATCGGGGCGGGTAGCGCCATCGCCGGCTGCATATTTGACGACGAGGTCGGCCATCGTGGCGACTTTCTTCGGATCGGCGTAACCGAATCCGTTTTCCTTCACTTCGGGTACGAGATTGGTCAGGTTGGTCAATCCGAGACCGATCCGCGCATATTCCTTGCCGGTCGAAGACATCGCGACTTCGTTGTTGGCCTTCAGGAAGATGTCGACCGCCTCGTCGAAATTCGTCATTGTAAAGCGAATGGCCTCCATCGCGCCTTCAACAAGCGCCGCGCAGAGGTTCGGGTCTTTTTCCAGCCGTTGCGGCTGCGTGGTAAGCGACTGACCATAGAATTCGAGGCCGGCATCTCGGAACAGCATGAAACGGACGTCGGTGCCGAGCGGAACCAGTGACGGAATCGTACTCGTGGCAAAGGCCGATGCGGCGTCGACCTGCTTCTCCATCAGCGAGCGCTCGCGGACCTTGCCATCGAGCTGCACCATCTGGACCTTGCCCAGATCGAAGCCCGCCTTTTCCGCATAGAGCGGCAGGACCGGATACTCACCGGAGGTCACGCTGGCGCCAAGCTTCTTGCCTTCGAGATCCCTGGGGTGCTTGATCGGCGAACCCGCCAGCAAGCCGATGCCCATCAGGGCATCATAGTTGATCTGGCCGATGCAGGTGATCGGCAGCTTCTTGGCGGCCTGAACAATGACGGTCGGCGTTGCCGCCATGCCGAAATCAAAAGTGCCGGCGCTCACGGCTTGCGCGGCAGCGCCCGAGCCCGATCCGCGCGCGACGCTGACGTCAAGACCAGCCTTTTTCCAGAAACCCTTGTCGCGGGCGATGTACGCAAACAGGTTGGGGCCTTCCGGAATCCACGACGTGGTGAAGGTCACCTTCGTGGCGCCTTGCGAAAGGGCGGGCATAGCCAACGAGACGCCCGCCGCACCGAGGCTGGCTGCGCCCATTCCCTTCAACACGTCTCGACGTGAAACCATCCACCTTCTCCCTGACGGTCGCCGTGATGATGGGCAGCATCATCTTGAACACGCCGCGAGGCAAGTGTGATTATGCCAGAAATGCAAACTTGCATATTATTTCGCCAAGATGCTCGTCATATTGTATGCCAAACTATCGACGGTTCGCGCATGGTGGGCCGTTCAGTCCGCCAACGTAAGAAAAAGGCTGAGAACATGGATTTGGGGCTCAAGGGCAAAACGGTGCTTGTGACGGGCGCTTCGCAGGGCATCGGCGAGGGGGTTGCGCGGGGCTTCGCGTCCGAAGGTTGCCATC
>Ga0307470_10001159_pt1 | contig 10699 bp, 12 predicted proteins | sample atmos_gasesAM3C__FD_204565 | JGI IMG/M metagenome (GOLD analysis project Ga0307470, IMG submission 204565) | Hardwood forest soil microbial communities from Morgan-Monroe State Forest, Indiana, United States - atmos_gasesAM3C_05 | ecosystem: Environmental > Terrestrial > Soil > Temperate forest... | reverse complement strand
ATCCCCGGTGGCTCGCCCACCACACCGCCTACACGATCTCGAAGTACGGGATGAGCCTCTGCGTGCTCGGCATGGCGGCGGAGTTCCGGGCCGACGGCATCGCCGTCAACGCCCTCTGGCCGCGCACCGTGATCGCCACCGCCGCCCTCGCCATGCTGGGCGGCGCGGTGCCGCCCGAGAATTGCCGCAGGCCCGAGATCATGGCCGACGCCGCGCACGCCATCCTCACCCGCGACAGCCGCGCGACGACGGGCAACTTCTTCCTCGACGACGAGGTGCTGGCGGCGGAAGGAGTGACCGAACTCGAGAAGTACGCCGTCAAGCCGGGGGCGCGGCTGATCGGCGACCTCTTCCTGGGCGAGGGACCGTCCAGGAATCTGGCGGGCTGAGCGGGGAACAGCCCCGGCCCCGGGCAGTGGGTCCGCTGGATCCGCTGCGGGCGGCCGCCTTCGGGGCCCGCCCACCCACACGCCCTTCCAGGCGGCCGTACGCAGCGGATCCAACGGACCCACCCATCCGGCTCCGGCGTCGCCGGGAATGAAAGCTGTCGCTCACCTGTTGGAAGCTTCGACGTGGCAGCCGGAGGTCCGGCTGTCCGTCTCCAGCCATCGCGAGGGCTGACTCGCGAAACAAGCCAAGGTAGATGGGTACGGTTCGCCGGCTCACTACAAAGCAAGGAGCAGGTGAACATGCGTATCAAGGGAACTGTCAAGTGGTTCAACGAGTCGAAGGGCTTCGGATTCATCACCCGCGAGGACGGCGAGAAGGACTGCTTCGTCCATCACTCCGCGATCCAGGGCGAGGGCTTCAAGAACCTCGCCGAGGGTGACCGCGTCGAGTTCGACGTCGTCCAGGGCCAGAAGGGCCCGGCGGCGGAGAACGTCCTCCGCGTCTGACCCCCGATCATCGATCGCGGCGCGAGGCCGGTTCGCCAGGGTGGCGGATCGGCCTTTCGTCGTCTCAGGGGGTTCCGGCTACTCCTCCGCCATGTGGGGGTAGCGGAAGTCCTTCGGCGGCACGAAGTTCTCCTTGAGGGCGCGCTGCGAGGTCCAGCGCAGGAGGTTGGCCGGCGAGCCCGCCTTGTCGTTGGTGCCCGAGGCGCGGGCGCCGCCGAAGGGCTGCTGGCCGACCACGGCGCCGGTCGGCTTGTCGTTGACGTAGAAGTTCCCCGCCGAGTGCCGGAGGGCGCGGGTGAGGCGGGCGATCGCCTGGCGGTCCTCGGCGAAGATGGCGCCGGTCAGGGCGTACGGGCTGGTCGTGTCGGCGAGCTCGATCGTCTTCTCGAGGTCGCCGTCCTCGTAGACGTAGACGGTCAGCACCGGGCCGAAGATCTCCTGCTCCATCAGCCGGAAGCGCAGGTCCCTGGTCAACACCACGGTGGGCTCGATGAAGTAACCCTTCGACTTGTCGCCCTTCCCGCCGAGGAGGATCTCGGCGTCCGGCGAGCTCTTGGCGTAGGCGAGGTACTCCATGATGCGGTCGAACGAATTCTCGTCGATCACCGCCGCCATGAAGCAGCGGAAGTCGGTGGGCGCCCCCATCCGGATGTCGCCGACGGCCTCCTCGAGGCGGCGCTTGACGCCGGGCCACAGGCCGCGCGGGACGTAGGCGCGCGAGGCCGCCGAGCACTTCTGCCCCTGGTACTCGAAGGCGCCGCGCACCAGCGCCGTCGCCAGCGCCGCGGGGTCGGCCGAGGGGTGGGCGAGGACGAAGTTCTTGCCGCCGGTCTCCCCCACCACCCGCGGGTAGGAGCGGTACTTGGCGAGGTTCTCGCCCAGGGTCTTCCACATCTGGTGGAAGACCGGGGTCGAGCCGGTGAAGTGGATGCCCGCGAAGTCGGGATGGTCGAGCACCGGGTCGCCCACCTTGCTCGCCCGGCCGGGGAGGAAGTTGATGACGCCGTCGGGCAGGCCGGCGGCCTGGAGGACGCGGAAGACCTGGTAGTTGGAGAAGACCGAGCTCGAGGCCGGCTTCCAGAGGACGGTGTTGCCCATGATCGCCGGCGCGGTCGGCAGGTTGCCGCCGATCGAGGTGAAGTTGAACGGCGTCACCGCGAAGACGAAGCCCTCGAGCGGCCGGTACTCGACGCGGTTCCAGGTGAGCGGCGGCGAGAACGGCTGCTCGGCGTAGATCTGCCGGGCGTAGAAGGGGTTGAAGCGCCAGAAGTCGGCGAGCTCGCAGGCGGAGTCGATCTCCGCCTGGAAGACGGTCTTCGACTGGTTGAGCATGGTGCCGCCGTTGACGGTGTCGCGCCAGGGGCCGGCCAGGAGGTCGGCGGCGCGGAGGAAGACCGCCAACCGCTCCTCCCAGGCGAGCTCGGACCACTCCTTCCAGGCCGCCTTCGCCGCCTTGGCGGCGGCGGCCACCTCGGCGGCGCCGGCCTGATGGTAGGTGGCGAGCACGTGCCCATGGTCGTGCGGGCAGACCGCCTTCGCGGTGTCGCCCGTCCGCACCTCGCGGCCGCCGATGACGAGCGGGATCTCGACCTCCTCCCCCAGCATCTCGTCCAGCCGCCGCTTGATGGAAGCCCGCTCGGGCGAGCCCGGCGCGTAGGAGCGGACCGGCTCGTTGGCGGGAGCGGGCACCTGGAAGATGGCGTTCGACATCGCGTTCTCCTGAGCGGATTGGGGACGGCTAGGGCCGCAGCGCGGACCAGCCGAAGACGAGGAAGCCGGCGATCAGGAGGAGGCCGCCGATCGGCGTCACGGCGCCCAGCCAGCGCGGGCCGCCGAGGGCGAGCGCGCCGACGGTGCCGCTGAAGATCAGCGTGCCGGCGAGGAGGCACCAGCCGGCGGCGGCGAAGCCGCGGGAGGGCGTCGGCCGGGCGGCGAGGCCGAGCGCGAGGATCCCCAGGGCGCCGTACATGAGGTAGCGCGCCGCCGTCTCCCAGAGGGCGAGGGCGTGGGCGTCGAGGCGGGCGGCGAGAGCGTGGGCGCCGAAGGCGCCGGCCGCGACGGCCAGGGCGGCGGCGAAGGCGCCGATCGCGATCCAGGGCATGGAATGCGGCGCGCTAGATCTCGCCCAGGCGCCGGATCGAGGCGACGCGCTCCTGGGGGATGAAGAGGCGGTCGTACTTCTTGAAGACGCCGAGGCGGGCTGCCCGCTGGACGTAGTCGTCCTTCGAGCGGCCGCCCTCCCCGTCGCGGTGCACGTCGACGTCGTCGAGCACGATGCCGCGCTCGTCGGTGTCGTCGCAGCGGCCGACGAAGATCTCCGGGCCGGTCGTGTCGACCACCACGGTGATGCCGTGCAGCGCGCCCTTGTTCTGGTGGAAAGTCCCCATGTCCCTGCGGGACCCCGCTAGCGCGCCTGCGCCGCCGCGGGCACCGCGCAGTGCTCGTCGAAGGCGGCCACGAGGTCGCTCGCGACCTGGTGGGCGTCGCGCCCCTCGATGCGGTGGCGGGGGATGAAGTGGACCAGCTCGCCGTCCTTGAAGAGGGCGATCGACGGGCTGGAGGGCGGGATGTCGGCGAGGTAGCCGCGGAAACGGGCCGTCGCCTCGAGGTCCTGGCCGGCGAAGACGGAGACCACGCGGTCCGGGCGGTGGTCGTGCTGGAGGGCGAGCCGGATGCCGGGGCGCGCCATGCCGGCGGCGCAGCCGCAGACCGAGTTGACCACCAGCAGGGCCGTCCCCTGCTTGTCGTTCATGAAGTCGTCCACGTCCTTGGGGGTCAGCAGCTCGCGGACCCCGAGGACGGTGAGCTCGTCGCGCATGGGCTTGACCAAAAGCGGGCTATAGGGCACGGGAGATCCTCCTTCGTTTCGCTGGGTGAGGCCGCCGGAGCGGCCGAGTCGTGCGCCACTATCTTACGCCAATCGCCGACGCCGCTCGCCACACGGTAGTGGTTCCGTTTGGTCCGCTGCGGGCGGCCGCCTTCGAGCCCGCCTCCCCGCACGACCTTCCAGGCGGCCGTCCGCGGGGCCAAACGGAACCGCTACCCGCCACACCGGCGGCGGAGGGCGGAGCGCCAGTCTTCCGATACCATGTCACGCCATGGCGACCGCGCTCTCGACCGACCTCCACACGATCCGCGTCGCCGCCGCCTCCGGCGGGCGGCTGCGGGTCGAGAGCCGGCCGCGGCCAGAGCCGGGAGCGGGCGAGCTGCTCCTCCGCCTCTCCTGCTGCGGCTTCTGCGGCACCGACCTCTTCAAGCTCGACCACCCCGAGCCCGGCCGGGCGGTGGAGGGCGCGGTGCTGGGACACGAGGTGGTGGGAGTGGTCGAGGAGCTCGGCCCGGGCACCGTGGGGTTCGCCGCCGGCGACCGGGTGGCGGTCCCGCACCATGTCGCCTGCGGCGCCTGCGACCTCTGCCTGCGGGGCAGCGAGACCCTCTGCCCGCTCTTCCGCGACAACCTGCTCCTGCCGGGGGGGTTCAGCGATCGGCTGCTGATCGGCGAGCGCGCCGTGCGCCGCGCCGCCTTCGGCCTGCCGGCAGCCCTGGCGGACCAGGCTGCCGTCTTCCTCGAGCCGGCCGCCTGCGTCCTGCGCGGCATCCGCAAGGCGCGCCTCGAAGAGGCCATGGTCGCCCGCGATCGAGGATCCGACCGCGGATCCGGGGCCGTTGCCGCCGTCCTCGGCGGCGGCAGCATGGGCCTCCTCCATCTCCTGGTCTTGAAGGCGCTCTGGCCGGGGCTCGCGGTCGCCGTCTCCGAGCCGCTGGCGGAGCGCCGCGCGGCCGCCCTCGCGCTGGGCGCCGACGCCGCGCCGGCCCTGGAGGAGGCCCGTGACACCGTCGCCGCCCTCTCCGGCGGCCTGGGTGCCGAGGCGGTCTTCGACACCGCGGGCGGATCGGCGGCGCTCGCGGCGGCGCTCGACCTCGCCCGCCCGGGCGGCGCCGTCGTCCTCTTCGCCCATGCCGCTCCAGGCCACGGTGGCGAGCCCGCCGGCTTCGATCTCAACCGCTTCTTCCGCTCCGAGGGTCGCCTCCTCGCCACCTACTCGAGCGGCCTCGCCGAGCAGCGCGAGATCTATCGGCTGCTGGTGACCGGCCGCCTCGCGCCCGCGCCGATCGTCACCCACCGGGTGCCGCTCTCGCGGTGTGGCGAGGCGGTCGAGCTCGCCCGCGCGCGCCGCGCCCTCAAGGTGCTGCTGGTGCCCGATACGGACGAGGATCTCACCGGGCATTCCTGACGAGCTTCGGCCACGGCTCCCCATGAACAAGCTTTTGCAGGCGCATGATCCAGGTGCGATGCCTTCTCCTTCTGTGGGGGCGGAGCTTGCCTCCGCCCTGGTCCGGAGCGCGAAGCAGGACCTGTGGCTTGCCACAGTCGCGGGCGGAGGCAAGCTCCCCCCCTACCCAGCGTCTGAGGCCCGACGAGCGGCGTCGAAAGGCGAAGGGTCGCCGCGATGACCCCGAGCGCCGGTCTGCCGGCCTCCCAGCGGTCGGCCTTCCTCCTCGGCCCCGAGCGCCTGGAGATCCGCGAGGTGCCGGTCGAGCGGCCGGCGGCGGGCGAGCTGCTGGTCGCGATCGGCGCCGCCACCACCTGCGGCACCGACGTCAAGGTCTTCCGGCGCGGCGGGCATCCGCGGATGCTCAGAGTGCCGACCCCCTTCGGGCACGAGATGGCGGGCACGGTCGCGGCGGTGGGCGCAGGGACCTCCCGTTTCCGCGAGGGGGATCGCGTGGCGATCGCCAACTCCGCTCCCTGCGGGCGCTGCCGGGCCTGCCGGCGGGGGCACGAGAACCTCTGCGCGGACCTCCACTACCTGAACGGCGCGTTCGCCGAGTACCTGCTCGTCCCGCCGCGCTTCGTCGAGCGCAGCGTCTACCCCTGCCCGGCCGCCCTCCCCTTCGAGCTCGCGGCGCTCGCCGAGCCACTCGCCTGCGTGCTCCACGGCCTCGAGGCCCTCGAGCTCGGCCTTGACCCCGACGCTCCGCGCGACGTCGCCCTCTTCGGCAGCGGCCCGATCGGTCTCCTCTGGGTCGACCTGCTCTCCCGCCGCGGCCACCGGGTGGTGGCCGTCGATCCCAACCCGTCGCGCCTGGAGATCGCGAGGAGGCTCGGCGCGGCGGCGACCGTGGCGGTGGGCCGCGACGGCGGCGAGGCCGCCCGGGTGCTCCAGGAGCTGGGTCCGGAATCGCCGGTCGGCGGCTTCGACGTCGCGGTCGAGGCGACCGGCTCGCCCACCACCTGGAAGGACGCCGTCGACGTCGTCGCTCCCGGCGGCCTGGCGCTCCTCTTCGGCGGCTACCCGCCGGCGACCGCCGTGCCGCTCGACGCCCACCGCCTTCACTACTGCGAGCTGACCCTCAAGGGCGCCTACCACCATCGCCCCGCGACCTTCGCCCGGGCCCTCGACCTCCTGGCGAGCGGCGATCTCGACCCGCGAGCCCTCCTCTCGGCCGAGCTGCCGCTCGCCCAGGTCGAGGACGCCCTGCGCCGGATGATGCGCCGCGAGGCGCTCAAAGTGGTGATCCGGCCGTAGGCATAAGATGAGCTCAGATCAGAGGAGCGTGCATGGCCCTTCGAAGCGCTCTCACCACAGTTGCCCATCCCCCCGCCCGCCCGCTCGTCGTCTTCGACGGCGACTGCGGCTTCTGCCGCTACTGGCTGGCGCGCTGGCGCCGGGTGGTGGGCGACCGCTTCGACGCCGAGCCCTACCAGACCGCCGCCGGCCGCTTCCCCGAGGTCCCGCGCGAGCGCTTCCCCCGTGCCGTCTACCTCATCCTGCCCGACGGCGCGGTCTACCAGGGCGCCGAGGCGGCCTATCGCCTGCGCGCCCTCGCTCCCGGCCGCGGCGGCTGGCTCGCCGCCTATCAAAGGTTGCCCGGCTTCCGGCCGCTGGCCGACGTCGGCTACCGGCTGATCGCCGACCACCGCAACGCCGCCTTCCGGGTGACGCGTTGGATCTGGGGCCCCGAGCCCGACCGCAGCCGCGCCGCCCGCCGCGTCGCCCTCCCCGCCCTCGCCCTCCTCGCCCTGACCTTGTGGGCCGCCCGGCGACGCCGGCGCTAGCCCTCAGAGCTCGCCGTTGGTGAGATAGGCCAGGCCGTCGAGGAGGCGGTGGGTGAGCGGCCGGCTGCGCCAGGGGCCGAAGCGGACCTCGGTGGAGTCCTGGAGGTCGCGCCCGAAGGCGGCCTTGAGCTGGGCGGCGATGGCGGAATCGATCACCCCGGCGCTCGCCTCGTCGTTGATGTAGATCGAGCGGTCGTCGAGATTCGTCGAGCCGACGAGCGACCAGAGGCCGTCGACGACCATCACCTTCTGGTGGAGGAGCGTCCGGTTGTAGACGTAGAGCCGCACCCCGGAGCGCAGCAGCTCTGTGAAGTAGTAGTGCCCGGCGTGCTTGACCAGGGCGCTGTCGGTCACCGGGCCGGGAACCATCACCCGCACGTCGACCCCGCGCCGCACGTCGTCGGCGAGGAGCTTGACCAAGCCGTCGTCGGGGATGAAGTAGGGGTTCTGGATCAGCACCTCGCGCTGGGCGCTGGCGAGGGCCATCTTGAGCAGGAGCTCGATCTCCGACACCCCTCCGTGCGGCGCGGCGGCGACCACCTGCGCCCGGCTCGGCCCCACCGGGACGAGACGCGGGAAGTACTTCTCCCCCACCAGCACCTCGCCGGTCTCCTCCTCCCAGTTCTCGGCGAAACCGCCCTGCAGCGCGTTGACGATCGGCCCCTCGAAGCGCAGGCCGGTGTCGCGCCAGTGATGTGCGTCCTCGGCGTCGCCGGTCCACTCGGCGGCGATGCCGTGGCCGAAGATGTAGCCCACGCGGCCGTCGAAGACCGCGATCTTCCTGTGGGTGCGGTTGTTGAGCAGCCCGAGATCGCGCAGGTGGAAGGGGTGGTAGAGCTCGACGTGGCAGCCGGCCTTCTGCATCGCCTCGAGCAGGTGCTCGTCCGCCTTGTGGGCACCGAGGGCGTCCAAGGTGATGCGCACCTCGACCCCGCGCCGGGCCGCGGCGGCGAGGGCCGCCGCCACCTGCGCGCAGATCCTCCCCTTCCACCAGACGTAGGTCTCGAGATCGATCGTGCGGCGCGCCGCCAGGATGTCGGCGAGGAAGGGCGGGAAAAAGCCGCGTCCGTTCTGCAGCACGCGCACGCGGTTGCCCGGCAGGATCTCGGCATGGGCGATGCCGGCGATCGAGGGGAGCGCCTCGGAGAAATGGTCGATCGCCGGGATCCGCGCGTGGGTGGTCCGCTGGTGCTCGACCGACCAGAGGAGGACCAGCAATCCGACGACGGTCAGGATGAGCAGGACGAAGCTGACCAGCGAGACCTCGATCACCCGCTCCCGGCGCTTGCCCCGGCGTTTGATTTCCATCCCGTGATCTCCCGCGCTCCGCGGGTCAATCGGCCCGGCGCAGCTCGACGACCACCGGCCAGTGGTCCGAAGGTCCGACGCGGAGCACCCGCGAGGCGACCGGCGTCCAGCCGTGGTCGGCGAAGACATAGTCGATGCGCTGGCGGGTCATGCGGTGGGTCGAGGCGAGATCGCCGCAGGCGCGAAACAGGTCGGTCGCCATCAGGTGCCGCAGCTCCGGGGCATCCGGCGGCGCGTTGAGATCGCCGACCAGGACGAACGGGCTCGCCGTGCGGCGCAGGTGAGCGGCGAGCGCCTCCGCCTGGCTGTCGCGCGCGGCGCGCCCCAGGCGGCCCCACGCCGCGAGATGGGTGACGAGGAAGCTCATCTCGGTGCCGCGCACCACGACGCGCGAGGCGAGGAGCGTGCGCGGCTCGCCGGCGCCCGGCAGGCTGTGGACCTCGGCCGACCGCACCTCGCCGGCCGCGAGCAGGGCGTTGCCGAACTCGGCTCCGGCGGCCGCCTTGCCGGATTCCCCGAAGCTGCGGCCGAACTGGACGGTCATGCCGGTCTCGTGGGCGAGCGCCGTGGCCTGGTCCGCGTGGCGCGCCCGCCAGCCGCCGCGGTAGACCTCCTGGAGCCCGACGAGGTCCGGCCGCTCCTCGGCGATCACGCGGGCGATGCGCCGCAGATAGCTCCCCAGCAGCAGGGAACCGTGTCCCTGCACGTTGTACGTCATCACCTTGAGCTCGAGTTGCGCCACTGCGCGGGGGTGATACGCAAGTTCCGGACCAGGGGAGGTCCGGGGAGGGGGAGAGCTCCGTCTTCTACTGCTTCTCGTTCAGCATGCTCTCCTTGCGGCGCAGGAGCTCGAGGGCGTCGAGCCCCTCGATGGCGCCGTGGCCTTCGATCCAGGCCTCGGTGCACTCGCCGCAGCAGGGACCCTTCTTCGCCGCCACGTCGCGGCAGTGGCACTCGCCGCGCTTGAGCAGGCACTCATTGCAGGTCGGCCGGACGCAGCAGCGGTACTTGCCGTCCTTCTCGAGGTTGCTCTTGGCCTCCGCGACCTCGCCGCGCAGCCGGGCCCCCTGCTCGGTCGCGGGGAGGGCTTGGAAGTCGGCCGGCGCCGCCGCCACCGGCGGGGGCGCCGCGGGAGCGGAGGCGGTCCGCCGCTCACCGGCGTGCTGCTGGCGATAGGCGGCGCAGGCGATGGCGAGGAGGACGAGCAGGAAGAGCGCGGCGACGGCGGCGATCGGCTTGCGGGCGCGTCTCAGGTCTCCGTCCATGGCGGGCTCCGTTCAGAGATGGAAGTTGCGGACGAGGTTGAAGCCGAGGCGGACGTCGCGCCCCCGGAAGCCGGCCGCGGAGTCGCCGCCCAGATACTGGTCGACGGTCGTCGCCCGCGAGTTGCCGAGGACGACCGAGAAGAGGTGGTCGCCGACCGCCTTCGACAGGGCGGCGTGCCAGGCGGTGACGCTGGTCTTCAAGTCTCTCGTGCGCGGCACGACCTCGAGGTCGAGCAGGCTGCCGCGGGGGAGGGGGAAGGTGAGCCCGAGGGGGACGTTGAAGGCGTTCCTGAGCTGCGGGGTGTCCCGCACCCAGGAGGGGGCGACGAGGAGGTTGACCCCGGGGAGGAGCCGGCGGGAGAGGAGGACCTGGACGAAGGGACGGTGGGGATCGGCGACGCCCGCGCGCTCGAGCAGGTCGGCCCCGGCGCGCACCGCGAGCGACAGCGGCACGCGTCGCGCCTGCTCGAGGAGCTGGAACTTGGCGGCGAGCTCGTAGTTCTCCTGGAACGACGAGCGCAGGAGCGAGACGTCGAGGTGGCGCGTCAGCCCGAAGGCGAGGCCGATGCCGACGTCGGCGCCGCTGTCCAGGCCCCAGAGGTCGTGGGCGCTGCCGGCGTTGACCGACTCCTGGAAGCGATGGGTAAAGAGCAGCTCGAGCACGTGGTCGCCGGCGGTGAACGGCGTGGGCAGGTCGATCAGACGGGTGCCGATGGCATCGCGGCGGACCGGTGTGTAGGGGCCGGCGGCGGCCTCCACCCAGTCCTGGGCGAGGGCCGCCGCACCCGATAGCCCGGCCAGGCAGAGGAGGCAGGCGAAGCGGAAGATCGTCTTCATGTCAGTTGTTCGGGGCCCCGGCGCGGATCCAGGCGGCGAGGCCATCGATCTCCTGCGCCGTGAGGTAGGGCGGCCCGTCCTCGGGCATGCGGACGCCGGAGATGTCGCCGTCGCCTCGCACCTTCTTGAGGAGATAGCTGCGCTCCGGGTCGCCGGGCTGGATGCGCGCGAGAACCGGGTTCTCCTGGGAGGGCCGGCCGACGATCTGGGCGTAGCTCTTGCCCGCCTCGAGCACCATCCCCCCCTGCGCCACGCCGGTCACGTGACAGCCGGCCTTGGCGCAACTGGGGGTGAAGATCTCGGCCTGCACCTGGGCGAAGGTCAGCGCGGCG
>Ga0307470_10001156_pt1 | contig 10723 bp, 10 predicted proteins | sample atmos_gasesAM3C__FD_204565 | JGI IMG/M metagenome (GOLD analysis project Ga0307470, IMG submission 204565) | Hardwood forest soil microbial communities from Morgan-Monroe State Forest, Indiana, United States - atmos_gasesAM3C_05 | ecosystem: Environmental > Terrestrial > Soil > Temperate forest... | reverse complement strand
ACTCGGTCCCCTGCGGGCGGCCGCCTTCGGCCCCGCCCTCCCATCACGCCCATCCAGGCGGCCGTCCTCGGGGACCGAGCGGAGCCGGCCGGCCCCGATGTTGCACGCCCTGGGACCCCATGGCTCCCCCCGACAGCACCCACCTTGGGCTGCAGATCGCCTGGCTGCTGGTGCTCGCGATCCCCGTCGCCTGCGTCGCCTGGACGGTGACCCACGAGGAGATCTTCCGCGAGCCCCGCGAGTACTGCGCCGGCCGCGCGGCGGGCGCCCGCTCGCTCCTCGCCCGCAAGTTCTTCTACCTCTTCACCTGCGAGTACTGCTTCAGCCACTACGTGACGGCCCTCTTCCTCGCCCTCACCCGCTACCGGCTGCTGCTCGACGACTGGCGGGGGTACCTCCTGTCGTTCTTCGCCCTGGTCGCCGTCGCCAACGTCTACATGAGCTCCTTCGGGCGCCTCCGCCAGGAGGTCAAGTCCGAGAAGCTCGAGGCGGAGACGAAGGAGAAGATCCTGCAACGGGTCGAGGCGGGGGAGGGGGGGCGCCTGCGTGGGCAAGGCGGAAGCGGTCGGTCGCGTGGCGGAGGCGCTGAAACCGGCATCTGAAGGGATGCGGTGGCCGTAGGTGGCCTCGCGCTCTCCGGCTTTCCTCGCCGCCGGATTTGGCCCGGTCCGCACCCGGCGGTTCAGCGACCGGCGACTGGGCTACGGACTAGAGGGCCCAGGCTCGAAGCGGCCTGGCCGTCATCCGGGAGCGACCTCGCCTCCAGCGATGAGAGTCTCGCCTTAACCTCTGCATGCCGGCCGCTCGGCACGAGGCGCAGCAGGCGGCGCAGGTCCTCGGCGGCATCGTGGGCGCGCCCGAGCTCGCCGAGCAAGAAGGCTCGATTTTCGTAGAGCTCGGGCATCTCTGGGGCCAACTCGATTGCCCTGTTCAAATCGAGCAGCGCATCCTGCGGCATACCCTTGCCGAACAGTAGGACCGCGCGGTTCGCCAGCAGATCCGGCGAGTCGGGCAGGAGCCGGAGCGCCGCGTCGTAGTCCGCGAGCGCCTCGTCGGCCTGGCCGAGTTCGTCGTGGGCCTGAGCCCGTCCAATGTAGGCCAGGCTGACATCTTCCTTGAGATCCAGGGCGGTGCTGAAGGCCTCGACCGCCTCCTCGAATCGATGCAACGACCGGCAGCATTGACCGAGATTGGTGTAGACCTCTGAGTAGGGAGGGCTTAGCTCGATCGCCGTGCGATAGTCGGTGTAGGCCTCCTGCTGTCGTCCCATCCCTAGCAGGAGACTCGCGCGCTCGTTGTAGTACTCGGAATAATGGGGGTCCATCGCGATCACCGACGTGAAGTGGGCGACGGCTTCCTCGCTTGCGCCGAGAGCCGCGTAGACCTGAGCGATGTTGTATATCAACACCGAACGGTGCAGCAGGTGGCGGTCGGCGGTGAGCCGCGCCGCGAGATGCTCATAGCTTTCACGGCAGAGAGCGATCGCTTCCTCGCGCCGCCCCTGGAAGTGGCGCACCAGGGCGAGGCCGTTGCGGTTGAACGCATAGTTGAACACCTGTTCTTCCGGGTCGACGATCTGCTCGATCTCAGCGCGCGCGTGTTCCAATAGCTCCTCGCCGCGATCGAGGTCGCGTTGAGCGAGGAAGCGCACGTGGAGCATCGAGATCAGGTACAGGGTCTGCGCCCGGTAGACCGGGTTGACGGCTCCCAACCAGCGCAGGCCCATTTCTTCGACGAGCTGTAAAGCTTCCTCGGGCCGGTTCAGGGCGACCAGCGAGACGTAGGTCTTGAAGAAGGTCATCCACTGTACTTCGACGTTCGATGGCGCATACCGGTCGATCACGGCACGTACCGCCTGGCTATAGCGGAGCGCGTCTTCATAAAAGCCAAGCCTCGGATAGGTCCCCAAGGCCACAATCTGCCATCCGAACATCCTGCGTGGATCTCCCGCTTTTCGCCAGGCGCCGATCAGGTCCGGGAGCAGCTCCTGTTTCGCGAGAGGATCGCGTGCCCGCTCCTCGAACGCCTCCGCGCGCCGCACCGCCTCACCCTGGTCGACATCCGACGCCTCTCCGGGTCTGCACTGCCAGCGAGATTCCTCTACGCGCGCTACCGCCGCGAACTCGGAGCCAGCCTCAGCGGCGTTCTCGGGATCGACTCCAGCGAGCAAGAACAGCCGCAAGCGTTGCCCGCGCCGCCGTACCAGCTCCCGGAAGAACCGGCGTCCGAGGTGACTGATGTGGTCGAACGCTTCGCAGGCCATGAGCCATGCCGCGTCGTCCGGCGGCCCAATGGCGTCGAGCAAGTCGATGAGGCCGTGGACGATCCGGAATGCGCGGTCGGCCGGGAAGTTCCGAACCCGCTCGCTCCCTTCCGAGAGGTCAGTCAGGCATTCGTTTCTGACCTCGAGTTGGTAGCGCAGGGTCGGAACCACGTGGACGAGCTCATACGAGTGCCGCTGGAGAAGCTCCCGATGCGTCGGCAACAGATCCGTCGCGAGCAACCGGAAGAGGTCCCGGATACCGGCCCACGGACCGCCCTCGTCGAAATCGCAGAAGAGGAATGAGGTGCGGCAGCCCGCCCGCCGGGCGGCGTCCACCCGCCGCCCCAGCCTCTCGATCCGCTGGGCTCCGCGTTCAGCGGCGACGATTTGAATCCTGCAGGTGCTCTGATCTGAGAGTACGTTTTTGGTCCTCATGAGTGGTCCTCCGGCGAGAGAAGAGACTGCGCAGCCAGACGAAGATCCCCGTACCCATTGGACCGACGACCAGGAGGCTTGTCAAAAGGCCGTCCAGGAAGATCGTAGGACCGCGGTCATAACCCGTTCTCACGAAGGTTGAGATCGTGGTCAGATAACGTCCCAGCACAGGTAGAGTGATGAAGAACAGCGACCAGAAAGCGAGTATCCGGCCCGCCACATAGAACGGTGCGTAGATCCGCACCGCCCTCGCCTCCGCGCCGGGCAGCGATCCCTCGGCGATCGCGCTCATCCAGGGAAGTGCTCGCGCCATACGGTTTCGGAGGAAGATCTCGGTGTCATGCATGAGGTTGACGCAACCGAAAAGCGTGATGAGGACGTAGTAGAAGTCCGTCCTGACGAAGAAGAAGCACTGCCAGAGGAGGCGCATCAGGTAGCTGAACGCGACGGCTTGCGCGAAGCGCAGGAGGGGTATCGGCAGCATGATCCAGCCACTTTTCTGAGCCGCGAGGAAGAGCGAGATTAAGGCCCAGGAGAAGAGGTCGATCAGCGGCCCTGCCAGTAGGGGGAGATAGCGCTGCCGCTGCGGCACCGCCCAGAGACCGGTCAGGTCGGTCTGCGCCACGAGGACCCAGAGGCGATGCCCTATCGACATCCGCGCCGGCACGCCGACCGCGCGGGCGGCAACCAGGTGACCGAGCTCATGGACGAAGACGGTTGCGACGCTCCAGAGGAAGAGGGCGAGGAGCGAGAGGCCCCGGTAGGACCGGAAGTACAGGGCGTTCGGCCGTACGAGGAGCGCGGGATCGAGGGCGACGACCGCGAGCGCGAGGCCGATGACGATCGTCGAGGCGATCAGAACCTGTCGACCGAATAGCCGCTGCGCGAGCGCCTGAGAAATCCTTGCGAACTGCCCCTTGCGAGCGGCGTTCGGCTTCGACGATTCGGCCCCGGACTCGAAGGGGCGGACGAAGCCGCGTTGCTGCAAGCCGGCGAGGAAGTCCTCGAGATCGGGGATCTCGCCGTAGCTGGCCTGATAGCGATCCTGAGCCTCCCCGATCGTCGCTCCGTGCCCGAGGTGGTCGAGGATCTCCACGGCGCCGGCCGGAACGGCGATGAACTGGCCGGTCTCGATCCGTCCGATGACCACGTCTTCGCCCTGCCCCTGGCGGGTAAAGGGGAGAACAGTGACCTTCTGGTCGCGCGAATAGGTTGCCGGTAGAGCCATAGTTTTGGAGCAAATCGCGGGGATGGCGTTCGCCATCCCCGCGGGCACGGCTTAAGCAGTCCAGATGATGGGCGGTGGCTCGCAGCAGTCCGGGCAATAGGGGGCGGCAGTGGTCTTCAGCGTCTCGACTTCACGGATCGCCAGCTTTCTCATGCGCTATACCTCCTTTCGTTTGAGATTCTTCGGGCGCTCGGCGCCCCGAAGAGCGAAGGAATCCTTCAAGATCTCGGCAGGCGGCACGCGCATCGCGCGCCGCAGAGGCCAGAGCGCGCCGCAGAGGGCGACGGTCGATACCAACGAGCAACAGGCGATCAGACCCGGAAGCGTCGGCTGAGAAGCGAGCAGGCCCGCCGACCAGCGGAGCAGGCCAAGGGCCAGTAGAGCCCCCAGCCCGACGCCGGCCAGAACGATCCGTGCGCAGTCCTTCAGCATGAGGCAGGCGATGCTCCGGCGCCCGGCTCCGAGGGCGATGCGCAGCCCGATCTCGAAGCGTCGATGGCTCATCTTGTACTCCATCGCGCCGTAGATTCCGATCCCGGCAACCAGGAGTGCGACGAAGCTGAGCAGCATCAGCAGCGAGACCGACGCCTTGGTCCATCTGAGCGATCTCTCGATCGTCTCCGTGATCGTCTGGCCCTCGAGGGGAATGGCGCCTTCGAGGCTACGGACCTGGTGCTCAGCGGCCTTGAGGAGCACAGCTGGATCGCCCGCGGTCCGCACATGCAGAGTTAGCCTGGAGCTGGGACGCTGCTGGAGCGCGAGGTAGAGGAAGGGGCTCGGCGGCTCGTCGAGGCGCGTCAGCTTGACATCGCGCGCCACTCCAACGATCTGCACCGGAGTTTTCTCCTCGTCCAGGAACAAGTACTGGCCGACCGGGCTGCCGCTCGGCCGCAGCTTGGCGGCCATGGTCTGACTCACGATGGCGACAGGAGGTGTCCCGCTGCGGTCGGTGTTTTGGAAGGACCTTCCGGCCAGAATAGATATCCCCGTGGTGCGGAAGTACTCCGGGTCGACCGATCCCGAATGCGCGAGGATGGGATCCTCGCCTCGTTCGGCGGGTGCCGCGCTGCGCAGCATGTGTGAGCCATCCAGCAGCCGGTTCTCTGCGAACGCCATAGACTGGACACCCGGCAGGCGAGCGATCTCCGCGCGTACCCTTTCTTCGAAAGGTTGGATTGCAGGCGGAGCGATGGCGAGACCGCTCAGGTCGAAGGAGAGCGCCAACAACGACGCGCTGTCGAAGCCTGGATCGATCGCCTCGAGCTGGCGCAGGCGGCCCATGAAGAAGATCGCGCACGAGACGGCGACGAAGCCGAGGGCGATCTCAGCGCCGACGAACCATTGCTGGAAGAAGGACGTGCGGCGACCAGGCGCTCGGACGGCACTCTCGTTCAGGGCGCTCGCGGGACGTAGGCGGAGTACGTGAGCGGCGGGAGATAGCTCGGACAGCACGATGCTGATGGTCGCCACCGCCAGTTGGAAACCCAGCAGCCGGAGTTCGAGCGGCCGGCCGAGCACGAGGCCGGCAAGCGCCGGCGGCCTGAGTTGCCACAGGAGACGGGCGCTGACCTCCGCGACGATCACGGCCGCAGGCAGAGCGAGGGCGGTAAGAGAGAGCGCCTCGGCGAGCATCTGACGGAGGAGCCGCCAGCGACTGGCTCCGAGCGCGCTGCGCAGGCCGTACTCTCCTGACCGCCTCAGCGCTCGGACCAGCAGAAGACTCGCCACGTTGCTACAGGTCACAAGGAGTAGGATGCCGGTGATCACCAACAACAACGCGCCGTCGGCCAGCAGGTTCGACCGGCTGTTCGGTGAGATGCGCGCTTCGCTCAGCGGGAAGGAGGCGATCGTCTGGTCGCGGTTCTCGGCGGGGTAGACCTTGGCCAAGCTTGCCGCGATGCTCGCGATCTCCGCTCCTGCTCGGCGCGCCGGTACCCCTGGCGCCAGCCGGCCCATCACCTGCACGACCTGGTCGCTCCGGCGCTCGAAGAGCTCGGGCGAAGCGGAGAGCTCGCGGTAGGTGCCGAGCGGAAGCCAGACGTCGGTGGGCACGAGCAGGCGAGTGCCGCGGAAGCGTCCGCCGGCGACGCCTAGGACGACAAAAGAGCGCTGATTCAGGAGGATCGAGCGGCCGATGACCGAGGCATCGCCTGCGAACCTTCGTTTCCACAGGGCCTCGCTGAGCACGACCACGTGATCGGCTTCGAGCTCGCGATCCTCGGTCGACGAGAAGAACCGGCCAAGGAGGGGTTCGATGCCGAGAGTGGAGAAGTAGTTGCTCGTGACGAGCTCGCCATCGATCGGTTCGGAAACCCCGCGGCCTGCAAGCGCCATTCTGGCGAAGTGCGAGGCCGTCAACTGCGAAAAGGATCTATTACCCTGCCGGAGGTCGCGGAAGTTAAGGTAGGCGAGAGGGAGATAGATGTGATTTTTGCGGATCCGGGTATAGAGGCAGAGGACGCGGTCGGCGTCCCTGATCCCGGGCAACGGCTTCTTGAACAACGTGTCCAGGAAGGAGAGTGCCGCGCTGTGGATGCCGATTCCGAGCGCCAGGGAAAGAACGATGCTCGCCACGAAGGCTGGCTCGCGTCGCAGTGCACGGATTCCATACCACAGGTCCTGACGCAGGTCGGTCATGAAAGCCGGCGTCCGTAGGTCGCGCAGCGGAGGGCGAGGCTAGGTCCGAGCGATCCGAAGGCCTCGCCGCACTGGGCTGCAAACGCGACACCATGGAGACCGTTGACTCCACTCCGGTGATCCATGGCACACCTCCTTTGCCTCTACGGCTTTATTAGCCGCGCCTTTCGGCCTCAGTTTTCAGTTCGAACATCTTCTCCTAAAACATTAATGTGCGGCAATTGCGTGGGGCGTGACAAGGTCATCGCCGGTGAGCGCGGCGATGCGGAGAATCGGCCGTGGACGCTTCCGGCTAGCCGTCGAGCTCGGCGCCGAGCGCTAAGGGAGTGAGCGGCGACGCGAGAATCTCCCGCGCCCGGACCGCGTCGGCGGCGCGGACGGCGAGGCGCGAGAGCGCCACGAGCTGACCGGAGACCAGGTTGGCGAACGGCAGCCGCTCCTCGAGCACGCAGGCGGCGATCCCCTCGGATTCCAGCAGGGTGCGGGCGAGGTGCGCCTCCCAAGGAGCGGTGAAGCGGCCGACGGCGACGAGGTCGAGCCCGCGGTCGACCGTTTCCGCTCCGTCGAGGTCCTCGATCGCCGGCGTCTCGGCCGTCGCTCCGGGCCCGGGCGCCGCTGGGCGCCGCGGCGGCAGGTCCTCCTCGTTCCAGGCGGCGCCGCAGCTCCGGCAGAGCCAGCGGTTCTTGGGGACGGGGATGGGGAAGCCGAGGAGGATCGCCGAGCTGACGAAGCCGATCCGCGACCAGCGCTCGAAGGCGAGGCGGTCGGACCTGCAGCCGGGGCAGCGCGGCGCCGCGGCGTCCTCCTCGGTCACCAGGTAGAGCTCGGGCAGCGCGGTCTCGTGCAGCAGCACCTCGGCGGCGGCCGCGGCGTCCGGCTCGCGCACCTGGAGCCGTGCGCCGCCGGCGGTGTTGAGCGTGATCATGCGGGCGAAGTGCTCGTCGGCGATCACCGCCTCGATCCCCGCCGCCGCGAGCCGCGCCCGCGCGAGCTGCGCCGCCCACGGCGAGTCGAAGACCTGGATGGTGACCAGCGGCTCGAGGTCGTATCTCACCGGCGACATGGTCGCATAGAACCGGCTACCAGGGGCTCCCGGCCTGCTCGAGCAGGACGCGGAGCCCCCAGAAGAGGACGGCGAAAAAGAGCGCGGTGGCGAGCGCTCCCCAGAGCGCGGCGGCGCGGCCGCGGGTGGCGGCGAGCGCCCAGCAGGCGCCGGCGACGGCGAGGACGGCGAAGACCAGATAGAGGGCGATCGCGCCGCGCTCCTCCATCAGGCGGTCGTCCGGGCCGTCGCCGCGCGGTGGAAGGTCTCGCCCCGCCGCGCCATCTCGCGCAGCAGGCCGGCGGGCTCGAAGCGGCGGCCGAATCGGGCGGTGTAGGCGTCGAGGCGGTCGACGATGGCGGCCGCGCCGCGGCGGTCGGCCTCGCGCAGCAGGCCGCCGCGGAAGGCGGGGAAGCCGAAGCCGTAGAGCACCCCGAGGTCGACGGCGGCGGGGTCGGCGATCACCCCGTCCTCGATGCAGCGGGCGGTCTCGTTGAGCATCTGGAGGAAGCAGCGCTCGGCGACCTCGCCGTCGGCCGGGGGACCGCCGCCCGCCGCCCCGCCCGTCGCCCCGGACATCGCCCCCAACATCGAATGGATCGCGGGGTCGGAGCGCTTCCCCTTCTCGCCGTAGAGGTAGAAGCCGCGCCCGGACTTGCGCCCCAGCCGGCCCGCGTCGGCCAGGCGGGCGAAGACCGGCGGCGGCAGGAGCCGCTCGCCGAGCGCCTCGACCAGCACCTCGGCGACGTGGCGGGCGACGTCGAGGCCCACCTCGTCGAGGAGGGCGAACGGCCCCACCGGCCAGCCCCAGCGGGTCATCGCCGCGTCCACCCACTCGATCCGCGCCCCCTCGAGGAGCATCCACGCCGCCTCGTTCAAGAACGGCGCCAGCACCCGGCTGGTGAAGAAGCCGGGGCCGTCGCCGACCACGATCACGGTCTTGCCCATCCGCCGTCCGGCGGCGACGGCGGTCGCCAGGGCCGCGGGCGAGGTGCGCGGCTGGCGCACCACCTCGAGGAGCGGCATCCGGTGGACCGGGCTGAAGAAGTGCATGCCGACGACGCTCTCCGGCCGCCGGCTGCCCTCGGCGATGCGGGCGATGGGGATCGCCGAGGTGTTGGAGGCGAAGACCGTCCGCTCGGCGGCCGCGGCCTCGACCTCGCGGAGCACCCGGCGCTTGACCTCGAGGTCCTCGAACACCGCCTCGATGACGAGCTCGGCGCGGGCGAAGCCGGCGTAGGAGACGGTGGGGTGGAGGCGGGCCATGGCGGCCTTCGCCGCGGGCGGCGAGAGGCGGCGCCGGCGCGCCAGCTCGGCGAAGCGGGCGCCGGCCGCGGCCATGCCGCGCGCCACGGCGTCGAGGTCGCGGTCCTTGAGGAGGACGGAGACCCCCTGCTCGGCGAGCCCCTGGGCGATCCCCGCCCCCATGAAGCCGGCGCCGACGACGGCGGCCTCGGCGAGCGGCGGGACGCCCTTGGCCGCTTTGGCTGCTTTGGCCTCGACGGCGTTCTTGGCGAAGAAGATCGCCATCAGGCTCTTCGCCGGCTCGGCGACCACCAGCCCGGAGAACGCCCCCGCCTCGAGGTCGAGGGCGCGCGCGAGCGGCAGCCTGGCGCCCTCGCGCACCACCCCGAGGGCGACCAGCGGCGCCGGGTAGTGGCCGCCGGTCTTCGCCAGCACCCCGGCGCGGGCCTTTCCCCAGACGAGGCGGCTCCCCAGGGGAGTCCGGGCGAGGAGCGCGCCGGCCCGCGACGTGACCCCGCGGACGAAGGGCCGCCTGGCCGGCTTCCTGGCGCCCTCGCGCGCCAGCCGCTCGGCCGCCTCCCGCAGGGCGGCCGGGTGGCAGACGGCGTCGACCAGGCCGAGCTTCCTCGCCCGCCGCGCGCCGACGGTCCTGCCGGTCAGGATCAGGTCGAGGGCGGCGGGGACGCCCAGGAGGCGCGGCAGGCGCTGGGTGCCCCCGAGCCCGGGGATCAGCCCGAGCTGGACCTCCGGGAGGCCCAGCCGGGTCTTCGCGTGCTCCGTCGCCACGCGGCGGCGGCAGGCGAGGGCGAGCTCGAGACCGCCGCCCAAACAGGCGCCGTGGATGGCGGCGACGGTGGGGAAGGGGAGCGCGGCGAGTCGGGCCATCAGCGCGTGGCCGCGGGCGAGGAGGGCGAGGAGGGCGGCGCGGTCGGCGAGCGCCTGGAGCTCCTCGACGTCGGCCCCGGCGGCGAAGCCGTCGGGCTTGCCCGAGGCGATCACCAGGCCGGCGGGCGGCTCGCCGGCGAGCGCCTCGATCTCGCTCTCGAGCCAGCCCATGAGCCGCGAGGAGAGGGTGTTGACCCGCTTCTCCGGATCGTCGAGGAGCAGCCAGGCGATGCCGCTCTCGCGGGTCACGCGGCCGGGGGCGCCGCTCACTCGGGCTCCGGCGGCTCCAGGCGCGTCCCGCCGGGCTCGCTCCTGGCCTCCAGGGCCTGGACGATCTGCGTCACCTCGACCTCGGCCTTGCGGATCTTGCCGCGGCAGACCTCGAGCAGGAAGGCGGCGCGGCGCAGCTCCTCGCCGAGCTCGTCGATGTCGGTCTCCTCGCCCTCGATCCGCGCCAGGATCTGCTCCAGCTCGTCGATGGCGTCGCGGAAGCCGGGGGTTTCAGTCGCGGTGTCGGGAGTTTCGCTCATGAGGCCTCCTCCGGTTTCCCCTCGACCCGGCTGCGCAGCGCGCCGCCCGCGGTCCAGGTGGTGATGCGGTCGCCGGCGGCGACCTGCTGCGGCCGGCGCAGCACGCGGCCGCCGCCGTCGCGGGTGATGGTGAAGCCGCGCGCCAGCGCCCGCTCGGGGGCGAGCTGGGCGGCGAGGCGGGCGAGGCCGTCGATCCGCGCCGCCGCCTCGCGCGAGGTGCCGCGCGCCGCCCCGGCGAGCTGCCGCCCGAGGCCCTCGCGACGCAGCGCGGCGGCATCCATGCGGCGCCGCGCCGCCCCGGAGAGCCGCACGCGGAGCTCGGCCTCGCCGCGCAGGGCGTCCTTCAGGCCGGCGCGGCCGAGCCGCGCCAAGGCGCGGGCGAGCTCGGCGAGGCGCGTGCCGGCCCCGGCGACGCGCCGGCGGGCCGCGCCCACCCCGCGCTCGGCGCGCTCGAGCGC
>Ga0307470_10001155_pt1 | contig 10725 bp, 11 predicted proteins | sample atmos_gasesAM3C__FD_204565 | JGI IMG/M metagenome (GOLD analysis project Ga0307470, IMG submission 204565) | Hardwood forest soil microbial communities from Morgan-Monroe State Forest, Indiana, United States - atmos_gasesAM3C_05 | ecosystem: Environmental > Terrestrial > Soil > Temperate forest... | reverse complement strand
ACCGGCTGGGGGTGGATGGCCGCCGCCAAGGGTTTCGCCGACGCAGGCGACGTCGACGCTGCCGGGCGCGGCCGAGCGACAAAGACGATATCTACGGCGCGCTGGCGACTGGACAGGCGGAAGCGGACGACTCAGAAGCGGCACTGCGCACGGTCGCGCTGATCACGAGCTATCCACCTCAGCCCGAGATGTGGCGCGCGCTCGGCCGGGCCGAGGGACGCCGTGGAAATGTGGACGCCGTTCTCGCGCGCGCCCCGGAAGCGCAGAACCGCCGGGCCGCGTTGCTGATCGGCCTGGCCGAGGGACTGGTCGAGCGCGCTGAAGGGATTCGGCCTCGCTAAGAACCTTCTGCTAGAACACGCCCCGCAGACCCACGGTGCCCGCCGCACGCGTTCCGAACCCGATCGCGTTGTTCGTATTGCCCGTGGCGTAGGCGTGGGTACCTTCGCTGCCCCACGCGAGAGAAAACTCGACGACCGATTTGCCGCCGAGCCGCATCGTGAGCCCCGCGCCGATGCTGTACTTCAAATGGGTGAAATCGAGGTCGCCGACGTCTTGCCCGACCTTGCCCCACTGCGCGAAGAGCGAGAAGCCGAACGGATCGATCAGTCGCCGTTCATAGCTCAGGCCATACGCGACCGTGTTGGGCGCCCTGAACCGATAGTTGACGTAGCTCCTCAGCCAGTTCTCGTTGTGGATGTCGCCGCCGCCCACTGTCGGCTGCAGGTAGAACGGTACGGCGTTGCGGGAGCGCGGCTGGCTGATGACCAGGTTGGCCTCGGCAGTGAAGCGGCTCGAGCCGAGCAGACTTCGTAAGTACGGAAACGTTCCCTGGGCGAAGGGCAGATCCTCGATGCCGTAGTGCACCGCCACGCGCGCTTCGACTCGATCGAACGTGAACGATCCACCCGTCATCGTCTGGTAGGCCTCGTAGCTCAGCCGGCCTTCTCCCTGAAGGCCGTAGAGCACCTCCGGAGAGCGATAGGTCACGGCGACACCCGGCACCAGGTGCGTGGTGCTCGCCTGGATGCCCGGCGCCGTCGCCTCGGAAAATCGGTTGGTGAAGGCCTGGGACGGATCCGACGCGGCAAAGAGCAGGTTCAGCTGAGTCGAGAGCGTCAGTCCGTACCACACGGGAAAGTCCACCAGGATCGGTGTCTCGGTCGTGGTCATCGCGAACAACGATCGGTCATCGAGCGAGGACTGATTCCCCAGGCCGAAAAACGGCATCGAGGGAAGATCGAGGTGCCTGACGGCGAGAGTGACCTGCGGCATGCGGAACGAGCCGTTGTCGGCGACGCGGTACCAGTCGAACTGCATGTGGGCCACCGCGCCGGCTCCCCAGAATCCCTGCGTCGACCCCCGCGCCTCGACGCTCGTCGTGAGACGAGCGTGCGGCGTCTCCGCGATGTGCCACTCGTCGTTCAACGCGAGGCCGAACGCGATGCCGCCCTCGGGCTCGATGACGCCGATCGTCGGGTGTAGACCGGGGCCAACGAAGACATCGACGAGCGCGTCCTGAAGGGTCCCGAATTGGCGCTCGAGCATGCCTGAGAAGCCGCCGTCCTTGTAGTCCTCCTTCACGCGACAGAAGTCGAAGGTCAGATCGCGAAATTCCGTCAAGAGGTCGCGGACGACCGGAATACTGCTATGCGGCACGGATGGTTTCGAGCAGATGGAGACATCCAGGGCGTCGGGCTGCACCTCGCCGGTCGCCGGCGCCTGAGTCTCCTGCGCCCGAGTCGACTCCGGGGCGGCGAAGGCGACCAGCGCCCAGATGACAACCGCGACAATCTGCGGCCCGCGGGCCGGCACCCTAGGAATCCTCCAGCCCGGAATGGAGGACCGTCAGCGCCGCGCGCATGAATTGCGCGACCTCTCGTTGTGTCGTGATGCCGGCGGGATCGAGCGCGCGCGCGAGCTTCGGCTTCCGGAACGCCAGGAGCTGATGCACGTCGCGGACGTGCTCGATCTGCAGCGCTGACACCGGGCGAGTTGGTCCGAACAGCGGCCGGAACGGTGCCGGAGACAGCGACACCGGGATCACACGATCGTCGGGCAGCTCGCTCCGCAGCGGCCCCCGACCGAAGTCGGGACGGTCCATGCGCGGTTCCATGTCGATCAGGAGCTGCTGCAGCGTCGACGCGCGCTGCTCGCGTTGATAGGGCGCGTGCTGGCCTGGGGGGCCGATGAATTGTTGCGTGGCGCTGGCCGGGATCGACGCGTGCTCGAACAGGGCATGCGAGACGCCAGGCGTCACGTAGGGCGACACGACGATCGCCCCCACGCGAACGCCGAGCCGATCGAAGCTGAAGCCGGGCACCGGCGACCGGAAGCTGTCACCCCACGGCAGCGTCGGTGGCGGCACGTGGTCGAAGATTCCGCCGTGCTCGTCCCAGACGATCAGGAACAAGGTCGAACGCCACACCTCGTCGCTCGAGCGGATCGCCTCGTAGATGTTCCGGATGAACTGGTCGCCCGCGAGGACGAAGTTGTCGGGATGCTGATCGGCGGCCAGCGTGCCGTCGTCCTGATCCACGTACGGCGGCTCGATGAACGAGTAGTCGGGCAGCGTGTTGTTCTTGCAGTCCTTCACGAAGTCGCGATAGAGCCCGAAGTAGGACGACGGGAGGAACGTCATCCCGATCGTGCCGCTCTGCAAGTTGTAATAGTAGATCTTGGCCTTCCGGCCCCGCTCGCGGAGGCGGCCGTAGATCCCGTGCTCGAGCGCCCGTTTGACCAGCACGAACCACACGGGGCCGTTGTCGACCCGGCCGAAGGATGTCCCGAAGTGCGCGAAGGCGCGGTTTGGATTCGTCGGGCCCGGCACCGCGGAGAACCAGTTGTCGCAGACGAGGTAGTTCTTGGCCAGCGCGCGGAGGATCGGCAGTCGCTCCGGGCTGAAGCATTTCATGACGTTGGCCGGCTTGCCGCCGGCGCGCGCATAGTTCGCGGCGAATCCCCGCATGTCCGGTTGCGCCGGCCGCGGCTCGGGCTGTCGCGGATGCGTGTAGATCTGCTGGTGCACGCTCCAGAAATCGTGCGGGGGATCGACCCGGAGCTGCCCCTGGTACGCCGCGTCCGCCGTCAACGCGTGCAGGTTGCCCTGGTCGTCGACGTTGCTCCACTCACCGGGGCGGACCCCGCGCAGGTCGGGAATCTCGTCCATCATCAGCCCGAGCATGTGATCGAACGAGCGGTTCTCCATCATGAGCACGACGATGTGCTTGATGCCCGGATGGCCGCCGCCGTCGTCCGCCCGCGCGGCGCGTGGCCGGCCGCCGACACCGACCGTGGCTGCGGCGGCTCCGCGAGCGACCATCGACAACCACTCTCGGCGTCCGGTCGTCTTCCCCATGCTCAGCGAGCTCCTGTAGGCGCGATGCTCGTCCGTTCTGCGACGAGAACTACTCGGCAAGGCTTCGATTGGTCGGTAGCTGCTCGCAGCATACTGCGGGGTTCGCCGGCCCCATATCAGGTAAAACCCCCATTCACTGCCATGGTAGATGGCCCGCGAGGGGATTATCCTGGTCCCCTCATGACCCGCGAAGAGCAGGTGAAAGAGGTTGGGCGCCGGGCCGGCGCGCGCGTCGTCGGCATCGCCGCCGTCGAGGCGTTCCGCGCGAAGGTGCCCGAGGGCTATCGCCCGGAGGACATCCTGCCTGGCGCCAGGAGTGTCGTGGTCGCCGGCGGCGACGGGCCGACCGCCGGCGCCTGGCGCAGTCCGGACCACCGCGTGATGGAAATCACCGGATACGACCTGCGCGAGAACGTCGCGGTCCACGCGATGTGCGACTTCATCGAGACCACGCTGTCGTATCGCGCGATCCAGGCGCCGTCCCTGCCCGTCCACGGCCACGAGCCGCCGATGTCGATGATGCACGCGGCCGAGCTCGCCGGCCTGGGCACACGCTCGCTGGCGGCGCACATCATCCTGAACCCGGAATACGGCCTGCTCTACTACGCGGCGCTCATCACCACGCTGCCGCTCGAGCCCGACCCCCCGCTGGCCGAGCCCGCATGCCCGCACCCCGGCTGCGCGGCCATGTACAAGCGCATCGGCACGACGCCGTGTCTTCGCGTGTGCCCGGCGTGCCTGGCCGGGAAGGTCAATGACGGGCGCATCCAGGAGTCGACCTACGACCGGGAGAAATGTCATTCGCGCGCGCAGACGTACGGGATCGGCTCGTTCCAGAAGGGCCTCTTGCAGATCGTGAACGAGGACGATCCGGCGCGCCGCCGCACGATGATCTACGGCGACTTCTTCACCAAGAGCCTCCAGTCACTCGGCTTCTTCCGCGACTCGATCGCTCAGTGCTTCGAGTGCATGCGCGTCTGCCCGGTCGGTCGGAAGTACCGGAAGCTCCAATAAATGTCTCCTCTTCCGCCCAACGCCACCGCGACGCTGAAGTCGGTCGCTCTCAAGTCGGGCGCGCTGGTCTGCGGCGTCGCCGACGCGGCCGTCTTCGCAGCGCGGGCACCCGAGAAGCAGCGGCCTGACGATCTCCTGCCGGGCGCCCGGTCGGTCGTCGTGGTCGGCGGAGCGCAGCCGCGCGAGGGCGACTGGGCCGCGACCTCGCCGTGGGTCCTGCAGACGATGGGCACCACCGAGCGCATCCAGGGCGTGGGACGGCGCCTGGCGCAATACATCGAGAGCGAGCTCGGCTACTACGCGCTCTACGTGCCGCCCGGGACGGCGAGCGGCGACACGCCGTTCCTCTCGCTCATGCTCGCCGCCGAGCTGGCCGGCCTCGGCTCGAAGTCGCTCGCCGGTCCCGTGCTGAACCGCGAACACGGCTTCATGTACTGGAGCGCCGTGATCACGACGGCGCCGTTCGAGTCCGACCGCCTCGAAGCCGAGCCGGCGTGCCCCGCGCCGCCGTGCCGCGAGATGTGGGAGCGTGAGGGCACCACGCCGTGTCTCAAGACCTGTCCGAGCTCGGAAGGCGGATGCCTCTCGGGCAAGCTCGAGAACGGCCGCGCCGTGCGCACCTTCTACGACGCCGCGCGCTGTAACACCCGCGTCCACACGCACTGGGTCGGCGGGTTCCAGAAGGTGCTCGAGGAGACGCTCAACGAGCCCGATCGCGACCGGCGCAAGATGCTCCTCTACGGCGACTTCTTCACGCGGAGCCTCTGGGCCATCACCTACTCGTCGACCAACATCGCCCAGTGCTTCGAGTGCATGCGCGTGTGCCCGGCCGCCCACGGCCTCAAGGAGATGAAGTAGCCATGAGTGTGTTCAAGCTCGATCCGGACGTCTACAAGCGCTACAAGGACCAGGTGCTGGAGCTCTGCAACTCGTTCCAGCGCATCGACCGGCCCGGCCTCTCCGACAAGCAGATCGCCGAGCGCCTGGGGCTCGACGAGCGCACGGTGACCGAGATCCGCTGTGTCGCCGAGCGCGACTGCTACTCGCTCGACGAGTGGGAGAAGGCGATCGAGTTCAAGCGCAAGGCGACGCTCGAGTGGTCGGCGCTCGCGCTCAAGCGCCCGGACCTCAAGCCCGAGTGAGCGCCGCGTGACGCTCTACTTCTTCGAGCGGATCACCGACGACGACTTCATCGGGCCCGTCATCGTCGCCGCGCCCGACGAGCCGACCGCCTGGAGTCTCCTGGCCGGGCGCGAGAAATCCGACGTCGAGGCGTTGAAGACGCTCGGCTGGCAGATCGCCCAGGATCTCGCCGCGGTGCCCGCGCGGCCGTCGATCGTCTATCCGAGCCACTATCGCCGGGCCATCCTGAGCTAGCGCCGGCCAGCCCTGACCCCTCTTCATCTCTCACTCGCGCTGCTGGTCGCCGTCATCTGGGGCCTCGCGTTCGTGGCCACCCGGATCGGCCTCGACAGCTTCTCGCCGCCTCAGCTCACAGCGCTGAGGTTCCTGATCGCCGCGGCACCGGCTCTCATCCTGCCCCGGCCGCCGCTCGCATGGCCGGTCCTCGTGGCAATCGGCGCGACCCTCTTCGCGGGCCAGTTCCTGCTGCAGTTCTTCGCCATCGCTAATGGGCTCCCGCCCGGCCTGGCGTCGCTGCTCGTGCAGACGCAGGCGCTCTTCACAATCCTCTTCGCGGTGGTCGCGTTCCGCGAGACGCCGACCCGGCGCCAGCTCACGGGCGTGGCCGTCTCGTTCGCCGGGCTCGTGCTGATTCTCTTCACCGTCGGTCACGACCTTACCGCCGTCGGGTTCTTTCTCGCGCTGGGCTCGGCGATCAGCTGGGGCGTCGGCAACATCCTCGTGAAGCACACCGAGGACGTCGACATGCTCGGCCTGATCGTGTGGCTGAGCCTGGTGCCGCCCTTACCGGCGCTGGCGCTCTCGCTGGTCCTGGACGGTCCCTTCGCGCTCGTCGGCGCCATTGTCGACTCGACGTGGCTCGCGCTCGCGGCCGTCCTCTATCTGGGCCTGGTCGGGACGATCCTGGCCTACGCCATCTGGGGACGGCTCCTGCGCCGCTACCCGGCGGCCACCGTGGCGCCGTTCGCCCTGCTCGTGCCGTTCGTGGGTGCCATCGCGTCGTCGCTCGTGTTCGGCGAGCGGTTCGGGGCGCTCCGTCTCATCGGGATGGCGCTCGTCCTGGTCGGCATCGCGGTGATCGTTCTTCCCGCCGGGCTCTCGGCCTGGCGCCAGACGCTAGTCGAGCGTGACGAGGAGGACACCGAGGCGGGACCCGAGCTGAGCATGTGGCCGGCGACGCGGGATGACGCGTCCGGCGTCATCGACCTCATCGGCCGCGTGTACGCGGAGTACGGCTTCGTCTGGGAGCCACGCGTCGAGGTGCCCGATCTCTTTCGCTTCGAGGAGCACTACGAGGCGCCGCGCGGGGCGTTCTTCGTCGTGCGCGAAGCCGACGTGATCGTCGGCTCGGTCGGCGTCGAGCGGGTGGACGGCGAGACTGCCGAGCTCCACCGGCTCTATCTCGACGCGCGGCTGCGCGGCCGCGGCACGGGACGCGCCCTCGTCCAGGCCGCCCTGGCCTGGTGCCGGAGCGAGGGCATCAGGCGGATGATCCTCTGGTCCGACACGCGCTTCGACCAGGCGCACCGGCTCTACACGCGCCTGGGCTTCAGCCAGACCGGCGAGCGCACGCTTCCCGGCGACCTCAACCAGACCCGCGAGTACGGCTTCGCGCGCCCGGTCTGATCCGGCGCTGGCTCAGTAGCCCTTGCGCTTGTCGATCAGCGCGATCAGCGGCTGCCCCTTCCGCATCCGGCGCAGGTTCTCGCAGAACGTGTCGATGACGCGCTGGGCCCGGCGCGGCGAGCCGCCGGCGGTGTGCGGCGTCACGATCGCCCGCGGATGCTTCCAGAGCGGATGGTTCGCCGGCAAGGGCTCCGGGTCGGTCACGTCGAGCCCGGCGCCCGCGATCGTCCCCTCGTCGAGCGCCTTCACCAGGTCGTCGCCGTAGACGATCGCGCCGCGGGTCACGTTGACCAGGTAGCCCGTCTTCTTCATCTGGCGGAAGAGGTCGCGGCTGAAGAGATGATGGGTGGCCTTGGTGAGCGGCAGGCAGATCACCACGGCGTCCGACTGGCCGAGCAGGTCGCCCATCCGGTCCGGCTTCCAGATCGCCTCCACCCCGGGCTCCGGCGCCACGTCCTCGATGTCGACCGCGATCACCCGCATGCCGAAGCCGAGGGCCCGCCGCGCGACCTCGCGCCCGGTGCCGCCGAACCCGACGATGCCCATCGTCAGGTCGTAGAGCTCGAGCTGCAGCAGGCGGATCGGCTCGCGCAGCGAGTAGTCCGGCTGGCGGATCGCGGTGTGCAAGCCGCGGGTGAGGCAAAGCAGGAGCGCGAACGCGTGCTCGGCCAGGTGGATGCCGACGCCGCCTTTCTCGCTGGCCAGCGGCACGTCGCTCTCGACCAGGTCGTGCGTGAGGATCGAGTCGACGCCGGCGCCGATCGACTGGTAGTAGCGCAGCTTCTTGCCGAGCGGGAAGATCTCGGGCGACACGCGGCCGAAGAGGGCGTCGGTGTCCACGATCTCGCGCCGCTGCGTGGCGGCGTCCTTGGCCTCGACGAAGGTCGAGCCCGGGCCGGCGGCCTCGAGAATGGCCGCCCGCTGCTCCGGGCTGACCGACGGCACGATCATCAACGGCGTGTACAGGATCTTCATGGTCCGCTCCGTTTCTTCGATCGAATGTTGGCCATCGCGCGCTGGTGCTCGTCGGAGGCGAAGCACCCGGCCAGCGCTCCGTTCATCTCGCGCCGGAACGTGTCGAAGTCGAGGTCGAAGGCTCGCGTCGAGAGACGCTTGCTGGCGATCGCGCTCACCCGCGGGAGCGCCAGGAACCGCTCGATCGTCTCGTCGAGCGCCTTCGGAAAATCCGCGGCCGGGATCGCGCGGTTCACGAGGCCGATGCGCTCGCCCTCGCGCGCGGTGATCGGCTCGCCGAGCAGGATCAGCTCCTTCGCCCGCCCGAGCCCGATCAGCCGCGGCAGGCGGTAGAGCGCCATCGAGGGAATGAGGCATTCCTTCACGGCCGGCAGGCTCAGGAGCGCGTCCTCGACCGCCAGCCGGTAGTCGCACACCAGGGCCAGCTGGAGGCCGCCGCCGATGCAATGGCCGTTGATGGCGGCGATGACCAGCCGGTCCATCCGCTCGATCGCGGTCATCGCGTCTTCCCAGAGGACCAGGTCGGGTTGCGTCAGCTCGCCGGCGGCCAGCGCCTTCAGATCGACGCCGGTCTGAAACGCGCGGCCCGCCCCGGTCATGACGACCACGCGCACGTCGGCGCGGGCGTCGATCGCCGCGACGGCGCGGCCGAGATCCCCGGCGAACTGCGCGTTGCCGGCGTTCAGCACTTCAGGCCGATCGAACGTCATGCGGGCGACGCCGTCCCGCATCTCTAGCCGGATCGTGGTGGCAGAGGTCACGGGGCAATGGTTTACCATAAAAGGCCTCGTGACGTCCCTGACCGCTCTGCTCTGCGTGATGACCTTCTCCAACATCTTCTCCGGCGGCGCCTTCCCCGCCGTCCTGCCCGACATGGCGAAGAGCGCCGCCCTGGCCGACTGGCAGCTCGGGCTCGTGGCCGGGGCGTTCGGCTTCGCCCGGATGGTCGCGGACGTCCCGCTCGGTCTCTTCCTGACCCACAACCTGCGCCGCGCGATGTGGCTCGGCCCGCTCGTGCTGGCGATCGGCGCGCTCTGCCTCACGAGCGGCGGCGGGTTTCCGATTCTCGTCCTGGGCCGGCTCCTCATGGGCCTCGGCCAAGCGCTCAACATGATGGGCGGGCTGACGGTGATCCTCCGCTTCCAGTCGGGCAAGAGCCTCGCCTCGGCGCTGAACGCGTACGAGCTCTCGGCGATGATCGGCATGCTGGGCGGCGTCATCATGATCGGCGCCCTGCCGTCGAGCCTTGCCTGGAACACGGCGCTCCTGCTCACGTGCGCGCCGCAGCTCATCGGCGTCCTGGTCATCCCGAAGCTCCTGGCGGCGCTGCCCGCGCACGACGGGCCGCAGCCGCTCTTCGCGCGGCAGATGACGAGCGGGGCCACGGCGAAATCGGGCGCCCCTCACGCGATGGCACGTGACGGCGCGTCGCTGGTGCCGCTCGTCTTCGCCGCCGGCGGGCTGATCGCGCTCGCGTACTCCACGATGGAGCAGTTCTTGATTCCGCTGCGCGCCAGCCGCGAGTTCGGCCTCGAGCGCACCGGGGTCGCGCGCCTCTTGATGGTGCAGCAGCTCTTCGACATCGCCGCGCTGATCCCGGTCGGGCTCCTCGCCGACCGGCGCGGGGCCGCGCGCGTGCTGCCCCTGATCCTCCTGGTGATGGCGGCGGCGAACGCGCTCGTGGGCTTCGGCTCGCTCCCCTTCGTCGTCGTGGGCTGCGCGCTCTTCGGCCTCTCGATGGCGGGCTGGATGCTGCCGCTCGGCGTGCTGCGCCAGGAGACTCCGGCCGAGCACATCGCGTGGCGCACGGGGCTCTACCGCGTCTCTGTCGACGGCGGGATCTTCCTCGGTCCGTTCCTCTCCGGCGTGCTGGGCATGCGCCACGCGGGCTTCCTGCCTGCCTTCTGGACGCTCGCGCTCGCGGTCACCGGACTTCTCCTCCTGGCGCGGGCTCGAAGGTCGAGTACCATGGCCGTGCATGGCTGACCCCGGGCTGATGTTCGCGTGCTTCGGTTGCTGTTGCGGTCACACCAACAACGGCGCGGCCCGCTTCGCGCGGCCGGCGCTGCGGCGCCAGTACGATGCCGCGGGCTTGCAGGGCCGCGTGCGCCTGGCCTTCTCGGAGTGCCTCGGCCCGTGCAGCGAGGCGAACGTGATCTTCCTCTACGTGCACGGCCGGCCGCTCTACTTCCGGCGGATCAACACGCCCGAGCTGTTCGACGTCGTGCTGGCGTACGCGCGCGCCGCCTCCGACACGTCGGCTGCGTCGCTCCCGCCGGAGCTGGCCGAGCGCTCGTTCTCGTGGACCGGCGGCGGCGTCGGCCCCGAGCCGTGAGGAGAAGGTGATGAACTATTCCGACTACCGCCATCTCACGTTCGAGCCCAAGCCGAACGGGGTGCTGCTCGTCACCATCAACCGGCCCGAGGTGCTCAACGCCGCCAACGCGCGCCTGCACTGGGAATTCGGCCAGGTCTGGCTCACCGTGGACGCCGATCCGGCGACGCGCGTGGTCGTCGTCACCGGCGCCGGCAAGGCGTTCTCCGCCGGCGGCGACCTCGGACTCATCGACGACATGGCGGGCAATCCGGAAGCGCTGAGCCGCACCATG
>Ga0307470_10001154_pt1 | contig 10731 bp, 11 predicted proteins | sample atmos_gasesAM3C__FD_204565 | JGI IMG/M metagenome (GOLD analysis project Ga0307470, IMG submission 204565) | Hardwood forest soil microbial communities from Morgan-Monroe State Forest, Indiana, United States - atmos_gasesAM3C_05 | ecosystem: Environmental > Terrestrial > Soil > Temperate forest... | reverse complement strand
CATCTCGCCCGTGGGATCGTTCGGCAACAGCGACTTGAGCATGAGTCCGGCCGGCGATGCCAACTCGTCGAGCGTGTCCAGTATGGCAGCATGCAGACCCTGTTCGGAGAAGCGCGCCGCGCTCACCTGGTCGCTCAACAGATAGCGATGTTCAAACAGGAACTCGCGATCGCGCTCCGCAGTGACCGGCTCGCCGTTGTTGACGCTGGAGAATCGGCGGTCGCGGCGCAGGCGCGCCGCCATCGCAACAGACACTCGCGCCCGGGCGCCGGCGTCGCCTCCTTCGATCGCAATCAGAATCAGGCGCGAGGCCGGACCATCGCGCAACTGGTCCACCAGAAGTTGCTGCGTGGGGGTGGGGGAAGCGGGCAAAAACGCCGACAGGTCGGTGATGTAGTGGGCGCGCGCCACGATGACGGCCGCCAAAGCGACGCAACACAGCCAAAGCTTAGGGAAGCTCGCGCGCCGCCGGTTCATGGCGCCGCGGCTGCGCGCAGGGTCATCAGTGAGCGATCACCATCGGCCTGGCGAATTTCAATTCTGTGCAATTGGTCTCTCGACCCGTCGATCTGCACCTGCTTGACGGTTCGCGCCAATTGATGGTCCACGGGGACCAGAACCAGGCTCCAGCGCTCCACGCTGCCGGCAAATTCCACGCGGAATACTCGCTCGAGCGCGCTTCGATCGCCCGCCAGGGTGGCGCGGATACTTTCGACGAATGGCTGGATTTGCGGGTACCGCTGCAGGTCGAGCACATGCTTGCGGCCGCGGCGCTCCACGGTCAATACGCCGCCGGCGAGCACCAGGTTTTCGGTGCGGGGAAGCAGAGTGCGCTTCTCCAGATGATCCGGCGCGTCGTAGCGCAATTCGCCCGAGGATTCGATCGGGTGATCGAGGACGGCAAGGAACTGCTGCTCGATGAACTCGACCCGCCCGTGCTGACGCATCGCCAGCAGGCCCATGACGGCGTCGAGATCGCTGCTTGCGCCGCAGAGCCAGGCCAGCACGAAGACTGCAAGCGCACGCCGCATCATGCTTCCGGCAACATGCGCCGCGGCGTTCACCGCACTGCGCCCGGCTTGCGCCAGAAATCGTGAAAATTGAACCAGTTGTAGGGGTCGCTGCGGCAGTACTGGTCGAGCAGGGCGGCGTAGCGGTCGATCGCCGAACGGACCGCGAGATAGCGCGGCGCCGCGGGAGTCGAGGAAAAATCGGCGACCGGCTCGAACACCACGTGGTAGTGGTTCTTGCCGCGATACAGCCCGGCCATGAAGAATACCGGGCAGCGCAGAATGGCCGCAGCACGCATGGGACCCGTGGGCAAGTAGGCGCGCTCGCCCAGCAAGGTCACCGCCTGCACCGGTTCGCCTCCCAGCGTTCGATCACCCAGTACGCCGACGAACGCTCCGTGGTCGAGGCGTTCGGCAATGTTGAGCATGGCGTCGATCCTGCCCAAGGAGACGATGTCGGACTTGAGGTGCGGATTGATGGCCGCGAGGATGGCGTTGATCTTGCGCGCGTTCTCCTCGTACATGGCCATGGCCACCTTGAGTCCGCGCCGCCGCCGGCCAAGGCTGTGCATCACCTCGAAGCTCCCCATGTGGGCGCCCATGAGCAAGGCACCGCGGCCCTTGTCTACTTGCGCGAGTATCTGGGCCTCGCCTTCGAGTGTGATGTGGAATATCCCGAATTGCTCGTTGATCAGATAGACGCGATCGTGGATGGTGGTGGCAAAGCTCAATATTTGACGAAAGCGGTCGCGCGCGCCGGGGCGCCGGCCGAGCGCGAGGCGCAGGTAGCGTCGAGAATGGCGCCGCGCGCCCGGTGCGAACAAAAAGAAATAGATCGCGATTCCATACAGGGGAATGCGGCTCACGGTTCTGCCCAGATGCAGGGAAACGAACGCCATGATGCGGAGCAGTGCGATGCTGCCTCGTTCGCGATGCCTGATCCAATCCGCCTTGGGTTGTGGGTCCGAGACGTTCGCGGCCTTGGGTGTCATGCGCCGCCGCTCGGCCGGGCGGCATCCGGCTGCGCCGCGCCCTCCGGCGTCGCCCTCGCCAGGCTGCCGCTGGCCACCGTGCGGTCCGCGACGCGAACCGTAAAGCGAATCGGCCCGCTCTTGCCCGCGGCGAGATGCTCCAAGCGAAGTGCGTCGCCGGGGCGTACGACGTCGATGAATTTGACGGACGCGATATGCCACTGAGTGAGGTCGATGGCCCGCTCGCGTTGTAAGGCTTGCAGCACCGCATCCAGCAGAGCGGCGCCCGGCAGCACGGGAAACTTGGGAAAGTGACCGGCGAACGCCGGGTGGTCTCTCGGGACCTCGATGGAACTCTGCATGGCCGCCGCAGGGAGGGGTTTCACGGCGTTTCAGTCGTCTGCAGGTGACGGCTCGCCAGCTGCTGCAGTTCCTGATTCGGCAGCTTGCCGGTGGCGTTGCGCGGCAAGCGCTCGACGATGATCAGCGGGCGCGGCAGGAACACGGGATCGATCCGCTGGCGCAGGTGCTCGATCAGCGCGGCCACGCTCAATGTGGGAGCGACCACGACCGCGCCCAAGCGCGCCACTCCGGTGGAGCCGGTCGCGCCGTCGCGCAGGAAGAACACGCCGTCGGTCACGCCGGGGATGGCATTCAGCTGCGCGTTCAAATAGCCGAATGAACTGCGCTTGCCGGCGATATTGACCAAGTCCGCCGTGCGGCCATGCAGAAGAAATTCGTCGTCGCCGGTGATCTCGATGACATCCTGCATGGCCGTCAATTGTTCGACGTGACCGCCGTGCGCGAACACCTGGTCGTTCGAAATTCTCAGCCGCACTCCCGGCCACAGACGCCAGCCGGCCGACTCGGCGGTGCGGCGGATGGCGATCTGCCCGGTTTCCGTGGAGCCATAAATCTCGAGCAGTGCCGCGTGAAATTTCCCTTCCACTGTGCGCGCCAGATCCTGATCCAAGGGAGCCGTCGCGGAGACGACGAGATCCAGCGGCGGCAAATCGATCTCCGATGCAAGTAGGGCGCGCAAGTGGACGGGAGTCGTCACCAGCACGCGCGGCCGGGGCACCGCGCCCAAGGCGGTTGCGATATCGGCGGGATAAAAGGGCCGCTCGGCGCAGAAGGAGTTGCCGCTCATGAGCGCGAGCAGCACGGTGGATTCGAAGCCGTACATATGCTGCGCAGGCACCGTGCCGATCAGGACATGCCGCCTGCCGTCCGACAGCCCCAAACGGGGGGCGCCGTCGCGCACGCAGCGTGCAAGGCGGCCCCAAGTTTTCTTGTAAGGCAGGGGCGTGCCGGTCGATCCCGAGGTAAAGACGATGGCCGCGAGCTGAGTCACTGGAATCTCCGGCACGGCCCAAGCCACCTCGCCGGTGGGCAAGTCCTCGGGATAGTGGACTCTCGGGAGGCCGATATCGCAGAGCGGGTCGTCGGTCAGGCAGAAAGCGTCCGGCGCGAAGCTCGCGAGTTGCCCGATCACCTCAGGGGTGTGCGTGGACGGCAACAGACTGACGCGCCCTGTGATGAGACAAGCCGCGAGGCCCACCGTGAAGCGGTATCGATCGGCGCACACGTTGAGCACGTGGCCGCCCGCGGGCAAGCGCTGCGCCAGGTGCTTGGCGTCGGATAAGAAGCGTTGCGCGGTGACCGGGACTAAGGATCGGTACGCAATCACCGCCGAGGGTGTGCCGTGGGACAGTAACGCGATCGTATCCATCTTGACGTAGCTTAGGGTGACGGTGGCTTAGGGTGAGTTCGCGAAATAAACCCGCACCGCGGCGAGTATGCCTCGGCGCGGCACCTGCGGGAGCGCACGCCGCCGGACGGCATACTCGGCCACGAACATGAGTCCGATCAGCGGCAGCACGCAGAAATTCGCGAACAGCGACCAGATGCGCAGCGGCGCGAAGAGGAAGAGCCCGAACGTCGCACCGGTGATCAAGATGAAGAACAAGGCCCATGCGGCCGTGACGCGGCGCGTGTAGCGCAGCTCTTGCGGCGTCAGCGGCCCATGCACCTTGTCCGCGAGCTGGGTGCACAGCGCCACGCGATTCCCCAGCAGGGACACGCCGAAACTGGCCGCCATGAGACCGTAGAAGCCGCACTCCTGCAGGAGATAGACCACCGGGAAGTTCTTTTCCAAGACCGGCCAGTAGTGACGCAGGAGCACGGCCGCCGCTGCCGCCCCCAGCAGGGCCACCCAGAGGTGGGTCCAGCGCCAGAGTAGAAGGAGGCCGACGGTGAGCACCGGGCCCAAGGCGAGACCCACTCCCAGATCGTGGGTCTTTGCGGCGGAGTTGCTGTAGTGGGACAGTCCTGCGTAAGCGACCAGGAATACGACGACCGCAGCCAGCTGCAGTCTACGCCGCCAACGCATCGCTACTTGGTCCTATGTGCCGCAATGTACTCTGCTAGGTGCCTCAAGGAACGGAAGGTCTGCTGATTTTCCGAAGCGTCGGCGCGCAGTTGAATGCCGTACTGCTTGGAGACGATCAACGCCACCTCCAAGATGTCGATGGAGTCAAGCCCCAAACCCTCACCATACAGGGGGGCCTCAGGATCGATGTCCTGCGGCAGGACCTCGAGGTTCAAGGCTTGCACGAACAGGCCGGCAATTTCCCGCTGCAGACCGACATCGGCCAGGGGCGCCGGCTGTTGCATGAGCGACGCTTTGTCGGACATAGGCTAGGCTTTCAATTGAACTTATAAAGTTGCGGGCATTATATAGGTGCGGGCCGGAGCGGCAACCCACCGGCGTCGCATTACCGTCGCCCGGCCGCCCGTGCGCGCATGCGCCGCAGCGACAACAGCGGCAGGCGTGCGACGAAGCCCCAAAATAGCCGAAAATGCATCCAGGTCAGCAAGGCGTTGTCGCGCCCATAATTAAAGTGTGAAACTCCCCCCTCCTCGGGACGAAAGTAACGCACCGGCGCGGGCAGGTTGACGGGCCGGACGCCGCGCCAGCACAGGCGCACCGCTGCCTCCACATCGAAGTCGAAGCGCCGCATCCAAGGTTGCCGGCTCATGACTGCGATCAGAGGGTCGATGGGGTACACGCGAAAGCCATACAGGGAGTCGTGGATGCCCGCCCACAGGGTCTCGAGGTTGGCCCACCAATTCGAGATTTGGCGGCCCTTGACCCGCAAACCGGGCGCGCTGGCATCGAATACCGGGACGCCGAGCACCATGGCATCGGGCTCTGCCATTGACGCCTGCATGAAGCCTGCAATCCGCTCGGCCGGATGCTGACCGTCGGAATCCATGGTCAAGGCGTGGGTGAACCCGGAAGCTTGCGCCTCGCGCAACCCGAACAGCACGGCGGCACCCTTGCCGCGATTCTCAGGAAGGACGAATACACCCAGACCCGGTTCCGCTTCGGCCATGGCCGACAAGCCTTGCGCGGTTTGATCGGTGCTGCCGTCGACCACCACCCAGACGGGAGCCCATTGATCGAGAGCGGCACGCACGGTCGCATACACCTTGGGTCCGGGATTGTAGCTGGGGATGAGCACCAAGTGAGAACTGGACCGCGCCGGAGTGCGGGCGCCACGGCGCGCGTCCATGCCTACTTGCACTGCAGCCAGCGCGACTGCAGCGCCCCCTCGAGCGCCTGCCTGTAGTACCGGTCGAGCTCGGCCGTGAACGCGGGGACGTCCGCCGGAGGGTCAAAGCGCCTGCCCAGCTTTACCCGGTAGGTGATGGGCAAGTCAGGCCGCCGGAACAGCGGCCAACCCTTGCTCAAGAAGGGCGAATCGGTCTCGATCACCAGGGTTTGCACCGGGACATTGGCGTGCTTCGCGATCAGTCCCACGCTGCCCACCAACGAATTGATCGGCGCCCGGGTGGTACGGGTGCCTTCGGGAAACAACAAGAGGACGCCGCCATCGCGGAGATGCGACACGGACTCCTTGACCATTTGGCGCGACGAATCGTTCGGCACGTAGCGCGCGAGACGCGAACCGGATCCGAGAAACACATTTCTCATGAGCGCCGATTTCATGACGCAGACGAGGTTGGGGTGGCGCGTCAGGATCAGCAGCGCGTCGATCAAGCAGGGATGATTGGGGGCCAGGATCACCGGCGGCCCGCCCCTCAAGGCGTCGATGGCGCGCAAATCCAAGCGGTAGGTGCGCGTGACGGACAGAGACCAGGCATACAGGCGAAATCCCGACATGATGCCGCGCCGCCCGACCGCGGTGCCGATGCGCCGCGGCAGAATGAAATACAGCGGCAGCGCGAACACCGACCAGGTCAGGCAGATGAGCCCCAGCAGCGTCAGCGAAGTATAGAGCGCGAAATATTCATAGAGGATTTTGAGAGGACGCAGCATCGGTGCGGGTGCTCAATCGGGTACTTCGACCATGGTCGAAGAGCGGTGGATCATCCAGGAAATACCGAAACCCGTCGACCAATAACTTCTGCGCTGGACCAGAGGGCTGTCGACGAACGCGGCCCCCGACAGGGTGTCATAACGCGCATACGCGCCCACCCAGAAATGCGGAAAGCGTCTGGACCCGGCGACAATCGCCTGCGTGCCGGCGTAGCCGCCGACCGCCTGGTAGACGGGGCGCGCGGGCGTCGCATACTGGGGTGCGACCGTATAGAAATAATCGTTGTAGCGGCGGTCGGCGAACAAGGGCCCGGTGAGCAATCCTAGGTGCCAGCCCGTGAACCCGAAAGGGTCCGCGACATCCAAATTGACCCGCGGCGTGAACGTCCAGCCGATCATTCGCGGCGAGGCCTCGACTGTGAATGCGGCGCGCAGCGGCATCCGCAGGTCGAATTTGATCCGCGCATCGTCGCTGCGCAACAAATGCAATTCCAGCGACGGCCCGAGCTCCAGCGTGGATCTGAGGTCCGGCATGCCGTTGCGTTCCCGATCATTGCGCACCGGCGTCGTCGCATTCACGCTCAAATTGAGCTCGACCCGATCCTGATTGAACAGAGTTCCGCGGACGCCCTCGCGATCCGATTTTAGAAACTTGCCGTGGTACACCAGATACGGAATGGGCAGGGGATAGACGTGCGCGCTGTTGGAGCCGCGATAGTCCTCGAATGCCACTGCGCCGACTCCAAGCCCGTACTCCAGCAAGGGTTCCTCCTTGGACAGAACCGGCATTGCCCAGCACATCGCCAGCAACGCGGCGCGCGGGGTGCCGCGGGAACTCTTCGGTGCCGCAGGCATCAATGGTTGGTCATGTGTTGGTTTGAGAGATCCGGTCGGGCATAATGAAAAGCGGCCTTTTGATGAGCTTGTTGGACAACCCGTGCGATCTTGGCTTTAGTCTATCGTGCCGACAAACACGGGTCCAACGGCTGTAAGATAGCAAGCCATGCACATCTTGATCGTTGAAGATGACGAAGTTGCGCGCGATTACCTGGCCAAGGCGCTGCGCGAGGTAGGACACACGGTCGACGTGGCGGGAAACGGTCTCGAGGGGCTGCACCTCGCCTCGTCGATTGCCGTCGATCTGGCGATCGTCGATCGCATGCTGCCGAAGCTCGATGGACTCGCCTTGGTGCAGTCGCTGCGCGCGACCGGGCGCAAGATGCCGGTTCTCATCTTGAGCGCGCTCGGCGACGTCGACGATCGCATCACGGGCCTCCGCGCGGGCGGCGACGATTACCTGACCAAGCCGTATCACATGTCGGAGCTGCTGGCGCGCATCGACGCGCTCGCAAGGCGCGGCGAGAACGGCAGCGCGGAAGCGAATACCAGACTGAAATTGGCGGATCTGGAGCTCGACCGGATGACGCGCCGGGTCATGCGCAACGGCAAGAAAATCGAACTCACGGCGCGCGAATTCCAGTTGCTGGAGTTCATGATGCGCCACAGCGGACAGGTGGTGACGCGCACCATGCTGCTCGAGGGCGTGTGGGACTATCATTTCGACCCGCAGACCAACGTGATCGACGTGCACATCAGCCGTTTGCGTCAGGCGATCGACAAAGACTTCGACAAACCCCTGCTGCACACCGTGCGCGGTGCAGGGTACAGCTTGCGCGAAGACGAATAGCGGCCCACCCGTGGGACCCGATCAACGGTTTCTCCGCGTACTCGATACCTCGCCGTTCCGTATCGCCATCGTCTATTCGATCGCGTTTGCCTGCGGCGCGGCCGCGCTCTTGGGCGCGGTCGATTTCGCCGTCTCGCGCGTGGTCGACGGCAGCACCGACAATCTGATCGAGGCGGAAGTGCAGGGATTGCGCGAGCAAGTGCTGGTGCTGTCGCGCAGCGATTTCATCGAGTTGATCGAACAGCGCTCGCAGGATCAGGATGTGCGCGGCGCTGTGTACTTGATGGTGGACCCGCAGCTGCGCCCCGTCGCGGGCAACGTTCCGGCCTGGCCGAAGCTCGAAGCCAACAAGGGCAAATGGTTCCTGTTCAAGGTATCGGTGCCGTTCGGGGATGAAACCCGGGAGCACGAAATGCGCGCGCAGCGTTTTCCGCTTCCCGGCGGTTATCGAATGCTCGTAGGACATGATGTGCAGGAGCGGCAGGACGTCAAGAGCCTCATGATGCGCGGTCTGATCGCCGCGGTGTTGATGACCTTGCTGCTGGGCTTGGGCGGCGGCTTCTGGATGGGCCGGCGCATTCTGGCGCAGGCGGGGGCGATTTCGGCGGTGGCGACTCAGATCATGCGCGGCGATCTATCGCAACGGCTGCCGGTCCGCGATGCGGACGACGAATTGAACACATTGGCCCGCGAAATCAATACCATGCTCGACAAGATCGAGCAGCTCACGCTGGGTATGCGCACCGTGCTCGACAGCGCCGCGCATGACCTCCGCACGCCGCTCAATCGGCTGCAGTCCACCGCCGAGGCAGCGATGATGCAGCTCAGCGTGGGTTCGGCCGAGCGGCGGGTCCTCGAACGAGTCACCACCGAAGTCGATGGAATGCGGAGCACCTTGGACGCGCTGCTGCGCATTGCACTCGCCGAAACCGGCACGGTGGCGCGGGAACCGGTCAATCTGTCGGAATTGGTCGCGAGCGTGGTCGAACTGTACGCGCCGGTGAGCGACGAGCGCGGCATCATATTGGAGAGTTCGGTCGCTTCGGGGGCGGAGGTTCTGGGCAGCCGGCAGCTGCTGGCGCAGGCGCTGGCGAATTTGCTGGACAATGCCATCAAGTTCACCCCCGACGGCGGACATATCCGGGTGCAGCTGCGCGGCTCGGGCAGCGAACCGGAAGTGATAGTCGAAGACAACGGGCCGGGCATCCCGGCCGACAAGCGCGAGATCGTTCTGGGCCGCCGCGTGCGGTTGGATGAGGCGCGCAGATTCCCGGGTTCGGGCCTCGGGCTGTCGTTGGTGGCGGCGGTCACCAAATTGCACGGCGCGCACCTGGTGCTGGATGACGCAGGGCCGGGCCTGCGGGTATCGCTGAAGTTCTAAAGGGTCCCGGAAGGTCCCCGATCGTCACAGAGTTTTTAGGAGGGTTCATGTCACGATATGTCACCTGCGGCGTGGGCGTACTCGCCCTGATCGGCTGCGCATCCACCCCAGCCATGACGCTGCGGTCCGGGGTCGATCTCAACTACGTGGATCACTCGGTCCGTCCCCAGGACGATCTGTATCGGTACTTGAACGGCAAATGGCTGGACAGCTTTCAGCTGCCGCCCGACAAGGCTTCCTATGGGTCGTTCACCTACGTGGATGACGCGACTCAGGAGCAGCTGCGCGGGATCGTCGACAGTCTCGGTCAGGGACAAGCCCAAGCGACGCAAACCGGCAGTGCCGACGCCGAGGTCCGGAAAATCGCCGACTTGTATCAAAGCTTCATGGACGAGGCCCGGCTCGAAGCGCTGGGAATGAAGCCGCTGCGGGCCGAATTTGCCGCCGTCGACGCGATCGCCGACAAGAGCGGCATCCCGGCGCTCATCGCGCATCTGAATCGTATCGGGGCGGGTGCGCCCTTCGATTTGTACGTCAATCAGGACGCCAGGAATTCCCTGCAATACGCGGTGATCCTCCATCAAAGCGGATTGGGTCTGCCGGACCGGGACTACTACCTCAAGGACGACGCCAAGCTCAAAGATGCGCGCGCCAAGTATCTCACGCACATGGCCAAGATGCTGGGGATGGCGGGCGATGCGGAGGCAGAGACTCATGCGGCCGCCATCCTCAGTCTCGAAACGGAGCTGGCTCAATTGCAATGGACGCGGGTCGACAACCGCGATCCCGTCAAGACCTACAACAAGACTGCAATCGCCGATTTACCGAAGCTGATGCCCGGCTACGACTGGCGGCGCTACGTGCGCGGCACCGACATCGACGGCAAAGTCGATTCGGTCATCGTCAGCCAGCCGAGCTATTTCAGCGGCCTCGACAAGCTGATGGCGGCGACGCCGCTCCCGGTGTGGAAGGCTTATTTCAAATGGCATGTGCTGGCCGCGGCGGCGCCTTATCTGTCGAAATCCTTCGTCGACGAGCGCTTCGCGTTCAGAGGCACCGTGCTGAGCGGCATCCCTCAGAACCGCGCGCGATGGAAGCGCGGCATTGCGCTGCTCGACGAGGCCATGGGCGAGGCACTGGGCAAGCTCTACGTCGCGAAATACTTCCCGCCGGAGAACAAGGCGCGCATGGAAGCGCTGGTTCGAAATCTGCTCGATGCCTACCGCCGCGACATCGATACGCTGGACTGGATGAGCCCCGGCACCAAGAAGGGGGCCCGGGAAAAACTCGACAAGCTGGTGATGAAGATCGGATACCCCAACACATGGCGCGACTAT
>Ga0307470_10001153_pt1 | contig 10739 bp, 4 predicted proteins | sample atmos_gasesAM3C__FD_204565 | JGI IMG/M metagenome (GOLD analysis project Ga0307470, IMG submission 204565) | Hardwood forest soil microbial communities from Morgan-Monroe State Forest, Indiana, United States - atmos_gasesAM3C_05 | ecosystem: Environmental > Terrestrial > Soil > Temperate forest... | reverse complement strand
GGCCGCCACAGGAGTGTGCCGTATCACGCTTCTGGTGCAAATTGGGCGGTCTTGTCCCGGCCGCCTCCGCGGCCGGGAAATTGGCGACACCCTCGTACCCCGCGCTCGCGCTACGCCGAGCGCGGGGCTGGATTGTGGAGCGCGCCTCCGCGCGCATCCCGGCGAGTGCTGGCGTCCAATCGCGTTGGGTTGAGGGCGAAGCCCGCGCTGTGTACATCTGCGCCATCCGCGGACTGTTTTATCCGCACATAAAACCACGAGACCGCGAGACCCGAGACCCCGCACCCCCGAGACCGCGCCACCGCGACCGTGTGTTAATCTCGTGACCTCAAATAAACAAAGCCGCACGGCCCGGTCCACCGCGCAGGAGCTTCCAATGTCTGACATCGATCGCATCAAGCTACGTACGATGCTTGTCTCATGTTGTGTGACGATCGCGGTGCTTACCATCCTCGGAGCGGCAACCGCCTTCGCGGTCTGCATCCCGACCGTGTACAACGTCACATCCTCCGCGCCACCCCCGATCGGCAATTGGACCGACACGAGCGGCGCTGTCTGGTCTCCGTCTGGTGGGTTTCCGGGTTGCGCACCCGGCGACACCGCCTCTGACAACAACGCCTCGCCCACTACGCTGATCATCAACAGCGCGATTCCCAACCCCATCATCGGGCTCAATCTGAGCTGCCCCGGCTGCGTAATCGACATCCAGTCCGGCGGGTCGCTCACCCTCTCGGGGTCGGGCACGATCAGCAACTCGTCCACGATCATCGTCGAACCTGGAGGGACGCTGACTATCGCCAACGGCTCCTCGCTGAACGTCAATACCGGCACGTCGCTCTCGGTCAACGGCGGTTTAGTCGACATCCAGAGCGGAGGCAGCGTCACGCTGACCGGCGCGAGCACCGTCACGAACGGGGGTGTGCTGAACGTCGACGGCGGCACTCTGACCATCCCGGGCGGCTCGTTGTTCACTGTTCAGAGCAACGGACAGTTGGAATTCACCACGGGCAGCGTCAACGGCGGCGGCACCATCAATAACCACGGCACGATTCAGATGGCCGGCAGCGGGCTCGTTACGGTGAGCCCGGTCGTCAACAATTCCGCGCCCGGCACAGTCACCGTCTCTTCAGGCACGCTCTCGCTGGCCGGCGGCGGTAACGGCAACGCGCCGTTCGTCATCAATTCCGGCGGTACGCTGGACTTCCCCTCGGGCAGCTACACTATGACGCCGAACGGCAGCGTCTCCGGCAACGGTACGCTCTCCGTCACCGGCGGCACGTTGTCGATGGGCGGCGTTACCTCGCCGGGCGCCTTCGTTCTGACCGCCGGAACGGTCACCGGCGGCGGCTTCCTCTCCATCGTCAATAGCATGACCTGGAGCGGCGGCACCCTGACCGGCTCCGGCGGAACGGAGCTGGCGGGGACCGGAAGCGGCACGATCGATGGCGCGAACGGCGCCAGCGCGCCCATGGTTCTCGACGGACGCTCCTTCAACAACTATGGCAACATCAACTTCACCGCCACGGCGGCCCATCCGCTCCAGCTCAGCAACGGCGCGAACTTCACCACCTACGGCCTCTTCTCATTCGGGGGCGACGGTTCGATCACCGGATCCTCGCCGTCCTCCTTCAACGTGTCTCCGAACGGCGTGGTGGGGAAGACCGGTGGCAGCTCGACATCAACGATCAACCCGCCGTTCACCAATAGCAGCGCCAACGCGTTTGCGTCCTCCGGCACGCTCGAATTCGCCGGCAACACCACCTCGAACGGCGGCATATTCTTCGCCGCCAGCGGTGCCACGCTGAAGTTCAGCGCGCCGACCACCACCTTCGACGGCTCATCGCAAACCTTCGGGGACGTTGGTACCACGCTCGTGTTCTCAGCCGGCAGCGCGCAGATCTCCGGTGAGTACATTGTCGATGGATCCACCGACATCTGCGGCGCGACGGTGGACATCACCTCCGGTCAGACCAGCAACTTCAAGTTCACCAGCGGCAAGCTCACCGTAGAGAGCGATTTCACCGTGACCGGCTCCGGCACGTGGTCAGGCGGCACGATGTTCAGCACCAACGCCAACGCGTTCTTCGGCGTGGCCTCTGGCGCCGCGATGACCATCGACGCCGCCACCGGCTTCCCGACCGACGACTTCCTTCTCTTCGCGAACGACGGCACGGTCACCTACAACGCCACCGTCGCCTCCGGAAACTATCTGAAGTTCATGAACGACGCGCTCGTCGACAACACCGGTCTGTTCGACATCCAGACCGATGTACAGATCTTCTCAGGCAGCGGCGTGAGCGTCAGCTCGGTGACGAAGGCCGCCTCCGCGCCGGACGCCCGCACGCGCGCCGCGCGAATGGCCAGGCTGACCGCTGCCGCGGCCAAACGCGGGCGGCCGCACGTCAGCGCTTGCGTCTGCTCGTCGTCGAACGAAGTCGACAACTCCGGCACCCTTCAGAAATCGGCCGGCACCGGAACGACCAGCTTCGGTCCCATCCTCGACAACAGCAACGCCGTGAACGCGCTCACCGGCACGCTCAGCTTCCTCGACACCTACACGCAGACTGCCGGCACGACCACGCTCGGCGGCGGCAATATCCAGCTCTCTTCCCCCATGGCATTGAACGGAGGCACGCTCAACGGCGCCGGTCTCATCACCGGAAGCGTGGCCAGCGCAGGCGGAGAGGTCGCGCCCGGAACCGCGTCCACGACCGGCGTCATCAATGTCAACGGCGATTACACGGAGACCAGCACCAGCAAGTTGACGATCAAGATCGCCGGGCCCTCGGCGGGACAGTTCGACCAGCTCAACGTCACAGGCAACGCGAATCCGCTGGCCGGCACTTTCACCGGGACGTTCATCGGCGGCTACTCACCGGCCACCGGCACGACCGTCTGGTCAGTCCTGACATACGCCAGCCACACCGGCGCGTTCGAAACCGTCAATCCGCCGACGTACGCACGCGGCACGGTCACCTCGGCCTACAGCCCGACATCCTTCGACCTGACCGCCGTCACGCCGGCGGCCGCCGACCTCAAGCTCCTCATGAACGGCCCCGCCACCATCAACGCGGCCGCTCCGCTCAGCTACACCATCAACGTTTCCAACCTCGGTCCCGACCCGGCCAACGGCGTCATCACCGTTGCCGACACCCTGCCCGCCGGCGCCACCGCGGCCAGCGGATCGGGTACCGGTTGGAGCTGCGGCGCGCCTTCGGGCGGCGTCATCACCTGCACCACGCCCGGGCCTCTGGCCAGCGGCAACTCGCTGCCTGTGCTGACCATCTCCATGACCGCGCCGGTCGCCAGCGGCAACGTGACCAACAGTGCCACGGTCTCGAATCCCGTGTCTGATCCGGTGGCCTCCAACAACACCGCAAGCGTCACCACGAACGTCGGACCGCAGGCGAACCTGGCCATCACCAAGGTCAATGCCGGCCCGACGCCGGTCAATCCCGGCCAGAACTTCTCCTACACGATCGTCGTCACCAACAATGGCCCGTCGACGGCGACCGCACCAGTGGTCACCGACAACACCCCTGTCGGAATCGCCTTCGTCTCCGTCAGCGGCGGCGGCTGCACCGCTTTCCCGTGCACACTCGCGTCGCTTACCGCCGGGCAAAGCGTCACCCTGACGTCGACCTACAGCATTCCGAACTCGTATTCGGGTGGCGCGATCTCGAACACCGCCTCGGTCAGCTCCTCGGTCAACGATCCGAACATCGCCGACAACAGCGCCACCGCGACGACGCCCGTCGGCGCGGCGGCCGACGTCGGCATCACCAAGACCACCAGCCAGTCGAGCGTGAACCTCGGGCAGAACATCACCTACACCATCACGGTGTCGAACTTCGGCCCGGCCGGAGCCACGGGCGTCGTGGTGACTGATCCGACTCCTCCCGGTCTCACTGTCGTCTCAGTCAGCGGCGGCGGTTGTACTTCCTTCCCATGCACCATCGGCGCGCTCGCCGTCGGACCTCCGGTCACGATCACCGCCGTGTACAACGTGCCGGCCAACTACTCGGGAACCTCGGTCACCAATACCGCCACCGTCTCCTCCGCGAACGATCCGAACGCCAGCAACAACTCCGCGAGCGCCACCAGCACGATCTCGGCTCAGGCTGACCTCTCGATCAACAAGACCGGCCCGCCGTCCGCCACCGCCGGCCAGAACATCACCTACACGATCTCGGTGACGAACTCCGGCCAGTTGTCAGCGGCGAATACATTCGTCAACGACTCCACTCCCGCCGGTCTCACCTTCGTCAGCAACAGCGGCGCCTGCAGCGGCCCGTTCCCCTGCGCGCTGGGCACGCTGGGTACGGGGCAGACCGTGGTGATCACGTCGACGTTCAGCATTCCGGCCAACTACGCCAACCCGACCATCACCAACACGGCCACGGTCAGCACGTCATCTCCTGAGAGCAATACGGCGAACAACAGCGCCAGCGCGACCACGCCGATCTCGACCAGCGCCACGGCCGATCTCAGCGTGGCCAAGTCCGGCCCGGGCGCGGGCAGCGCGGGCAGCCTCGTCGAATTCACAGTCATCGTCCAGAACAATGGGCCGAGCACGGCCAACAACGTCGTCGTCGTCGATCCGACACCCGCAGGTCTCACATTCGTTTCCAACACAGGCGCTTGTACGACGCCCTATCCCTGCAATATCGGTTCGCTCACTCCCAACACCTTCACCGGGATCACCAGCCGCTATATGGTCGTGGCGCAGGCGGGCTCTGTCACGAACACAGCCTCGGCCAGTAGCTCCGCGACCGATTCCGTCCCGGGCAATAACAGCGCCTCCGTGACGATGCTCGTCACGCCCGCGCAAACATGCCCGCATCCGCCGGTGCTCACGTCGCCCACCCTCGGCGCGACCGTCACCTCGCCGGTGACGCTCTCCTGGATCGCGGTCTCGGGCGCCTCCAGTTACAACGTCACCGTCACCGGCCCCAACTCGACGCAGACGTTCACGGCCGCGGCGGGGTCGATTACCGTGTCGCTTCCCAACGGCGCCTATTCGTGGAACGTGCAAGCCATCGGCACGTCCAACTGCCCGCCGGCGAATTCCGCCACTTCGACGTTCTCCGTGTGCAACCCCGCCGGCGTGCCCGTCCCCAGCGTGGTCTCTCTGACCACAACCGGTCAGACCTACACCGTGCAGTGGACGCCCATCGATGGGGTGACGTCGTATGAACTGCAGGAGTCTACGGACGCCGCCTTCTCCGCTCCGACTTCGACGACCCTGCCAGGGTCACAGCAGACGTTCACCAAGAACGTGACCACCGCTACGGCGTTCTACTACCGCGTCCGCGTCGTCGGCACATGCAGCCAGACCATTGGGGCTTTCTCCGTCACGGTGCCCGTCATCGTCATCCCGCTGCCCGCGCTCGGCTCGCTCAATCCAAACATCCCCATCCCCGCCGGCAGCACGCAGCCGGTCACGTTCCAGATCCACGTCAACGGCCTGCCAAACGTTACGACCTCCTTCGTGGCCACGGTCGACAAGCCGTGGCTGGCCGTCACGCCGGCCAGCGGACTCATGCCGCCCGAGGGGGTTACGTTCACGATATCGGCCGACCCGAGCACCTTGCAGGACGGCACCTGGACCGGCACGGTCATCATCGTCTTCGGAACGAGCGGCGTGAGCGGAAAGCAAGCTCTCGACGTCGCGCCGAAGACCTCCATCCCGGTCTCGATCAGCCTCACCACGCCGGTCACTCCCGCGTCTCTTACCGGGCCTTCGGCGACAGCCGTGGTGATCCCGTCGGTCGGTCACCTGGCCGGCCTCGGCTCGGAGTGGCAGAGCGACATCCGCATCGCCAACACCACCGCGCTGCCGAAGAACGTGCAGCTCACTTTCAGCGGTGGAAGCGCCACGTCTTCGGCAGTCAAGCAGACCACGCTAAACATCGCTCCCGGCGCCACCACCGCGCTCGATGACATGGTCAACAACTGGTTCGGTGTCGGAGCGATGGGCGACTCCTCGAATGGCGTGCTCACCGTGCAGCCGCTCGATGCCTCTGGTAAGCCAGACCTCAGCGTGACGACGGCTACGGCCACGGTCGCGTCGAGCCGTACCTACAACACCTCCGCCGCCGGAACCCTCGGCCAGTTCATTCCGGCCGTGCCGCTGGCGAGCTTCATCAGCAAGGCGCCCGGCGCGAACTCCATCCTCTCCTTGCAGCAGATCGCGCAGTCCGACACGTACCGCACCAACCTCGGCCTGGTCGAGGTCACCGGGAATCCGGCCTCGCTCCTGGTCAGCGTCTTCAACGCCGCGGGCAGCAAGATCCTCGACCTGCCCATTTCTCTCGCCGCCGGCGAACAGCGCCAGCTCAACTCCTTCCTGGCCAACCAGGGCATCACGCTCACCAACGGCCACATCGAAGTGCAGGCCACGGGCGGGATAGGAAAGGTGACGGCGTACGCCTCGGTCATCGACGACCAAAGCACCGCCCCACTGCTCGTCTCCGGCGTCCCGATCGGCGGCACCGGCGCCACCCGCTTCGTCATCCCCGGCGTGGCCAGTCTCGACACCGGCGCCTCATGGCGCAGCGACGTCCGCATCTTCAACGCCAGCGCTTCGCCGCAGACCGCGACGATGACGCTCTATCCGACCGGCAACCCTTCGGCGAGCGTGGTGCAGAACGTGACCATTCAGCCCGGAGAAGTCAAAGCCCTCGACGACATCGTTCACGCCACATTCAACCTCACCAACGCCGGCGGCGCTCTGCATGTGACCACCGCCGCGGCCACGCCGCTCGTCGTCACCGCCCGGACCTACGACGTCACCCCGGGCGGCACGCTCGGTCAGTTCATTCAAGCCGTCACCCCGACCGACGCCGTCGGCAACGGCGACCGCTCCCTGCAACTCATTCAGATGGAAGACTCGCCGCGCTACCGCACGAACCTCGGCCTTGCCGAAGTCACCGGCAAGCCCGCCACGGCCGAGGTAACCGTCATCCTCCCCGACTCCAAGGTCGCCCCCAAGGTCCAGATCCCCCTCGCCGCATTCGAATACCGCCAGTTCTCCATCATCAGCAGCCTCGGCCTCGGCAACACCTACAACGCCAGGATCAGCGTGCGGGTTATCGACGGACAGGGCAAGATCACCGCATACGGATCCGTCGTAGACCAGAAGACGCAGGATCCAACGTACGTGCCCGCGCAATAGGGGAGAACAGCGTGGCGTAACGTAGCGCCGGCGGCCCGCTTGGCGGCCCACGTGCCAGCGAGCCGCTGGCGGTACAGCCGGCGAGGCCGCCAGCGCTACGTTACGTACAGCACGTTCTTCTCCGTACCCGCATCGAACAGATGCATCGCCTCGGCATCGACGGTCATCGCGATCGTCTCTCCGACCCGAATGGTGAGAGACGGGTCGAAGATGGCGACGAGGTGCTCCTCGCCCGCACTGGCGTAGACGATCGTCTCGTGTCCGACCGGCTCGACTACGTCGACGTTCGCTTTGATTGGTCCCTCGTCTGCGTGACGCACATGCTCCGGGCGGATGCCGGCGAGCACGCGCTGGCCCTCGGTCACACGTCCGCGGAACTTCGCCGTCAGCGGTAGCGTGAACGACGACATCTGCAACGTTTCGCCGGAGACAGTGGCAGGGATCAGGTTCATCGGCGGCGTGCCGATGAACTGGGCCACGAAGGCATTGGCGGGCGATGCGTACACCTGGCCGGGGGTGCCGACCTGCTGGATTTTCCCGTCGCGCATGACCGTGATGCGATGTCCCATGGTCATGGCCTCGACCTGGTCGTGCGTGACGTAGACCGATGTCGTGCCGAGCGTCGTCTGCAGCTTCGTGATCTCGGCGCGCGTCTGCACGCGCAGTTTGGCGTCGAGATTCGAGAGCGGCTCGTCGAAGAGAAACACAGCCGGCTGCCGGACGATGGCCCGTCCCACGGCCACGCGCTGCCGCTGCCCGCCGGATAGGTCTTTCGGTTTGCGCTCCAGCAGGTGCGACATACCCAGGATGCCCGCGGCGCCCGCCACGCGCCGGGCGCGCTCGTCCGCCGGTACCTTGCGCATGCGCAGCCCGAACTCGAGGTTCTCACGCACGGTCATGTGCGGATAGAGCGCGTAGCTCTGAAATACCATGGCGATGTCGCGGTCCTTCGGCGCCAGGTTGTTCACCACGCGGCCGCCGATCGAGATCGTTCCCGCGCTCACATCCTCCAGCCCCGCGATCATCCGCAGCGCCGTCGACTTCCCGCACCCTGAGGGACCGACCAACACCATCAACTCGTGGTCATGCACATCGAGGTTCAGGTGCTCGATGACGGAAACGTCGCCGTATCGCTTGGCTACTTCGTTGAAGGTCACGCCGGACATGGGAGTAGGGTAGCGCGAAACGTGCGGCTTCGCCGCGTTGTCGGTTGTCCGTTGTCGCTCTCGGCTGTCGGCGCCGGCGAGAGCACCGACCCAGTCACGCGACATCGCCACACACCGACAACCGAAAACCGACAACCGACAACGCGGCGAAGCCGCAGACATGGCAGGCCCCTCGCACTGACAATCGACCATGCTCCCCTCCCGCGCGCCCTTGCTCATCGTCCCCATCCGTGACCGGAGGCAGGGTCGGCGCATCCTGACCATCAGGAACTGGGCGATATCGATGCTCGCGCTCGCTGTCATCGTCCTCTCGTTCTCGATCTACAAAGACACGCGGCGTGGAGCCGCGGGTCAGTTCGGCAGGCTCTTCGGGACGCAGGAGGCCGTGCCGAACGGTGCAGTCCAGCGCAAAGTCGACGTCATCAGCGAAGGTCCGGTACCTGATCAGAGCGCTTCCGATCCGATGCTCGTCGCCCCGGCCGCGCGCGAGCAGGTTCTGCCGCCGAATTCGAGTGTGCCGGTGACCACCACCACGATCGCGCCCGCGCCGCCCGCATCGCCGAACGCCGTTGCCGAGGGGCATGGAGCCACGATCGTCGGCGACGGAAAGGGAGTGACGATCGTCAAGGCGCCGGGCACGACCACCGCGCCACCGCCGGCGCTCTCCGGCGGCATCTTCAAAGGGCAGTAGTCGTTGCGGTTGCGGGGGCGCGCGGTTGCGAGGCCGCGTGGTCTGAGAGAGCTTGTCATTCTGAGCGACGCGAAGAATCCCCAGCTCGGAAACCGCGACACGAGCGTTGACGCGACTGTTGCGAGGGCGGGCGGTCAGGCGTATCCGAACGCTCCGCACCTGACCACCACCCGCGCATGTGCCGCGTATGCGACGAGCAGCGGTCGGCAGTCTGGGGATTCTTCGGTTCATTCAAGAATGACAGATTGAATGAGACGCGCGACGCAGGCGAAAGCCGGTGCAGTCCTGCCTCTTATCCCGAAAACCCATCCGCAGATGACGCAGATAGACGCAGATAAGACCGTCTTCTATCTGCGTTCATCTGCGTCATCTGCGGATAAAGGGTGTCTCAGTCCGGACTCACCGGAGGCGGCTGCGCCGCTCCTAGGTTGTCCGCGCGAATGTCTGCTTTGATGAAGTTCTCCGCGGGGACTGGCGATCCGGCAAAGCGGCGCAGCATCGCCAGTTGGCCGGCGTGCGTCATCGCGTCCGAAAACGGTCCCTGGAGCATCGCTTCCGGCGTTGTGCCTTGCATCGCCGCGCCGGAGTCGAGTCGTGCGCCGAGGTCTTCGAGCATCGCGTGAAATCTGGCAACCTCGCTCTGCAAGTCAGGCAGCGGCTGGGGCCGGTACGTGCCGCCGATCATGAACGTGCGGGCGTAGCCGAGCACGCTCGTCATGTGGCGCACCAGCTCCCGCGGAGTCCGGACTCCGTCGGCGGCGCGGAAATCGCCGAACGAGTCCGGCGCATCACGGAGTGCCTTCTGCGTTCGGTAGGCGAGTGCGGCCAGGAAATGGCGCAGAAGGGCGCGGATCGGATCCATCCGTCAATGGTACCAACGCCCGTTCCGCGCATGGCAGAATGCGCCGATGTCTCAGCCAATCACATTCGGCACCGATGGATGGCGCGCCGTCATCGCGGACGGGTTCACGTTCGACAACGTTCGCCGCGTGAGCGATGCCATCGCCGTCGCCGCGCGTACGCTGGAACCGCCGGAGGGGATCGATCGGAATGCGCTCGTTGTCGGATTTGACCGGCGCTTTCTCTCGCGCGAGTTCGCTGCGCTGGTCGCGGAGACGCTGCGCGCTGCGGGCTTTCGCGTGGTGCTCTCGAACGCGCCCACCCCATCGCAGACGATCTCGTTCACCGCATGGCATCGCAAGCTCCTCGGCGGGGTCGTCGTCACCGCCAGCCACAATCCGGCCAGGTACAACGGCCTGAAGTTCAAAGCCTGGTACGGCGGCTCGGGACTTCCGGAGATGTATGCCGCCATCGCCGCCGCTCTCGGGCAATCGTCGCCGCGCGCCGGCGGTTCGATCGAGGAATCCGATCTGCTCAATGACTACGTTGCGGCGCTGCAAGGGCAGCTCGACGTGAAGAAGACCGCCAAGGTGCGTATCCTCCACGATCCAATCTACGGCGTTTCCTCCGGCCTGCCCTCGCGCATCCTCGGCGTGGACGTGGCTACGATCAGAGGGGAGATCAATCCGTCGTTCGGCGGCGTGAATCCGGAGCCGATTCCGGAGAACCTTGCCGCATCGATGGATGAGATGCGTGGCGGGCGGGGGTCGGGAGGCGGGGGTCGGGAATCGGACCAAAAGAAGCCCGCTGGTTTCGCACCGACTCCCGACTCCCGACTCAAGAAAACCGTCAAAAGAAAAACGAA
>Ga0307470_10001152_pt1 | contig 10742 bp, 7 predicted proteins | sample atmos_gasesAM3C__FD_204565 | JGI IMG/M metagenome (GOLD analysis project Ga0307470, IMG submission 204565) | Hardwood forest soil microbial communities from Morgan-Monroe State Forest, Indiana, United States - atmos_gasesAM3C_05 | ecosystem: Environmental > Terrestrial > Soil > Temperate forest... | reverse complement strand
TATCACGACGTGCGGTTGGCACCGTGATTGAGCCCGTCACGATTCGCGCCAACAAAGCATGTTAGCCTTTCTGGGCTCCTTCTAATTTTCACCAAGGAGACTTCATGAGCGGTGTTCATCCCCCTTCGCCGATCAGTTCCTCTCAGATTGACCTTCAGGCCATCGCCCGGCAGGTCATGATCGAGCATGGCTTTGAGCCCGACTTCCCACCTCCGGTTCAGCAACAACTCGCGAATCTTAAAACGCACGCGCCTGCTGTCGCCGCAAACGGCCAGGTTCGCGATCTCCGCAGCCTGCTTTGGTCTTCGATCGACAACGATACCTCAAGAGATCTTGATCAGATCGAAGTCGCCGAGCAGTTACCCAATGGCGACGTCAAGGTTCTCGTCGGCATCGCGGACGTCGATGCTTTTGTTCCCAGCGGCACGGCCATTGACGTCCACGCCGCCAAAGAGACGACCACGGTTTATACGGGTGTCCGCAACTTTTCCATGCTGCCGGAAGCCCTATCCACCGGCATCACCTCGCTGCTCGAGAACCAGGACGCCTACTCCATCATCATCGAGTTCGTCGTCAGCAGCGACGGTCATGTCAAAGCAAGCGATCTCTACCGCGCCCTCGTCCGCAACCAAGCCCAACTCACTTACAACGCAATCGGCGGATGGCTCGAAGGAACTGCCGCCGCCCCTCCCAAACTCGCTGCATCTTCCGAACTGCAATCCCAACTCAAACTGCAGAATCAGGTCGCGCAAGCTCTCAAGAAGTTGCGCTTCCTGAATGGCGCCCTCAACATCGAAACGATCGAAGTGCGGCCCGTCATCTTGAACGACAAAGTCGTCGACGTCGTCCGCCAGGAGAAGAACCCCGCTACCGACCTGATCGAGGACTTCATGATCGCCGCCAATGGCGTCGTCGCTCGCGCGCTCGAAAATGTCTCCTCGCTTCGGCGCATCGTCAAGACTCCCGAACGGTGGGACCGCATCGTTCAACTCGCCGCCGAACAGGGTGGCAAATTGCCGGCTCAACCCGACTCCAAAGCGCTCAACGACTTCCTTACCGAGCGCAAGGCTGCCGATCCTGATCATTTTGCCGATATGTCATTAGCCGTCATCAAACTGATGGGACCCGGCCAATACGTTCTCGAGCGCCCCGGCGATCCGGAACAGGGCCACTTCGGCCTCGCTGTGCAGGATTACACCCACTCGACCGCGCCGAACCGCCGCTTTGCTGACCTTGTCACCCAGCGCCTCATCAAGGCCAAGCTCGCGAACGCTGCGAACTCCTATTCCGACGGAGATCTCGAATCCATCGCTACAAACTGCACCCAAAGGGAAGACGCGGCCCGCAAGGTTGAACGCGAGATGACTAAGCGGATGGCTGCCGTCGCTATGGCGAGCCGCATCGGGCAGACTTTCGATGGCATTGTGACCGGCGCTTCTTCGAAGGGAACCTTCGTGCGTATCCTGAATCCTCGCGTCGAAGGCATGCTCGTGCAGGGCCAGCAAGGGCTCGACGTCGGCGACAATTTAACGGTCAAACTGCTGCGTACTGACGTCCAGCGCGGTTATATCGACTTCGCAAAGGCGTAGCGGCAAACCCGTGTCCGCGTCCGAATTCTTCGACGATCGCCACCAGAGGACCCAGATCTCCCAAGACTGTCATCCTGAACGACGCAAGCGCTCAGCTGAGCAGCCGAAGGATTCCATGTCTTTCTGACGGCACCGGCGGCGGCCCAAAGGGAATCTTCACCAATAGCCTCAACCAGCAAGTCCGTGTTCCGTTTCTGGTCCGAGGTTTCCCATGACTCCACCACTTGAAACCCTGAAACTCGAAACCTGAAACTTCCTCACCCCTGTTTCTCCTCCAACTCCGCCCATCGCTCAATCAATCCATCCAGCGACTTCTGCGCGTTTTCCAACTCCGCGTGTGCCGTTACCAGTCGCGCCGCATCGCTCACAATGGTCGGATCCTCCAACGCTGCCCGCTTCGCTTTCACCCGTTCCTCCGCCTGCGCGATGCGCTGTTCGATTGTCGAATACTCTCGCGCTTCCAGGTAGGAAAGCTTCTTCTTCGTGCCTGGCGCGACGCCTCTTCCAGATTGAACTGGCGAAACCCTCGCCTCATCTTTCGAACCAGCACTCTCGGCCGCCGCCCGCTGAACACGCTCCTCCTGCCACCCTTCCCACTGTGAATAATCCGCAAACCTCTCCACTCCACCTAGCCCATCCAGTCCCAGTACTACCGTCGAGACACGATCCAGCATGTAGCGGTCGTGTGTCACCAGCACCAGCGCGCCGCGGAACTCGAGCAAGCTTTCTTCCAGAATCTCAAGCGTCGGAATATCCAGATCATTTGTCGGTTCGTCCAGCAGCAGCGCGTCTGCCGGCTGAAGCATCAATTGCGCAATCAGCACACGCGCCCGCTCCCCACCCGAGAGACGGCCTACAGGCTGGTTCAGTTGCTCGCCTGTAAACAGAAACCGCGCCGCCCATGAGGCCACGTGGATCACCCGATCCTGGTAGACCACCGAATCGCTGTCCGGCGCCAGCGCTCGCCGCAACGTAACGTCCAGGTCGAGCGGACGATTCTGATCGAAATACACGACCCGCAACCCATCCGCGGTTTTGACATGCCCTCCGTCCGGCGACAACTCGCGGCGCAGTAGGCGCAGCAGCGTCGTTTTCCCGCTGCCATTGGGCCCTACCAGGCCCACTCGCATGTTCGCCGTGATCACAAAATCCAGCCCGTCAAAAAGCGTCCGGCCGCCGATCTCGTACCGTACTTCGTGCAGTTCTACCAATCTTTTCGTCTGCCGCTCCGTCGCCGAGAAATCAATCTTGGCGGTGAGGCTTCGCGTTCTGGCATTCAGATCCGCAAGTTCGCCTATCAAATCATGCGCCTTGTCGATCCGAGCCTTCGACTTGCTTGTTCGTGCTTTTGGTCCGCGTCTCAGCCACTCGATTTCGGCATGAACGCGATTCTCCAGCGCCTCCTGCCGCTTCGCCTGTGCGTGCAGGAACTCTTCCTTCTTCACTAGAAACTCGCTGTAGTTGCCATGCACCCGCAAAATTCCATCGGGGTACACCCGGTTCAGCTCTGCCATCTCGGTGGCGACATTCTCGAGAAAATAACGATCGTGACTCACTACCACGCACGCAAATTTTCCCTCCTCCAACTCCTCCTCGAGCCACTCGATTCCTGCGAGATCCAGGTGGTTCGTCGGTTCGTCGAGCAGCAGAACATCCGGTGCTTCGACCAGCGCTTCGACAATCGCGAGGCGCTTCCGCCATCCGCCCGAGAGCGAAACCGCCTCCGCATCGAACTCCGAAAATCCGGCCCGTCCCAAGGTCCCGGCAATCCGGTTGGCGCGTTCATCGTCTGGAGTATTCGCACCACGCATCGCCTCTTCCAGAACTTGCCGCACCGTAACCCCCGCTTCGAAACGCGACTCCTGCGCGACGTAACTCATGCGGGTGCGCTTACGCGCGGCCAGATCGCCGGAGTCCGGATCGATTCGCCCCGCCAGAATTCCCAGCAGCGTCGACTTGCCCGAACCATTGGGACCGATCAGCCCGATCCGGTCGCCCTCAGACACGGTGAAGGATACGTTTTGAAATAACGGATTCGCGCCGTAGGCTTTCGCCAGCTTTTGCGCATTGAGAATGGGAGCCAACGATTCGGAATCTTCCTTTCCAAGCAATCCTTTTGAGCATAGCAGGGTGCGTGCGCGCAGGGTTTTTGGCCGCGGGAAGAACAAACAACAATCCCGTCTGTTTGCAAACACTCTTGCCAAGTCATACACTCGCGCGGAAACCGGCGTGCCTCGGCCAGCCCCGGTTACGCTTCCAGCCGAAACGTAACGGCTGAAACGTGGCGTTGGATGGCTCCGTTGCTTTGAAGAGTATGAATCCCATGAACTACCCACTAGTCGTGTTTGTTTCTACCTTCGTCGTTCTTTGGCTCTCGGCCTTGGCGGGTGATGCGATTCGCAGCCGATTCCTTCCCTTCAAAGAAGAGGACCGCGACGATCTCAGTGTGGTCATTGGCGCAGTGCTCACCCTGCTGGGACTGCTTATCGGCTTCACGTTCTCAATGGCTGTTACGCGCTACGATCAGCGCAAGAACTACGAAGAAGCCGAGGCGAACTCCATCGGTACGGAGTACGTCCGCGCCGACTTGTTACCTGCTCAAGACGCACTTCGCGTGCGTGAGTTGTTGAAGAGATACCTCGACCAAAGGGTACTGTTCTATGCGACGCGCGACCCAAGCGAACTTGCCAAGGTAAACTCCGATACTGCCGACTTGCAGAACCAGTTGTGGGCGGTAGTACGATCTGCTGCATCCGTGCAGCCAACGCCCGTCTTGGCACTCGCCGTTTCCGGCATGAACGACGTTCTCAATTCTCAGGGCTACACCCAAGCCGCCTGGTGGAACCGCATTCCAACGGCCGCGTGGGCCCTGATGATCGTCATCGCCATATGTTGCAACATGCTCCTCGGTTACGGCGCACGGCGCACCGAACGCCGGTTGTCGACTATCTTGCCGCTGGCCGTGGCTCTCTCATTTCTTCTTATCTCCGACATCGATAGTCCTCGAGGTGGCACAATTCGAGTTGTCCCCCAAAACCTGATCAGCCTCTCGCATTCCCTCGGCGCGCCGTAGACGCAACCCCGCGCAGGGGCTCTTCTCAAATCGCGGCCACAGCGCCGTGATACCCTGTTTGGCCTGCGGGAGGCCTCATGAACCAACTCCGTATCACCATTTTCACAGTGTTGATCTGCGTAGGTTTCGTCTGGACGACCCGCGCCAAGTCCGTTGCAGCGCATCCTTCCGTCGACTCCAAGTCTCTCAGCCCGCTCGAACAACAGCTGATATCTTTTGAAAAGGCCATCCCCGAAGCGCAAAAGAAACACGACATCGATTTCTACAAGCACACTCTCACCGACGACTTCGTTGCCGTGGGTACCGATGCCAAGCTTCACGCCAAAGACGAGATCCTCGAAGACTTGCGCTCCACCGATCTCGTCGAGTACCGCCCCTATGACATTCAGGTCGTCCAACTGAACGACGGCGCCGCGGTTGTGACCTACGACGTCATCATCGAAATGTCCCGCTACGATGAAGACATCCCCCGCTACCAGCACATCAGCTCCATCTGGGTGAAGATGGGCGATCAGTGGAAGCTGAAATTCCAGCAAGCCACCGCCGCGCAATAACCCTCTGCGGCGCGGGCGTCCCCGCGTTTGGTAGTTTGGCGCGAACACTCCCGTTTGCGAGCCTTTCTTCGTGGCTCTTTTCGCGGCCTTTGCGGTTGAAAGCGCTTCGCTTTTTTCGATGACCCAAGGATCGATGGCCCGATCACCCGATTTTCCCGATGATCGGATCATGTCGGAACTCACGACTCGCTACTCGCAACTCTCCCGGCCATTTATAATCACCAATCCGGCCTCCGGAACCATTCCAATCAGAGAAGAGACATTTTGCTCGACTTCCTAGGTGACCTGCGACGTACTCACATGTGCGGGGCTCTACGCCCCGCTGATGCCGGCAAGAAAGCTGTCCTCATGGGATGGGTCAACCGTCGCCGCGACCTCGGCGCGCTCATCTTTGTGGACATGCGCGACCGCTCCGGTGTTACACAAGTTGTCTTCAGCGGCGAACGCAATGCCGCCGTTCACGAAAAAGCTGAACTCTTGCGCAACGAATTCGTAGTCGCCGTTATCGGAACGGTCAAACTGCGGGATACCGATACCGTGAATAAGAACATCCCGACCGGCGAGGTCGAACTCGTCGCCGACGAGTTACGCATCCTTAACGAGGCCAAGCATCCACCCTTCCTTCCAAGTGACACCAGCCTCGCCAACGAAGAGATGCGTCTGAAGTATCGCTACATCGACCTGCGGCGCGACGCGATGCAGGTCAATATTGAGCTGCGGCACAAGGTCTCACTCGCCATCCGCGACTACCTTGCCTCCAAGGGCTTCTTCGAAATCGAAACGCCGTTTATGACACGCTCCACCCCCGAAGGGGCTCGCGATTACCTTGTCCCCAGCCGCGTGCAGCCCGGCATGTTTTACGCGCTGCCGCAATCGCCCCAGATCTTCAAGCAGATCCTGATGATCTCCGGCTTCGACAAGTATTTTCAGATTGTGCGGTGTTTTCGCGATGAGGATTTACGGGCCGATCGTCAGCCGGAATTTACGCAAATCGATCTTGAGATGTCGTATCCGCAGCCAGAGCGTGTATGGGAGACCGTCGAAGGTTTTCTGACGGCAGCGTTCAAAACTGCTGGCCACGACATCGAAACCCCCTTCCCGCGCATGGATTACGACGACGCCATCCGTCTGTATGGAATTGATAAACCGGATCTTCGTCTCCCGGCGTTCACCGAAGTGCGCGACTGCTTCTCTGACGACGAACTTGACCAGTTGGCGATTAACAAAAAACTGCCGACTCTCGTCATACGTGTTCCAAAGGTGGGCGAACTTTCGCGGAAGGAACGCGATGACATCAAGCCGATGTTCATCTCCAAGGGGGGCGCACGCGTCTTCGAAGATTTCAAGAGGATCGAAAGCAAGTTTCCGGACGCGGCGGCGAAGATCCGGCAGAAAGCTGGCGCAGCCCCGGAAGATCTTGTCGTGCTCGTTGTCGGCTCCGCGCAGTCCGGCAAAGACGATCATCCAGCACAGAAGCGAAAGGTCACGCCGGCCGAACTTGCCATCTACGCCTCTGCAGGACTTCTACGTGTGGCACTTGCACAGAAATATGCCGCCAAACACGGCCTGTTCAAACACGGGGATTTTCGTTTTCTGTGGGTTACGAACTTCCCCATGTTCGAATACGACGAAACGGAGCGCCGCTGGGTCGCTGCTCATCACCCATTTACATCGCCGCACGAAGAAGACATGGACAAATTGGAGTCAGACCCGGCGATGGTTCGGGCACTAGCTTATGACGTCGTCCTTAACGGCACCGAACTCGGCTCCGGCTCGATCCGTATCCACCGACAGGACATTCAGCGCAAAATCTTTCACGCGCTCGGCATGACCGAAGAAGAAGCAAAGTCACGCTTCGGATTCTTCCTTGAAGCGCTCGAGTATGGAACCCCTCCGCATGGGGGCATCGCTCTCGGCCTGGATCGCATTGTTATGATCCTGGCTGGTGCGGACAGCTTGCGTGAAGTAATTCCGTTCCCGAAAACTGCGGCGGCGAAAGATCTCATGTGCGACGCGCCGACCCCGGTCACGGACGCGCAGTTGCGCGATCTCGGAATTGGCGTAGTGAAGAAGTAAGGGCGCACGATTGGCAATTCTCCGACGCGCATCTTACGCACGAAGCACGTTCTACCTCTGTGGAGGAAGTGAAACTTAAGACCGAAGACCAAGACTGGCTCTGATGATCTCGGTACGCATCGATAAGTGGCTTTGGGCTGCGCGCTTTTTCAAGACGCGCTCACTGGCCGCTCGGGCCTGCGAACTCGGACGTATCCAGTCCAATCATCAACCAGCTAAACCCGCTCGTGAAGTGCACGTCGGCGACATGCTCCAAATCAAAACCGAAGCCGCTGATTTAGAGGTCCAAGTGCTACAACTCAGTGACGTTCGCGGTCCTGCTGCCGTCGCGCAAGCCCTTTACCTGGAAACTGAAACAAGCCGCGAGTTACGCCGAAAAGTTGCCGAGGAGCGCAAAACCATGATGCACTTCATGCCGGCCCCTGTCAGCCGTCCTTCTAAACGCGATCGCCGCAAGATCAATAAGTTCCGCGGCCGAATATGACTCCACGATCGCGCCTCTGTCGTGCACCGTGCCACCTCCAAGTCCACTTGTCAACGACACACTCGGTCCGCGTATATTGTTAAGCCATGACTCCCCGATTCAAGCGCATCCTCGAAAATGCGGCGTGGTTTGTGGTCGGCTTCGTCGTCCACGGTGTGCTCATCTATTTTCACCACCATCCAAGATAGTCCCCCAAGCATCTAGCCGTTGGTCTATGATGTCGGCCATGGGTTCGCGGTCGCAGGAGTGCCCACCTCTTGACTGCCCCCCACTCCTTCCAGGTTGGGGTCTTTATGGGACGTACATTGGCTGCTCTGACGAGAGTACCCGTTCGCCGACCCCGCTTGCTCATCCTTGTGCTTGGCGTAACTACTGCCGTAGCGCAGACCAACGGAAATCGTGGTGACATTTTCGATCGCGGTAACCCGCAGGGCAATTCTGTCCCGGGAATTGTTTCACACGTTAGTGCTCCCAACTCCGCGCTGCTAATCATCAACGTGTTTTCCGAACACAAGGGTACTCGACTGGATCGGCAGGCGTTATTGAAGCTGGTCAATCAGTCCACACAAGCCGTTACCTGGCAGACCACCGAGGATCTTTCCCGTAGCGTCTTCGCAGATGTTCCGTACGGAAACTACAACGTGGAAGTCAGTGCAGTCGGCTACCTCGGCGATCACAAGGAAATTCGCATCGACGGGTCCACCGCCCAAGTGGAGAACGACGTTATCCTCGAGCGGGACCCTTCTGCAGTGAACCTCGACATTGACGATCGGATGATGTCTACAAAAGTTCGCAAGGAGGCCAAGCACGCGATCTCGTCCCTCAAGTCGGGGAAGTTGAAAGAAGCGCAGAAGCAACTCGAACAAGCCTATAAACAATCGACCTCAAGTCCTGAAGTGAATTTCCTCCTCGGATATCTCTACTTCGAGAAGAAAGACTTCACCCAGGCCGCAAGTTATCTTTCGAAATCCATCACTCTTGATCCGCGCAATCGTCAGGCCTTGTCGCTGCTAGGCAGAACACATTTGGAGCGCGAAGACTACCCGGCCGCGCAATCAGTGCTCGAACAGGCTGTGACACTCGATGGTGAAAATTGGCTTCCGCACGATTTGCTGGCGAACGCATACCTTCATGAAAAGAATTATGATCGGGCTCGCGCGGAATCCCAGATCGCCATCGCAAAGGGGGGCGCCTCTGCCGCCTCTGCCCAAATCGTCCTCGGACAAGCACTCGCGAACACCGGCCACATTGAAGAAGGACTTCAGGCGCTCAACGTTTTCGTGCAGCAGTCTCCGCACCACGAGATGGTCGAGCAAGTGCGTTCCTACATAGCGGAGCTTCATGCCTACCGGAATCAATCCGCCGAACCGAAATCGGGTCCGTACACGACAGTGTCAGCGGCCCCGGCCAACTCGGTTGACAGCGAGACCACTACACGCACCTTGGCTCAGCTCGTAGGCGTCGATCCGGTGAAGGTTTTGCCTGCGGCTCGCCTTGCGCCCATCTCTTGGCAACCCCCCGGTATCGACGAGATGAAGCTGGCAATTGCTCAGGGCGTGACCTGCCCTTCGGACCACATCATCGAGGCTGCTGGCGCCAGTGTTCAGGAACTTGTCGAGAACGTCACCCGCTTTTCCGCCATCGAAGATCTATTTCACGAGTCGCTCGACAAGCAGGGCTACCCCGTCCGCAGCGAAACCCGCAAGTACAACTACGTAGCCTCGATCTACGAGCCCCAGCCAGGATTTCTTGCCGTCGATGAGTTTCGCACCGAGCGACTTGCCCTAAGCAACTATCCCGATAACATCGCTTCGACCGGCTTCGCGGCCCTCGCCCTCGTCTTCCATCCGCACATGCGCGATACGTTTGAATTTTCCTGCGAAGGTCTTGGCGACTGGCACGGGCAACCTAGCTGGCTTGTTCATTTCGTCCAGCGCCCCGATCGCCCCAACCGAATGCACAGCTATCGGGTCGGGTCTGAAGACCACGCAGTCGGTTTGAAGGGACGCGCTTGGATTACCGCCGATAAGTTTCAGATCATTCGCATCGAGGCGGAAATGGTCCAGCCGATGCCTGAAATTCAGCTTCTCAGCGAACACCAGCTTGTAGAATACGGCCCCATCCCTTTTCCACAAAAAAACCTTTCACTCTGGCTTCCGAAAAGTGCGGAACTCTATTTCGACTTCCGCAAGCACCGATATCACCGCCGCCACAGTTTCGATCATTACATGCTTTTCTCTGTGGATACCGAAGAGAAGCGCAAGGAACCGGGTAGCAAAGCGCCCGCCAAACCAAAGATCGGATTCTGATCGGCCAGACTTACCCGACCGAGGAACCGCGGCGTGGATCCCAACTAGTCTCCACGTAAAGTTCCATACAGTTGTTAACTTCATCTCAGCGGGCTGGTTCCGTTCTTCTTTATAACCTCATAAAACTTACGACCACGCCTGCTATCAAACGCGAACCTGCCAAACTGGACCGGCCAACCGCGAGAGATCGAGCACTTACCCTAGGCTTGAAAGTCGTCGCGAATCGTTGCCTGACCTTCTGCTCACAGCAGCAATCTCCGGGTTTCGTATCTTCTATTTGTTTCTACCGTCGAGCCACCGCCTGCATCCAAGGTTCGACTCAGGAGGGCGAAATGGATATCAAGACCGTTGAGCAAGTGCTGGACGAGTTGTTCCCAACATTCGAGGCTCTGGAAGCGCAAAGCGCAGGGATCCTAATTTTCCTGAAAGACAAGGGCATCGCTAACGACGAGCAACTGGCGCCGTACCTTGAGCAGGCGGCCAACGCGAGCAATGTTCGCTGGCGTGCCGCACGCCTGCGAATGACGAGTCTGTTATCCGCCGCTCTGAAGGATGGGGAAGAACCGGAGTCGAAACCATCCGCTGAGCAACCCAAGAAAACGTCCGAAGAGGCTGCGGCAAATCAATCTGAAATGCGAAAAGACTCTGATGAACAAA
>Ga0307470_10001151_pt1 | contig 10748 bp, 11 predicted proteins | sample atmos_gasesAM3C__FD_204565 | JGI IMG/M metagenome (GOLD analysis project Ga0307470, IMG submission 204565) | Hardwood forest soil microbial communities from Morgan-Monroe State Forest, Indiana, United States - atmos_gasesAM3C_05 | ecosystem: Environmental > Terrestrial > Soil > Temperate forest... | reverse complement strand
TGCCCTGTGCGGGCGCCGAAGGCTTTTTGGTCATGACGCGGCAGCGCGCCGAGGCGCTCGGACTATCCTACGCCCGGGTGCGCTCGGCCTGCGAACGGCATAATGCGTTTCCGGATGACCCGATTCAGACGCGCGGCGGCTGGGTTCTCGACCGTGAGCACTTGTACGGCGCGGCGGGGGTCGAGCCGTCCGATATCGACTTTGTCCAGACCTACGACGATTATCCGGTGATGTCGGTCATCCAGCTCGAGGATCTCGGTTTCTGCCGCCCGGGCGAGGGACCGGAGTTCATTCGCCGCCATTCCTTCTCGACCGACGGCACGTTCCCGATCAACACCAGCGGAGGCCAGCTCTCGGTGGGACAGGCCGGCTGTGCAGCGGGCTTTCTGGGACTCGTCGAGTCCATTCGGCAGCTCACGGGCCGCAATTTGGCGCGCCCGGTTGCCGACGCGCGTTTCGGAATCGCGGTGGGATTCGGCATGATCACCTACGACCGAGGATTGTGTTCGGGAGCGGCCATTCTCAGCCGCGCAAACGCATGATTCCGCCGCTCGTCCGGCCCGATCGCAAGAACCCGTTTGTTCGCACCCGGCAGCCCTTGCTGCCCCCGTGGGTGCGGTCGCGGGCGGCGCTCGGTTTGACCGCGGCGGCAGCGCTCGGCCGGTTCGAGCTGCAGGTCTGCGGCGACTGCGGCGCCGTTCAGTATCCGCCGCGCGAAATGTGTCATCGATGTCTGACCGGCACGCTTCGCTGGCGCGAACAGTCGGGGACGGGCGAGCTGATCGCGGAGACGACCGTGCATCACAGCAACGATTTGTACTTCCGGGAGCGCGTGCCGTGGCGGCTCGGTCTGGTGCGGCTCGATGCCGGACCTACGGCCGTCGTGCATCTGCACGGGGGTTGTCCCCCGGCTCCGGGCCGCGTGCGCGTCGGCGCCCGGCTCGACAAGTCCGGTCAGGGCGTTCTCCTGGCCTTCCCCATTGATGAGGTGCCGAATATGGCTGACGACCCGCTAATGCGTGAAATGTCCTGCAACCCGCAGTTTCGGAAGGTGCTGGTGACCGACGGCAAGACCGGGGTCGGTCAGGCCGTGGTGCGCGCCATCATTGACGCCGGTGCGGATTTGGTGTGGGTGGGCTATGCCGAACCCTGGAAGAAGCTTCCCGGACTCGCGGCTCTGGAGGCCTTGCCGCAAGTCGCGCTGCTGCCTCTCGACCTCACCGACTCTGGATCCGTGAGGCAGACCGCCGCCGAAATCGGCGGCAGAGTCGATATCTTGATCAATACCGCCGAGGTACATCGCGCCCAGGGGATCGCGTCGCGCAACGGCATCGAGGTCGCCCGCACGGAGATGGACGTCAACTACTTCGGCCTCCTGCGCCTCGCCCAGGAGTTCGGGCCGGTCATGCGGTCTCGAGGTGCGGACGGTCAGTCGAGCGCAACCGCGTGGGTCAACTTGCTGTCCGTTTATGCACTTACCAATTTTCCGCCGCACGGAACCTTCTCGGCCTCGAAGGCGGCCGCGCTGTCGCTGTCGCAGTGCTTACGCGCCGAGATGCGCGCCGCGGGCGTGCGCGTGATCAACGTGTTCCCGGGCCCGATCGACGATGAATGGAACCAGACGCTGCCGCCGCCGAAATTGACGCCGGACTCGCTGGCCAGGGCGGTCGTCACCGCGCTCAAGGACGGCGTGGAGGATATCTACCCGGGCGACGTGGCCCAGGAGTGGCTGGCGCGGTGGGAAGAGAGTCCGAAAGTACTCGAGCGAGAAATCTCCACTTATTGACGCCTGCACGCGAGAAAACCCCATGCCTGCGAATTCGCTGACCTCACTGGCCGCCGATCTTCTGTCCGGACGGATTCGAGTCGTCGACCTCACGCAAACTCTGTCGCCGCAGTTTCCGCAAATCGCGCTGCCGCCCGAATTTGGGCAGTGTTGGCCGTTTCGAATCGAGGAAATTTCCCGATATGACGATCGCGGGTCCGCCTGGTACTGGAATAACTTCTCCTGCGGAGAGCATACCGGCACGCATTTCGATGCCCCCATTCACTGGGTTTCCGGTCGAGATCTGCCGAATAACGCGACCGATTCCCTGCCGGTGCAGCAGCTGATCGGCGCGGCATGCGTGATTGACTGCTCCGCGCCGGCGAGTGCGGACCCGGATTTCCTGCTCACCGCCGACTACCTTAAGGATTGGGAAGCCGTGCACGGCCGGATCCCGCCGCGGTCCTGGGTGCTGATGCGCACGGACTGGTCGAAACGCACCGATCCGGTCGCATACCAGAACTACGATGAGACCGGGCAGCACACGCCCGGCCCGGCAGTCGATGCGGTCAGGTTTCTGGTCGATGATCGGGATGTCGCTGGATTCGGCTCCGAAGCGATCGGCACCGATGCCGGGCAGGGCTATCACCTGAAGCCTCCCTATCCGTGCCATTACTACATGCACGGCGCGGGCCGTTACGGTCTCCAGTGCCTGAAGAACTTGGACCTCCTGCCGCCGACGGGTGCCGTGATTTTTTGCGCGCCGCTCAAGATCAAGAACGGGTCGGGCAGTCCGATTCGGGCGTTGGCGCTCGTGCCCGCCTAAGGCGCAGCGGTAGCGGCGGCGTTGATGCAGTGCTCATTGGGCCTTGCCTTTTAGCGTAGTCGACGGCGAAACGCCGATTTGCTCGCGATAGTACTGGGCATAACGGCCGAAATTGACGATGCCGACATTCATCATCAGGTTCGTCACCCCCTCGGTCTCATCGGCCGCCAGCAGCGCCTGATGCAGTGCGTCGACTCGCGCCCGCCGAATGTATTCCGCCGGCGTCAGGTTGAATGCCCGACGAAAGCCGTTTTGCAGCGTTCGAGGCGTGACCCCGACCCGCGCCGCGATGTCCGTAATCGAAATCCCTTCGGACAGGTGGTCATGAACATAGTCGCGGGCGCGGCCGACGTGCCAGGGGGTCGCGCGGTTCGCCGCCTCATCGATCGAATCCGCGTGGCTGTGAGGCGCCGCACTCAGCATGATTTCCATCAAGGTACGCGAATACTGCTTGCGCACACCTTCGTTCGCCAGCGCAGCCGGCGCGACCGCCGAGACATGACAAATGTGGGCCACCAGTTCACACCAGGCGCGCGCGAAATCGCTGTCCATGGGCATTTCAAGATTGAATCGCAGGGCCTTGCGCAGCGGCCGACGGAGCTTCGCTGCCAGGGTCTCCATCAGCGCGTGGCGAGACACACGGACGGTCAGATGCTGGCACTCAGCGGTCATGTGTATCTTGGTGTGTTCGGATGGCTCCGTGATGATGATTGACCGGGGCGACGTGATCGCCGTACGTTCTCCGCACCACAGCTGCCCCTGGCCGGCCAAGGTCCATTTCACCAGGTAAGTGTCCTCGATACAGCCGGTATCGATGTCGACGTCGAATCCGTACTTCAGGTTGGTCAGCCCGCAGGCGCCCAGATCGAGCGACGACAGAAACACGATGCTCTTGCGCGGCGGTTCGTTGACGCGCAGGCGGTGCGGACAAATGGCAGCCCTCACCAGGCTGGTCGCCTCGTCCAGGGTATCGGCTGTGAGGACGCCGCGCGGATCGGGCACGGGCGACAGCGCCGTTCCGCGGTTCATCGGATGTACAATCACGCTTTGCCCCCCTCTATTCCGTCCCGCAGAAGTGTATATCAAGAGCCGGGACGACCGTGCAAAGCCAAGCCGCCGGGTCTTCGCGTAGTGGATAGCGAAGTCGTTTTTGCTATGTCAAACTCGGCAGAAATAGGGGGATACCCCACCTTAGCCGTGGGATAGCGAACAATGCGTTTCCGTTTGAAGTCCGTCCACTTGGTCAGCGCTCTGCTGTCATGCGCATTGCTCGGCGGATCTGCTCGCGCGGATCTTCCGTCGGAAACTGAGCGGGGACCCCAGGTGGCGACACTGGCCGTACCCGCATCGAAGCACTGGGTATGGGTCAACGATTTTGTGTTTCCGCACATGGCCGACGGAATGGCGTATCTGATCGACGGCGATACCGGCCGATACTTGGGAACGCTCAGCACGGGCTACAGTTTCGCGCATCTGCTGCTTTCCCGCGACAGCAAACTCATCTATTCGCCGGAAACCTATTTCTCGCGGGGAACGCGCGGAACCCGCACAGACGTCGTCACCTTGTACGACGCCGGCACGCTGAAGGTCGCCGGCGAAATTCCGATACCGCCCAAGCGCTCGTCCAACCTGCCGATGATGGCCAACGCCGTATTGACGGACGACGATCGCTTCCTCTTGATCTACAACTTCAATCCGGCGCAGAGCGTCACGGTGGTCGATACGAACCTTCGCAAGTTCGTCCGCGAAATCGAAACCCCGGGATGCGCGCTGGTCTACCCGACCGGACCGCGCTCGTTCTTCTCCGTCTGCGGCGACGGCTCACTGTCGCTCGTCGCTCTCGACGATGCCGGGGGCGCGCATCAGACGCGCACGCAACCTCTGTTCGACATGGCAGCCGACCCGGTAACGGAAAAGGCCGTCCGGATCGGTGATGTCTGGTATTTCGTTTCATTCGCCGGGCGCATCTATCCGCTGGAGGCCGGGCCGCGGCAAGCGGCTGTGAAGCCGGCCTGGTGGCTGACATCCGACGCCGAGCGCAAGGCAGGCTGGCGTCCGGGCGGCATTCAGCAGCTCGCCGTGAATTCCCAAGGATCCCGTCTATACGCGATCATGCATCGTGGCGGCGTCGAGACACACAAAGATCCGGGCAGGGACGTATGGGTGTTCGATTTGTCGACCCGGCAGCGCGTACAGCAATTCGCACTCAAGAGCATGGCGACGTCGATCCAACTCTCGAGCGACGCACACCCGCTGCTGTACAGCATCTTCATCGACGCCACGGACCTCAACATCTATGACGCTGCGACCGGCAAGCTATTGCGGTCCGTCGAACATGTCGGCACGACACCGACCATCATGGTCACCCCGGCCGCTCCCGTTCAATGAGGAATCCGCGATGAAATGGTTGGATGCGTTGTCGGAGAATTCGGCCCGGGCGCTCGCGCAGCGCACGTCGCGGCGCAGTGTGCTTGCCGGCCTTGGGACTTTTCTCTTGGGTGCTGCCGCCGTGCCCCTGCTCCCCGTAGCTCGCGGCGACCAACCCAAGCCGGCCGGCGACGCATCGGGCGGCGCCGCTGCGCCGGGGACCGCCGCGCCAAAAGCGGATCCGGGCGACCCTTCGTCCTGTGATTACTGGCGGCACTGCGCGGTCGACGGCTTTCTATGCGGGTGTTGCGGAGGATCGCAGTCGATGTGCCCTCCCGGCACCGATATGTCGCCGGTTACCTGGATCGGGACCTGTCACAACCCCAGTGACGGCAAGGACTATGTCATCTCGTACAACGATTGCTGCGGCAAGAGCGCCTGCGGCCGATGCTTCTGCAATCGAAACGAAGGCGATTCGGCGCTATTTCAACCGGGCCAATCCAACGACTACAACTGGTGCTCCGGAAACGCCAAGGCCAATATTCCGTATCATTGTTCGACGGCGCGCATCGTGGGTACGGCCAAGTAGGCTCGTCATGAAGGACGAGGTGTGCCGCGCTTTCTGATCAATGGGGTCGCGGCCACCGCGCTCTCTTTGGCCGTGAGCGCGGCGTCGGCTTATCAGCCGCTGGTCAATTATCAATTGCGCTGCATGGGCTGCCATCTCGCCGACGGCTCCGGTCAACCGGGGAGAGTACCCTCGATACGCCGCTCGCTGGTGCTCTTTTCGGCGTCTCCGGAAGGGCGCGACTATGTCATCCGAGTTCCCGGAGTGGCGCAATCGCCGCTGTCCGATGGAGACACGGCAGCGCTGCTCAATTGGATGGCGAGAAATCTCAGTGACGTCAAGGTGCCGACCGGCTTCGTCGACTACTCAGAAGCGGAGATCCACAGATTGCGCGATCGTCCGCTGGTTCGGGTGAGCGCCATCCGCGCGCGCCTATTGAACGGCGCGGGCGCGAAACCGCGTTTGCCCTAGCCGCGGCGAATCCGATCGCCGGGCCTGTTCTGCATGAATACCGCCGCCTCTCTCCCCAGCAAGGTTCCGGTATTGATTGCCGGAGGCGGCCCGGTCGGTCTGTCCCTCGCGGCACTGCTGGCGCACCATGGGATTCCCTGCCTCGTGCTGGAGGCCGACGCGTCCTGGTGCGAGGGCAGCCGAGCGATCTGCCTGTCGCGCCGCTCGCTGGAAATCCTCGGCTGGGTCGGTGCGGATGGCCCTGTGACCGCCAAGGGCCTGCCATGGGTCGGCGGTCGCAGCTACTTCCGCGGCGCCGAAGTGCTGCATTTTGAAATGCCGAGTGAGCCCGCCGAGCGCTTCGCACCCATGGTGAACATCCAGCAGTACTACATAGAACAATTCGCCCACGCCGCGGCAGTGCGTGCAGGCGGAGTTGACGTGCGCTGGTCGACCCGCGTGAGCGCCGTGCGGCCGCAGGCGTCCGGCGTGGACGTTGACTGTCAGTCCGAGAACGGCCGCACACACCGCATACACGCCGATTGGCTGGTCGCCTGCGACGGCGGACGCAGCACGGTTCGCGAACAACTCGGCCTGCTGCTCGAAGGCATGCAATACGAAGGACGCTACGTGATCGTGGACATCGAGCAGGACACTCGCAGGCCGGTGGAGCGCCTGGCCTGGTTCGATCCGCCGTCCAATCCAGGCTCCACCATCCTGATGCATCGCCAGCCCGACCGTGTCTGGCGCGTCGATTACCAGGTAGCGGATCACGAGGATCCGGCCGAAGCCGTCAAACCCGAGAACGTCTTGCCGCGCGTGCAGGCGCACCTCGACATGATCGGCGAGACGGCGCCTTGGAAGCCGCTGTGGATCTCGATCTATAACGCCAAGTGCCTGACGCTGCCCCGCTACAGATACGGCCGCGTCCTGTTTGCCGGCGACGCCGCGCATCTGGTGCCGATTTTTGGCGTGCGAGGCCTCAACTCGGGATTGGACGACGCCGGCAACCTGGCCTGGAAGCTGGCGCTGGTCCAGCAGGGCCATGCGGGGGACACCCTGCTCGACGGATACTCGAGCGAACGCGTGCTGGCAGCCCGGGAAAACATAGCCTTTGGCGCGAAGAGCACTGAATTCATGGCGCCTCCGCACCATGGCTTTGCCTTGCTGCGCGCAGCCGCGCTGCGCCTCGCGCTCGTAGCGCCCGGCGTGCGGTCGCTCATCAATCCGCGCCAAACGTCACCGGTAGAGTATGTGAATTCACCGCTCAATCAGCCGGACCAGGGCGCCTTCACCGGCGGCGCCCGCGCCGGCATGCCGGCTCCGGAAGCGCGGCTGCGCACCTCGCAGGGCGCGGGCCATTTGACGGCGCTCTATGGGAGTGAATTCGTGGCTTTGTACTTTTCGAACAACCCACGGCTGCCGGATCACGTACAGCGGGCCGCCGAGGGCTCCGCTGTTGCCGCGCTGCGGCTCGTCCGCGTCTCGGCCCACGGGGAACCTGACCTCCGCACCGTCGTCGATGAACTCGGGCAGGCCTGGCAGCGCTACGACGCGGCGGAAGGCACGCTCTACTTGATCCGGCCGGACGGCTATGTCATGGGTCGATGGCGCGAGGCCGCATCGGCACGCATGGATATCGATCGGGTGCTCGAGCGCACCCTCAAGGATCTTCGATGAACAGCGCCGAACTCGAGCTTACCTATACTGCACTCGCGGAATGCGTTGCACGCGTGGGCGAGGCCAAGGCATCGTTGCTTCTGGCCACGCTGGCGTTGGACCTGCTGAGCCGGCAGCCGGATGCCGATTCGGCGCTCTCGCATATCTTGCAGGCCGAACGGCTGGCCAATACGTGATGTCGCTTCGTCGACAATAACCGCGACGCTGAGCCGTCGCCCGGCGGCTACTGCCCGGCATACCAGACCGCATTGTCGAAATCTTCCCACCAGCCGCCACGCCCCTTGCCGATCGTGTCGAGCCGGTCAACGACCTCGATGCGATCGACGTACTTCGCGTTCTTGTAGCCAATCTGCATCTCCACGCGAAGGCGGAGCGGCGCACCGTAGCCGACCGGCAGCTGCTTGCCGTTCATACCGTAAGCCAGGATGGTCTGCGGGTGGAGCGCATCATCGAGGTCTATGCTCTCGTAGTAGTACTTGCCGTCAAGATCGATCTTGTCCAGGCAATGGAATACGGCGTAGCGCGCATTGGGTCTAAGCCCCGAGAGAGCGAAGAGACGCGCCAACTGGACTCCCGTCCACTGCCCGATCGCACTCCAACCTTCATCGCAGTTATGCATCGTGATTTGGGTGCGCGCGGGGAGCGATTGCAATTGGGCGAGCGTCAACGCAAGCGGCCGGTCGACCAGGCCATGGACGCGCAGCTTCCAATCGCGAAATTCACTGTCGAGCAGCCGCTTGTAATAATCGCCCTGCGGCATCTTGGTGCCGTTCATTGGGAACGTCGCTGAAATCTGTGAGAACGGCAATTCACGCACCAAGGGGCGCTTGGCCAAGATCAGCCGCTGCGCGTGCATCGTAAAGCCATCCGACGCATCGAGCAGTTGGCGAAACGGAGTCTTGTCGTCCAACCGGCTGCAGCCGGCGAGCAAGGTTCCTGTCGCTGCGAAGCTCCCGAGCAGCGCCCGGCGGGAAATTAGACCGGTCATACTGAATCCTCGCGGTCGACGACGAATCGTCCGGTGATCATGGATCTCATCAAGTTGAAGAATCCGGCCACGAATACCTGGAATACATGCACCAGGACGAATGCCACGAGAAACATGGCCGCGAGGAAGTGCACGGACCGCGCCGACTGCCGGCCGCCGAAAAGCGCAATCAAATCGGGAAATGCCGCCGTCATCGCGTTGGACATCGTCAACCCGCTCAATACCAGCACCGGAATCAGGACGAAGATGACGACGAGATAGCTGACCTTCTGCAACAGGTTGTAGTGTCGCGCAGACTCGCCGCGCGCCCGCTTCAGGCGCAAGTGCTGCCAGAATTCGTTGGCGATGCTTCGCAGCCGGAGATCACCGCGGGTTGGAATCAGCATCTTCTGCAATCGCCCGCTCCCAAGAAGATACAACCCGTACAGCGGCAGGCTGAGGCCGAGAATCCACGCGAAAGCGAAATGCCAGCCGCGTGTGGCTCCGAACTGCCAGTCGGCGGGCGCAGGGGCGGCGAGCAGATACTTGCCGCCGAATCCATCGTCGATGACGCTGCCGAGAATGCCGGTTACGTCCCAATGCCGGCTCCCGATTTGTAGATCCGTTTGCGGGCTGTCTCGATCGAGATGCGTGCCCGAGAGCGAAACAAAGGCTGGGACCCCGGCATGCCCTTCCTCGCCCCAGTAGAGATGAGGGTGGATATCGAAAATCAATAGTCCGGTCATGAGCAATACGACCAATACCGCGGCGTTCGCCCAGTGCCACAGGCGTACCGGCAAGGGGTGGCGGTAGTCGATCTGACGCTCAACCGGATCTTCTCGCAGTTTCATCGGCGCAACCCCTCGAAACACCCGGCCGGTAGTGCAGAGGCTTTCATCGTCACAGCCTGCTGACGTTGGCTCTGCGCTCCGGAACCGGCAAGGTATAATCGAATCCCGGCGCGGTTCTCAGCGTAACGGCAGCGGGGCGGCAGTTCATGCGCGCCAAGCTCATTCGCACCGTTTTCTTATAATCGCTTCGTGCGGCGTCTTTGAATTGTTGGTCCAGTAGTTCAGCGACGATCTCGTGCCGGTTGCCGCCACGATCGATACACGGCCCCCATTTCAAGGAGAACTGATGATCCGGGTTGGTGCCGCGATAGAGCACCACGATGACCAATTCGTCGGTGGCCGGATCGTAATATACCTTTTGGAAATTATCCGCATGGCCCGCATGTGGACCGATGAACATGATGAAAGCCAGTGCCGCCGCCGGCGCCAGCTTCGATTCCAGACCCGAGATTCGTATTCGCATAGGCTCGGTACTCGATGCCGTGCAACATCAAATCGAGGCGTACCGCCCGGGATATTAACGCGTTTTGGAACGGACCGCGCGGAGCGCAGCTTAAGACCGTCTATCGTCCGCCTTTCGATTGGTTCGCTCGATCCGCGAGGCTCGTGGCCACGCGTTTCACCCCGGAAAGATTGGACCACAGGCTTGCTTGAGGCAGAAATTCAATTTGCGCTCCCAGCTTTGTTGGTTGCCGCAGGCGAACTATGATGCGGTGGATGCCGCTGCTGGTCGAAACGTCAGCCGTCGCGATGTTCGAAAACCGGATGGTCTCTTCGGTCCGTCCTCGACGCACCTTCAGATGATCCTCGCAATCCATCACTTCGTCCGCGAGGCGGTGAAGTTGGGTTTTCCAGAGAAAGTACACGAAAAAGGCGCATAGAATGCCCACGGCAAATAAGCTCGATGCCGGATTTCGTTGCAGGCTGCCATCGATCAGGGCGGGAGTCACCGCGAATGCAATCAGCGCGGCTGCGGTCAGCCAGACACCGCGCTTGAGCAAAGCAGTATTCTTGAACGAGATGACTCGCACGATTCCGTGGCCATTCCAAGCCTGAATTGGCGGACGACCCGAGCTTACCCGGAAGTGAATTCCTCCGTTGAGATATACCGATACCCGGTAGGTAAGCCCGGTCCGCTTTCCGGCATGCAAGCGCCGTCGCTCGATTGCGGTTCACGCCGCCTCGTGCGTCGGCTGCGCCTTGGACACCGCCAACGCGCGATCGAACGAAGTCCTGGCTGCAGTTTGACGGATCTGGCCGTTGAAGAGATAAGC
>Ga0307470_10001150_pt1 | contig 10749 bp, 10 predicted proteins | sample atmos_gasesAM3C__FD_204565 | JGI IMG/M metagenome (GOLD analysis project Ga0307470, IMG submission 204565) | Hardwood forest soil microbial communities from Morgan-Monroe State Forest, Indiana, United States - atmos_gasesAM3C_05 | ecosystem: Environmental > Terrestrial > Soil > Temperate forest... | reverse complement strand
AATATCCTCCGGATGCATCATCGTTTGAGTCGTCCTCGATGTCCCCGGTTAGTGTCCTCGATGTCCTCGGTTCATACACCCCCACGGTTTTTTGTGGGGGAGAAGGTGGCGAAGCCGGATGAGGGGGCGCTTGATTCTCGCGATAACGGAACGGGAACTGCGGAGTGACTTCACGGCTCTAACCTCATGTCAGGCAATTGCACCACACCCCTCATCCGCCTTCGGCACCTTCTCCCCTCGAAAAGCACGAGGGGAGAAGGCGCTCGATTCAAGAGCATGGCGTGACTACATCACGGCGCGACTATGCGAACGCGCGACTAAGCTACGTCACCGCCCACGTCGGCCTCTAGTCAATAGGCCCCTTCACCGCACCTGCGCCGCGATGTGATCCGCCAGCGTGCCGATCACGTTGCTGATTCCTGTGGCCACGTTCGCGCTGTCGAGGCTCGGGATGTCGGTGACAATGTGCTCGCGCTGCGCGACGTCAGCGCGGCCGGACTCACGCATCGTCCATCGTGCGTCGAGGACGACTGCGTGATCCGGCCCGGCGGCCAGCTCTTCGACGGCGACATCGAGCGATCGCATGCCTCCGTCCGGCTGCGACTGACCCGGCAGAATCACCATCCCCTCCGGAAGCCGCGCGGCCAGATCGAACGCCAGCGTATGCAGGACGAGCGGCTGCAAGGTCGTCGTCCACTGCTCGCGTCCTCGCACTTCGAGTTGATGATTGGCCTGACGGACGACGAGCTCTTTTCGATTGAGACCGGGAGGGAGCACGACGTCGACGCCGATGGGAAGCCCGCGCACGACGGCAACGGGCGACTGCGGCGGGATACGATCGAGCGAATAGAACGTGCTCGGCTTGCTGGACAGGAAGCCGCAGCCGGCCAGCAGCAGGGGCACGAACAGAATGCCGCGGCGCATCATCATTTCCCTCTCCCCTTCAGCAGCGCGTCAGGATTCTCGGTCAGGTACGACGCCAGCGCGCGCACGGCTTCCGCCGCATCCGTCAGCTCTTTGATCAGTGTGCCGAGGTCGTAGTTCTGTTTCTGTGAGGAGCCGACAAGCTGCGTGGCTCTCTTCGCCGCGGCATCCGCGGAATCGGCAGCGCTGCGAAGACTCTTCGCGATCGGCGCGATGTTCTCGTTGACCGACTTCGCCGCCTCCTCGGCAGCCGTTGCTGCGTTCCGCACGCTCTTCGTGATCGGGCCGACATTCTCGCGCGTCGCCGCCGCAACCTTCTCGATGTCCGCCAGCGACGCGTTCAGATGTTGCAGGCTTTGATGCAGCGCAGGATCGCTGACCAGCGCATCGATCTTCTGCGAGGCGTTGCTCAGATGTCCCGCAATCTCCTCGATCGGCAAATTGCGAACTCGTGCCGCGACGTCGTTGACCGCCGAGAGTGCGCCTTCCAGTCCGCTGCCACCGGCCGACGACGGAATGATCGGAGGATCGCTGCTCAGCACAAGGTGCGCGCTACCCGGCGCTCCGGTCATGTCGAGCGTTACAGCGCTCGCTCCCGGAAGCACGAGGCTGGTAGCGAGACTGGCGCGAAGTCCCTTCTGCACGAGCTTCTGCAGCGCGTCGTTCATCGTGCCGCGCAATTCGTCGCGCGTCGTCGCCGGCGTCACCGGAAGCTCCAGCTTGCGCGGATCGATCTCCAGCGTCACCGGACTCTCGAGCGTTGCGGACGCGGGCACGTAGCGCAGGCGCACGTCGCGAACGCGTCCTACTTCGACGCCGTTCATCTGCACCGGCGTGCCGGCGATGAGTCCCTTCACCGGCCCTCGGAAGTAGGTGAGATACGTGAGCTGCGCTCCATCCGCCGCCGCCTCGGCCGCGGCCTGCGTGTCATAGAGCTGGAAATGCGTTTTCTCCGCAACTGGCGGACCCGGCAGAATCTCCGGCGTGTAAAACGCGATCGGCGCATTCAACAACGAAGCGACCGACGTTCCGCCCGACGAGATGCCTCCCCCTGCGAGCTGGAGGTTCAGCCCTCCGCCGCGCCAGAAACGCGTGCCCTGGCGCACTTCGTTCTCGAAACGCTTGGCCACGAATGCATGCACGAACGTCACGCCGTGCGCCGCGTCATACTCGGAACCGAGAATGCTTCCAACGCGAATGCCGTGATATTGCAAAGGCGCGCCGACTGCGACGGATCCGAGGCCATGCGACTCGAGAATGAACGTCTTGCCTGCCTCGGCGGGGAAGAGCACCGGCGCATCTTCCTGCCCGACGAACTCGCTAACTTCATTGCCGTCGCCGGGCGCGATTCCGATGTACGTGCCGGAAAGGAGCCCGCCGAGGCCGCCGCCTTCGAGGCCGGGCTCGACGATCCAAAAGCGCGTGCCGGTGCGCAGGGCGTGATTCATCGACGCATCCATCGAGATGCGCACGGAGACCTGGCCGAGGTTCTTGTCGATTGTGATCTTCTGAACGGTGCCGACCTTCGCGCCGCGATAACGCACCGGGCTGTAGCGCTCCAGCCCTCGGGCGTCGGCAAAGCGGACAGTGATATCTCCCCCGCCGAAGATTCCGTAACGGACCACGAGCCAGCCGGCCAGGAAGATTGCCACGACCGGAATGACCCAGAGCCATGGAGACCACTTCGGAACGTGGACCACCGCCTGCGGCGTATCCTCGCCCGGTTCCCGATCGGCACTGCGGCGATCTTCGGGCCCGCTCACCATGCGCCTCCTGCCGTCCGCCACATCAACTTCGGCTCGAACAGCCGCACGGCCAGCATCGTGAGCGCGATGAACAGGAAGAGCGGCGTCGCGCCGGTGCCGGCGACAATCTCGTCGATTCCTTTGAACTCGACGATCGGCGCGGCCATCGCGGCGACGAACGGGATGACCATCGGCCAGCGCACGAGCCGGTGCAGAACGCGGTAGACCCGAGTCCGCAGAACCAGCCCGCGGCGCGTCGGAAAGCGCACCGTCACCAGAAGCCAGATCATCCCGACCAACTCCAGGAACGGAATGAGCACGCCGGCGATCAGCATGATGACGCCGACCTGCCAGTAGCCGTAGTCCGCCAGAAGCTGCACGGTGCCGACGACGGTGTGCTCCCAGACTCCGGTGATGCGGTCATTCACGATGACCGAGAAGGCATACGCGGGAAGCAGCAGCGGAATGGCGGCCGCGATCGCAGTGACCGCCGGGATGTAGCGTTTCGCTGCGTCGCTGTCGAGCGTGTGCCCGCAGCGTGGACAGGGATCGCCCGGCCGCCGCGTGCTCACCGCCATCTCGCAAATGCCGCATGAAGCGAGATGCCTGACCGGCGCGGATGTGTGATCGCGCAGAATCGAGCTCCAGACCGCCCGCCGGTCCAGCGCGCGGTCTGCGATGAACGCGAAGATCGCCACTGCGAGGTAGCACCACGCGCCGATCCGCAGCTCGACGCTCGCCGAAATAGCCGCACGGTAGTACGCCACGATTCCTGCGATGACCACGACCTCGGTCATGCTCCAGATCCGCAGTTCCTCACTCCATCGGAAGAAGCGCCCGGCATGCCGGACGATCTTCCCCACGCGGATCGAGCCGAGCACGACGATCTGCAGTCCCGCCCGCACGGCCGGAAAAAGAAAGGCGAAGAAAAGAAAGCCGAACGCGAACGGAAACCACACTTCTCCATAAATCACCGGCACGCTCGAAACGAGCCGGCTCTCCTGAAACACGAGATTCTTGATGGTCGAATCCATCAGCGGCATGAACACGGCGGGCGGCAGGAGGACCAGGATGGCGATGGCACATGCGAGCGGCAGATCGACGCCCAATCCAATCTTCGAACGATGACTGAGCAGACGGTCGCAGCGCTGGCACTCAGCGTCCGCACCGGGCGGAAGTGGAGGAATGGTCTGCGTCCTGCCGCAGTCAGCGCAAGTGATCGTCATGAGATCGCTGCCACGAAGGCCATCAAAACAGGCCCATCGGTGCAAGAGCGGTTCCTGCGAGGTCGGGTGTAGGGGTTGGGGAGTCGGAGCTTTCAAACCGAAGGTGTCTGGTCCCACTCCGATCACCGCATGCGGGACCTGTAGAATGCGCTTGCGGCCGCTTTTCGAGCCGTGAGTGAGCATCGGATCCGTTGCCCGCTCTCCGTCGCCCGCACCCTACCCGAAACCTCCGAAGTTTCATTTCGTCTCACTATTAACTATGAATCGAAAAACGATCGTTCAGACCACCGCCATCATCGTCGTGGGGATCATCCTCGCACTCGTCGCCAACGCGTTTGCGTCACGCGACCGCAAGCTTGCACTCGTCGGGTCGTACCCGAACGCGCTGACACTTCCGCCGCACGAGAATGCCGTGCTTCATTCGCAGGCCGTGACGGCAACAAGCCCACCTGCCAGCACGATGACGCCGAGCGTCACCACTGCTGCGCCAACGCAGACGTCCGCATCATCGACGACGGCGACCGCCACGACAACGCAGCCAACTGCCACCGCCGCAATCGAGACGGTCGGACTGAATCCTGCGGCAAAGAACCCGCCCGCAAAGACTCCCTCCTCTCTGCCACCCGCGACCGCCTCCACTCCTCCCCCCCACCCGCCACTCCCCACTCCCCCCGACGACGATCCCATCAAGCGCTTCCCGTCGCATCCGGACAAACCGTACGTCGAGATCGCCTTCGCCGATGTGAACTGGCTGCACGGCAAGAAGGTTCTCTTCCTCGACGCCCGGCGCACCTCGGTCTACGAGCAGGGCCACATCAGCGGCGCGCGGCCTTATTCGGTGTGGGAGTCCGACATCGATGACAAGGTGCGCAAACTGTTCGACGAGCGCGGCGATCCGCAATCGCAGTCGCTGCCGATCGTCATCTACTGCAGCGGCGGCGACTGCGAGGATTCGCACATGCTGGCGCAGAAACTTTGGGGCATTCAGTTCAACGACATCTACGTCTACAAGGACGGCTTCCCCGATTGGCAGCAACACGGCGGACCGATCCACACGGGAGCGAATCCGTGAAGCGTCTGCTCACCAATCCCTGGCTCACCATCCGCGTCCAGATTGCGCTCGGCGCGATCTTCGTCATCGCCGCCTGGCCAAAGATTGCCGATCCACCGTCGTTCGCGCACATGATCTACAACTACCGGCTCGTGCCTTCGTCGCTGATCAACATCAGCTCGCTGGTGATGCCATGGGTCGAGATGCTCGCCGGCCTCGCCCTGATCCTCGGCGTGTGGAAGACCGCAGCGCGGAACGTGATCATCACCCTCCTGGCCGTCTTCATCGTGGCCATCTCGATCAACCTCATGCGCGACAACGCCATCGATTGCGGATGCTTCAACGTCGCCGACCGGGGAAAATCGCACGAGCAACGCATCTTCGATATGAAAGTCGATGTTCTCCGCGACCTTGGAATGCTGGTATTGGGCGCCCAGCTCGTTTACGCGCGCAAACGCGAGGAGAACGAGGGTTAGAAGCGTTTCACGCGGAGACGCGAAGGACGCGAAGAAAATCCTCGGCGATCTCCGCGTCAAACAAAAAGGCGGCCAGTTGGGCCGCCTTTGCATCATGCCAAAGAGAAAAACCTACTTCATTTCCGTTCCATCGCACGCGCCCACGTACTTGCCGGTATACGTTGCGGAGATGTCGCGGTCCTGCATTTTCATCTCCATCGAGCCTTCGTACGATTCGCCGTGGTACGTCATCGTGCCGCTGCCGGTCATTCCTGATTTTGCGCACGTCATCTTCCAGGACAGCGTGCTGCCGTCGACTTTCACGTCGGTGTAGGTGCAGCCGCCGCGTTTGTCGCCCGACTTCGGGATCAGGTTTTCGGCGTTCTCTGCCTGTTCCTTGGTGAGACACGTGGCGAACGTCTGCGCCGGCATGTTCGCCGGCATGCCCGCCATGACCATCTTGATGGTGCTCTGCCACCTTCCGGCTTTCGCCAGCGGAGCCGCAAGGAGAGGAAGTGAGAACGCACAGACTGCGGCAACGAGCACCAGATGACGAAGCTTCATGAGGATCCTCCGTTGGTTCCGGAAGATTATACGTCAGCCCTTTTTGACGCCGCGGGAGCGGGTGGAAGGCTCGACACGGAGCGCGCCGGTCAGTGCGGCCGTGTCATTGCCGCTCTTCACCATCACGACCAACGATCCGGCCGGCGTCGCCGCATCGATCTGGAAGGTAGCGCTGACGTAGTTGCCGGCCCACTTGAAATCGGAGATGCGATGGAAGCCGGAACTGGGCACGTCGAACGTGGTCATCCCGCTGATGAATCCGTCGCCACCGACGCCGAGGGTCGTCGTGCTGCCTGCGTGAAGAATGGCAGGCATGGCCTGGAGCGAGGCAGTGTCAGCGCCAGGAGCCCATGCACCGATCCACTTCGGATTCAGGGTAACTACTCCCGAGCCATTCACACTGATGTTCCCGTAGATGTGGCCGCTCTCGACGCGGAGAGCTCCGCCGTCGGCATAATGCGTCGGAAAGGACGTCACCTTTGCGCTCTGCCAGAAACCGGCAAGATTCTGCACATTGAACGGGCCGTCAAGCGGCTCCGCATAGATGCGGTAGGTTCCGTCGGGAATCCCGGGCAGGGTGAAGTTGCCCCCCTTGTCCGACAGTGCGGTGGCGACCGCCTGGCCCTGATCATTCACGGCCACGACCTGCGCCGCGAAAATGCCGCCGCTGTCGCCGTAGACCCGCCCTTCGAGCGTACCGCCTGATGCTGGTTTCGTGTTCGCGTAGGCCGAGGAGATGGCGATGCGGTCATCGCTGTCGAGAGCCACCGCATTGGTTCCGGTTCCGACGTAGGGATACATCATCGATGTCAGCACGGCCGAGTGATCGAGCCCGAGGACGTGACCCATCTCGTGCTCCACGAGCTGCTGCATGTTGTAGCCGCCTGAGACTGCCGACGGGTCGATCTGCATGTCGGCTTCGACGATGCGGCCTTGGTCGTCATACCAGTTCGTCGTGAGAGCGATGAACTTCTGATCGGCGAAGAGATCGTCGGCCATGGAGACGGTGTTGCGGCCGTCTTTGCCTGCGCTGGCGCCGTCGACGGTGCCGAGCGACTGAAAGCCGAGGTTCGTGCCGGGAACGGCAGCCCAATCCTTCGCTGCGCGATCGAGCATCGCCGCGGCCTGCGGAACTGCGTTCACGACGCGCCGATCGATCGCATAGCGAATCGGGAAGGAGCTATCAGGCCATGCCACCGGGATGAGAGCCCCGTTGTTGTAGTACGTGAGGCGCGCTGCGCCGAACGCCGGAGCGGCAAGCGCACCCGCGAGTACGAGGAGGAGAAGGTTCCGAAGGGGGGACATGGCTGAGCGGCTGAGGTGCATCTCTGGTGCCATTGTAATAACTTTTGTCTAACTTAGGATAACTTTGTTTGGGGAGGGTAGTGGGTCAATTTGAAAACCGATCACCACGGAGGCACAGAGGTCACAGAGATCCCCTCGGTGTTCTCTGTGTCTCTGTGGTTGCCTTTGCCCCGGCGACCACGATAAGCCGTCCAAATTGACCCACGACCTTCAGGAGGGGAGAAAAGAGCCTGTCGAGCTTGGCAGTCGCGTAGTTTGGCTACCTGTCTTGCTTCACTCCCCTCACAGAATCGCGATCAAATCGATCTCGACCAATCCGCCTTTCGGCAGTTGAGCGACGCCGACGGTCGTGCGGGCCGGTTTCGTGGCGCCGAAGTACGACGCGTAGATCTCGTTGAGCGTGGCGAAGTTCGCAAGGTCCGTCAGGTAGACGGTGGCCTTGGCGACGTTGCTGAAGTTGGCTCCGGCGGCGGCGAGCACCGCTTTCAGGTTCTCGAATACGCGGTGTGCCTGCGCAGCGAAGTCCCCTTCGACGAGGTTGCCGGTTGCAGGATCGAGGGCGATCTGCCCCGACGTGTAGAGAACCTTGCCGCTCTTGATAGCCTGCGAATACGGCCCGATCGCCTTTGGTGCTGCGTCTGTTGCGATGATCTCCATGCTTGCTCCTTCTCGAACGTCTTGCCGGTAGGGCGTGCCAGTATAATCGCGGCACTTTTCACGGAGCACACACGGCGCATGGCAACGTACCTCGGCAATTCATCGCTCTCATCCGCGGTGAAGGATCGCGTCCTCTCGACATTCCAGCAGGCCGTCACCCTCTACAAACAGGGACGCATCGACGAGGTCGTGCAGGGCTGCGGCCTGATTCTGCGGATGGATCCGATGTTCGATCCGGCAAAGAAGCTGCTGGAGAAGGCGAAGAATCCGTCCGCACCGATCGACGTCGACGCACTCATTCCTGCTGATAGCGGATCGGATGCTCTGCGCGAGGCGCGCGCCGCACTTGCCGCGCGCGATTTCCAGCAGGCCAGCAATCTCACCGCCGAGCTCCTGCGCAACGACTTCACGAACGAAGAAGCGCGCGAGATCAACGATACGGCGCGCGAGAAGCTGGAAGCGGCGCCGTTCGTCGACCAGTTCGTCCGCAAGGCCGAAGCATTCGCGCGCCAGGGAAATACGTCCGCCGCGCGCATGGAACTGGAGAAGGCCCGTGCGCTCGATAGCGATCACCCCGATATCAAGCCTGTGCTGGACTCGCTGACGGCGAGCGTATCAACTCCCGCCGCGTCGTTCAGTTCCGGCCCCAGTCCCTCGTTCGTCGTCGACGCACCACCACCGGCACCGACAGCGCGCAGTGCCGCGCAAGCGACCGACTTCGGGTTCACGTTCGAAGAAGAGAAGTCCAGCGGACCCGATCTCTCCTTCGACGCCTTCTCGTTCGACTCGCCTACTCCGACAGCGCCAGTCGCACCAGCCGCTCCCCCGGCGGAATCATCGTCGTTTGGAAGTGGTGGGTTCTCATTCGACACACCTTCCACGGGAACAGACGGATTCGATTTCTCGACTGCTTCCGTGGCATCGGGAGACGATCAGCGAAAGGTCCAGCAATACCTCGCCGACGGCGACCGCGCCGAAGCGTCCGGCGATTACCAGCAGGCCATCGATCTCTGGTCGCGCATCTTTCTCATCGACGTTACCAACGATGAAGCCTCGCAGCGGATCGAGAACGCGAAGGCGAAACGGCGCGATCTGGAGAACAAGGTGGAAGCGCTCATCTCCGCGGGTGAGACGGCCTTCGGACGCGACAACGAGACCGCGCGTGCGAAGTTCAACGAAGCGCTTCGCCTCGATCCTTCCAACCTCACGGCACACGATTATCTGGAAAAGCTGTCCAGCAGCGTTTCCGGCGGAGTCACCGGCGGCTTCGTGGCTCCGGTGGCTCCCCCACCGCCATCCGAGCGCAGCATTTTCGACGACGAAATCTCGATGAGCGGCTCCTACGATTCGCTCAAACCGCCGGACCCGGGCATTGCCAAGAAACCGGCAAAAGCAAAAGCGGAGGTTTCTCAGACTCCCTCAAAGCGCGGCTCATCGATGGGCGTGATCGCCACCATCGCCGCCGTCGTGGTCGCTGTCGCACTCGGATGGTTTGTGTGGACGAAGTACATGGCCAAGCCGGCCTACGATCCCTCGCTCACCGACGCGACGATGCATCAGGCGCAGGTACTGGCGAAACGCGGCCACTACGACGAGGCCATCGCCAAGCTCCAGGATGTGAAGCCGTCGGATCCGCAGCACGACAAGGCGCTGGAGATGATCGCCGACCTGCAGCACAAGAAAGCGCAGGCCGCGGAAATGGTCAACGGCCGTCCCGCCGCGCAGGTATACGATGAGAGCATCGCGGCCGGCCGCGCAGCGTACGAAGCACACGACTTCGACACGGCGAAGAAGGCGTTCGACACCGCGGCGCGAATCAAACCGCTCCCGCCGGATGTGAAACCGATCTACGACGCGGCATCGGAGCAGTCCGCCAGACTCGAAGGAGCGCGGGCTCTCTTCGCCGATCAGAAGTATCAGGAGACGATCGCCACGCTCGATCCACTTCTGCAAGCCGATCCACAGAACCAATCGATCCGCCGCATGCTCGTGGGCGCGCACTTCAACCTCGGCGCCGCGGCCCTGCAGGAAGAACGCGTTCCGGATGCGATCCGCGAGTTCGATGAAGTGCTGAAGAACGACCCGAATGACACGATGGCGAAGCGGAGTAAGGAGCTTGCCTCGCGCTATTCCGGTCAGCCAAAAGACCTTTTGTATAAGATTTACGTAAAATACCTGCCGTTGCGAAATGTGACGTAGGCGGAATCCGGCGCGCAAGCCTGAGCTCGCGCCCGCGATCGGGAGGGTGTGATGCGATTCGATGAGATCGAGCTGCAGTCCGTGACCTTGGACGCCGATTCGCCCACAACCGCACCGCCATCACCGTCTTCGATCTCTTCGTTCTTCCGGCGCGCGGCAGCGCTCCTCATCGATCTCTCACTCTTTGCCGCACTGGGAATGGCCCTGTCGCCACTCTTGCCGTCCTCGATGAGCGTGATCTCAATCGCGTCGCTGGCCGGCTTTCTCATCGTCGTCGCGTTCTACTACTTCGCCGGAACACGAGCGCTGTGGGGCCGGACGATCGGCGGCGCGATCTTCGACGTTCGCGCCGCGCGTACCCGGCGCGCGACGCATCGATAGGCTGCAGTTCTCGCCCTTTTCTCGACCCTACTCTCCAATCGAGCGCGAAGCCGGATGAGGGGGCGTTTGACTGACGAGACACCCCTGCACAAACGGCAAGCGCCACATGGATGCCTTGTCAATCGGGCGCGAAGAGGCTGCTTTCCGCATCTTGCAACGCCCCCCTCATCCGGCTTCGCCACCTTCTCCCCCCGAAAAGCACGGGGGGAGAAGGCGCTCGATTGGAAGGAGTGGCGATAGGA
>Ga0307470_10001149_pt1 | contig 10759 bp, 8 predicted proteins | sample atmos_gasesAM3C__FD_204565 | JGI IMG/M metagenome (GOLD analysis project Ga0307470, IMG submission 204565) | Hardwood forest soil microbial communities from Morgan-Monroe State Forest, Indiana, United States - atmos_gasesAM3C_05 | ecosystem: Environmental > Terrestrial > Soil > Temperate forest... | reverse complement strand
CATCATCCCTTCAGGAAAGGAGTTCCGTGGAGCCCGTTGTTCGCCTGATCCCCCTCGGTGGCCTCGGCGAGATCGGCCTCAACATGATGCTGATCGAGTCCGGGGACGACCTCATTGCGGTCGATTGCGGGCTCATGTTTCCCGACGACGAATTGCCCGGAATCGATCACGTCATCCCGGACTTCACCTACGCGCTCGCCCGGCGCTCGGGGTTCCGCGCGGTCGTCTTGACGCATGGGCACGAAGATCACATCGGCGCCCTGCCGTATCTCCTGCGCGAGGCCGAGGTGCCCGTGTACGGCACGCCGCTGACGCTGGCGCTGGTGGCCGAGCGGCTGCGCGAGCACGGGCTCGCGGAGACGGCCGACCTCCGGCCCATCCGACCGCGCCAGCGCTTCGAGGCGGGTCCATTCTCCATCGAGCCCATCCGCGTCACCCACTCGATCGCTGACGGGATCGGCCTGGCGATCGACACGCCGGCCGGCACGATCGTGCACACCGGCGACTTCAAGCTCGATCCGAGCCCGCTCGACGGTGAGCCGCCCGACTACCGGCGCTTCGCCGAGCTGGGCGAGCAGGGCGTGCTCGTGCTCTGCTCCGATTCCACCAACGTGGAGCGGCCTGGCCACACGCCGTCGGAGATGGACGTGGGGCAGGCGCTCGGCGCGCGGTTCGACGCGGCGAGTGGGCGGATCATCGTCGCCACGTTCGCCTCGCACATTCATCGCATCCAGCAGGTGCTCACGCTCGCCGCACGCACGGGGCGGCGCGTGGCCCTCCTGGGAATGAGCATGCAGAAGAACGTGACGATCGCGGCCGAGCTCGGCTACCTGCGCGTGCCCGACGGCATCATCGTGCCGCTCGAGGAGCTGGGCGAGCTGCCCGCGCGCCGCCAGGTGATCCTCTCGACCGGAAGCCAGGGCGAGCCGAATTCCGCGCTGGCCCTCATGGCGGCCGGCGAGCACAAGTACGTGCGGGTCGAGCGCGGCGACCTCGTGATCGTCTCGGCGCGCGTCATTCCCGGCAACGAGCGGACGATCAGCCGCGTGGTGAACGCCCTCTATCGCCTGGGCGCGGAAGTGCTCTACGAAGAGAACGCCTTCGTCCACGTCTCCGGTCACGCGAGCCAGGAAGACCTGAAGCTGATGTTCAACCTGACGCGCCCGCGGTACTTCATCCCGGTGCACGGCGAGTACCGTCATCTGCTCGGCCACGCGAGGCTTGCCGAGAGCGTCGGGATCACGTCCGACCGCGTCTTCCTGATCGAGGACGGCATGGGTGTCGAGGTCTCGCCGACCGAGGCGCGAGTGGCGGGCCCCTTTCCGGCCGGGCGCGTGCTGGTGGACGGCAAGTCGGTCGGTGACATCGGCGCCGTCGTCCTGCGCGACCGCCAGCTGCTGGCCGAGGACGGCCTGGTGGCGGTGTCGATCGCCGTCGACCGCCACGGCACGGTCGTCGCGGGCCCCGAGATCGCTTCGCGCGGGTTCGTCTACGTCAAGGAGAACGAGCCGCTCTTCGAGGAGATGAAGAAGGTCGTCCTCGCCGCGCTCGCCGAGCGCGATCCCGACGCGCCGTCGGACCGGGAGCTGATCGGCGCGACGGTGCGCTCGGCTGTCCGTCACTTCATCAATCAGCGCTTCCGGCGCAGGCCCGTTGTGCTGCCGATCGTGCTGGAGGTGTGATGTCCACGCTGGTCTCGACCGACCCCAAGCAGCGCCGGCGTCGCAAGCGCGGCGGCGACCGCTGGGTGAGCGAGGTCAAGGGCATCCTGGCCCTGCTGGCCGCGGGCTTCGGTCTGGTCGCGCTCGCGACGTTCGACCCCTCGCTCACGCCGGGCGATCAGCGGGGCCCGACCGGCCCGGTCGGCGCCTGGCTCGGGTGGGCGAGCTTCCAGTCGCTCGGCTACGCAAGCCTCCTCCTGCCGATCCTGCTCGGCGCCTGGGGCGCCTCGGCGTTCCTGCGCCCGCTCGTCGTGCGAGGCTGGGCGCCGTTCGCCGGGCTGGCCATGCTGCTCGTCAGCGCCGCCGGACTGCTGACTCAGGCCACCAGCGTCAAGAGCGGCGGCGTGGGCGGCGGCCTCATCGGGCACGCGGCCACGGGCCTGCTCCACTCGGGCTTCGGCAATGTCGGCACGTGGCTCGCGCTGGTCTCCGCGATCCCGATCGGCGTGCTCTGCGTCACGCGGGTCTCGTACGCGGCAGTGCTGCGCGTCACGTCGTCGCGGTTCACCCGGCTGAAGCGCCGTCGCGCGCCAGCGGTTGCCGAGCGCCCCGCGCTCGAGGCGGCGGCCGCGGCGGCGCTCGCCGCGGTCGAGCCCGAAGTGTTCGCGCCGCCGGTGGTCGTGGAGCCCTCGCGACCGCGCGGGCGCCTGGCCGAGCAGGGCCTCGCCTGGCAGGAAACCTTCGACTTCGGCGGGGGCGGCGCCGCGGCGTTCCAGCTGCCGCCGGTCGGGCTGCTCAAGGTGCCCGCCTCGACCGAGCTCAAGCGCACGCGGGAGGAGCTGCAGGAAAACGCCGAGACCCTCCGCCGAAAGCTCCAGGACTTCGAGGTCGAGGGCCGCATCGTCCAGGTGAGCCCGGGGCCGATCATCACCTCGTACGAGTTCGAGCCTGCGACCGGCGTGAAGATCGCGCAGGTCGTGAACCTCGCCGACGACCTGGCGCTCGCGCTGAAGTCCGCCTCCGTCCGGATCGTCGGGCCGATTCCCGGCCGTGGCACCGTCGCCATCGAGGTGCCGAACTCGGAGGCGGCGACCGTCTATCTGCGCGAGATCTTCGTGTCGGCGGAGTTCGCCGAGTCGAAGGGCCGCCTGCCGCTGGCTCTCGGGAAGGACGTGACCGGCACGCCGGTGGTCGCGGACCTCACCGCGATGCCGCATCTGCTGGTCGCCGGCGCCACCGGCAGCGGCAAGTCGGTCGGTCTCAACGCGATGATCTGCTCGATCCTCTACAAAACGACGCCAGCGGACGTGCGCTTCCTCCTGATCGACCCCAAGCGCCTGGAGCTCAGCATCTACGAGGGTATTCCCCATCTGCTGGCGCCGGTGGTCACCGACTCGAAGGAAGCGGCGGCGCGTCTTCGCTGGATCGTCGGCAAGATGGACGAGCGCTACAAGCTTCTGCAAACGAAGCAGGTGCGGTCGATCGAGAGCTACAACAAGGCGGTCGGCCCGGAAGAGCACCTGCCGTACTGGGTCGTGGTCGTGGACGAGCTCGCCGACCTCATGGTGGTGTCCGCCGGCGAAGTCCAGACCTCGCTGGTGCGCCTGGCGCAGATCGCGCGGGCGGTCGGCATCCATCTGATCGTCGCGACCCAGCGGCCGTCGGTCGACGTCGTCACCGGCCTGATCAAGGCGAACTTTCCGACGAGAATCGCGTTCCAGGTGGCCTCGAAGGTCGACTCGCGCACGGTGCTCGACGGCAACGGCGCGGAGCAGCTCCTCGGCCGCGGCGATATGATCTTCGTCCCGCCCGGCGCCAACAAGCAGATGCGCGTGCACGGCGCCTGGGTCGGCGACGACGAGGTGCGGGCGATCTGCGATTTCCTCCGACGCCAGGGCACCGCCGTCTACGAGGAGGTGGTGCTGGCGACCGAGGAAGAGGTGGCCGCCGGCGACGCCGCCGAGCGCGACGATCTCTACTGGGACGCGGTGCACCTCGTCATCGGCCAGCGCCAGGCCTCGATCTCGTTCCTGCAGCGGCGGATGCGCCTGGGCTACCCGAAGGCCGCGCGCTTCGTCGACATGATGGAGCAGGACCGGGTCATCGGTCCGGGCGACGGCGCCAAGCCCCGCGAAGTCCTCGTCGGCCCCGAGTACCTCGCCAAGCGCGGCAAGTAGCGCCGCCGCCCGTCTCGGCTAGAACCGGATTCGTACGCGATACGCGACCTTCGTCGCGCCGTCCTTCGGAACGGGGATCTGGTACTTCAGCGTGTGGGCCTCGATCTTCTCGTACGCGTGGCTCGAGCTCATGACCTGCCAGTCGCCCGGCACGGGCTCGATGACCGTGACGGTCTGGGGCGCGTCCTTGTGGTTGCGCAGGCTGATCTCCCACTCGACCTCGTAGAGACCGCCGCCGAGCTTCCGGAACTCTTTCTGCGTGCGCTCGCCGACCAGATCGAACGCGTTACCCATCTTGATCTTGACCTTCTCGTCCTTCGGCGTGTGGTCGATCCAGTCCTCGCCGATGAACTGCTGGCTGCCGGAACGGTCGGCCTTGTAGACGCGCACCTTGCCCTTCGGCAGCGGCAGGCCCAGCCGGTTCTCCTTGCTGTTCTTGACCTCCAGATAGACGGCGACCTTCTGATTCGAGATGGGCAGGCCGTACGAATTCCGGTAGTAGTCCTGGGCGCCATAGTAGATCAGCTCCTTCGTCGTCGGCACCTCGCTGGCCGCCAGGAGCGAGAGCTGCTTGGTCTGGTTGTTCTTGATCGTCGTACGCCCGTCGAGCGTGTAGAGGTGATACTCGAAGAATCCTTCCGACGCGAAGTCGCGGCTCGCCGCCGCCGGCGACGCCGCCTTGGCGGCCATCTCGAGCGCACGCAGGTCGCGGCGCGGCTCCTGCGCCCGGTTGACGTCGCCGGCCACGAGCTTGAGCGCGGCGTTGCCGTAGGTGGCGCCGCTCCGGTTGTCGACGGTGACCCAGCCGGTGAGATCGGAGAGCGAGTCGGCGGCGTTGAGGACCATGACGTAGTCGGCCTTCCACGTGATCCCGCTCGTCAGATACGACGCCTCGACCCGCTGCGGCCGGGCCGTCTGGTTGCGCAGGAGCCACACCAGCGTGGGCTTGGCCACGAGGTTCTCGGGCAAGGACGGTAGTACGAGGCGGCCGTAATGACCCATGTGGATCTGGCCGTTGATCTCGAAGATCGGCCCGTTCGTCGAGAGCAGCGTGGCCTCGTGGAAGGTGCCGTCGCCCTGGTAGAGACGCACCTTGCGGCCGACGTACTTCTCCATGAGCTTCTCGCTCGTCAGCAAGTCGTACTCGTAATTCTGCTCGAGGATCTTGAGCCCGAGGGCGTCGGTGAGCGACTTCAAATGGACGGTCGTCGGATCGATCCCGGCGGCCACGTCCATGAACTGCACCTCGTTCACCCCGGCGGGCAGGCGCGCCTCGCGCAGGTCCTTCACGAGCCCGAGATTGCCGTTGTAGATCGTCACCATGACCTCGCGCTGGTCGTCGCGCGTCACGCTCACCGGCGCCGCCGTCGCCGGCGGCACAACGGCGAGGATGAAGAGCAGCGTCAGAGCGAGCAGCCGTCTGTTCATCGGGTGTTCCTCCCGGTCTTCGCGGATGTGCTTCTTACCGGGTTAGACCGTCGCGGCGGGAGGAAGTTCCGCGAGGTCGGCGACGCGAGAATCAGCGGGTGATGCGGAGAACGACGCGCACCTTTTCCGGAAGTGCCGGCGCCTCGCGAACCAGCTGCCAGCGGCCGAGCGCGGCGAGGTCGCGCAGCAATTCCGGGTACGCCTCGCGCGGGATCGTCAGCTCGACGATCGGCCCCTCGTCACCCACGAAGCGCCGGTCCTCAACGCCGCCGAGCCGCGCGAGCAGGGGGGCGAGATTCTGCAAGGCCGCGTCGCGGTCCGCCACGGCCAGCCGGCCGGAGACGTCGGGCGCCGCGAAGGAGGCGATCGCCGGCGCCGGGGCGGCCGGCCGAGGGGCCTGCAGCGTGTCGGTGCGCGGCTCGGGTTCGCGAGCCTGGGACCGCGTGCGCGCGCCGGCAGCTTCCTGCGAGCGCTCGGCCCGCGCGGGCGACTCCTCGAGCTTTGACGCGCTCCGGGTCTCCCCGGGTGTCGCGGGAGGGACGTTTGCTTGCCGCTTGGCGACGTCGCGCGCGGTATCGTCGAGCTTCGCTCGGCGCTCGTCGGCATCCTTGGATTGCTGCCCGGCTTCCTTGAACGCTTCGGGCGCCGGCGTGGTCTTCGCGGCCGGCGGGCCCTCCGGCGATTTTTTCTCCAGCGCCTGCTTCTCCGGCGCCCGGTCCCTCTCTTTTGCCTTCGCGGCCTCCGGCGCTCGCTCGGCCTCCCGTGCTCGCACGGCTTCCTGTGGCCGCGCGCCTTCCAGTGTCCGCGCCGTCTCTTTCGCTCGTGTCGCCTCCGGCGCGCGCGTCGCTTCCGGCCGCGCCGCCTCGCGGCTCGCATCCGATGAGGGCGGCGCGGTGTCGCTCAACATGGTGGTCCCGGACGGCGGCGCGTCGTAGAAGCGCGCAGGCTCGAGCGTCGACCGGAACACGTAAACGACGCCGACGGCCACCAGCACGATCGCGGCCGCCTCGATCGGGAGCTTCACCGGCCACGGCAGGAGGAGCGCCCGGAACAGCCGCCGCGGCCAGGGCTCGGGCCGCGCTGCCTCGAGCACGCGATCGACGAAGCCGGCCGGTGCGCGCGCCGGCTCGACCGCGCGCAGCAGCGCGACGGTACCCCGGAGCCGCTCGAGCTCCCGGCGGCACTCGGCGCACGTCGCCAGGTGCTCCTCGACGGCGCTGCGCTCCGCGGCGCCGAGCGCGTCGTCGATCAGCGCCGACAGCTGTTCTCGCGCGTCGTGACAGGTCATGACAGGAACCGCTCGAGCTTCTCCTTCAGGTCCATGCGCGCCCGGTGCAGCCTCGACCGCACCGTGCCGAGCTCCAGGTCGAGCGCGGAGGCGATCTCCTCGTACGACAGGCCCTCGAGATCACGCAACACGACCACCATGCGGCGCTCGTCGCTGAGCTCGGCGATCGCCCGATGCAGCGCGGCATCCCGCTCGCTTCGCTCGAGCTCGTCGGCGGGGCTCGCGTGGCCGGACGGAATCCGCGCCAGCGTCTCCTCACCCTCGCGCAGGAGCCGCCGCTCGCCGGACGCCAGGCGGTTCATGCACAGGCGCGAGGCGATCGCGTAGAGCCACGTCGAGAGCTTCGCGTCGCCGCGAAAGTCCGCGATGGCCCGGTGAGCCCGTAGAAATACCTCCTGAGCGGCCTCCTCGGCCTCGGCCCGGCTGCCGAGCATCCGGAGCGCGACGCCGAACACGCGGTGCTGATAGGCGATCACCAGCTCCTCGAAGGCTCGGGGGTCGCCCCGCCGGAGCCGATCCACCAGTTGAGCCTCATCCGCGGACCGCCCCATTCAGTTAGACCATACCGCCCGCCGCGGGTTCCCCCATCCCGAAATTCACGGCCGGCGACGCGTTGCGCCGGTCCGGAGGCGTGCCCATACTGCAAGGGCTGCCGCGCGCCGGCAGGCACGCATCGCCGGAGCGCCGGAAAGGAATCACATGCTCGAAGAAAAGCAAGCGCGCGAGCTGGCCCGCCACTGGGTCGAGGCCTGGAACGCCCACGATCTCGACGCCATCATGGCCCACTACGCCGAGAGCGTGGTGCTGTTCTCGCCCGTGGTCGTCCGGCTCCTCGGCATTCAGTCCGGCACCGTCTCCGGGAAGGAGTCGCTGCGGTCCTATTTTGCGCTCGGTCTCAAGGCCTATCCCCAGCTTCGGTTCGAGCTTCTGGACGTCATGTGGGGACTCAACAGCGTCGTCCTCTACTACGCCAATCAGCGGGGATCGAAGACCGGCGAATTCATGGAGCTCGACGCGACCGGTAAAGTCTGCCGCGTCGTCGCGAACTACAGCGCCTGAGTGGCTCGTGGGGCGAGGGGACGTGAGCGAGCCGCTGGAGGTGCCGACGCGCGAGGGTTACGACCTCTGGTCGGAGATCTACGACGACGAGGACAACCCGTTGATCGCGCTCGAGACGGCGTGGATCGCGCGGCTCCTCGGCGACGTCCGGGGTCTGGTGGTTGCCGACGTCGGCTGCGGCACGGGCCGGCACGCGATCGCGATGGCTGCGGCGGGTGCGCGCGTCGTCGGCATCGATTTTTCTCCAGGCATGCTGGCGAAGCTGCGAGCGAAGCCAGGTGCCGACGCGGTGCGGCTCGTGCGGCACGATCTAGCGACCGGGCTGCCGCTCGCGTCGGGCTCGATGGACCGGGTCACCTGCTGTCTCGTGCTCGAGCACGTGGCCGACCTGGCGAGCGCCTTCGCCGAGATGTCCCGGATCTGCCGAGCCGGCGGCTTCGTGCTCGTCTCCGATCTCCATCCGGCGATGCGGCTCGTGGGAACGCGGGCGCAGTTCACCGATCCAGCGACAGGCCGCAAGACGCGGCCCGCCGGCGCTCGACACCAGCTCTCCGACTACGTGATTGCGGCGACGCGGGCGGGGCTCCACATCGACCACATGAGCGAGCACGTCGTGGACGAGGAGCTTGCCGCGCGCTCGCCACGCGCGCAGAAGTACCTGGGCTGGCCGCTTCTGCTCCTGATGCGATTACGCCGCGCCTGACCGCCTGACGGCCGGCGCGGCGGTCGCGCCTAGGGTCGCGGCGCCTCGTGCGGTGCGTCCGTCGCCTGCGCGCCGAGGTCGGCCAGCGTGGCCGCGGCGAGGGGAGCATCGACCGGATTGAACGACGGATTCAGGCTGAGCGCCTGCGCCAGATAGCGCTGCGCGCTGACGCGATCGCCGAGCCTGGCGTGGATCATCCCGGCGTGGAAGAGAAAGCTCGCGTCGGGCGTGCGCTGGGCGAGCGCCTTCGCGATGGCTCGCTTCGCGTCCCCGTACCGGCCGTTCTTGTAGTACGCCCAGGCCAGCGTGTCCGCGGCGAAGACGTTCGGGCGGCGCTTGTACTCCGCCTGGGCGATCGACAGCGCCTCCGGAAGCCGCCGGTCGAGATCAGCGAGAAACCGCGCGAGTTGGAGATCGCCGGTGACGCCGTTGGCCTTGTTGAGCTTGTCGATCGTCTCCACGACCGCCCACTGCCGGTCCGCGCTCACCCGGTCGCCCGTGACGACGTAGAGCTGTCCCAGCGCCACGACCACCTCGTGCTGCGGTGCGATCGCGCTCGCTCGACGGTACGAGTCGATCGCGCCCGCATAGTCCTTTCGGGCGGCCCGGACGCGTCCCTGCGCGAAGAGCACGTGGTAGTTGGCGGGCGTGAGGCGCATCGCCTGCTCGACGACCTGCTCGGCCGCCAAGAGGTTGCCCGTGTTGAGGTGCATGAGCGCGAGCTGGCCCCGGCACCACGCGGTGTTCTCCGCGTAGCCCGCGCCGGCGTTGATCGCCCTGTCCATGAGCCAGGCGGCGCGCCGGGCGTCGCCGGTGACGAACAGGAGGTGCGCGCTTCGGCTATAGGACGAGATGTCCGGCCGCAGGTCGAGCATCTGCTGATAGTGCTCGGTGGCCGCCTCGTAGTCGCCGAGCTCCAGCGCCGCGTCGCCGAGCAGACCGTAGGCGCCGGCGTTCTTCGGGTCGAGCTCGAGGGCGCGCCTGGCCCACTCGATCGACTTCTCGAACTCGTGCCGGGCGCCGTGGACACGGGCCAGACCCACGGTGGCGGGGACGTCGGCGGCGTCGAGCGCCCGGGCGCGTTCGAACGCGAGCTCGGCGCGGCGGTAATAGGCGCTGTCCGCCGTCTCGCGCGCCTTCTGCATGAACGCGTCAGCGAGCGCGGTCCAGCCGGATGGGTCGTCCCGGTGCTGCCGGGTCCGGGCGCTCAACCGCTCGATGGCCTGATCGACCGCCGGCCGCTCGGCGGCCGGACGGGCCGGGCCCGCCGCCCGGGCGCTCGGTGTCGAACCGAGCGCCAGGGCGAGGGCCACGGCCACGACCGTGATACGACGCATGACCTAGGGATCCTTGCGGTTCGTCGGCCCCGCGTGCGGCGTGGCCGAGTACGGGAAGACCTGGTTGTAGACCTGGTCGTTGGCGTTGATATTGTCGCCGACCACGGTGATCGCGGCGTAGGTGGGACCGCTGGCGACCGCGGTGAGCGCGATGTCGACGACGTCGTCGCCGAGGCGCCGGCCGTTCGGCCAGCCGCCGGAGACGCCGTCCGTGGTGTCGCCACCGAGGAAGCCGAGCCGGCTGAACCCCGCCTCGCCGGCCAGGCGCACCGGGCCCGTGGCGGTGTTCACGCGCAGCACGTCGGGAATGAAGACGGCGACGAGATCCTCGCGGTTCGACGTCGCGAAGCTGGTTCCGAACACGGTGTTGATGAGGACCGCCACCTCGGGATTGCGGGCGTAGGTCGCGAACGCCGCGTCGTCCGTTGGGGTCCGCCGGTTGTAGTTGTCCTTGTCCTTGAGCGCGACCAGCACCTCGTTGAACAGCGGGTTGCCCATCCGGTTGACCTGCACGAACGGGCCCTCGCTCCGGGGCTCGCGGCTCGCCAGCCGGATCGTGACGCTCGGCCGCGACACCGACGCGTAGACGCCGACCCCGGTCTGAGCGGCGAAGAACGGGCTCTGGTACTCGAAGCTCGGCAGGCGGTCGAGCGGGATCTGGATCGCGTAGGCCAGGACGTTGAATCCCTTGAAGCCGTCGACACCCGCTCCGGTCTGCCCGAGCCCGCCGGCGAGAATCCGGGGATCGAGCAGATCGAAGATGCCCGGGGTGTCGGCGAAGAAGCCGTCCTCGCGCGGGCCGGCGAAGACCGCCTCACCCGACGACAGGCCGAACACGGTCTGGCGTGTGTACTGGTCGAGCGCGGCGAACGAGGTGGCCCCGGACACGGCCCGTCCGTTGGCGTCGTTGTAGAAGGGGGTCGTGCGCGCGCCCACGTTCGGGGGCGGCGTCAAGAGACCGTTCCCCAGCACCAGGGTCTGGCGCCGGCCGTTGTCCTTGCTCGACGCGCCGTCCGCGGTCACGCGCGTCACCGAATAGGTCTGCACGAAGTTCTGCCGCGCGTCGCCGACGTTCGTGATCGGCCCGATCTCCGTCCCGCGGCCAT
>Ga0307470_10001148_pt1 | contig 10765 bp, 7 predicted proteins | sample atmos_gasesAM3C__FD_204565 | JGI IMG/M metagenome (GOLD analysis project Ga0307470, IMG submission 204565) | Hardwood forest soil microbial communities from Morgan-Monroe State Forest, Indiana, United States - atmos_gasesAM3C_05 | ecosystem: Environmental > Terrestrial > Soil > Temperate forest... | reverse complement strand
GACGACGTCCTGTGAGTCTTCGAAAGTCGGCGGCACGGTGCGTTCGGTGTGATCGTAGTATTCTTGTACGGTGAGAGCGCCGCCGCCCGCGAGGCCGTGTTCCCACCGGCCGATGAGATTTGCGCCCGACAGGGAAATCTGGCCCAAGTTCAATTGCACTCCGCTGATCGAAATGCTGCCGGGCTCGGGCTGATCGTCCCGACCCGTGTAGGCATCCCCTTTGATCATGAATGTGTCGGTCCCACGGACCCAGTCGGTCCTGAATCCGACCTGGGTCTGATGGGCGGCGTCATCCTTCGCGTCGCCTGCCTGCGTTTCGGTGTGCTGCATGTCGAAGTGGGTGGCATACAGCCGGTAATGCACGTCGCCGTCGAACGTCCCGCCGTATCGAACGCTGGCACGATCTTCGCGGTTGCCGCCCCCGGCGACGACCAGGGCGCCCTGAGTCTGCGCGGCGGAGCGTGTGATCACGTTGATCACGCCGTTCACGGCATTGACGCCCCACAGAGTGCCGCCCGGGCCGCTGACCACTTCGATGCGCTCGATGTCCTCGATCATCACGTCCTGCACGTCCCAGAACACGCCGGAAAACAGCGGCGAGTAGACCGAACGACCGTCGATCAGCACCAAGAGCTTGTTGGCGGCCGTGCCGTTGAATCCGCGTGCGCTGATGGCGTACTCGTTGGCGCTGACGCGAGCCACATGAAGATTGGGCGCGAGCCGCAGAGCCTCGGCCAGGCTGGTGACGCCCGAACGGCGGATGTCTTCGGATGTGATCACGAACAGGGAAGTCGGCGCGTCGGACAACCGCTGATCGCGCTTTGACACCGAGATGACCTCGATGTTGCTCAGTTCCTCGATGGACAAGTCCTTGAGCGGATCACGTGTCGGCGGTGCCGCCATGGAAGCCGCGCCCAGCAGCGTGCCGACGACCCACGCCGCTGTGCTCCGTATATGCGCCCGCATCCGCCCTCCCTGACGCGTCCCGCCGCGATTCGCCGGCGGAAACCCGATATCCACTCATCCTAGGGGACGCTGTGCACTGCGTCCAGGCAGGCGCAGCCGCAAGTGCGCCAATCATGAACGGTCGCACACTTTGCGCAGGGGATGGCGCGAAACTGTGTCAGGCATACCCTCAACGCAGGCGGCTGATGCCGGTTATTGGCTCGAGGTGAAGGCGGGAATCATCCCCGGCAGCAGGTATTGCTGAACGATGACGATGACCACCAGCACCAGCGTGAGCACGATGCTGTGCACGAACGTACGCGCCAGCACCGCTCCTTCCTTGCCCTTGAGGTCGGTCACGGATACGCCGGTGGCGATGTTCTGCGGAGAGATCATCTTGCCGAGAACACCCCCGGAGGAATTGGTGGCGGCGAACAGCAAGGGGTTGAGATGAAGTTGCCGGGCCGCGACGACTTGAAGGTTGCCGAAGAGCGCGTTGCCCGAGGTATCGCTGCCGGACAGGAACACCGCAATCCATCCCAGGAAGGGTGAAAACAAGATGAACGCATGCCCGGTCGATGCGACGGCAAGTCCGAGCGTGTAGGCGAGGCCCGAGTAGTTCATCACATAGGCGAGCGCGACGATCAGCATGACGGTCACGACCGCCTGCCATATCTGACGGATGGTGCGCACCGCGCATTGAAAGAACTCGGCAGGCGAGAGTCTGACCAGCAGGGCGGTGATGATCGCCGCCAACAGGATGGCCGTTCCGGTGCCGAGCGGCTGGAAGTTCCAGACGGCGGCGTAAGGCTTGTCGTGATAGAGCGTGATGGATACCGCCTTATCCAATCCGGGCCAATGAATCGCCTGTTGTCCGACGGTGGCAACCTTCATGTAAGTCCACACGATCACGATGGCCGTCACGATCAACCAGGGCATCCAACCCTGCCAGGCCGGGACCTGGCGCGGCGCGGCGACGGACGTTTCGTGCGGGGTGAGGGAGATCGTGAATTCCGCATCCTCCGCCGGACGCCAGACCTGAAGAAACAGCAACGTCACGGCCAGCGAGCTGAGCGCAGCGAACACGTCGGTGAGGGTGTAATCGAGATAGTTGGACGCGCCAAACTGCGCCAGTCCGAAGCTCAAGCCTGCGACCAGCAACATCGGCCAGAGAGCGCGGATGGAGCGCCAACCGCCGTACATCGCAATGACATAGAAGGGCAAAATGGCGGCAAGCAGCGGCAGCTGGCGACCGATCATGGCGGCCAGCGCCGGAGCGGGCAGTCCCGTCACTGCGCCCAACACCGTGACGGGTGCGCCGAGCGCGCCGAACGCCACCGGAGTCGTGTTGAAGATCAGCACGAACACCAGCGCCTCGAGCGCCGGAAATCCGCACATGATGAGCAGAGAGGCGGTAATGGCGACCGGCGCGCCGAACCCGGCTATGCCTTCGAGCAGCGCACCGAAGCAAAAGCCGATGGCGATCAACACCACCCTCCGGTCATTCGGCAAGTGCCTGATCACCCAGGCGCGAAAGGCGTCGAAGCGGCCTGACGCGACGGCGACGTTGTAGAGCAGCAGCGCATTGATGACGATCCACATCACCGGCCACAGTGCGAACACTGCGCCGTTGAGCGCCGAGGCGAAAGCCATGCGCGCCGGCATGCCCCACACCGTGGCGGCTATGGCGAGGCCGACGGCGAGACCCGCCAGGGCCGCCTGCCATGCGGGCCGCCTCAGAATTCCGAGCAGAACCAGCACGGTTGCGATGGGCAGTATGGCAACCAGAAAGGACAGCAACAGACTGTCACCGACCGGTGTCAACAACTGGTGAAACATTCGGCTTCCCCGTTTGCGGTCTTTTGCGCCGCTGCTAGTTGATTTTGGCGAATCCTACTCCAGAGTTGCCGATCCTGTCATGGCGTCGTGGCGCGAGGCCGGTCCGCGGCTGCTTCCCGCGGCCGCTGAGCAGCCGTGTAATGTCATAATGAGGGCATGAACACCTCAGCCGGGGCAGGCAGGCAGCACACGACGGGGCAGGGCGCGGCAGCGCAGGGCGCGGGTGCACCGGACACCGCTGCACGGGACGAAGTCTCGCGCGATCAGCGTCAAGCGGAACTGGTGGCCGCGCTAACCCAGGTTCTGCCCCGCGGGGCAATCCTGTTTCGCCATGAAGACACCGCACCCTACGAGTGCGATGCCCTGACTGCCTACCGCGCCTCGCCCATGGTCGTGGTGCTTCCGGAAACCGATGCTCAAGTAGCCGCCACACTCAAGGTCTGTCATCGGATGGGGGTGCCCGTCATCGCGCGCGGGGCCGGCACCGGTTTGTCCGGCGGCGCCATGCCGCACCCTAGGGGCGTCACTTTGTCGCTCGCCAAGTTCAATAGAATCCTGGAGGTCGATGCTGCGGCATGCACTGCGGTCGTGCAAAGCGGTGTACGCAATCTGGCCATCAGCGAAGCGGCGGCGGCGTACGGCTTGTACTACGCGCCTGACCCAAGCAGCCAGATCGCCTGCACCATCGGCGGCAACGTGGCCGAGAATTCGGGCGGCGTGCACTGCCTCAAATACGGTTTGACCCTGCACAATGTATTGCGGGTGCGCGGCTTCATGGTGGATGGCGAATCGGTGGAGTTCGGCTCGCAAGCGCCGGATGCGGCAGGCCTCGATCTGCTGTCGGTGGTCGTGGGCAGCGAGGGCATGCTGGCCGTCACCACCGAAGTCACCGTGAAGCTCATTCCGAAACCACAGTTGGCCCGCTGCATCATGGCGAGCTTCGGCGACATCGAATCGGCCGGCGCTGCGGTGGCAAGCGTGATCGCACACGGCATCATACCTGCCGGCCTCGAACTCATGGACAAGGCCATGACGGCCGCGGTCGAAGCGTTCGTGCATGCGGATTACGACCTGGACGCCGCCGCGATTTTGCTGTGCGAGAGCGACGGTACTCCCGAGGAAGTCGCCGAGGAAATTGCACGCATGGAAGAAGTGTTGGTCGCCGCCGGAGCATCGCGAATCGAGGTCAGCTGCGACGAAGCGCAGCGCCTGAGGTTTTGGAGCGGCCGCAAGAATGCCTTCCCGGCGTCCGGCGGCATCAGCCCGGACTACATGTGCATGGATTCGACCATTCCGCGGAAGCGCCTGGCGGAAATGCTGCGCGCGATCGAACAAATGCAGAGCAAGTACGGCCTGCGCTGCGTCAACGTCTTTCACGCGGGCGACGGCAATCTACATCCTCTGATCCTGTTCGATGCGGAAGCGCCCGACGAGATGCGCCGCTGCGAGCTGTTCGGCGCCGACATCTTGGAGACCAGCGTGCGGCTGGGAGGCACCGTCACCGGCGAGCACGGCGTGGGCATCGAGAAGTTGAATTCCATGTGCGTGCAGTTCTCGCCGTCCGAGCGCGCACAATTTCTGGCGGTGAAGCGCGCATTCGATCCGCTCGAGTCGTTGAATCCGGGAAAGGTGATTCCGACTCTGCACCGCTGCGCCGAGTACGGCAAGATGCACGTTCACCGCGGCATGCTGCCGTTTGCCGATTTGCCGAGGTTTTGATGGATCAACGGAATCCCACGCTCGAGCGGCTGATCGACCAGGTCGATCGTGCGCGGACGCATCGAACGCCGCTGGATATCCGCGGCGGCGGCACCAAGGTTTTCTACGGCGGCCCGCCGACGGGGGAACCGTTGGACGTCGCCGTCCTGTCGGGAATCAGTTCCTACGAACCGACCGAATTGGTCGTCACGGTGCGTGCCGGTACTCTGCTGTCGGAGCTGGAGGCCCAACTCGAGCAGCACGGCCAATGCCTGCCGTTCGAGCCGCCGCGGTTTGCTCCCGGCGGCACGGTGGGCGGGATGGTGGCGGCGGGCCTTTCGGGACCGGCGCGCGCAAACCTGGGAACGGTACGCGATCACGTATTGGGTGCGACGCTGCTCAACGGACGCGGCGAGGTCCTGACGTTCGGCGGCCAGGTCGCCAAGAACGTCGCCGGCTACGATGTGTCGCGGTTGTTGGTCGGGTCGCTGGGCATTTTGGGGGTCATCTGCGAAGTGTCGCTCAAGGTCTTGCCGGTTCATCGGGCCAGCGCCACTCTGCGGTTCGATTGGGATGAGCCGCAGGCCTTGCGGCAGCTCAATCTCTGGGCATCGCAGCCTCTGCCCCTGACAGCCAGCGCCTGGCATGACGGGCGGCTGCATGTACGGCTGGCCGGCGCGGCCGCCGCCGTGAGTGCGGCGTGCGGCAAGCTGGGCGGCGCCGTGGTCGCCCCCGGCGCAGCCCCGGCGTGGTGGCGCAGCGTACGCGACCAGACCGACGCCTTCTTTTCGTTGAGCGCAGCCGAGTTGGCCGGCGGCCAGTGTCTCTGGCGGCTGTCGCTGCCGGCCACCGCGGCGCCCGTCAGATTGCCCGGCCAACAGTTCATCGAGTGGCACGGTTCCGAGCGCTGGTGGCGCACTGCCGCCGATCCGCGGGAGGTTCGCGCTGCCGCCGCATCGGCCGGCGGACATGCCACGCTGATGCGGGGCGCGGATAAATCCGCCGGAGTGTTTGCACCCGTGAGCGATGTGCTGATGCGAATTCACCGTGGTTTGAAGCAGGCCTTCGATCCGGCGTGCGTATTCAACCCCGGGCGTTTGTACGCCGAGCTTTGACGCCGCCATGCAAACGCATCTGAGTCCCGAATTCGCAGGCACCTCCGATGGCGAAGAGGCGCAAGCCATCATCCGCAAATGCGTTCATTGCGGTTTCTGCAACGCGACCTGTCCGACTTATCAATTGCTGGGCGATGAACTCGATGGCCCGCGTGGACGAATCTATCTGATCAAGCAGGTGCTCGAGGGCGGGGACGTCACGCGCAGCACACAGCAGCACCTGGATCGCTGCCTGACCTGTCTCAATTGCCAAACCACCTGTCCGAGCGGCGTGGAATACGGGCATCTGGTGGATATCGGCCGAAAGCTCGTGGATGCGCGGGTAAAGCGTCCGGCGGTGCAACGCACGGTGCGCTGGCTGCTCAAGGAGGGTCTTACGTCGCCGCTGTTCGCGCCGGCGATGCGGCTGGGCCGAGCGCTGCGGCCGCTGTTGCCCGCCGTTCTCAGGAACAAGGTGCCGCAGCGGCCCGGAAAGGACGCGGCTCGCGATGCGGCTCGCGCGCATCCGCGCAAGGTGTTGATGCTGCAAGGTTGCGTGCAGCCTTCGATGATGCCCAACATCGACCGCGCCGCCGCCCGGGTGCTCGATGCGGCGGCCATCCAGACCGTGTATGCGAGCGGCGCCGGCTGCTGCGGTGCCGTGCGCGCCCATCTCGGCGATTCCGACGGAGGCCTCGAGGACATGCGCCGCAACATCGATGCATGGATGCCCATGGTGTCCACGGGCGAGGTGCAGGCGATCGTCGCCTCCGCCTCGGCCTGCAGTCTCGCGATCAAAGAGTACCGGCATGCGCTGGCCGGCGACCCTGAGTACGCCGCCAAGGCGGCGCGGATCAGCGCGTTGGCGCGCGATTTGAGCGAGTTGCTGCCGGAGTTGGTGCCCGCCCTCAAGGATAGGATGCGGCTCGATGAGTTCGAGCGGCTGGCATTTCACCCGCCCTGCACGCTGCAGCACGGCCAGCGATTGCGCGGCGGAATCGAAGGTCACCTGCGCGCCCTGGGATTCGAGGTCAACGTCGCGGGCGCCGAGAGTCACCTGTGCTGCGGCTCCGCCGGCACCTATTCGATATTGCAACCGGATCTCGCCCGGCAATTGCGCGACCGCAAGCTCGAGAACCTGGCCGAGCTCGGCGCGCAATACATCGTCTCGGCCAACATGGGCTGCATTCAGCACTTGCAGTCGGGCACGCTCACGCCCGTGAGACATTGGGTCGAGGTGCTGGACGAGGCTCTCGTCTGATGTGCCTGGTTCTCGTCGTCTGGCGCATGCATGCGCAGTACCCCTGTGTGGTGGCGGCGAATCGGGATGAATTTCACGCGCGGCCGGCGGCCCGCGCCGAGTGGTGGCCGGACCATCCGGAGATTCTCGCGGGTCGCGATCTCGAGGCGGGTGGGACCTGGCTCGGCGTCACCCGCACAGGCCGTTTTGCCGCGCTCACGAATTACCGCGATCCGGAGCGGCGGCGCGCGGCTGCGTCGGGAGCCGCGACGCCCAGCCGCGGCGCGCTGGTGACCTCGGTGCTCGAATCGGGCGCGTCGGTGGCGCAGTCCTTGAGCTATCTGAGCGAGGTGGGTGCGAACTACAACGGATTCAACCTGATCTTCTCCGACGGCGAGCGGCTCGGCATCTATGAAAGCGTGCGCGGCACCGGCCGCGAGCTGGGACCCGGCAACTACGGGCTGTCGAATCACTTGCTCGACACGCCTTGGCCCAAGGTGCAAATCGCCAAGACCCGGCTGCAAGCGGCGCTCCTGGGATTGACCGATACGGCTCCCTTGCTCGAACTGCTGCGCGATGACCGGCCGGCATCGGATGCACTATTGCCGCAGACCGGAGTGAGCCTGGAATGGGAGCGCCTGCTCTCGAGCGCCTTCGTGCGGGCGCCTGACTACGGCACCCGCTGCTCCACAATTATTCGCATCGAGCGTGAAGGCCGCGCATACTTCGACGAGTGGAGCTGGGACTCCATCGGGGCGGACATAGGCAGGATCAGCCTGCAGTTCGAACTGAGGTAGGATTATGTTCAAGCGGGTACTGCTCTGTTACGACGGTTCCGAGGCGGGCCGCCGGGCCCTGAGGCGCGGCGCGGAACTTGCGATACTCGTCGGCGCACAGGTCTACGTGCTGTCCATCATCCCGACCGGAGTGGCGGGCGCCGCGGTGGTCGCGAGTGCCGCCGGCCACGCATGCCTGGTCGACGAGGCGGGCGGCTATCGCAAACTGCTGGATGAGTCCATCGACTGGCTGAAGGCGCGCGGCGTCCAAGCCGAAGGATACCTGGCGAGCGGCAATACCATCGAGCAGATCGTCGCATTTTCGCGGCGGCTGGCCGTCGATCTCATCGTGCTCGGCCACTACCCGCAGCCGTCGGGCGGCTTTTGGTGGGGCAGCCCGCAGCGCGTGTCATTGGCCGAACGCGCGAATTGCTGCGTGTTCGTCGCCGTCAATGCTCCGGAACAGGCCACGTCAAGCGCTGCTTAATGCGCCGTCGACGGCGCGCGCCAACTTCGCGACGATTTCCTCCAATTCGCCGTCGCTGGCGTTGTAGGGCGGAGCGATGATGATGGTGTCGCCCGCCGTTCCGTCGACGTTGCCGGAACAGGGATAACAGATGAGCCCGTCGGCGAAGGCGCGCGCCCCGATGTCGAAACTGAGCGCGCGCTCGGCGGAAAACGGCGTCCGGGTCCGGCGGTCGCGAACCAGTTCGATGCCGATGAAAAATCCGCGCCCGCGGACGTCGCCGACTTCGTCGAATCCGGACAGGCTGCGGCCGATGGCCGCTTGGAACGTTGCACCGACGCTGCGAACTCGATCGATCAGACGATCGCGCTGGACGATGTGCTGCACGGCGAGCCCTGCCGCACAGGCGGCCGTATGTCCGGTGAAGGTGTGTCCGGTCATGAATGCGCCGTGTTCGCTTAAGATCGGCGCCGCAACCGGCGCCGTGACCAGCGTTGCCCCCAAGGGGATGTAGCCGCCGGCCAGCCCCTTGGCGATGCACATGATGTCCGGGACCACCCGATCATGCTCCAAGGCGCGCCAAGTGCCGCTGCGCCCCGAACCGCACATCACCTCATCGGCAATCAGGAGCACGTCGTATTTGCGGCATACGGCCTGGATGGCCCGTGCGTAGCCGTCGGGCGCCGGCACGACGCCGCCGGCCGCACCCACGATGGGTTCGAAGACGAATCCGGCAACGCATTGCGGCCCGATGGATACGATGGCGTGCTCGAGCTCCGCGGCGAGATGGCCGACCAGTTCGCCGCGGGACACCCCGTCGGGCAGCCGGTACTCGTTCGCCGCCGAGACGAATGCGACGTCGAGCAGACTCCCCTCGAAGGCGCGGCGCCGCTCGGCGAAATCCGACATCGACAGCGCTCCCAAGGTGTTGCCATGCCAAGACCGGCGCCGTGCGATGAAGCGGCGCTTGGTCATGAGGCCGCGGGCGGCAAAATGCTGAAGGGCGATCTTCAATGCCGATTCGACGGATTCCGAACCGCTGCCGGTATACACGATGTCCTGGAAGCCGCCGCCGCACAGGCGCAGAACCGTCTCGGTCAGGTGCTCGAGCGCGGAGCTCGTGAACAGATATCGGTAGGCGTACGCGACCTCGTGCAGCTGCCTCATAATGGCCGCGTTGACCTCGGGATGGGCGTGCCCCAGGCAGAACACGGCGGGGCCGCCCGAGCCGTCGAGATAGCGCCTTCCCGCGGAGTCGAACAGATAACTGCCCTGGCCGCGCACGATCCGCGGCAATTCCTCGATTCCGAACCCGCTGGGGCGGCGGTTTTTCATTCGCTAAGGTCTCCTGGCAATATGCGAATATATCGCATGGAACCGCCAGTCTCGGCACACGAACCGCCGCCGCTCGCCCATCGCGAGCGCGCGCTTGGAATCATCGCGACGGCGACGGTGCTGGCATTGCTGTACCTGGCCCGGGACGTATTGGTGCCGATCACCTTGGCGGTCATTTTGAGCTTGTTGATAGCCCCGTTGGTACGGGTGCTGCGCCGGATGCACCTCGGCCAGACCTCGTCCGTACTGGCGGCCGTGCTGGTCCTGGCGTTTTCCTTTGCCGCCGTCGCCGGCGTCATCGGATCGCAATTGGTTCATATGGCGCAGAGTCTGCCCCGATACGAGCGGACCATCGAGCACAAATTGAGGACGCTGAACGATGTCACGGTCGGCAAATTCAACGAACTCACGAGGCAGGCCGGGCGCTTCACCAACCGGCGCGCCGCGACCGAGCAGACGGGGACTACCGAGGCGCCGCGCACTCTGCAGCAATCCGATCCCGCGGCGCCGAACGGTCCGATTCCGGTGGAGTTGCATCAGCCGCCGCCGAATCCGGTGCAGGTCATCGAAAGGGTGCTCGGCTCGATCTGGGTGCCGATCGAGACTGCAGGCATCGTGCTGGTCGTGCTGGTGTTCGTTCTGCTCGAACACGAAGCATTGCGCGACCGCTTCATTCGCATTGCCGGCGGCGCCGACATCCGCCTGACGACGCTGGCGATCAACGAGGCGGGCGAACGCCTGTCGCGTTTCTTCGTGTCGCAATTCGCGGTCAACTTGGGGTTGGGGGCCATGGTCTGGGTCGGGCTCAGCCTCGTCGGCCTGCCGCACCCGCTGTTGTGGGCGGCGCTCGCGGCGGTTCTGCGCTTCGTTCCCTATGTCGGGGTGTGGATCGCGGCGCTGTGTGCGACGCTGTTGGCGGCTGCCGTCGATCCGGGGTGGATGTTGGCCTTGGCCACCCTCGGACTGTTCGTCGGGGCCGAATTGATCGCCGGGCAGCTGGTGGAGCCGCAACTGTACGGTCATGCCACGGGCTTGTCGCCGCTTTCGGTGGTGGTTGCGGCGATATTCTGGAGCTGGCTCTGGGGCCCGATCGGCTTGATCGTATCGACCCCGCTGACTCTTTGTCTCTTGGTTGCCGGCCGCCACATCAAGGCGCTGCGCCTGCTCGACGTATTGTTGGGGGACGCCCAGGCACTGACCATGCCGGAGCGCTTCTACCAACGCGCGCTGTCGGCCGATTCCGCCGAGATCATCGCCAGCGCACGCGTCTTCCTCAAGCGCAACACGTTCGCGGATTATTGCGACCTGGTGCTGATGCCTGCCTTGCACTTGGCGCGCATCGATCTCCTGGCGGGTACCATCAGCGAAGATC
>Ga0307470_10001147_pt1 | contig 10768 bp, 10 predicted proteins | sample atmos_gasesAM3C__FD_204565 | JGI IMG/M metagenome (GOLD analysis project Ga0307470, IMG submission 204565) | Hardwood forest soil microbial communities from Morgan-Monroe State Forest, Indiana, United States - atmos_gasesAM3C_05 | ecosystem: Environmental > Terrestrial > Soil > Temperate forest... | reverse complement strand
CGCCGCCGTCCCGGCGGGCGCCATCTGCACGGCATCGATGAGCCGCACGCCGTCAAAGGGCTCCATCCGCAGCGCAAGCGCCACCACATCCACGGTGGTCAGGCCGATGCAGAGCAGCGAGGGGGGGTGGGTCATGGGATTCTGTACGATAGTGAATAGTACTGCAGGCAGTCAAGCGCAATCCGGAAGCGGTCCCCGCAAACACGTCCGACGCCCTGCGTTGCGAAAAAAATGTCGTCATTTCGGCGTTGACACCGGTGAGTGTGTGGCATTTACTACAGTGAGTTTCAGTCGTCCACAGTAGCGCCAACTAGCACTCGGAATAAAACTAGGGAGCCAAAGATGCGGGATGTGACGAGATCGACGGCGTGGCGGAATACTCGGGGGTTCGTGCTTGCGGCGCTCATCCCCTTCACCGGCGGCAGTCTCGCTATGGCGCAGGGCGCAGGCGGGACAGCGGGCGAGAGCGACAACGAGCTGCAAACGATCGTGGTCACCGCCCAGCGGCGCGCCGAAGATATCCAAAGCGTGCCCATCAGCATCCAAGCCTTTACCGCGCGGGACATCGAGCAGCTCGGAATCCGCTCGTCCTCGGATATCGGCCAATTTGCATCGAACGTGGAGATTGCGCTGCCTGCGGGGGCGGGCAATCAGCCGCTGATCAGCATTCGCGGCATCGGGCTCAACGATTACGACACCAACAACGCCGGTCCGAATGGCGTATACGTGGACGAAGTGTATCTAAGCTCGCCGTCGTCGCAGACCTTCGCGACCTACGATTTGCAGGGCATCGAGGTGTTGAAGGGCCCACAGGGTACGCTCTACGGGCGCAACACCAGTGGCGGCGCCATCAACATAACGACGGTGAAACCCTCCGATGAATTTTCCGCCAATATGCACGCGGACTACGGCAGCTACAACACCGCCAATCTCGAGGGAGCCATCGGCGGCCCCATCACCTCGACGGTCGATGGGCGATTCGCGTTCAACGCGAACCACTCCGACGGCTACATGCACAATCTACTGACGGGCGACAACGAAAACGGCGCCAACAATTACGCGGCGCGCGGCATGCTGTTGTTGAAACCCCTCGACGGCTTGAAGATTCTTTTCAATGTCCATGCCGGGCAGGTCAACAACCGGCCGGTGGAGTACCGGCATATCGGTACGTTCGATCCGACCACGCTGGCCAACCCTTCTCCCACGGTGTGCTCCGTGGCGGCCGCCTACGCCGGCCAATGCACCGACTTGTTCGGTTACGGCACCCCGGGCAAGTTCTACGACGGCGCCTACAACCGGCAGCAGCATTTGCGGGTCACGACCGTAGGGTCCTACCTGCGCGTCGACTACGACACCGGGGTCGTGAATGTCACTTCGATCTCGGCAGTCGACTACAACGACAAACTACATCCCGAGGACACGGATGCGTCGCCGAATCAGCTGCTCGAAATCAACTACGGCGTGCGCTCGACCAATTATTCACAGGAGGTTCGGGTTTCGCAGAATCGCGATTCGTACAATTGGGTCGCAGGCGCCTACTACCTGCACGAAAAACTTCATCAGGACCAGCCGCTGTTTTTCGGCCTGGGCGGCGACACGGTGGTCGGGTTTCCGGGCGCTTTCGACGGCATCGCTTTCCAGGCATTCGACGTGAGCCAGCAATTCACCGACGCACGTGCGCTGTTCGGACAGGGCGAGTATCTGTTGACGGATCAGTTGAAGTTGATTCTCGGCGGACGATTCACCGATGAGCACCGTACGTTCGACTATGTCGGAACGATCCGATACCAGCAGGGCGGAGAAGGCAATTTCGGTCCGACCCTGCCCGTCGGCAGTGCGCACGAGTTCCTGCAGAACGGCGCCTTTTCCTGGCGCACCGGACTCAACTTCAATTTCACCAAGGACATTCTCGCCTATGCCAGCATCGCCACCGGCTTCAAAAGCGGCGACTTCAACGGCAGCTTCTTGAGTTTGGTGCCTGCGGAGATCGAGTTTCAATTGCGGCCGGTGAAACCGGAGCACGTTGAGACTTTCGAGATGGGTATCAAGTCAACCCTGCTCGACCGCCGTCTCATCGTCGACGCCTCGCTGTTCTACAACAAATACCACGATTTGCAGGTGTTCCAGCTCATCAACGTGCCTGGCAGCTTGCCGGTCAACGACCTCGTCAACGCCGACGCTCACACCCAGGGCCTGGACTTGCAGATCACGGCCAAACCGACATCGCAGCTGACGGCGACGCTGCAGCTCGGCGTGCTGCAAACCAAGGTGGATAAGTCGAATGCCGATGCAGCCGCGGCTCTCTCCAGCTTTACCGGCAATCAGCTGCCGCTGGCGCCGCGCGTGTCGGCGTCCACGCTGGTGCAGTACCGAATTCCCTTGGGCGAGGGCGCGCTCAACCTGGAGGGTAACGCCAACTACAAGAGCCACGTGTTCTTTGACGTCTACAACGATCCCTATATTCAGCAAGACGCCTACTGGATCGGCAATTTGCGCGCCTCCTATGAGTTCGCGAAGCACCTGGAGATCGGCGCGTACGTCAACAACGTGGCCAACAGGCAGTATTATTCCGACAAGTTCGATCTCACCAGCACCTTCGGATTCATCCAAGGTATCGTGGGGACGCCGCGCGTGGCCGGGGTTGAGTTCAACTGGCGCTATTGAACGGTGCCGCACGCTCAATGGATCGGACCGCGTCCTGCTGGACTGCAGATGGGCATGATTCTTTTTGTCGGCACCATTGGGATACTCATCCCCGGCGTGCAGCCCGTGGTACTGGCGGCGCTCCTGGCGGAACAGCACATCACCCTTGCGCAGCTTGGGCACGCGGCTTCGGTTGAGCTGTTGAGCATGGGGTTGGCCGCGGCATTCGCGGCCGCGTTTCTACCGCCGCGGCGGTTGCCGGCGATTGCGCTCATCACCAGCCTGGCGCTGGCGGCCGGCAACTGGCTCACGCCCTTCGCCATGGGCGAGATGGTGACGGCGTTGCGCGCTCTCACCGGCTTCACCGGCGGCATTCTCATCTGGGTGGTCGCCTGCATGATTGCGCGCTCGGCCGCACCGGATCGCTGGGCCGGCATCTATCTCACCGTGCAGACGCTCACCCAGCTGTTGTTCGTGGCTGCCATGAGCGCCTGGGCCGAGCCCAAGTGGGGCGCGCAGGGGGACTTCGCGCTGCTGGCATTTGCCGGCCTCGCGAGCGGCGCGGCCTCCCTGTTGCTGCCGCGCGCCTTCGTGCCTCTGCCAAAAACGGGCCGCGCGCCTGCCGGCGGACTTCCGCCGCCGTTGGGCGTGGCGGGCCTCGTCGTCAATTTCCTGTTGATGATGTTCATCGTCAGTATCTGGGTTTATTACGATCCCATTGCCCGCGAGGCGGGACTGTCCAGCAAGGTGTCGGACTCGGCGGTGCAGGTGTCGTTGGGATTTCAGGTGTTGGGCGGCACGGCCGCCACGCTGTTTGCGGGACGATTGCGCTGGTATCCCACGCTGCTGGCGTGCACGGTCGTGGATTTTGCCATGGTGTGGGTTTTGGGCACTCGGCCGACGGCAGCGCTGTTTTTCATCGACGCCGCGATCTTTGGATTCATTTGGCTGTTCATCTTGCCGTTCATGGTTCCCATGCTCATCGAAGCGGATCCGTCGCGGCGCGCAGCGGTGCTGACCAGCGGGGTGGGGCTGCTGGGCGGCAGCATCGGACCCACGGTGGCGGCGCTGCTCATCAGTCCGGACGATACCCGCGGCGCGCTGTGGTTGGGCGCAGGCTGTCTTGCCGCCTGCTTCGCGATCGCCACGGGGCTCCGCGTGGTGACGCGGCCGCGCGAGGCATAAGGCATGAGGAGGAACAGGATGGCCGCCAAGCGCGCGTCCGGCTCGGTCAAACTGGGTACCAAGATCACACCGTCGCGTCCAACCGGGGTATCGACCTTCGAGTACTTGTTGAGCACGGCCGGACAGCTCCTGGGCGAGGTAGGTTTCGAAGGGCTGTCCACCAACCTCATTTGCAAGCGCGCCGGAATGACGCCGCCGGCGCTATACCGCTATTTCCCGAACAAGTACGCGGTACTTCAGGAGCTGGGCCGGCGACTGATGCGCGCCCAAGACTATGCCGTGTTCGCCTGGATGGCGGAGGGCGGTTTGAATTCCTCGAGTCTGGCGGCGACCGTCGAGAGCAATCGACGGCTGCAGACCGAAGTGAATACCATTACGCGCCGTCAACCGGGCGGCATCTGGATCATGCGCGCGATGCGCGCCGTGCCGCTCCTGCACGCCGTACGGATCGAATCGCGCGACCTGGTGGCACGGCGTCTGGCCAAAGCCTTGCAGCCGCAATATCCCAATCTTTCGCACAAGCGCCTGTTGGCAGCCACGCGGCTCTCGACGGAAGTCATGTACGCTGCCACCGAAATGGCCCTCGAGGCGCCGGCGCAGGAAGCGCAAATCACCGCGGAGGTGTGCTGGATGGTGTCTCTGTACTACGCGCAGCTGCGCCAGCGTTGAGCCGGCGCTCTCACAATCCCTGAAACCTACCCGTGGTCGCCCGTCTCGCGTAATCTAGTTCGCTAGTCGAATAGGTAGCCGCGATGATCCGAACCGGAAATCAGCACCTGGTGTCTGTGCGGCGGGGTTTCACGTGAGTTTGGGATCTTTTCTGTACGAGCCGTTGCAAGGGAAAACTTCGCTTGCCAAGGTATTTTGGCTCTACGGGGTACTGGGCTCTGTTCTGGTGAGCGCGGTTGGCTTGGCTGTTGATCCCGGCAACGAACCCGCGACGCGGATCTACACGGTGTTGGGCCTCCTGTTCAGCGTCTACGTGACCGTCGCGACGTATCGATGCGCATCGAACTGCCGGTCGAGATACCTTGCTCGGTTGGCTCGAATTTCAGCCGTCATTTCACTGCTGATGTTGCCCGTGCTGGCGTATCTGTATTTTTCCGGGGCCATCGGCGTTGCTCTGGTCACCCTGCGCGGCGAACAATAGCCGCTCGAGTGCGGTGCGGCTGAGGGGTGTGGGGCGCCATATAACATAGTAAACACAGTTAGTTAGCGAATATTCCTCAAAAATAGGACAAGGTGCGGTACCTGGTATATACTCCTGCTTATTCTCGACAGGACACTGCAGGAGGTAACATGGATAGACAACCAGCGCGACGGCGCGAATCCATCGCCGCGCAGGTGCCGATCGAACTCTATGAACATGCGCGTCATAGACTACTGGCGAACGAGCCGATGATCGGGCAGACAGTGCCGGGCGGCTCGGCGGCTCGAGCACTGACCGCGGGCGAAATCGACGCCCTGGAATCGGTGGGGTTATCGACTGCGCCTTGGATAAACAGCACGAACAAAGATCCGCTGATGCACACGATCGCTGATTATATGGCGCTGATCGAGACGAGTTTAACAACGGCTCAGGCCGCCAACTATTTGAAAGTCGATGTCAGCCGGATCAGGCAGCGCCTGCGCGAACGTTCGCTATTTGGGATCGAGTACGAAGGGGAACGCCGGCTGCCGCGGTTTCAGTTCGAACGCAAGCAGGTGTTGCCTGGGCTTCGGGAAGTCATTGGGGCACTGCCGGAGCAACTGAATCCACTCGACGTCGCAGAATGGTTTTTGTCGCCCAATCCGGATCTCGAACCGGCGGAACAAGATTCACCTTTGAGTCCCCGCGATTGGCTGCTGCACGGCGAACCCGTGACTGCGGTCGTCGCCCTCGCGCAAGCGTTTGAATAGCTCGGCGCGTCGGGCGTGGCTAAATTTCCCCGTTCTCCCGGTGCGGCAGCGCTTGCGCGCTTGGTGCCTTCCGTGCATACGGTACCCGTGGGCACTCGGCTCGCGCGGCTATACTACGCTGCCGGCCGGTATCCGATCGCATGGGATACCTTTAGATATTTTGGGCCGTTGAATGCGAGATGGGATCACCATGCGCCGACGGTTACGGGCGCAGCCGTCGCGCAGGAGCGCGGCATCTACTATGCGGCACTCGACGCGAAGACTTGTCTCGCCGAGGTGTTTCAGATGACTCGCCGCGTCGATCGGGCCTTTCAATCGCCGAAGTTGGCTGTCTTTGAGAGCGTCCAGTCGCTGCTCGTCGTCGATCTCACCGGGGACTTCGCCACCCGCATGGGTGCGTCGATGGCGATTCATTCAGGCAGCCGCGATCGTGCCCGCGGGTGGGCGCGCGATCTGTACGAGGCTTTTCCGGACACCCAGGGAATCCGCTATGCATCGTCCATGAACGGCGGCGCACCCGCCCTTGCGTTGAATGAGCGTGCGCTGCGCGGCTCCCTGTTTCCACCGCATCCATTGTTTCACCGCGCGCTTGCGGACGACGCGATGCTTGACCCGTTGAAGCATGCTGCGCGGGCGCTTGGCTACGAGTTGCGCTAAGGATCTCTATGTTTCTGCTCCGCCATGGACAAAGCTACTTCAATCTGCATTTCAACAAGACTCGCGTCGATCCGGGTATCGAGGATCCGGAATTGACGGCGTTGGGGGCCGAGCAGGCGGCCGAGGCTGCGGCGCAATTGGCTGAAGTCGCGCTGACGCGGATCATCATTTCGCCCTACACGCGCGCATTGCAAACCGCGGAGCCCATCCTCGCCGTTCATCGGGTTCCGGTGCATATCATGCATGAGGTTCGCGAACGGACCGCGTTTGTATGCGATGTCGGAAGCAATCCGACAGTGCTTGCAAATCGATTTCCGCATCACGAGTTTTCTCATCTGCCGCAGCAGTGGTGGGCGAAAACCACTGAATCATTGGAAGAGACCATTGCGCGCGCGAACGGGTTTCGGACGCTGATGGCGGCGCGCAAAGACCGCGCCACCACCTTGGTCGTCAGCCACTGGGCGTTCATTCTGGCGCTGACGGGGATTTCGGCCAGGAATGGGGAAATTCTTGAATATGATCCCAGGGACCCAGCACCGGAAAACATCGACTGGCACGCGTGATGAGGACTGGCAGTGGGAGAGGACCGGCACTGCGGATGAGGACCGGCACTGCGGATGAGGACCGGCACGTGGGATTGAGGTGAAGGCTTTTTGGCCGGCAGCGATGTTGCGACGCAAAGCGCCGCCTCCGGCACGGCGTCTCGCGGCCACGCCCAATTCCCCGTTGCTGGGTGCGCACGACCGCATAAGCTGAGACCCAAAACTTCGTTGGCGGATCCGGAGGAATCCGATATTTTTCGGCTATGGCGAGCGAGACTGGATCGAATGAACGACCGGCGGCTACCGCTGCGGCGCCGGGCGTCGCGTGGATCGTAGGCGTTGGAGCCTCCGCCGGGCTGGGCTCGGCAGTAGCGCGGCGTTTTGCCAAAGGAGGCTTGATCGTCGCGTTGACCGGTCGGAATGCCGAGCGTGTCCGCACCGTCGTTGACGAAATCACCATGGCCGGCGGCCAGGCTCGAGCACTCGCGGGCGATGTCAGTTCGGCGGTCGACATCCGTCGCCTGGCGGTCGAAATTCAAGCGCTCGGGCAACTGCGGGCCGCCGTATTCAATGTCGGCAATGCCGTTCGGGGCGGTCCTCTCGAATTGACTCCGGAACAGTTCGAATCCACTTGGCGAGGCAGCACCTACGCCGGGTTTCTGTTTGCCCGCGAAGTGCTTCCTCAGCTCCTCGCGGGCGTCGGCGGCAGTCTACTGTTCACCGGCGCCACCGCTTCAATTCGCGGCCGCGGGCCCTTCGTCGCGTTCGCTGCGGCGAAGGCGGGCTTGCGGTCCCTCGCGCAAAGCATCGCGCGAGAGTACGGCCCGAAGGGGATTCACGTCGCGCATGTGGTGATCGATGGCGGCATCGACGGCGAGCGCCTGAGAACCGCCGCTCCGGAATACTCTGCACGGGCGGGCGCCGACGGACTGCTGCATCCCGACGCCATCGCAGAAACCTATTGGCAATTGCATCAACAACATCGCAGTGCGTGGACGCACGAGCTCGACCTGCGTCCTTATAAGGAGGTGTTCTGATGAGTGCCGTGGTTGACGAGGCCGTTGTGCTTTTCGATCACACCCTTCGAGACAGCACGGTGGCGCCGGGCCATGGTGAGCTGCGCGAGGCCGTGCGCCGCGTGCACGATGATCAGACCCTGGACTCTGCGCCTAAGCCCTCCGACGTCACTCATTGCGCCAGCGATTGACGATCGCCCAACCCTCCGGCCACTCACCGAGACCGCTCTCGGCATTGATGTGCCCGCGCCGACCCAGACGAATGTGCTCGGCATCCCAGGCTGCAACCCGCTCCTCGGTATACGGCGTTGTGGCATACGGGTCATCGCTGCTGCTGACCACCGTTACCCGATATTTGCGCAACGCCGAAGGTACCTTGGCAAATCCGGTGGCGGCGCTGGGAAACGCGGCCCCTTCGGGATCCGGCACAGCAACGAGCAGGATGGCAAAGCACGATCGGTCCGATCGCGCTGCCCAGTGGGCAACCGCAAGGCAGCCCAAACTATGCGCAGCCAGAATCGGCGGCACTGCCGCTTGCTCTACAGCGTGATCCAAAGCCCCGACCCACTCATCGCAGACAGGATTATCCCAATCACGCTGCACGACGCGGCCGACGTCAGGGTGTTTTGCCTGCCACAGTGATTGCCAATGAGCGGGGCCGGAATTGCCGATGCCGGGAACAAGAAGCGCAGGACGCATATGAATTCTCGTCGTGAAGTCAGTGATACGATAATCCTGTATGGGCGGCGCCATGGCGAAGTCGATACCCTCGCGACTCACGGCAGCATCACGACGGCACTCGTGCTCTCGCATCCGGTACGAAGGGCACCACTCCAGCTTGATATATCTTAGCTCGGTGCACGACCGCGTCATAAAGTAATTGACAGATCTGAGAGACTCTCTATCCTTCGCAGCGGGCCATCCGCCCCCAACGGCGGACGCTCATCTGTGAGGATGGGAGTAGAACTTGATGACACACGTACCGCCGCCGGGCATTCGTCCGGGTGATGCCCGATTTTCATCGGGTCCGACCAAGAAACGTCCCGGGTGGAATCTCAAAGCCCTTGAAGGCGCGTTGCTCGGCCGCTCGCACCGTTCCAAACCCGGGAAAGCCAAGCTCAAAGAGGCGATCGACCGCACACGGGCGATATTGGGTGTGCCCGCCGATTTCAAGATCGCGATCGTGCCGGCTTCCGACACCGGCGCGGTGGAAATGGCACTGTGGTCGATGCTGGGCGCGCGTCCGGTGGATGTGTTTGCCTGGGAAAGCTTCGGTGAAGAATGGGTGACCGATGCCGCCGAGCAATTAAAACTCATCGATTGCCGTATTCATGTGGGCCGGCCCTACGGCGTGCTGCCGGATCTGTCTCTTGCGCGTAGCGCCGCGGACATCGTCTTCACGCAGAACGGAACGACCTCGGGCGCCAAGATCCCCAATTTCGACTGGATCCCGGCGCATCGCGAAGGCCTTACCTTCAATGATGCGACCAGCGCCGCCTTCGCACAGCCCATCGAGTGGTCCCAATGCGATGTGGTGACGTTTTCCTGGCAGAAAGTACTGGGCGGCGAGGCGGCTCACGGCATGTTGGTCTTGTCGCCCCGTGCGGTAGCTCGATTGGAAAGCTATGTACCCCCTCGACCGCTCCCCAAGATCTTTCGAATGACCAAGAAGGGGAGACTGGATCAGGAGTTGTTCGAGGGCGCAACCATCAACACGCCTTCGTTGCTGGCTACCGAGGACTATATCGACGCACTGAAGTGGGCGGAGCGCATCGGCGGTCTGGCAGCCCTGCACGCTCGTGCGAATGCCAATACTGACGTGCTGACCGAATGGGTGGCGCGGACACCCTGGGTGGACTTCCTCGTATCGGATGCTGCGATTCGCAGCAATACCAGCGTGTGCCTCAAGGTAGTCGACGAGCGCGTGAGTTCACTCTCGGAAACCGGCCAGGCGGAGTTTGCCAAGAATCTAGCCGTGATCCTGGAGAAGGAGGGCGTGGCGCTCGATGCGGCATCGTACCGGTCCGCGCCTCCGGGTTTGCGCATCTGGTGCGGCGCCACCATCGAGCAAAGCGATCTCCAGTCGCTGACCCCGTGGCTCGACTGGGCCTTCGATAGCTGCCTCTCCCTCATCAAGTTTCCCGGATAAGGACGTACTGTGGCCAAGGTTCTCATTGCCGATGAGTTGAGCCCCAAAGCTCTCGACATCTTTCGCAGCCGTGGCGTGGAGGTCGATGTGCGCGTTGGTCTCAAAAAACCCGACCTCCTTAGCATCATCGGCGGTTACGACGGCCTCGCGGTGCGTTCCGCCACCAAGGCGGATAAGGACGTCATTGCCGCTGCGAAGAATCTCAAGGTGATCGGTCGCGCCGGTATCGGTGTCGACAACATCGACATCCCGTCGGCTACAGCTCGCGGCATCGTGGTCATGAACACGCCATTCGGCAACTCGATCACGACGGCCGAGCACGCCATTGCGCTGCTCTTTGCTGCGGCCCGCCACATCGCCGCAGCCGACGTCTCCACTCAGGCGGGGAAATGGGAAAAGACCCGCTTCATGGGCGTCGAACTCTATGCCAAGACCTTGGGACTGATAGGCTGCGGCAATATCGGCGCGCTGGTCGCAGAACGGGCGCTGGCCCTCAAGATGAAGGTGATCGCCTACGATCCCTTCCTGTCGCCGGAGCGCGCGGTCAAGCTCGGCGTCGAGAAAGTCGAGCTGGAGGACTTGCTGTCACGCGCGGATGTGATTTCGCTGCACACGCCTTTGACGGACAAAACCAAAAACATCCTGTCGGCGGAGGCACTGGCCAAGACCAAGGGAGG
>Ga0307470_10001146_pt1 | contig 10776 bp, 6 predicted proteins | sample atmos_gasesAM3C__FD_204565 | JGI IMG/M metagenome (GOLD analysis project Ga0307470, IMG submission 204565) | Hardwood forest soil microbial communities from Morgan-Monroe State Forest, Indiana, United States - atmos_gasesAM3C_05 | ecosystem: Environmental > Terrestrial > Soil > Temperate forest... | reverse complement strand
CCTCACCAATCGAGAGCTGCTGCAGTCGCCGGTCCCGAAACGGCCGCCGTCGAGGTCCGGTCTCTCCCCGACGCGGAGCTTGGATCTCGTGGAGCGGCCAAGGAGCGTGCACCATGACGCGAGCGAGACGAAGCGCGGCACTCCTTGCCGCTGTCCTGGCGGCGCTCGGGCTGGGCTCGCTTCTCGTCGGCGCTTCGCTGCCAGCGCGACGGCCGGCCATCCGCTCCAGCGTTCCCCAGGACGTGGCGCCGGCGGCGCGCCGGGACGACTTCGACAACCACGCGTGGGCCCTGTTCGTGGCGCTCAGCTCGCCCGCGGGGCCGAGCGGTGCCCACGCCAGGGGTGCGATCGGCGATGCGATCGGCGACCAGCCGGGCGTTCCGCGCGTGTGGGAGACGTTCGTCGATCCCATCGACCTCTTTCAGCACGGGAGCGTCGCGAGCGAGCTCCCCGCGGCCCGCGAGCATCGCGGGGGCCGCAAGGTGTTCTACCTCAGCCACTCCGGGACAGGGCTCTTCGCGGCGCGCGCGAGCGGTGGCCCCGCACTCGAAGCCAGCCACGACCTGCAGGCCGGATCGAACTGGCCCCTGGTCGACCAGCTCGGCAACTATGCCATCTACGAGATCCGGTTGAACCCGACGATGGCCGGCTACATCACCGGCAAGGGCCTCACCACGGCGGCGGGGCTGAAGGCCGCCGGCGACCTCGACTTTCCCGCCGGCTCGATCGTGGTCAAGGCCGCCTGGCGGATCTTCCCGCGCTCGTGGCCGAAGGAGAGGCCGGAGATCCTCGCCCGGTACTACTGGACGACCGCGGACGTCGTCGTCGGCGCGGACCAGGACTCCAAGCGGCAGGGAGGGTTCACGATCGAGCAGGCGCCGATCGGCCTGGTCGGGCTCCACATCCTGCAGAAGACGCGCCGCCAGGGATGGATCTGGACGACCTTCGAGCAGGCGGACAACTACGAGTCCGCCGGCGGGCCGCCCGGCCTCGCCCCCACCTACAACGACGGCAAGAGCGCGGTCGGGGACGTGGCGAACAACCGCCAGCCCCTCATGCCCTCGGGGAGCCCACCCCCCGACAAGCACGTCTACCTCTGGAACCATCCCGCGGACATGACGACGGCAGAGTACACGCCGCTCGCGCCGTACACCCGGCCGCAGATCCAGCGCGCCAGCAACGAGATCCCCCTCCCGGCGGCCATCAACCGGGCATGGCAGGCGATCCTCCCCGCCCCGTGGAAGCACTACCGGCTGATGGTCAGCCAATGGACTGCGGGCGGCAAGCCCGGCGGCAGGCCCCTGCCGAAGAACCCGGACGGTGTCTCGATCGCGCGCAACACGGTCCTCGAGAGCTACCTGCTGGGAGATCAGACGCTGGCGAGCCAGGTCCCGGCCGTGCGCGTCCGCGACGACGGCAGCACCTTCGCGCTCCCCGACAGCTCGCTCGACGACATGATCCTCGCCACCGTCGCGGCCACCAAGTACCCCCCGGAGGACAAGACCGGGACCTTGACGTGGTCGAGCTGCATCCTGTGCCATGAGGTCGCGCAGTGCGACGTCGGGGGCAAGGTGGTGCTGACGGACTTCAGCATGCTGTTCCGCTCCTATCTGAAGGAGTGCACGTCCGGCTGATCGTTGAATACTCCCCCAGCCGTCACACGAACGTGTAGAGGTTCTCCCGCAGGGCGCCCGCCTCGTCCCGGTCTTCTCTCGCATCCGGCCGCGCCGCGGCGATCAGCCCGCTCCAGCTCGCGGGGATCGCCGCGCGGTCGATCAGGAAGTCCTCGAGGGCCAGGGCGTCCGCGCCGGAGAGGGCGAAGCAGCGCAGGGCGTCCTCCGGGGAGCGGACGATCGGCTCGTCGGCGACGTTGAAGGAGGTGTTGAGGACCATCGGGCAGCCGGTCCGGCGCTCGAAGGCCGCGAGGAGCGCCGCGAACCGCGGGGCGACCGCCGGATCGACCGTCTGCGGCCGCGCCGAGCCGTCGACGTGGGTGATCGCCGGGAGCGCCAGGGGCGAGGTCACCCGGCAGGTCTCGAGCATGTAGGGGGACGGGTGGTCGAGGTCGAAGTGCTCGCCGGCACGGCTGGCAAGGACGCTGGGGGCGAAGGGACGGAAGGGCTCGCGGCGCTTGACGACGGCGTTGAGCCGCTCGCGCAGCGCCCCGTCGAGCGGCGAGGCGAGGAAGCTCCGCGCCCCCAGGGCGCGGGGGCCGAACTCCATGGCGCCGTGGAACCAGCCGACGACCTCGCCGCGGGCGAGGCGCCGGGCGACCTCCTCGACCAGCTCGGCCTCCCGGCCGCGGTAGTCGGCGATCCCCCCTGGTGCCAGCCCGCTCGCCGCGAGGAGAGCGGCGATCTCGCCGGCCGGGTAGCGGGGCCCCAGGCGGGCGTCGAGGGGGGCGAGGCGCAGGAGCGGGGCCGGGTGCCCGCCGGACCGCCCGGACGCCAGGGCCAGATAGGCGAGTGCCGCGGCGCCCAGGCAGCCGCCGGCGTCCCCCGGTGCCGGAGGGACGAAGAGGCGCTCGAAGGGTCCCTCGCGGGCGATCCGCCCGTTGGCGACGGCGTTCAAGGCGACGCCGCCGGCGAAGCAGAGGTCGGGCAGGCCGGTCCGCCCGTGGAGGTAGCGAACCTTCTCGAGGAGGATCTCCTCGAGCGCCTGCTGGAGGCTCCGCGCCACGTCGCGGTGGAAGTCGCCGATCGGCTCGCCGGGCCGCCGCGGCGGCCCGCCCAGGAGGTCGGCCATCGCCGGCGACCACATCGTGCGGCCGTGGACGAAGTCGAAGTAGCGCAGGTCGAGGGTGTAGCCGCCCCCCGGCGCGCCCCCAGATCCGGACGCGACGAGGGCCGTCATCTCGCGCGCGAAGCGCGGCCGGCCGTAGGGGGCGAGGCCCATCACCTTGTACTCGCCGCCGTTGACCCGGAAGCCCAGGAAGCTCGTCACCGCCGAGTAGAGGAGGCCCAGCGAGTGGGGGAAGCGCACCTCCTCGAAGAGCTCGATCCCGTCCCCCTCCGCCCGCCCGCCCGCCCGTCCGTACGCCGTCGTCGCCCACTCGCCGACGCCGTCGACGGTCAGGAGGGCCGCCCGCTCGAACCCCGAGTAGTAGAAGGCGCTCGCGGCGTGCGAGCGGTGGTGGGGGAAGGCGAGGATTGGGCACTCCACCCCCAGGCGCTCGGCGATCGCCCGCTCCGGCCGGCGGGGGTCGAGCCAGGCGAGGTCGCCGCGCGCCGCGCCGCCGGGAGGCCCCGCCCAGAGCTGGCGGGCGAGCTTCGCGACCGGCAGCTCGTAGTAGCCCACGGCGTCGAGGTCGCCGGCGCCCAGGCCGCCCGCCTCGAGGCAGAAGCGGAAGGCGGCGACGGGGAGCGAGGCGTCGTGCTTGCGGCGCGAGAAGCGCTCCTCGGCGGCCGCCGCGACGAGCGCGCCGTCCCGCAGCAGGCAGCAGGCCGACTCGTGGTAGAAGGCCGAGAGGCCGACGACGTTCATCGCGGACGCCTCCGGTTCGTCACACCTGATCCCCGAGCCCTTGTCCCGTTTTCTGCCGTTTGAGCAACTCTGTCTATTGAAGCAGTTGTATCCGTTCCAGCAGGTCGGGTGCCTTCGGCCCGGCCAGGGTAGCATCCACCGACCGGCCCCCGCCGTCCAAACCAAGGAGAACCATTTGAGGAAACCCCGCCTCGTCCTGTCTCTGATCGTCCTGGCGGCGGCTTTCGCTGCCGGACCCCCGGCCCAGGCCGCCACCCCGCTGCGGTCCTACCTCGTCACCTGCAACGGGAGCTGCTCCGGGGTCACCGCGGCCGTGGCGCAGATCCCCGGCGCCAAGGTCGACCGCGTCCTCGACAACGTCGCGGTCGCGGTGGTGACCCTGCCGGTGACCGCGGTCACCCAGATCCAGAGCCGCACCGACGTCGTCAACGTCACCAAGGACGTGGTGCTCGGCCCGCCGACCCCCGACCGCAACCAGCCGCTGCCGGCGGCGTCCGGCGTGCAGGCGGTCACCGCCAGCCAGCTGCAGACCCTGGCCGGCGGCGGCACCCCCAGCGACTATAGCTTCAACAACAGCCTGATCGGCGCCTCGGTCTTCCACGCCCAGGGCAAGATCGGCTCCGGCGTCGTCGTCGGCCTGATCGACACCGGCACCGCCAACAACCCGGCCGTCGTCCCCGCCCTCGCCGGCTCGGTCCTCGGCGGCGAGAACTTCGTGCCCGTCGCCCAGGATCCGGTGACCTCGGCGACCAGCACCTTGAACGGCGACCACGGCACCTGGACCGGCACGGTGATCGCGGGCCACGTCATCTTCCTCTTCAGCACCGGCTCGTCGCTCGTCCAGTCGCTGCTGGCGAACGCGCCCGGCAGCGTCATCCCGTGCTCGCTGCTCGGCTGCCCGTCCACCCTCGCCGGCGTGCCGATGGTCGGCGTGGCGCCGGGGGCGAGCATCTACGCCTTCAAGATCTTCAACTCGGCGGGGGGCGGCGCCCCGGTGTCGCGCATCGCCACGGCGATGGACCGCGCCATCACCCTGCGCCGCAACTTCAACAACGGCGTGCCGGTCGCCCCGGTCAACCCCGGCTGCGGCGCCGAGAACAACCCCTGCGTCTACAACTCGCTGCCGATCCAGGTGGTCAACATGAGCCTGGGCGGCCTCACCCTCTACGCCGCCAAGGACGTCGAGGACCTGCTCACCCTGGAGATGAACAAGGTGGGGATCACCCTCGCCACCTCCTCGGGCAACTCCGGGCCGGCGGCATTGACCAGCGAGAGCCCGTCGACCGGTCTCGCCGCCCTCGCGGTCGGCGCCTCCAGCACGGCGCCGCACGAGCGGGTCTTCTGGGACGCCATCTTCGGGCTCGGCCTGGGCGCGCTGCTGCGGCCATTCTCCGGCATCCAGACCGCCTCCTTCAGCTCGCGCGGTCCGACCGCCGACGGCCGCTTCGGCGTCGACGTCTCGGCCAACGGCTTCGCGACCTTCGTCCAGGGCGCCAGCGGCGGCATCTCGCTCGCCTCCGGCACCTCCTTCGCGGCGCCGACCGTCGCCGGCGCGGCGGTGCTCCTGCGCGAGAAGTTCCCCAGCGTCTCGGCGGCCAAGATCCGCAACGCCCTGGTCGCCGGCGCCAACCCTGGCGCGATCGTCGACGGCTCGGGCCGCATCGACCGCGGCGCTGGCTTCCTCGACATCCCGGCCGCGGCGGCGAAGCTCACCGCCAACGCCGTCAGCTCGACCCTGCCCTCGGGCCTGGGCACGCCGATCATCGCGGTCAACCTGCTGCCGCTGGGCATCACGCCGATCAACTTCGTCGGCGACCATTACACCAAGCACCTCGCGAACCTGCTGCCCGGCCAGACCGTGCAGCTCTACGTGCCGACCGCGGTCGACACCAGCCAGCTCACGGTGTCGCTGCAGAACGTCACCCTGGCGCCGGTCGCCAACCAGAACCAGTTCTTCGGCGACGCCTTCTTCATCAACGTGGTCGACGCGCCGACCTCGGCGGCGGCGCTCCTGGTGAGCGACTTCCCGTTCACCGACTCGAGCTACACGGTGTCGCTCCCCCAGTCGGGGCTGGTGCGCGTCGCGGTCGCCGGCGCCACCAACAACGCCTCGCCGGTCTCGGCCGACGTGGTGATCCAGCGCCAGCGCGTCAATCCCGGTCCCCCCATCGCCGTCGGTGTCGTCAAGCAGGGCGAGGAGGACGTGGTCCAGGTCCAGGTGCCGCCCGGCAAGGCGCAGCTCTCGTTCCTGCTGTCGTGGCTCCACGACTGGGGCTTCTACCCGACCAACGACATCGACCTCGTGGTGGTGGACCCCAACGGCAACGTCATCCTCGACGGCGCGACGCTCAACAGCCCGGAGCGGGCGGTGATCGCCAACCCGACCCCGGGCGTCTGGACGGCGCACGTGCAGGGCTTCCAGATCAACCAGGGCGTCGTCCTGGGGCAGGACCTCTGGGCCCTGCGCATCACCGCCGACGGCCAGCCGCTCCACCGGCTGCCGTAGGCGCCCGCCAGCGACCGTTTGAACGCCGCCCGGAGGGCTCCGGCCCGCCGGGCGTTTTCACGTCCGGCGCGGATCTACAGCTCGCCGCGCAGCCACATGCTGCGCCCCATCCGCCGCTCGATCAGCCGCACCCGCCAGAGGTAGCTGCGGCTGCGGCTGCCGGGGTGCCACCTCTCGGGATAGGGGAGGCTCGCGGCGAGGGCGGCGGCCTCGTGAGTGGTGAGGCTCGCCGCGCCCTTGCCGAAGTAGCGCCGCGCCGCGGCCTCGGCGCCGTAGATCCCCGGCCCCAGCTCGACGACGTTCAAGTAGATCTCGAAGATCCGCCGCTTGGTCAGGTCCCGCTCGAGCTGCTTGGTGAGGATCGCCTCCTTCGCCTTGCGCAGGGGATTGCGCGAGCGCGAGAGCCAGAGGTTCTTGGCGAGCTGCTGGGTGATCGTCGAGGCGCCGCGGGGCAGGCGCTTCTCCTGCCAGGCCTCGCGCAGGGCGTCCTCCATTTCATCCTGGGCGAAGCCGTGATGGGAGAAGAACTCGTCGTCCTCGCCGATCAGCGCCGCGTGTTTGAAGCTGGCGGCGATGCGCCCGTAGGGCACCCAGCGCCAGTCGACGGGCTTGCGCGGCCCGAACCAGCCGCTGCCGCGGTACTCCTCGATGAAGGCGGTCGTCCGCGGGTTGCGGCGGGCGAGGCCGGCGACGTCCGGCCAGGTGGCCGCCTCCCAGGCGAGCCAGGCGCCGGCGAGGATGCCGAGCGCGGCGAGCAGGCGCCGGCCGCGCCGGCGGCTCGGCGTCCGGGCGCTCGCCCTCTCGATCCGCTCGGCCGGCGGCGCCGGTGCGGCCTCTGCGAGGGGCTCGGCCATGGGTCGGAGGGATCATAGAGTGGCCGGGGCTCCGCCGGAAGCCCGTCTGTGTGCATGTCACGCCGGTATACTTTCGTGGTGCCCGCGATCGACGTCCCGTTGCGCGCTCCCGAGCTGGCGCCGGGGATCTGGGTGCAGGGGCCGCCGGTTTCCCTGGCGTTCGCGCGCGGGGCGGTGGTGCTGGTCGACTTCTGGGAGTCGACGTGCGTCAACTGCCTGCGCACGCTTCCCTACCTCAAGGCCTGGCACGAGCGCTACGCCGGGCGCGGTCTGGTCATGGTCGGCGTCCACACGCCGGAGTTCGAGCTCGGGGCGAGCGCCGCGGTGGTCGCCGCCGCGGTCGCGGCGGAGGAGATCCCCTACCCGGTGCTCCTCGACGCCGATCGCGCCACCTGGCAGCTCTTCGCCAACCATTACTGGCCGGCCAAGTACCTGGTCGACGCCCGCGGCTACCTGCGCTACGAGCACTACGGCGAGGGGGCCTACGGCGAGACCGAGCGCTGGATCCAGCGCCTGCTGCGCGAGGCCGGCGACGTCGCGCCCTTCCCCGAGCCGCTCGCCCCGGTCCGTCCGGAGGACCGGCCCGGGGCGGTCTGCCACCCGCCCTCGCCGGAGGCCTACGCGGGCTATCACCGCGGCCGCCTGGCCGCCGCCGAGGGCTACCGCCCGGAGGAAGAGGTCCGCCACGGCGGCGCCCCGCCCGCCGCCGAGCTGCCGGCGGGCATGTTCACCGCGCGCGGGCTGTGGCTACACGCCGCCGAGTATCTCGAAGCGCGCGAGCCGGGCGCCGAGCTCACCCTGGTCGGCGAGGCGGCGGGGATCAACGCCGTGCTCGCGCCGGCCGGCGAGGCGGTGGTCGAGCTCGGCGGCGCGCCCGTCCCGCCGAGCCTCCGAGGCGCCGATCTCGCCTCGCGCGAGGGCGAGACCTGGGCAGTCTGGGAGCGGCCGCGCCTGGTCGCCCTCCTCGACTCGCCGGCCTTCGGCCGTCACGAGCTCACCCTGCGCTTCCCCGCGGCGGGCGCGCGGGTCTACGCTTTCTCGTTCACCACCTGCGAGCGCCGCGCGAGCCCTGCCGGGAGGCTGGAGGGAGAGAGCCTCCCCGCCCGGTAGTGGTTCAGTTCGGTCCACTGCGGGCGGGCCCGCCTTCGTGTCCACCTCCCCTCACGCCCTTCCAGGCGGCCCGTCCTCGGGACCAAACTGAACCACCGCTCTGATCCGCGGGTCTCCGTGGTAACATCCTACCGTTCCCGTCGTTCCGACAATGCGTCACACTCGCGGACCTCACCCCGTGGTTGCGGAGGGAAGCGGCTTGCGTCCAGAGCCCGCCGTGCGCGGCATCGCCGCCTCTGCGGAGACCTCCAAGCTCCCGCTCGGCGCCGGTGAACGGCGCGGCGGGGGGCTCGCCGACCTCGAGCGCGCGGTCGGCCGCTTCGTCATCCGCCGCTACCGCTGGTCGATCGTCCTGGTGCTCGCGTTGATGGCGGCAAACGTCTTCGTGGGCCTCGGCTCGACCAGCATCAGCGACTCCGACGAGGCGCGCTACGGCGTCTCCGCGTACGAGATGCTGCAGAACAGGTCGTACGTCGTCACCACCTACGCCCACCAGCCCGAGTACTGGAACCTGAAGCCGCCGCTCGGCTACTGGCTGATCGCGCTCTCCTACTGGCTCTTCGGCTTCACCACCTTCGCCCTGCGCCTCCCCTCGGCGATCTGCGGGCTCGCGGTCGTCGCCGGCACCATGGCATTCGCCAAGCGCTGGGGCAACCGCCGGCTCGCCGTGCTCTCCGGCCTGATCGTCGCCACCGCCTTCGGCTTCGTCTCGAACCATGGGGCGCGCAGCGGCGACCTCGACGCCGCCCTCACCTTCCTGCTCCTCCTCGCGGCGATGCAGCTGCCGCGGCTGGCGCGCTCGCCGCGCCCGGTGCGCCGGCTGCTGGCGCTCGCCGCGATCCTCGCCTGCGCCTTCCTGCTCAAGAGCTTCGCCATCCTGCCGATGGTCGCCATCGCCGTCGTCTACGCGGTCGGGAGCGGCGCCTGGCGGCGGCTGCGGCCGGCGCACTACCTGCTCTCCGGCCTGCTCTTCGCGGCGGTGGTCGCCGCCTGGGCCTTCGCCCGCTACCGCGCCGACGGCTCCGCCTACTTCCTCGAGCGGATGCTCCGCGAGGACCTCCTGCTGCGCTCGACGCGGATCATCGACAAGACCACCTACTCGCCGTTCGGCTACTTGGCGGGCCTCTTCGATCGCTTCGCTCCCTGGCCGCTCGCCATGCTCGCCGCCACCTGGGTGGTGCTGCGCGGGCCGAGCTGGCGCGCGAGCGCCCTCGCCCGTCGCCTGCACCGCGGCGTGCTGCCGCTCCTCGTGCTATGGGCGCTGGTGCCGCTGGTGCTCTTCTCGCTCTCGCGCACCCAGCACCACTGGTACCTCGACCCCATCTACCCGGCCTGCGCCATGCTCGCCGCCCTCTCGCTGCTGGCCCTGCTGCGCGCGGTGCCCGCCGGCCGCCCGCGGACCGCGGCCCTCCTCGGCCTCGTCGTCCTGCCGCTCGCCCTCTGTCAGGCGCGGGTCACCTACCGCGTGCTGGTGGGCGAGCGGATGCCGCCGGCCCAGCGCTTCCTGCTGACGCTGGGAACCGACCTCGGGGTACCGCGGCAGGGGCTGGGCCGCGATCTCGTCGCGGGCTTTCCGCTGCAGCACTCGGAGCGCTTCCTGCTCGAGGTGATCGACGGCTTCCGGGTGCGCGACCTCGCCGACGGCGCGCCCACCCCCGGCGTCTCGCCGGCGGACGGCGAAGTGGTCCTGGACAAGCGGGGCGCGGGAGCGGCCCTCTGGCGCTCCTCCCGGCTGGCGTCGGTGTCGATGGCCGGCGACCGCAGCTATTCGCTCGCCCGCTTCTTCGAGCCCCGTATGGAGCGCCCCGCGGCGATGGCCCCACCGGTTCAATTGGCGCGCTTCGTTTCCGCCGCCGCTCTCGGGCGCCGGGCGTTCGCGTCGATGGTCGTGCCGGATCGGCAGCGGCTGGGGCAGCGGCCGGAGGAGATCGCCCTGGCGCGCTCGGCGGAACCACCCCCGCTGCTCGACGCGCCGCACCCCGGCCTCGCCCGTCCCGCTCAGCCGGCACCCTCCACGGCGGTCGACTCGCGGCGGATCGAGGACGAGCCACCGGTCGAGACCGCCGCCGGCGCGCCGGAGCCGCACGACTGGCCGGGCGCCGGTCCCCTTGCGGGCGAGGAGGACGACGCGCCGGTGCTCACCGTCACCAGCGCCCGCCCCGCGGCCGGATCGCGCTTCGCAAGGGAGCCCGCGGCCCCGCTCGATCGGCTCTCCTCCGCGGGTCCGCTCGCCGCCGCGGCCGGTCTCGTCGACTGGGACGGACCGGAAGATCCCTGGAGCGCCCCGCTGATCCCTCCGCCTCCGCCGCAGCCGGCGGTGGCGTGGGACGACGGCCCCCCCTAAGGACTGCCCGCGAGCGGATCGCGACCGCGCGCTCGACGCCTCAAGCCTAGGGTGACGAGAGCGACCGCGATCGTCGGCGGCAGGTGTTGAGCTGGGCGAGCTTTCACGGCGCGACCTCTCCTTGGGTGCTTTCGCGTGCCGTTTCGGCGGACATCCGGCCGGCGTGGGGAAGTGGGGCGCCCAATTTGGCGCCGCCGTCCCGCGTCGTGGCTACGCCGCCCGCCGTCGTGGCTACGACGCGAGTCGGCGAGGCTACGACGAGCGCCTACCCCCCTTCGCACACCGGATTCCTGTGGCTGCCGGGCGGCGGCGCGCCCGTCTCTCGCCTCTTCACCGCCTCGCCGCATGGACACGATGGCCCGCCGCCAGCCGGCGGCGCCTCGCCGCGCGCCAACTTGGCGCCGCGCCGGGGCGGCAGAGCAGGACATCCACGCGTCGTGGCCACGACGCGGCGGCGCGCCACCCGGACTCCGCGGCCG
>Ga0307470_10001144_pt1 | contig 10784 bp, 10 predicted proteins | sample atmos_gasesAM3C__FD_204565 | JGI IMG/M metagenome (GOLD analysis project Ga0307470, IMG submission 204565) | Hardwood forest soil microbial communities from Morgan-Monroe State Forest, Indiana, United States - atmos_gasesAM3C_05 | ecosystem: Environmental > Terrestrial > Soil > Temperate forest... | reverse complement strand
ATGCTCGATTCCTCCTCCTACCGGCCGGGCGACATCGTCCGCTTCGTCAACGGCAAGACCGCCGAGATCACCAACACCGATGCCGAGGGCCGGCTGATGCTCGCCGACGCCCTCGCCTGGGCGGCCGCCGAGGAACCGCGGCCCGACGCCCTCCTCGAGCTCTCGACCCTGACCGGCGCCTGCGTCATCGCCCTCGGCCACCACGGCGCCGGGCTCTTCACCCCCGACGACGGCCTCGCCGCCGAGCTCCTGCGCGCCTCGGCGGCGAGCGGCGAGCGGCTCTGGCGGCTGCCGCTGTGGCCCGAGTTCCTCGAGGAGATGAAGGGGACGCAGGCCGACCTGCGCAACTCGGCGCAGCGCTGGGGGGCCGCCTCGACCGCGGCCGCCTTCCTCTCCCAGTTCACCGGCGGCGTCGCGCGCTGGGCGCACCTCGACATCGCCGGCGTCTCCGACGTCGGCCGCGACCAGAACGGCCACCCCGGGGCGACCGGCTTCGGCGTCGCCCTGGCCGTCGCCTGGCTGCGCCACCTGGCCGCCGGCTCCCTGTAAAGAATCGATGACATTGCGCCGCGGCGCGCCGCGGGCATAGCCTCGCCTCCATGAGAAAGCCCACGACCCTCGCCGCCCTCGCCTTCCTGCTCCTCGCGCCCGTCCTCGCCGCCCCGGCTCCGGCCACCGCGCCGGCTCCGGCCGCTGCGCCGGCTCCGCCAATGGCTCCGACGGCGCCGTCCGCTGCGGCGGCGAGCCCGGCCCTCGACGCCTTCCTCGCCTCGCTCCACCCCGGCACCGCCCTCCCGGCCTCCGGCTGCGGTCCCAACTTCTGCACCCAGGCGCAGCGCGACGCCTGCAACCAGCAGTGCAGGAGCCACGGGCACGTCGTGTTCGTGGGTCTGGAGTGCTGCCAGAATTGCACGACGCTCTGCATCTGCGGCAGCAAGCCGGTCAACTGCTGAGGCGCCCCGCTCCCTCCTGCGCGCCGCCGCCGGATCGCCGCGAGCTGTAACCATCGCGGCGATCCCGCGGACTTGTTCCTCGAGCGGCCTTCCGGCCCGGCCCCGGCCGTGCCCTCGCCCGGACCGCGGCCGCGCGGCCAGGCGATCGGCCCGCCGCGCAGGAATGAGAGAATCCACCCCGATGTCCGCCTCGCCCATGCCCGCCCCCGCGCCCGCCCTCCTCGAGGTCGAGGAGCTGACGGTCGCCTTCCCGGCCGGCGGCCGCATGGCGCCGGTCGTCGACGGCGTCTCGTTCGCGGTGGCGCGGGGCGAGTGCGTCGGCCTGGTGGGGGAGTCGGGGTCGGGCAAGAGCATGACCGCGCTCGCCCTCCTGCGGCTGGTGCCGCCGCCGGGCCGCATCGTCTCCGGGCGGATCCGCCTCGGCGGCGAGGACCTCCTGGGGCTCCCCGCGGCGGCCATGCGGCGGGTGCGCGGCGGGCGGATCGGCTTCGTCTTCCAGGAGCCGGCGAGCGCCCTCGACCCGGTCTACACGGTCGGCTTCCAGGTCGCCGAGGCCCTCCGCGCCCACCGCGAGCTCTCCCGCCGGGCCGCCCGCGCCGCCGCCGAGGCCCTCCTCGCGCGGGTGGCGATGCCCGACCCCCGCCGCCAGCTCGACGCCTACCCGCACCAGCTCTCCGGCGGCCAGCGCCAGCGCGCCATGCTCGCGGTGGCGCTCGCCGCCGGCCCCGCGCTGCTGGTCGCCGACGAGCCGACGACGGCGCTCGACGTCACCCTCCAGGCCGAGGTGCTGGAGCTCGTCGCCGATCTCCGCCGCGACCTCGGGCTCGCCGTCCTCCTCATCACCCACGACTTCGGGGTGGTCGCCGCGGCCTGCGACCGCGCGGTCGTCCTCCATGCCGGCCGGGTGGTCGAGGAGGCCGCCACGGCCGAGCTCTTCCGCGCCCCCGTCCATCCCTACACCCGCTCCCTGCTGGCCTCCCTGCCGCGCCCGCCGGGGAGGGCCGCTTGAGCCCCCTCGCCGAGGCGGTCGAGCTGGTCAAGGAGTTCCCGCGCCGCGCCGGCGGCTGGCGCCTCCGCCCGCCGGTCCGCGTCGTCGACCGCGTCTCGCTCGCCGTCGGCCGCGGCGAGGGGCTCGCCCTGGTGGGGGAGTCGGGGAGCGGCAAGACCACCCTCGGCCGCTGCCTGATCCGCCTGCTCGAGCCCAGCGGCGGCACCGTCGCCTTCGACGGCGTCGACCTCCAGACGCTCGGCCGGCGCCAGCTCGCCCGCCTGCGCCGCCGCTTCCAGATGGTCTTCCAGGACCCCTACGGCTCGCTCGACCCGCGGCTCACCGCGGGGGCGAGCGCCGGCCTGCCGCTCGCCGTCCACGCGCGGCTCGGCCGCCGGGAGCGGGCCGCCGCGGTCGCCGAGCTGTTCGACCTGGTGGGGCTCGCGCCGGCGCTCGCCGGCCGCTACCCGCACCAGCTCTCCGGCGGCCAGCGCCAGCGGGTGGGGATCGCGCGCGCCCTCGCCACCCGCCCCGACCTGGTGATCGCCGACGAGCCGGTCTCCGCCCTCGACGTGTCGATGCGGGGCCAGATCCTCGCCCTCCTCGCCGATCTCAAGGCCCGCTTCGGTCTCGCCCTGGTCTTCATCTCGCACGATCTGGCGGCGGTCGCCCAGCTCGCCGACCGGGTGGCGGTGCTCTACCTCGGCCGCCTGGTCGAGCTGGCGCCGGCGGCGGCCCTCTTCGCCGCGCCGCAGCACCCCTATACGGTGAGCCTGCTGTCGGCGGCGCTAGCGCCGGAGCCGGCGGAGCCGGGCAGGCGGCGCGGGCGGATCGTGCTCCACGGCGAGCCGCCCGACCCGGCGCGGCGGCCGGCGGGGTGCCCGTTCGCCCCCCGCTGCCCCGCCGCCCAGGCGCGCTGCACGGCCGAGGAGCCGCCCCTGGCGCCGGTCCCCATCGCGGACCGGACACCGCTCGGCGGGGCGCCCGGCCACCTCGCCGCCTGCTTCTATCCCGGCTCGCTGCCGGCGCCGGGCCAGGGGTGCGATAACCTTTAGTAGGCGAGCGCGTACCAAGGTCGAGGACGGGCGGCCGCTGCACGGGTCGCCGGGGGGCCGGCTCGCACCGAGTCCAAACTCTTCTCTACGCTTGAGGGGTCACCGAATGAACGAGTCTCGCATGAGCCAGAGAGCGCGCCGCCTGGCGGCGGCCTGCCTCCTCGTCCTGCTGTTGCCGCTGCCGGCGCGCCCGCAGCAGAAGTTTCCCTTGAAGGTCGAGGTGCAGGCGCCGCTCCCGGTCGACTTCCCGGTGAAGGACGGAGTGATCGAGCTCACCCTCGACCAGGCGATCGAGATCGCCCTGCGCCGCAACCTGGGGATCGTCATCGAGCGCTACAACCGCATCCACGCCCGCCTCGGCATCTACGAGGCGCTCGGCATCTACGACCTGCACGCCCTCGCCGACCTGCTCGCGACGAGCTCGAAGACCGCGGTCACCAACAGCACCCGGCCCGGCAACTCGCGCGAGGAGGACTTCAACTTCAGCCTGGCGCAGGCCTTCCCCACCGGCGGCACCCTCTCGCTCGGGGTCGGCAACAGCCACGTCTTCCAGGAGTTCACCAACGCCAGCCTGAACACCATCGGCACCAGCTTCTACACCTCCGGCTTCACCTTCAGCTACGTCCAGCCGCTGCTGCGCGGCTTCGGCCGCGAGGCCTTCGAGCACGGCCTGCTGGTGGCGCAGAACGCCAGCGGCGTGAGCCAGGCGACCTTCTTCGCCCAGCTCACCGCGAACCTGCAGCAGGTCATCAACGCCTACTGGTCGGTGGTCAACGCGCAGGGCCAGCTGGTGGTGGCCCAGGACGCCCTGGGCCTCGCCCGCGAGCTCCACGAGCGCAACAAGATCCAGGTCCAGGTGGGAACCCTGGCGCCGCTCGACCTGGTGCAGAGCCAGGCCAACATCGCCACCAGCGAGGAGGGGATCATCAGCGCCCAGGAGCAGATCGGCAACGCCGAGGACCAGCTCCGGCGGCTGCTCGACGTCCCGCCGGGCGACCTGTGGAAGGCCGACATCAAGCCGCTGACCGACGCGCGCACGGACCAGCGCCTGACGATCGACCTCGACCAGGCGATCGCCCAGGCGCTCAAGAACCGGCCGGAGCTGCGCAGCCAGGAGCTCGCCCTCGAGCTGGCGCGGCTGAACGCCCGGTTCATCCACAACCAGGCGCGGCCGCAGCTCGACCTCACCGTCGACTACGGGGCGGGCGGCGCCGCGACCGGCTTCGGGGGCGCCTTCTCGCAGTCGACCAACCTCACCTTCCCGACCTGGACCGCCAAGCTCCACCTGGACGTGCCGATCCAGAACCGCACCGCGCGCGCCGCCACGGCGATCGCCGATCTCGACGCCGACCGCACCAGGATCGAGCTCGACCAGCTCAAGACCGTGGTGATGACCGACGTCAGGCAGGCGGCGCGGCGGGTGGAGACGGCGGCCAAGCAGATCGACGCCGCGGTGGCGGCGAGGAAGGCGCAGGAGACCAACCTCGACGCCGAGCGCAAGCGCTACGAGAACGGCATCTCGACCACCTTCGTGGTGACCCAGATCCAGCAGCAGCTCACCCAATCGAAGAGCGTCGAGATCACCGCCATCGTGGGCTACCGCACGGCGCTCGCCGACTACTACCGCGCGATCGGCGCCCTGCCGGCGCAGTCGGGCGTCGAGATCGAGGACCGCGATCCCCGGCCGCGGCGCTTCACCGTCGCGCCGGGGGTCGACGAGAAGGCCTATGAAAAGCAATAGCTGGGGGCGTCTCTGGGGCGCCCTCGGGAAGCCCGGCGAGACCTTCGAGTCGATCGCCGAGCGGCCGACCTGGGCGCTGGCGCTCGCCGTGCTGTCGGTGGTGAGCGCGGCGGCGGTGCTGGCGATGTTCTCCCGCGTCGACATGGCGGAGGCGATCCGCCAGCAGGTGGTGGCGCAGGGGCGCGAGGTGTCGCCGGCGATGATGCAGCAGATGGGCCGCGTCAGCGGCTGCATCACCGCGGTCTCGGTCCTCGGCACCCCGCTCTTCTATCTCGCGATGGCGGCGGTGTTCCTGCTCTTCAACCTGCTCGGCGGCCAGCTCGACTACCGCAAGAGCCTCGCCGTGACCGTCCACGCCGCGCTGCCGCGGGCCGTCCAGGCGCTGCTCACCATCCCGGTCGCCCTCGCCCGCAGCGGCCTGACGCTGGAGGAGATGAGGGGCGGCCTGCTGCGCTCGAACCTCGCCTTCCTGGCGCCGGAGGGGGCGGGCAAGCCGCTCGTCGCGCTGCTCTCGAGCTTCGACCTCTTCACCCTCTGGAACCTCGTCCTGCTGGTCATCGGCTACCGCGTCGCGGCGCGCGTCAGCCGCGCCACCGCGGCGACCACGGTCGTCGTGCTGTGGGCGGTCGTCGTCGCCGTCCTCGTCGCCCTCTCCGCCCTGGGCGGCGCCCGCGGAGGGCCGGGTTGAAGCGGGCCCTCATCGGCGCCGCCGTCGTCCTGGTCCTTGCCGGCATCGTCTTCGCGAGCCTGCGCGCCGGCCAGGGGAAGGGCGGGGTCAAGGTCTACGCCGAGGCGGCGGCGCGCCGCGACGTCGTCCAGGTGGTCAAGGCGAGCGGCGAGATCGACCCCAAGGAGAAGGTCAACATCTCGGCCCACGTGGTGGGGAAGATCGACAAGCTCTACGTCCAGGAGGGCGACGCGATCCGCGCCGGCCAGCCCTTCCTGAAGCTCGAGCAGCAGGCGTTCACCGCCGCGCGCGACCAGTGGGCGGCGCAGCTGCGCAGCGCCGAGACGGCGGTCGCCAAGGCCCAGGCGATGCTCGCCGACTCCGAGATCAAGGTGAGTCGGGCGCGCAGCCTGAACCAGCAGGGGATCCTCTCGCGCGAGCAGCTCGAGTCCTCGGAGCTCGCGACCACCGCCACCCGGCTCGAGCTCGACCAGGCGAGGGACGCGGTGCGCCAGGCCAGGGCCAACCTCGACAAGGCGGCGGACGACTTGACCAAGACGACGATCTACGCCCCCATCTCCGGCCGGGTGATCAAGCTGAACGCCGAGCAGGGCGAGGTGGTGGTGTCGGGGACGATGAACAATCCGGGCTCGGTGATCGGCACCATCGCCGACCTCTCGGAGATCCTCGCCAAGGTCGACGTCGACGAGACCGAGATCGTCGACATCAAGGTCGGCCAGACGGCGGCGCTCAAGGTCGACGCGGTGCCCGGCCGCCAGTACCACGGCAAGGTGATCGAGGTCGGCAGCTCGGGAGCGAGCAAGGCGAGCCAGCCCGACGTCACCTTCTTCGAGGTGAAGGTCCAGCTCGGCGACGCCGACCCGGCGCTGCGGCCCGGCATGTCGGTGCGCGCCGAGATCCGCGCCGCCGAGCACAAGGACGCGCTGGCGGTGCCGATCCAGGCCGTGGTCGAGCGCCCGCAGGAGGACGCGGCGAAGGGCGGCGACGAGGGGGCGGGCAAGGAGACGGCGATCGCCGGCGATCAGGCGAACGACCAGGTCAAGGTGGTCTACGTCGTCGCGGGCGGCAAGGCGGCGATCCGCCCGGTGCGGACGGGCCTCGCCGACGAGACCCGCGTCGAGATCCTCTCGGGGCTCAAGCCGGGCGAGCGCGTGGTGACCGGACCCTACCGGACGCTGCGCGACTTGAAGGCCGGCGACCGCGTCGCGGTGTCCGCCACCACCGAGACCGAGGACCTGCGCCGCGAGGGCAGCAAGGAGGGGAGCTGATGCCGCTGATCGACTTGAAGGACATCTACAAGATCTACGACATGGGGGCGGAGAAGGTCCACGCGTTGAACGGCGTCGACCTCAAGCTCGAGCGCGGCGAGTACGTCGCCATCATGGGCTCCTCGGGCAGCGGCAAGTCGACCCTGATGAACCTCCTGGGCTGCCTCGACACGCCGACCTCGGGGAGCTATCACCTCAACGGCGTCGCCGTCGAGGAGCTCGACGACCAGCAGCTCGCCGCCATCCGCAACCGGGAGATCGGCTTCGTCTTCCAGACCTTCAACCTGCTGGCGCGGACCGACGCCCTGCACAACGTCGAGCTGCCGCTCATCTACGCCGGCGTCGGCCGCGCCGACCGCCGCGAGCGGGCGCGCCGCGCGCTCGAGCGGGTGGGGCTCGCCGACCGCCTCCACCACCAGCCCAACGAGCTCTCCGGCGGCCAGCGGCAGCGCGTGGCGATCGCCCGCGCGCTGGTCAACGACCCGTCGATCCTGCTCGCCGACGAGCCCACCGGCAACCTCGATTCGGCGACCTCGGTGGAGATCCTGGAGCTCTTCGACGACCTCCACCGCGCCGGCAACACCGTCATCCTGGTCACCCACGAGCCGGACATCGCCCAGCACGCCGAGCGCCAGGTGCAGCTCAAGGACGGCCGGGTGGTCGCCGACCATCCGACGGTGGCCGCCGTGCACGCGTGAGCCCGCCGTGGCCTTCGCCGAAGACACCCGTCTCGCCCTGACGGCGCTCGCCGCCAACAAGATGCGGTCGCTGCTGACGATGCTCGGCATCGTCATCGGCGTCGCCGCGGTGGTGGCGGTGGTCTCCATCGTCCAGGGGCTGGAGCTGATGATCACCAAGGAGCTGCAGGGGGTGGGGACGACCTTCATCGAGGTGGCGCCGGACCTCGGTCCGCGGCGGCCGGCGATGGCCGGCCGCCGCGTCAAGCTCACCTGGGACGACGGCAAGGCGATCGCCGAGAAGGTCCCTGGCATCCGCCTCATCACCCCGGTGCTGCAGGGGCGGACGACGCTCAAGTACGGCGACCGCCAGCACGCGCCGCCGGCCCTCCAGGGGGTCAACCAGGACTATCCCGAGGTCGAGAACCACACCGTCGACCGCGGCCGCTTCTTCTCCCGCGTCGACTTCGAGAACCGCCGCAACGTGGTGGTCGTCGGCCGCCGCGTGGTCGAGGAGCTCGGCCTCGGCGCGCAGCCGGTGGGCAAGGAGATCTACGTCGGCAGCTACCCGGCGACCGTCGTCGGGGTGATGGAGGAGAAGGGGCAGTCGCTCGGCCGCGACTTGGACGACGTCGCCTACGTCCCCTTCAACATCGCCGTCTCGCTCTTCGGCCGCGACGCCGGCGACGCCATCCAGCTCGATCTCCAGGCGGCGAGCGCCGCCGCGGTCGACCGGGTGCGCGACGGCATCGAGCAGGTGCTGCGCCAGCGCCACCGCATCCCCGCCGGCGAGGCGAACGACTTCACCATCCAGGTGCAGGACGAGCTGCTGAAGACGGTGGGCAGCATCCTCGGCAACGTCACCGCGGTGGTCATCGCCGTGGTCGGCGTCGCCCTCTTGGTCGGCGGCATCGGGATCATGAACATCATGCTGGTCTCGGTCACCGAGCGCACCCGCGAGATCGGCCTGCGCAAGGCGGTCGGCGCCCGCCGCCAGGACGTGCTCTCGCAGTTCCTCATCGAGGCGGTGACGCTGTCGCTCGCCGGCGGCGCCATCGGCCTCGCCCTCGGCTACGGGATGGGGGTCGCCGCCGCCCACCTGCTGCCCGGCTGGCCGCCCGCCCACGTGCCGCTGTGGGCGGTGGGGGTCGCCTTCGGCTTCTCGGCCCTGGTGGGGATCTTCTTCGGCAGCTACCCGGCGGGGAAGGCGGCGCGCCTCGACCCCATCGACGCCCTGCGTTACGAATAGGTTGCGGGTAGGCTACGAGCAGCCGCCATGCTCTTCGAGAACCTCAAGGTCGCCCTGACCGCCCTGTGGGCGAACCGCATGCGCTCGATCCTGACCACGCTCGGCATCGTCATCGGCGTCGCCGCGGTGATCGCCGTCGTCTCCCTCGTCCAGGGGCTCGAGCACATGATCACCGGCCAGCTACAGGGGGTCGGCGCGAGCTACGTCATCGTCGCTCCCGACCCCGGCCAGAACCGGCCGGGGGTGGCGGCGCGGCAGGTCAAGCTCACCTGGGAGGACGGCCAGGCGGTGCGGCGGAAGGTGGCGGGCGTGCGGCTGATCACCCCGGTGCTCTTCGGCTCGGCGAGCGTCAAGCACGGCGACCGCGACCACCGGCCGTTCGCCGTCCTGGGGGTCAATCAGGACGCCCAGGAGGTGCTCAACTTCACCGTCGACCAGGGGCGTTTCCTCTCCGCGGTCGACATCGGCAGCCACCGCCAGGTCGTCGTGGTCGGCCCGCGGGTGGTCGAGGAGCTGGCGCTCGGGCCGCAGCCGATCGGCAAGGAGATCGCCGTCGGCAAGCGCCCGGCGACGGTCATTGGGGTGATGGAGAAGAAGGGGCGCAGCATCGGCATGGACCTCGACGACATGGTCTACGTCCCCTTCGACATGGGGATCGCCATGTTCGGCCGCGCCGCCGCCGACCAGGTGACGCTGCGCATCCAGGCGCAGAACGCCGGCGCGGTCGACGAGGTGAAAGACGCCATCACCCGGCTGCTGCGCCAGCGCCACCGCATCCCCAAGGACCAGCCGGACGACTTCCGCATCCTGGTTCAGGACCAGATCCTGAAGACCGTCCACCGCATCCTCGGCCTGGTCACCGCGGCGGTCGGCGGCGTGGTGTCGATCGCGCTCCTCGTCGGCGGCATCGGGATCATGAACATCATGCTGGTGTCGGTGACCGAGCGCACCCGCGAGATCGGCGTCCGCAAGGCGGTCGGCGCCCGCCGCGAGGACGTGCTGGTGCAGTTCCTCATCGAGGCGGTGGCGCTCTCGGGCCTCGGCGGCTGCCTCGGGCTCGCCCTCGGCTTCGGGCTGGGGACGGGGATCTCGCGCCTCCTCCCCGGCGACTGGCCGCCGGCCCACGTGCCGCTGTGGGCGGTCGCCCTGGCCTTCGGCGTCTCGGCGGTCATCGGCGTCGTCTTCGGCGTCTATCCGGCCGCCAAGGCGTCGCGCCTCGATCCCATCGACGCCCTGCGCTTCGAGTGACGGCGGCGAGCGGCGCTCCCGCCGCGGTCAGGTCTCCGGGGCGGCCTCGTCGTTCCAGGTCTTGCCGTACTTGACGACGTCGTGCTTGAGGAGGTCGAAGTCCCCCTGCCGGGGCAGCGGCGCGGCGTCGCGGTAGACCGCGTCGCAGCGGTAGCAGACGACCGCCAGGCGGAGCCGCCGGTAGAGCCAGAGGTCGGCGAGGCCGCAGGCGATGAGCGACAGGCCGAAGGTCCACGGCACCAGCGCCGCGCCGAGGACGACCAGCCCGCAGCCCAGGGCGCGGTCGATGTCGCGCTGGCGGTAGAGGTGGCGGCAGCCGCAGAGCGGACAGACCTCGACGCGGTCCTCGCTCCAGCCCTCGCCGGCGACGGCGCGGAGGTCGCCGCAGCCCGGGCAGCGCAGCTCCCGCGCGCCGGTCTCCAGCCGGCCCTTCCAGGGCAGGCCGCAGCGGCGGCACTGGGTGCGGATGCGCAACGCCGGCCCTCAGGCGGGGAGGCCGGTGGCCACCAGCAGGTAGTAGCCGGTGATCTCGCCGATGAAGGTGCCGACGACGACCACGTAGAGGATGCCGGTCGCCGACTGGTTGGAGCGCTGGCGGGCGCAGTGGAGCGCCATCGCGGCGAGCGCCAGGGGCACGGCGAGGCCCCAGAGGAGGCGGAACCAGAAGAAGACCCCTTCGCCGCCGAGCGCGGTCAGCAGGCGGAGAGGGTGCGGCTCGACCCGCCCGTCGACCTGGGCGGCGGCGGCGAGGGTCGCGGCGAGCGCGCCCGCGCGCAGCGCCACGGCGGCGACCAGCACGCGGCAGAACACCACCAGGTGGCGGAAGTTGAGGCGCGGGGCGACCAGGTACCAGTGGCCGAGGAGCATGGTGACGAGAGACCAGCCGAGCAGGAGGGACGAGGCGAGGAGGGCGGCGG
>Ga0307470_10001143_pt1 | contig 10785 bp, 10 predicted proteins | sample atmos_gasesAM3C__FD_204565 | JGI IMG/M metagenome (GOLD analysis project Ga0307470, IMG submission 204565) | Hardwood forest soil microbial communities from Morgan-Monroe State Forest, Indiana, United States - atmos_gasesAM3C_05 | ecosystem: Environmental > Terrestrial > Soil > Temperate forest... | reverse complement strand
ACCAGAGCAAAAAGTAGACGTAGGTGGAAATGCTCTTGATGCGAAAGCGGAGCTCGAAGGTGAAGAATTCCCAAAACATTCCCATCTGTCCCTCCGTTGACGCCGCGCGCTAGGTTTTGGACTGGCCGGACAGATGCAGGAAATAGACGTCCTCGAGTTCCGACGCCACCGCGCGGAAATTTGCGCCGGGAGAGGACGGGGCGAAGACCCGGATCTCGTGCTGCCCCCCGACCAAGTGAGTGCTCACGATGTGCAGTTCGCTCTCGAGGGTGCGCAGTTCCTCGTCGGTGGCGACGATGTGTGACCAAATCTGCCCGTCGAGCGCCAGCAGCGCTTCGGTGGGCGAACCCTCCAACAGCACTTCCCCCGAGGCGATGATGGCCATGCGGGAACAGAGCTCGCGCACGTCGTCCACGATGTGCGTGGACAGGATGACGGTCACATCCCGGCCGATCGAGGACAGCAGATTCAGGAAACGGTTGCGTTCGGCCGGGTCGAGGCCGGCAGTCGGCTCATCGACGATGATCAGCCGCGGATTGGCGAGCAGCGCCTGGGCGATGCCGAAGCGCTGTTTCATGCCTCCCGAATACGTGGACAGGGCCTTTTTCCGGGCCTCCCAGAGGTTGGTCTGGTGCAGCAGAGCATCGACCATGTCGCTGCGCTCACCCTTCGCGGTGACCCCTTTGAGGATGGCCAGGTGGTTCAGCATGTCGATGGCGGACATCTTCGGGTACACGCCGAATTCCTGCGGCAAGTAACCGAGAATCTTCCTGACTTCGTTCTTCTGCGTCAGGACATTCAATCCGTCGAGGCTGATGCTGCCCGCATCCGGGTCCTGCAGCGTGGCAATCGTGCGCATCAGCGAGCTCTTCCCGGCCCCGTTGGGGCCGAGCAAGCCGAACATATTGTTGCCCACGGTCAACGACAAATCCTTCAGCGCGCGCACGCCGTTGGGATAGGTCTTGGACAAGCCTGTGATTTGCAGCGCCATGGAAATCCTTCCCTTGGGTTATTCCGTTGCTTGAAACACCGGCCAGTGGTCGACGATCTTACCGCCGCGTACGGCGAGCAGGTCGCCGAACTCCAATAGCACGGATTCGCTGATCATCGGCCGCAGGAATACCTGATCGTCCACCCCCAGGCCGACCGCCGGCGATCCGTTGACGATTTCCTGGTTCGCGCTATGCCCGTAAGTCTCGTTGAACTGAAGACCCTTCGGCGACTCGTACTCCGCACGCCACCAGCCGCCGTAGACGAAGTAGGTCTCGCGTTGATTGGGGTCCCACCAGGAGAAAATCTTCGACCTGTCGTCGAGAGCCGGAATCCGGATCGGCCCGGTGGCTTTGATGACCGGCGTGGCGATGAATGCCGCGGGCACGTGTTCCGCCAGGGTCTCCAAATCGTAGTGGGTCGGTTTGAGCAGCGCGGTGCCGGTGCTGATCTCCGTGCTGAGTTTTTCCAACGCGTGCAGCTTGTAGCTGGGGCTCCCGCCGGCATTGAGGGTGAGGTCCTCACGCCATAGCCGTGAAGGATGGCCGCGCGCGTAGTCGACGAAGCCCTGATAGATCGCCATCGCCTTGGCGAGCAGCTCCTGCGCCGTGCCCAGGATATGCGGCACACCCATTCCGACGTGTGCGTCATAGCCCATGAAGCCCGCGAATTCGAGCTGCTGCGGATGCGCGGCAATCACGTCGAGCATTTGACCCAGCGTGGCGTTGTCGCCGATCCCGCCGCGATGCAGACCCACGTCGATCTCGAGATTCGTCCGCAGCCTGGTGTTCAGCCCCTGTGCCAGCTGAAGATATTCCTGCAGGCGCTGCGGTGAATCGATCAGCCATTGCAACTGGCGGGCGGGATCGAACGGGCCTTTGAGCTGCCGATAAAACAATTCCGCCGAGCGCACGGGCAGCGGCTTGCCCATCAGAATGTCGAAGCCTGAAAAAATCTCCGCGTCCAGATTCAGAAAGGGCTGATGGAAGGACATCAGCCGCCGCGTCTGCGCGCGCTGCGCGATGTACTCGATCAGCTTCTGCGACGGGAGTGACTTCTCGACGATCCGGTAATTCTTGCCCGCGGACTTGAGCGTCTGTATAACCCGATCGATGTTCTGGTCCATGCGATCGAGGTCGATCACCATGCACGGCCGCATCGGACCGTTCTTCTTCAGTTCCTGGTTCAGCAGACTGAAATAGCCGTCGTAGGGCGCGCCCGCGTCGCGCGGCCTTTTCCACCATGCAAGCGCACCGGCGATCAAAACCGTCCCGGCAAGAAAATGGCGACGTTTCATACTTCTCTCCGAAACGCGGCGCTAACCGCGCAAGCCGAACACCGAGCGCAAATGCGCGTTGAGGAAGCGGCCGCCGGGATCAAGCGCTTCGCGCACGGCGAGAAAGTCCTTCCACTTCGGATATAGCGGTGCCAGCAGGCGCGCGTTGAGCGTGTGCAGCTTTCCCCAGTGCGGGCGGCCATCGTACTTCCAGAAGATCGGTTCGATCTGGGCAAAGAAGTTATGGTAGTCCAGATCGTAGTATTGATGCACCGAGATTGCGCAGGTGTCGCGGCCCTGAAACATCGACAGCGGAATATCATCGCCCTTCACGTAGCGGAATTCGGTCGGAATGAAGCTGTTGAGGTTCTGGTCGCGGATCTTCTTCAGCACTTCACGCAGGCAGGCCGGGCCGGCCTCGGCGGGCACCTCGTATTCCATCTCATTGAAGCGCACGTCGCGCACGTTGGCGAACACTTTGTAGGAATCGTCCACCGCGTCGGGGAAGCTGACCAGGTGCCGGGCGATGAAGTTCAGGAGCGTGGCCTGGATGCGCGGTGAGTTGCGGTACCTGGTATGAACCCCCTCCAGCATGTTCACCTTGTCGGCGTCGCCGCCGCCTTCCTTAGGTTTAGTCTTCGTCTCCTGGGTCTCGTTGAGCGCCGTGGCTACCGACACATCGCTGTGCAGCAGTGAATTGATTTCGAAGTGATCGTTTTCGCGGATCAGCCGCGGCATGTCCTCGAGCAGCTCTTCCGTGTCCTGCACCCAGTTCTTGCTGCGCAAGCGGAATGCGTTGCGGTTCTGAAGACGCACACGGCTGACAATGCCCAACGCGCCGAGTGAAACGCGCGCGGCATTGAATATTTCCGGATGGCCATGCGCATCGCAATCCAAGATCTCGCCTGCGGCGGTGACGAGCCGCAAGCCCACCACCTGGCTGGAATACGAACCGTACTTCGCGCCGGTGCCGTGCGTGGAGGTGGCAATCGCACCGGCCAGGGTTTGATAGTCGATATCCGCCATGTTCGGCAGCGCCTGGCCGATTTCCTTCAGCGGTCGACCCATCTGCGAGACCGGCGTACCCGCCCAGAATTCCGCTTGTAGGTTGGCGTTGTCATGGCTGATCAGGCCGCTCATCTTCGCCAAAGACACGATGGTCCCTTCCGTCGGCACCAGCGGGCTGAAGGAATGCCCGGAACCGACGGGCCGGATGACCCTGCCCGCACTGCTGCGGATCAACGCGGCCAGTTCTTCTTCGTTCGCGGGAGCGGGACGATCGGCCGGGATGCAGCTCTGGCCGCCCGACCAGTTGCGCCAGACCACGATGCGCTCGCGGTCTGCCGCGCGCAGCAGGCCAGGCAGCCCGCCGAACGCGCTGAGCGCGCCGGCAAGGCCAAATGTCCCGATCAGCTCGCGACGGCTAAATTGCATCGGAATTCTCCGTGTCGGATTACTGTGTCTGCGTGTCGGCGCGCGCGATCGGTCAGTTGTTCAACGGCGCGCCCGACATGAATTCGATGAGTGCGCGGTATTGTTTCTCGTTGCAGTCCATGCAGGCGCCCAGCGGCGGCATGCTCTTGTAGCCGCTGAATGTGTGTTCGATCAGAATGTCCGCACCCTGGGCGATGCGCGGCGCCCACGCCCGCGCGTCGCCGGCCTGCGGCGCACCGGAGGCCGGCACGGCATGGCAGTTCTTGCAGCTTCGGTCATAAACCGCCTGCAGCTCGGGCGACAATACGGCCGCCGCTGCCGGCGGTGCGGCGGCGGATGGCGGGCCGGCGGTCCTATGATCGCCGCAAGCGCCCAAGCAAGCTGCAGCGCCGAGCAGGCACGCGAGAAGGATGATTCGCAGATAAGGGTCCATGGCTGGTTTTGGCCGAAATTGCGCCCATGCTACATGGCATCACGCCGCGCGCACAATTCGGCGCTGAAGCGGCTCAAGCTGAACGCATCGGTGTACTATTGCCGCTTCACCAATCTGCAGACCTTGACCGGAGTCGACCATGTCTGCCATTACTGCACTAAACCACTCGACCGCTGACGCCGACGCGATTGCGTCGCTGCAGAAGACCTTCGCCGCGCATAAACAGGCATTTCTCAAGCATCCGTTTCCCGATCTCAAGGAGCGCCGCGCACATCTCTATGCGCTGGCCGATGCGCTGCTCGGCCACCGCGCGCGCATCCGCGAGGCATTGCAGAGCGACTTCGGCGCGCATCCCGCGGCGGCGGCCGATCTGGCCGAGATCGGCGGTCCGCTCGCGCGCACGCTGGCGGCCGCCAAGCACGTCAAACGCTGGATGCGGCCGGAGCGGCGCAGCGTCGATCTCTTGTCCTTCGGCACCAGCAAGGCGCAGATCGCATGGCAGCCCAAAGGCGTGACCGGCATCATCGCGCCTTGGAATTTTCCGATCGATCTGTCCTTCGGCCCGCTCTGCGACATGCTTGCGGCCGGCAACCGCGTCATCATCAAGATGTCCGAATATGCGCCGGCTTGCGCTCAGACGGTGTTCGAGATCATCGACAGGACCTTTGCGGCCGATCACGTCGCCGTGATCAACGGCGGCGTCGAGCTGGGCAAGGCCTTTGCCGCGCTGCGCTGGGATCATCTGCTGTATACCGGCAATCCCGAGGTCGGCGCCATGGTGGCGCAGGCGGCCGCGGCCAATCTGGTGCCGGTCACGCTGGAGCTCGGCGGCAAGTGCCCGGCCATCTTCGCGGCCGACAGCGTCAGCGCGGCGCACATCACGCGGCTGCTCGGCGTCAAGCTGGTCAAGAACGGCCAGATGTGCATTTCGATCGATTACTGCCTGGTGCCGCGCGCGCAGCTGGATCGATTCGTGCAGCTGGCGCAGGCCAGCTTCAGCGGCGCGCTCAAAGACTATTCGCGCGGCGCCGATTGCACCGGCATCATCAGCCCGCGCCACTATCAGCGCCAGCAGCAATTGCTGGACGAGGCGCGCAGCGCCGGCGCGCGTATCGTACAGCTCGACCAAGGCGGGGGCGCCGATCCCGCCACGCGCCGCTTGCCCGTGTCGCTGGTGATCGATCCTGACCCTGGCCTCCGCATCATGAAAGAAGAAATCTTCGGCCCCATCTTGCCGGTCGTTCCCTACGACTCGCTGGACGACACGCTGGCGGCCATCAACCGCGGCGAACGCCCGCTTGGATTGTATTTATATGCTCAGGATGCCGCGCTCGTGGACAAGGTGCGGCGCGAGACCTTTTCCGGCGGCTACGCCGTCAATGTCTGCGCAGCGCAGGGAGCGGTAGCCGACATGGGTTTCGGCGGCGTCGGCCGCAGCGGCAGCGGCCGCCATCACGGCATCGATGGCTTCCGCGAATTCTCCAACCCGCGGGGCATGTTCGTGATGGGTCGCGGCGCCTCATTCGATGCGTTCATCCCGCCCTATGGGCCGCGCAAGTACCGGCAGATCGAGCAGATGTTCGGTTTGCGGCGCCTTCAACTGCGCATCGGCCGCTGGCTGCGGCCGGGTCGCGTTATTTGAGTTCGATTTCCACGAAACGAAATTCGTAGTCGTTGACGTTGATGACGTTGTGCGCGACGCCGGCGGGGCGCGCATAGGACGCACCCGCCACCAGCGCAGCCTCTCTCACGCCCGCGGCCTCCTCCAATCTCAGCACGCCGCTCGTCAGGGGCACGACGACGTAGTCATGGGCGTGTACGTGATGCCCGGTGTCCGCCCCCGGGGCAAAGCGCCATTCCGTCACGATCACGCGTTCGTTCTCGACTTGAACCATAGATGTCGCTTTCACGATTCCCCTCTCCCGTACAACTCTGTGGATACCGGTAAGCCTAACCGGTTCCAAAAGAAAGAATAGTCCCCTCGCCTCGTGCTAACGTTTCGCGCAACAACCCAAACGGAGCGAAGGACATGCGGTCGATACTGCCGGCGAGCGTGGTTTCCGCGGCACTCGCCTTGATCCATTGCGCAAGCGCAGGAGCCTCCCCGCATCGGGACGACAGGGTCTATCAGGCGGCGGCAGCCAACCGCGCGGGTGCCCTCGATCTTCTCAGAGAAATCGTCGACATCGATTCCGGTACGGGGGATGTCGCGGGCGGCGCCAGGGTCGAGGCCCTGCTCGCAGGCCGGCTACGGGCGCTCGGCGCCGACGTGCGGACCGAGCCCGCCGAAGTTCCGGGATTGCCGGACAATCTGGTAGCCGTCTTCCACGGGACCGGGAGAGGCAAGATTCTCATCATCGCACACATCGACACCGTGTTCGGCCCCGGAACCGTCGCGGGACGGCCTTTCAGCATCGATCGGGAACGTGGCTTTGGTCCGGGCGTCGGCGACGAGAAGGGCGGCGTGGTCAACGCGATCACCGCGTTGAAGATTTTGCACGATCTCGGCTTCAAGAACTACGCGGCCATCACGCTGCTCCTCGATGACAGCGAAGAGCGGGGTTCACCCGGTTCCCGAAAACTGATAACGACTCTGGTCAAGCAGCACCAAGTCGAATTCAACATGGAACCCGGCGACCCGCCGGATGCGCTCACGGTCTGGCGCAAAGGCTCGGCCAGCATTCGTATCCAGGTCAAAGGGCGCGCGGCCCACGCGGGCATGGCACCGCAGGATGGCCGCAACGCCGCGGTCGAACTCGTGCATCAGCTCTCGGCCTTGGAGGGTGTTTTCCCGCATTCCGGCGAGGGCACAACCGTCAACCTCACGCTTTTGAAAGGCGGCGAGCGCCAGAACATCATCCCGGACTTCGCAGAGGCGACGCTCAATGTTCGCTTCCGCAAGCCGGAAGACTTCGACGCTGTACTGGCCAAAGTCGACGCCGGCGCCGGCGTTACCCTGGTGCCCGACACCCGCGTCACGGTGGCGCACGATCCCGCTTACCCGCCGCTCACCGAAAATTCACGGATCGATGCGCTCGCCGCCCGGGCCAGAGCGATTTACGCTGAAATCGGCAAGACCGTGGAATCGTCGGGCAACGGCGGCGCATCGGAATCCTCGCTGGCGATGGCCGAGGGCACTCCGGCGCTCGACGGCCTCGGCTACGTGGGCGGCGACTTCCACACCGACCACGAATGGATAGATTTGAACAGCGTGGTGCCCCGCCTGTATCTTTTTACACGGCTATTGATGGAAACGGGCGCCAAGCCGCCTTGATTGGCGGCCGCCCCTGGGAATGTACTGCATGCCGGTAATCGTCTGCCCCGCCTGTGATCTGGCGCACCGCCTCACGACCGCCCCCGCCGGCGGCCGCGGGCAATGCGCGCGCTGCCGCGCGCAGCTGCAGCGCCGGGAAAACGCCTCCATCGATACGGCGATTGCGCTGGCGGTTTGCGCCCTGGTGCTTCTGTTGCTGAGCAACGCGTATCCTCTGGTGGCAATGCAGGTCAATGGCAGTTCCCGCGACACGACCTTGATCGGGGCCGCGGCCGGCCTGTACGCACAAGGATTCAAGTCGCTCGCGGCGCTGGTCTTCCTGACCACCGTGGTCGCGCCGCTGCTGCAGATCGTGTCGCTGCTCTATGTATTGATTCCCTTGTGGCGCGGACGGCGTGCGTTCGGCCAGACTTCCGTCCTCCGCATGCTCACGCGCGTGCGGCCCTGGAGTTTCATGGAGGTATTCATGCTGGGCGCGCTCGCCGCGCTGGTGCGCCTGTCGAATTTCGCGCACATTGCGCCGGGAATTGCCCTTTGGTCGTGCGCCCTGCTCATGCTCTGCCTGTCCGCGCTGACCAGCGTTACTTCCACCGAGCAGCTGTGGCGATGGGTCGAAGAGAGTCGAGAATGAGCAGCCCCGCCACCGGCCGCAGCCTCGGACTCCTCCTGTGCCTCGATTGCCGTGCGACGGTGCGCGGCGCGAAGGCATCGCACCCGCACTGTCCGCGATGCCACGCGCGCCTCCATGTGCGCAAGCCTCACAGCCTCATCGTCACGACGGTGTTGGTGGTTTGCGCCGCTCTGCTCTACATTCCGGCGAACGTGCTGCCGGTGATGAACACGCGGACGATCTTCGACGATGAGCCCGATACGATCATGAGCGGCGTGCTGGTACTGCTGCAGTCCGGATCCTGGCCGATCGCCCTGCTGGTCTTCGTCGCCAGCATCGTCGTCCCTCTATTGAAGATTCTGGCGCTGGGTGTCCTGCTGTATTCCGCCTGGCGCCCCTCGCCGCACCGCCGTTTGCAACGCAGTGAGCTCTATCGGATGGTAGAATTCATCGGACGATGGTCGATGCTCGATATTTATGCCATTTCGCTGCTGGCCACGTTGGTGCAGATCCAGTCCTTTGCGTCCGTCATCGTGGGCTGGGGCGCATGGGCCTTCGCCGCCGTGGTGGTCTTGACGCTGCTCGCCGCGCGGACTTTCGACGAGCGGCTTCTATGGGATACGCCGCAGCATGACTGAACCCCCGGCTCCCAGCCTGGACGATCTCCCGGCGGCCGTGCCTGCCCGCTCGCGATGGTCGCGGCTGCCCCTGATATGGATCCTGCCCGCGATGGTGATTCTGGCGGGCGCCTTCGTCGTGGTCCACGAGAAACTCGCTCAGGGAACCAGCATCGAAATCCTTTTCCACAGCGCCGAAGACCTTGAAGCGAACAAAACCAAGATTCGCTACAAGGAGGTCGAAATCGGCGAAGTACGCGACATTCATGTATCCAAGGATCGCAAGGAGGTCGTGGTGACGGCGATGATTCACCGCGACGCGAGCGAGTATCTGGTGGATGACACCCGCTTTTGGGTGGTGCGCCCGCGCGTCTCGGCCGCCGGAGTCACGGGCTTGGGAACTTTGGTGTCCGGCGCATACATCAGCGTCGATGTGGGCAAGTCTGTCACCCGCAGTGAGCAATTCGTCGGTCTGGAAGTACCTCCAATCGTCACCTCGGGCCTCCCGGGACACGCGTTCGTGCTGCACGCGGACGATTTAGGCTCGTTGGACATTGGCTCCCTGGTTTTTTATAGGCACATCACCGCAGGTCAAGTGGTCGGCTATACGTTGGACCCGGGCGGGGCCGGCGTCACTCTCACGATATTCGTCAACGCACCCTTCGACACCTATGTCACCGGCGGGACACGGTTTTGGCAGGCCAGCGGCATCGACATGTCGATCAATTCGGACGGGATCAAGCTGCGTACGGAATCGCTGACCTCCATTCTTCAGGGGGGCGTCGCGTTCCAGGCGCTCCCGGGCAGTGCGAAGACGGCGGTACCGAACGATACGGTGTTCACTCTGTATCCTGACGAAGAGCGCGCCATGCGCCCGATCGAAACGGAGATTCGGACTTTCGTCATGTACTTCAACGGCTCACTGCGCGGTCTGTCGCCGGGTGCGCCGGTCGAACTGCATGGAATCGGGGTGGGTGAGGTCAAAAGCGTGGACGTCGAGTACGACCGGGACGCCGGTACTCTACGATTTCCCGTGGTCGTGGATATCTATCCGCAGCGAATACGCGGACACCAAGCGCGCGGTGCACACGCGCCCGCCAGGGACGACCCGGAAACTTCCAGCCGGAGATTGGTCGACAGCTTGGTGGCGCGCGGTCTTCGGGCTGAACTCAAATCGGGCAACTTGCTGACCGGACAGAAGTACGTGGAGTTGGATATGCATGCAGATGCTCCCGCGGAGAAGGTCTGGTGGACCGATCAGCCCTGGGTGTTCCCGACGGTGTCGAGTGGGCTCGATGAATTCCAGGATTCCATGGGAACCATTGCCCGGAAGCTCAGTAAGGTCCCCTTCGATCAGATTTCCTATCGGTTGCTCTCGACCATGACGAGCCTGGAACAGACCCTGAAGAGCACCGATCAATTGATGCGGCATGTCGACGGCAGCCTTGCGCCGCAGGTTGAGGCGACATTGACCGAAGCGCAGGCCGCCTTGAAGAACGCCAAGGAATTGTTGGCGCAGGATGCGCCCTTGCAGAGCGATCTCGGCGCGACGCTGCTGCAGTTGTCGCGCGCGGCGAAGGCGGTCACCGCACTGGTCGATTATCTGGAGCGCCATCCGGAATCTCTATTGCGCGGCAAACCGGGAGATTCGCCGTGAAATCATTCTTGGCGGCGGCTTGTTTCGTGAGCCTGCTCTGCGCCTGCGTAGCGAGCCGGCCGGATCATTTCTATGTTCTGACCGCGCAGCCGCAAAGCGCTGGCGAAGCGAGAACGGCGCCCGCCACACAGGTGTCGCTCCGGGTGACGTTGCCCTCGCTGGTGGATCGTTCCGAAATGATACTCAACACCTCCGCGAACGGAGTCCTCGTGCTGGAGCATGAGCGATGGGCGGCTCCGCTCGCCGACCTCGCGACGCAAACCCTGGCGCGGGATCTCGAACTACGGCGCAGCGATATGCTGGTCGCCGGCCAAAGCACCGGCCGCCCGGGCGACGCCGCCGTCAAGGTGACCGTCGACCTGGTGCAGGTGTCCGTGCGCAGAGGAGCGCGCGCGAGCATCGAGGCACACTGGCGGATCTCCGACCCGCGCGCCGGCGGGGATGTGGTCGGCAGCGAGGTATTCAGCGCAGCGCTGGCGCAGGATGACTATGCC
>Ga0307470_10001142_pt1 | contig 10788 bp, 8 predicted proteins | sample atmos_gasesAM3C__FD_204565 | JGI IMG/M metagenome (GOLD analysis project Ga0307470, IMG submission 204565) | Hardwood forest soil microbial communities from Morgan-Monroe State Forest, Indiana, United States - atmos_gasesAM3C_05 | ecosystem: Environmental > Terrestrial > Soil > Temperate forest... | reverse complement strand
CGGTGGTGAGCCCGAGCGGAGCCGGGGCGGTCACGCCTGGGAGCGGGAGCAAGTTCGACCACGGTACGCAGGTGGCCGTGACGGCGACGGCCAACACCGGCTATCAGTTCACGGGCTGGTCGGGCGGCGGGTGCTCGGGGACCGGCGCCTGCACCCTGACGATGACGGGCGACACGACGGTGACGGCGACCTTCGCCCTGGTGCAGCACACGCTGACGCCGGCGGTGAGCCCGAGCGGAGCCGGGGCGATCACGCCGTCGGTCCCGACGAAGTACGACTACAACACGCTGGTGAGCATCACAGCGGCAGCGAACCAGGGCTACCAGTTCACGGGCTGGTCAGGCGCCTGCACGGGCACCGGCGCCTGCAACGTGACGATGACCAGCGACAAGACGGTCACCGCGAACTTCGCGGTGGTGCAGTACACGCTGACGCCGGGGACGACTCCGAGCGGGGCGGGCACGATCATCCCGTCGGTTCCGACGAAGTACAACTACAACACCACGGTGATCGTCACCGCGACGGGCAACCCGGGCTATCAGTTCACGGGCTGGTCGGGCGCCTGCACGGGCACCGGCCCCTGCAGCGTGCTGATGACGGGCGACCGGAGCGTGACGGCGAACTACGTGGTGCTGCAGTACACGCTGACGCCCTCGGTGAATCCGAGCGGCGCCGGGACGACCACGCCGTCAGCGCCGACGAAGTACAACTACAACACGACGGTGAGTGTCACGGCGGCGGCGGCCACGGGCTTCGAGTTCACGGGCTGGTCGGGCGCCTGCACGGGCACCGGCGCTTGCAGCGTGACGATGACGGGCGACCGCAGCGTGACCGCGAACTTCACGCCGGTGGTGGCGCAGCAGTTCACGCTGACGCTGACGCAGGACGGGACCGGGACCGGGACGGTTGGCGCCCTGCCGTCGGCGTCGAACGGGACGTACAACGCCGGGACTGACGTCTCGGTCACGGCTACCCCGGGGACCAACTGCAAGTTCGCGGGCTGGTCGGGCGCCTGCACGGGCACCGGCCCCTGCAAAGTCAAGATGGACTCGCCCAAGAAGGTGACGGCGTCCTTCGCCCTGACGGCGCTGAGCTGTGACGAGAAGATCGCCGACCTCCAGAAGAAGGTGGCGGCCGACAGGCACTGGAAGTCCTACGGTCACGGGATCCGCGAAGCCCTCCGCCTCTACGCGGCGGCCCAGCAGGAGCTCGCCCGGGCCAAGGGGAAAGTGGGGCCGAACGACAAGAAGTACCTGAGCGCCGTGAAGGAGTTCGAGAACGGCAAGGCGGCCTTCTGCGCCGGCCGCTACTGGCGCGCGGCCCACGAGTTCTGGGAGGCGTACCAGATCGCTCACAAGATCCTCGAGCACCACCGGCGCTAAACCATCGCTGGCGATCCTACGGGGTCGGCGTGTGCTAGCCTTCAGGCATGGCGCCCGCCGACCCCGATTCGCTTAGAGACGAGGGCAGCGGAGGCTGGTCCGCGAAGCTCCTGACGCTGATCGCGGCGATCGTGCTCACCATCGCCGCGCTGATCACGAACGCTCCCGCCCAACCCGACTGCAAGACGATCGACGACTTCTCCAAGGCGAAGGTCGGCGAGTTTCCGGCCGACTGGAAGCCTCGCAAGGACAGCGGCAAGGACGCCTACCGCGTGATGGAAGAGGGGGGTCTCCGGTTCCTCCACGCGGCCGTCCGCGGGCTCGGCGTTCAGGCCGCCACAGAGTACGAGTGGGATCTCAACGCGTATCCCGTGCTCGCCTGGTCATGGCGCCCCCTCGAGTTCCCGAAGGGCGGGGACGAACGCGAGTCGAAGACCAACGATAGTGCGCTGGCCGTCTACCTGCTCGTGCCCTATTCGCGCATTGCTGGGCCCAAGGCGCTCAAGTACATCTGGAGCGAGCGGGTGCCGGCGGGAACGCGCCTCAGCTCCAACGCCGGGCTCACCCAGGTGCGCGTGCTGCGCTCGGGCCCACCGGCCAAGAAGGGCGAGTGGGTCGAGGAGCGCGTGAACGTCCGGGACGACTACAAGAAGTACTTCGACGTGCAGGAGACGCCCAAGCCTGCCGGCATCGCCGTGCTCACCGATTCCGACGATACCAGCTCGACGGCGCAGGGAGATTACGCCAGCTTCAGGGCCTGTCGCCAGTAGGCGATGGCCCGCGAGGTTCTCGTGGTCGAGGACGAGCCGGACATCCGCCGGCTCGTCGTCCTGCACCTCGAGGGCGACGGTTTTCGCTGCCGGACGGCGGCGAACGGGTTGGATGCGCTGAAAGAGGCGAAGGCCAACGTGCCCGATCTGGTCGTGCTCGACCTCATGCTGCCCGGGCTCGACGGCCTCGAGGTGTGCCGGCGCCTCCGGAGCGATGCCAGCACCGCGGGCGTGCCGATCATCATGCTGACCGCGAAGTCCGACGAGGTCGATCGCGTGGTCGGGCTCGAGGTCGGCGCCGACGACTACGTGGCCAAGCCCTTCTCGCCCAAAGAGCTGGTGGCGCGGGTGCGCGCCGTGCTCCGGCGCTCGCGGCCGAGCCAGCCGACCCGGGTGCTCGCGGTCGGTCCCGTCACGCTCGACCCGGAGCGCCACGCGGTGACGCTCGGCGGCAAGGCGCTTCAGCTCACGCCCAAGGAGTTCGACCTCCTGCAGGCGCTCCTCGAAGCGGCGGGGCGCGTGCTGTCGCGCGAATACCTCTTGAACCACGTGTGGGGCTACGCGCGCGCTGACGAGATCGAGTCACGCACCGTCGACGTGCACGTGCGGCGCCTGCGCGCGAAGCTCGGCGACGCTGGGAGCCGGATCGCGACGATCAAGTCGGTCGGCTACCGCTTCGAGGTCGACCCGCCATGATCAGCGTGTTGATTCATTTCCTCCGGCGTAGCATCGCCCGGAAGCTCACGCTGACCCTCGTCGGCTTCGTCGCCGTCACGACCATCGCGGCCGGGATCTACCTCACTCGTGCCCTCGAGGTGTTCGCGGTGGAAACCCTGGAGGCGCGGCTCACCAGCATCGGCCGCCTCATGCACGACGAGGCCCTCGCGCTCATCGTGCGCAAGGCGTCACCGGAGGACGTTCGGGCGTTCGCCCTGCGCGCGGCGCGCCCGACCGGCGCGCGCATCAGCGTGATCGCCGCCGACGGCCGCGTGCTGGGCGATTCCGAGGTGCCGGTCGAGGACCTGCCACGGGTCGAGAACCACGCCGGGCGACCGGAAGTGCGCGCCGCGCTATCCGGGCGGGTCGGGCGGCATCGCCGGACCAGCGCGACGATCGGCGTGTCGCTGCTCTACGTGGCGGTGCCCATCGTCGACGGCGGTCGTGCGGTCGGCGTCATCCGGGTGGCCCTGCCGCTGACGGCGGTCACGTCGTCGTATGCCGAGATCCATCGCGTCATGCTGGCCGGCGGCCTCGTCGCGCTCGTGGTCGCCTGCGGGATCGGCCTCTTCGTGGCGCACCGCGTGACCAAGCCCGTCGTTCAGATGCAATCGATCGCGCGCCGGCTGAGCGAGGGCGACTTTACGGTGCGGGCGCCGATCCGGTCCCCCGACGAGATCGGCGCGCTCGGCCGCGCGCTCAACGGTCTGGCCGCGCGGCTCCGCGAGAACATCCACGATCTCGGCCACGAGCAGGCGAAGGCCACCGCGATCCTCGACGGCATGATCGAGGGCGTCATCGCGGTCGACGGCCGCGACATCATCTTGCTGATGAACGAGCGCGCGCGGTCGATGTTCGGCCTCGACGCGACGCGGGGCGAGGGCAAGCCGTTCCTCGAGGTCATCCGCAACACCGAGCTGCACGAGGTTTTTCGCGAGAGCCGCGCGGCGGGGGAGGGCAGCGTGTCCCACCGCGAGCTTCGCCTGGCGATCCCCGTCGAGCGGCGCGTACAGGTCAATGCGGTCCCGCTGCGCCTCGGCCCCGACGAGGTCGGTGTCGTCATGGTGCTGCACGACGTCACCGAGCTGCGGCGGCTCGAGCAGGTGCGCACCGAGTTCGTGGCCAACGTCTCGCACGAGCTGCGCACGCCGCTGACGGCCATCCAGGGCTACCTCGAGACGCTCTTGTCCGGAGCGCTCGAGGAGCGAGAGAACGCGCGCCGGTTCCTGGAGATCGTCTTTCGCCACACCGAGCGGCTCGGCCGGCTCCTCAACGACCTGACCGACCTCTCGAACATCGAGCTGGGCCGGGTGTCGCTCAAGCTGGCCCCGACCCGGCTCGACGAGGTTATCGACACGGTGCTGGCGATCATGGGACCGAAGGCGGCGAGCGGACAGGTCGGCCTGTCGAGCCGCTTGCCGGCCGACCTGCCCTCGGTGCTGGCCGATCGCGATCGGCTCGTGCAGGTGGTGCTCAATCTCGTCGACAACGCGGTCAAGTACACGCCCGAGGGCGGCCGCGTCACGGTCCAGGCCCGCACCGCGACCGAGGGACAGGTCGAGATCGACGTGATGGACACCGGTATCGGCATTCCACCGATCGACCTGCCCAGGATCACCGAGCGCTTCTACCGGGTCGACAAGGCCCGGTCACGCGAGCTCGGCGGCACCGGCCTCGGGCTCGCCATCGTGAAGCACCTCGTGTTCGCCCACGGCGGGCAGCTCCGCATCGAGAGCGAGCCCGGACGCGGGACGACCGTGCACGTCGCGCTGCCGATCGATGTCGGAGCCGGCGACGCGGCCCCGGAGGCCGTCTCGCGATCGCGCGCGTCCGGCTAGAAACGTAGGCGTCGCTCCGCGCTTCGGATGTGCGCACTGCAGGCCGTCGCGGGGCTGGGGCCCCGCCGGCCGAGGCGCGCCTATGGCGGATGTGCGCACTGCAGGCCGTCGCGGGGCTGGGGCCCCGCCGGCCGAGGCGCGCCTATGGATTGATAGCTCAGCCGGTCCAGCCGAAGAAATCTCGGGCCCAGACGAACGTTCCGACGCCGGCACTCGCCGCGCCCCCGCGGTCGCTTTCCGAGTCGCCGACGTGGGTAGACGACCCGAGGTCGACGCCATGAAGCTCGGCCAGCTCGAGGAACATCCCCGGCCTGGGCTTGCGACAGCCGCAGCCGTGCTCGCCAGAATGAGGACAGAGCCTCCAGTCCGTGAAGGGGCCGCCGAGCTGCTCGTCGGCCCAGGCGAAGCGCCGGTAGACCTCGTCCAGGGAGATCTCGCCCCGCGAGATCCGCGCCTGATTGGAGACGATGAAGCACACGTCGAAGCGCCGGCGCTCGCGCGCCAGCGTGGCGGCGACGTTCGGCATGAGCACGGGATGGCCGTCCTGGTCCACGACGGTCCGATTGTTCTCGGTGCGGGCGAGAGTGCCGCCCCAATCGACGAAGAGGGCGCTCCGGGTGCCGGGCACCGCGCGACCCTAGCATGCCGCGGCCGGTCGTCGCCAGGACGCCGCGCAAACTTCACGGAATCTACACATGAGCGCGGATAGGCTCCCCCAGTGCGCTAACGGTGGGTCCCGGCCCGGGGCCGTCACCGAAACTTCATGTGCAGAGTAGTAGCCTGTTCACACATCCCCGCCACACTCGTCCTCGATGAGGACCAGTGCCCACGGCCGAGCCGACCTGCACGTGCACACGGTGTGGAGCGACGGCGCGCAGCGTCCCGAGGAGATCGTGAACGCTGTCCAGGGACGCCTCGACGTCCTCGCCATCACGGATCACGACGAGATTCGCGGAGCCCTCCGCGCCCGGGAATGGGCGCTGGCCCGTCCCGAGCTCGGCGTCGACGTCGTGGTGGGCGAGGAGATCAGCACCCTCAACGGGCACCTCCTTGGCCTGTTCCTCGAGGAGCTCGTGCCGCCCGGCCTCACGGCGCTCGAGACCATCGAGGCCATCCACGACCAGGGCGGGCTCGCCGTCGCGGCCCACCCGTTCCATCCTCTGCGGGGCGTGAGCCGCGGCCACGCCTCGATCGGCCAGATGATCCGCGACCTCCCGCTCGACGCGATCGAGGCGGTCAACAACGCCGGCTTCTTCTCCGCGCCCTACAACGCCTGGGCCGCGCTGCGCAACGTCGAGCTCATGCTCCCGGTGACCGCGGGCAGCGACGCGCACGACGTCTGGTACGTCGGCAGCGCCGTCACGCGCTTCGAGGGGCGCGACGCGAGCGACCTGCGCCGGGCGCTCCTGGCCGGACGCACGCGCGCCCACGCGGACTGGTCCTGGACGGTCGGGAAGCTGCCGCTCCATCTCAAGATCCAGCTCCGGTCCGCCTATCGATTCCTTCGACACAATCGGCAGCGCGTCAACGTGGGAACTTTGCCGTGAGCAATTCTCACGATGTGCGCGCTATGAACAAGGAGGCCGACGTGATTGAGCGTGCGCCCTCTCGATTCCGGTGGACCGAGCGTGGCGACGGCGACCCGGTGGTCCTGTTGCACGGACTCATGGGCGAGATGGACCATTGGGAGTCGGCGCTCGAGACCCTCGGCGCGTTCTGCCGGCCGATCGCCCTCGAGCTCCCGCTCTTCGACCCCGGCCTAGTCGACGTATCGGTGCCGGGCCTGGCCGACTACGTGCGCCGCTTCATGGAGGCGCTGGAGCTTCGCTCCGCGGTCATCGGCGGCAACTCGCTGGGCGGTCACCTGGCACTCGAGCTTGCGCTCGCCCATCCGCAGCAGGTGACGGGCCTGATCCTCAGCGGGTCGTCGGGCCTCTTCGAGCGGACGTTCACCCGCAACGTGCCGCACCGTCCGTCGGCCGCGTACGTGCGGGAGAAGATGGAAGAGATCTTCTACGATCCGACGCTCGTGACCTTGGAGCGGGTCGAGTCGATCCGCCGTATCGTGACCACCCCACGGTTGGCGGTGCGCGTGCTGCGCGTCGCGCGCTCAGCGAAGCGGCACAACCTCGAGGAGCGGCTCGGCGACGTTCGCGTACCGACTCTGATCGTGTGGGGCAAGGAAGACCGGATCACGCCCCCGGAGGTCGCCGAGCGCTTCCACGCGGGCATTCCTGGATCGCAGCTCGTGTATCTGCCGAACTGCGGCCACGCGCCGATGCTGGAGCGGCCCGAGGCCTTCGACGCAGTCGTGAGCGAGTGGCTGAGCGAGCTGCGCGTCCGAGCCGCGAGGATCGGAGGCTGCCGGTGATCGAGCGGGTCGGCGGCGCCGCCATCAGGGCCTATGCGGCCCATCGCCGGCGCGCGCTCGAGGGAGTCGCGCGGGACGCCGTACGGGTCCAGGAAGCGACCCTGCTGCATCTCGTCCGCTCGGCGCGGGCGACGGAGTTCGGCCGCTCGCACGGCTTCGACGACATTCACTCCGTCGCGGACTATCAGGCGCGGACGCCCCTCGGCGACTACCTGCGATTCATGCCGCTCTGGAGCCGCGCCCTGGAAGGCGAGCGCGACGTCACGTGGCCGGGGCGTGTCAACTACTGGGTCAAGACGTCCGGCACGACGGCCGGCGACAAGATCATTCCCGTGACGCAGGACGCGTTCCGCGCGCATCGAAGAGGCGGCTGGGATGCGCTGCTGATCGCCGCGGAGCGGGTCGAGTCCGATCAGCTTCTGGGCGGACCCCTTCTGTTCCTGGGCGGGTGCACGGCGCTGTCACGGATCGGGAAGGACGCCTGGGTCGGCGATCTTTCAGGGCTCGTCGTCCGTGACCTGCCGCCGGGCGTGCGCGGCCGCTATTCGCCGGGCCGGGCGATCTCGTCCATTCCCGACTGGGACCACCGGATCGACGCGGTCGCGAATCTGGTCCAGAGCCAGGATCTCAGGCTCATCTCCGGGATGCCGTCCTGGCTCCTGATCCTCTTCGAGCGCGCGGCTCGCGTGGCCCGAGCCGGACAACGGCCCATCTCGAACCTCGGCGAGTGCTGGCCGAACCTCAGTGTCTTCATCCACGGGGGCGTCTCCTTCGCCCCGTACCGCGCCACCTTCGAGGAGTGGTTGGGGCGTCCCCTCGAGTACGTCGAGGTGTACCCCGCGTCGGAGGGCTTCGTCGCGCTCCAGACCGAGCGCACCGGCGGGCTCACCCTCATGCTCGACTACGGAATCTTCTACGAGTTCGTCCCGATCGAGGACCTGGGCCGCGCCCGCCCGCGGCGCCACACGGTCGCGGACGTCGAGCTCGATCGCCCGTACGCGGTGACACTGACGACCCCGGGCGGGCTCTGGTCCTACCTGCTCGGCGACACCGTGCGCTTCACCTCGCGTGATCCGCTGCGCCTGGTGATCACCGGGCGGACGCGCCACTTCGTCAACGCCTTCGGCGAGAACGTGATCATCGAGGAGGTCGAGCAGGCCCTGGTGGTCGCCTGCCGCCGGACGGGCGCGGAGCCGGCAGAGTTCACCGTCGCGCCGCGCTATCCCACGGCGGGCGAGCCCCGTGGAGGCCACGACTGGCTCGTCGAGTTCAGGACGCCGCCGCGCGACCGTCAGACATTCGTGCGGCAGCTCGACGAGGCGCTCGCGGCGCTCAACACCGACTACCGCACCAAGCGCACGCTGGACGTCGGCATGCTGGCGCCGCGCCTCGTCGAGCTGCCGGCCGGATCGTTCCACCGGTGGATGCGCGAGGTCGGCAAGCTCGGCGACCAATACAAGGTGCCCCGCGTGCTCAATGATCGGGCAGTCGTGGAAGCGCTCCTGGCCGGGATCGACACACGCGACAGGGAGCCCGTACAATCCGGAGGCTCCTGAGAGACGGCGCCGGGGGACGCGCCCTCCCGAACGCGTCCTCCGGGCCGGTCTCGTCGCCGCCCGTTCTCGCCGCGACGAAATCGTTACCCCGTCGTAATGAATCGGCAATGCGGCTCCGATAGCGTCCGCGCTCGGGAGGCCCCGATGAAGGCGACGCCACTCGCGTTCTTGCTCTTCTTGACGCTGATCCTGACGCTGGTCGTGCTCGTGCTCGGTGCGGGCGCGGTGGACGCGCTCACCGTGTACCCGATCGATCGCGCGCAGATCCTGGCCGGCTCCCGCTTCGACTTCAAGGTCGAGTTCGACGGGATCGTCGAATCGGCCGACACGAAGGTGACCATCAACGGGGTCGAGGTCTCAGCTGCGCTCGGCCAGGCCGCCACCTTCGTGAAGAAGGAGGACGGGGTCAACGCCTCAGCGCTTATCTTGCGGGACGCCGCGCTCGCGCGCCCGGGCCGGTACACCGTGGTCGCGGGCGACGGGAAGACCTCGCGCACGGTGTCCTGGGACGTGTATTCGACCGGCGCGCGCAAGGCACGCAACGTCATCCTGTTCATCGGCGATGGGATGTCGCTGACGCACCGGACGGCCGCTCGCATCCTGACCGCTGGTATCACCGAGGGGAAATACCGCGGCGAGCTCGCCATGGACACGATGTCCAACATGGCGCTTCTCGGCACTGCCGGAGTCGACTCGATCATCACCGATTCGGCCAACTCGGCCAGCGCGTACACGACCGGCCACAAATCGAGCGTGAACGCGCTCGGCGTCTACGCCGATCGGACGCCGAACACCCTGGACGATCCCCGGGTCGAGACGATCACGAGCCTGGCCAAGCGGCTCCGCAACATGGCGGTCGGCGTTGTCACCAATACCGAGGTGGAAGACGCGACCCCCGCCGCCATGGTCGCCCACACGCGCCGGCGCACCGACTACGACCCGATCGTCGGCATGTTCTACGAGAGCGGCGTCGACGTGCTCATGGGCGGCGGCAGCGCCCACTTCCTGCCCAAATCGGCCGCCGGCTCCAAGCGAGGAGACGAGACGGATTACCTGGCCAAGTTCCGCGGCGCGGGATACGCCATCGCATCGACCGATCGCGAGATGAAATCGGCGGCGGCCGATCCCGGGACGCGCCGCTTGCTCGGTCTCTTCCATCCGTCCAACATGGACGGCGTGCTCGATCGCAAGTTCCTCAAGCAGGGTACGGTGACGAAGTATCCGGAGCAGCCCGACCTTGTCGACATGGTCAAGAGCGCCCTCGAGGTGCTCCGTCGCCATGACAGCGGCTTCGTCCTGATGGTCGAGTCGGGGCTCATCGACAAGTACTCCCATCCGCTCGACTGGGAGCGGGCAGTGATGGACACGATCATGCTCGACCGCGCCGTCGCCGCGGCCAAGGACTTCGCGGCCGGCCGCGACGACACGCTCATCCTGGTCACGGCCGACCACACGCACGGGCTTTCGCTCGTCGGCACGATCGACGATGCGGCCCCGGGTCCGGAGCTGCGAGACCAGGTGGGCATCCACGACAAGGCGGGGTTCCCGAACTACCCGCCAGCCAACGGTGAGGGCTACCCGCCGCGGCTCGACGTCTCCCGGCGGCTGGCCGTCTTCTTCGCGGGATTCCCGGACTACTACGAAACGATGCGGCCCAAGCTCGACGGTCCGTTCGTGCCGGCCGTGGCCGGACCCGACAAGCGCTTCGTCGCCAACGAGAAGTACAAGGACGCGGCGGGCGCCGTCCTGCGCGTCGGGAATCTTCCGCGCACCGCCCCCCAGGGCGTGCACGCCGGCGAGGATGTCGTGCTGACGGCGACGGGGCCGGGCGCCGACCAGGTGCGCGGCTTCCTGGACAACACCGAGGTGTTCCGCATCATCGCCGAGGCGCTCGGTCTGGGGGCGGACGCCGCCCGATGAGCCGAGAGCCAATGGAAGTGCGCGCCACAGGCCGTCGCGGGGCTGGGGCCCCGCCAGCCGAGGCGCGCCCATAGATAGGGAGCGCCGATGAACCGCCGGAGATTCCTCAGTCAGTCCGCCCTCGCCGTCGGCAGCCTCGCCACCTCCTCGCTCGCCCGGACCGTGTGGGCCCAGTCGACCGCGCCCGGTGTCGTCACCTCGGACCGCATGCGCCCCGCCGTTCCGAACGGGGTC
>Ga0307470_10001141_pt1 | contig 10795 bp, 8 predicted proteins | sample atmos_gasesAM3C__FD_204565 | JGI IMG/M metagenome (GOLD analysis project Ga0307470, IMG submission 204565) | Hardwood forest soil microbial communities from Morgan-Monroe State Forest, Indiana, United States - atmos_gasesAM3C_05 | ecosystem: Environmental > Terrestrial > Soil > Temperate forest... | reverse complement strand
ACGCGATCAGCGACGGAAGGCTCCAGGCCAACCCGCAGAGCAGGGATGCGATCGTGAACAGCGCGACCGAGATGACGAAGGTACGCACCACGCCGAAGCGCTGCATGAGCCACCCGGTGAGCGGCACCGACACGCCGTTGGCCACCGCGAACGAGGTGATCACCCAGGTGCCCTGATCCGAGCTCACCCCCAGGTTGCCGGCGATGGTCGGGATGGACACGTTCGCGATGGAGGTGTCGAGCACCTGCATGAACGTGCCCAAGGCCAGGGCCACCGCGGTCACGGCCTTGCGGCTGCCGGCCAGGGCCGACGCCGGAGCAATGATGGCGGAATTCGCGCTCACGAACCGGCCAGCACCGTCAAGTTGCCCGCAGCGTCAGTCTTGCCCTTGCGGCTGAGCCGCGCCGGCTCGTGCGCCTTGGGGCCCGCATTCTCGGCGATGATTTCGGCGATCCGATCACCGACCGCCGGATCGTTGCCCGCGCTCTGCTGCCTGGGCTGCGGCACATTGCGCACGGCCGCGGTCATCAGGGGCCCCGAGGCGTCATGCAAATCCACGCGCACCGTGGTCGACAGTCCGACGCGCAGCGGATGCGCCTCGAGTTCTTTGGGGTCGAGGAGAATGCGCACCGGCACGCGCTGCACGATCTTGATCCAGTTCCCCGAGGCGTTTTGCGACGGCAACAGCGCAAAGGCATTGCCGCTGCCCGCGGCCATGCCCACCACATGTCCGTGGTAGGTCACACCGCCTCCATACAAGTCGGTGTGCACGGTGACGGGCTGGCCCGCGCGCATGCGCTCGAGCTGCCCTTCCTTGAAGTTGGCGTCGATCCACACGTCATCGAGCGGCACGACCGCGAGGAGCGGCGAGCCCGCGGCCACGCGCTGCCCCACCTGCACGGAGCGCTTGGCGATCACGCCGCTCACCGGCGAAGTGAGCTCGGTGCGATGCAAGGCGAGTGCGGCGTTGCGGACGGCGGCAGCGGCGGCCAGCACCTGCGGATGATCGGCAATGGTGGTGCCGTCGATCTGCGCGATGGTCTGACTCAGCTGTTGGCGGGCGGCGGCGACGTTCGCGCGCGTGGTCGTCACCGCGTCGCGCGCGTGCGAAAGCTCTTCGGCGGAAATGGCGCCGTCGGCAATGAGCCCGCCGCGCCGCTTCAAGTCATCGTCCGCGGTTCGTTCCGCCTGTTCGCGGTTTTCGATCTGGGCGCGCAGTTCCTTGCCTTGCGCGAACAGGCCGCGCACCTGGCGTACGGCGCGGGCCAGATCCGCTTCCGCATTGGCCTCGGCGATCTTCGCATCCGCCGGATCGAGCTCCAGCAAGAACTGCCCGGCTCGTACGGGCTGCGTGTCGTCGACGTTCAGGGCGATGACGGTGCCGGGAATTTCGCTGGTCACCTGGACCACGTCGCCGTTGACGTAGGCGTCGTCGGTGGACTCGAAATACCGGCCGTCGAAAAACCAGTATCCCAAGTAGCCGAGGCCGGAGAGCACGACCGCGGCGCCGAGTCCGAACAGGCCCCGCCGGCGCGCACGGCCGGGGGACTGCGTGGAGCCCGGGGACTGCGTGGAATCCGCGGATTGCGTGGAGCCCGGGGACTGCGTCGAGCTTGCGGATTGGGTGGCTTGGGACTCGGAAGTCGCTGTAGGTTCTTGCGTGTTCATGGCTTTGTCTGCGTAAGGATTGCGGTAGAAGGTTCTGGGTTGTATGCATCGGCAGGGTGGCCTGCGTCGGCGAGCGAGCCGGACGCACGGGGATCGAAGCTGCCGCCGACCGCGAGCAGCAGGGTCACTCTGGATACGGCCTGGCTGGTCTGGATGTCGACCATGGACTGGCGCGCGGTGAGTACCTGCGTCTCCGCGTTGAGCACGGACAGGTAGCTCGCAAGGCCGGCCCGGTAACGCTCCTCGGCCAGTTTGTAGGCGGCTTCGGTGGCATCGAGCGTCTGTTGCTGATCGAGCCGCTCGCGCTCCAGGGCGTCCAGGCGTGTGATTTGGTCGGCGGTCTGCTGCACGGCGCGAAGGACTGTGTCGTTGTAGCCGGCGATCGCCGCATCGAGCTGCGCCTCGCTCCCACGGTACTGCGCGCGCAGACGGCCGCCGTCGAACAGCGGCAGCGAGATCAGAGGACCGGCACCGTATCCCCCGGCGCTCGACTGCACAAGATTATGCAAGCCGAACGCGCCGAAGCCTGCCAGCGCGCGCAGACTCACACTCGGATAGAACGCCGCTTTGGCAGCGAGGCGCTGTGCATCGGCGGCTTCCACGGTCAGCCGGGACGACAGGACATCGGGCCGGCGCGCGAGCAGGTTGATGGGCAGCGCCGTCGGGACGGGCAGCGCCGCTTCGACGTGAAACACCGGCCGCTGAATGAGTGCGTAGGCGTCGGCGCCTTGTCCGGTCAGCGCGGCGAGCTGGTGGACTGCAAGATCGGCGGCGGCCTGGGCCTGCTCGCGGGCCACGCGTGCCTGCGGCAACTGACCCTCGGCCTGGCGCAACTCGAGCTGCGTGTCGAGCCCTGCGGCGACGCGGCGGCGCGTGATGTTGACGATGTTCTGGCGCTGCGCCTCGGAGCGTCCGGCAATGTCCGCGAGCGCGTATTCGCGGTACAGCTCGACGTAGGCCTGGGCGATGGCGCCGGCGAGCATGAGCCGCGCGTTGTCCACATCGAAGCGGGCGGACTGAGTGAGATCCTGCGCGCGGTGCACGGCGTCGGCCTGGCGTCCCCAGAAATCGAGATCCCAGCTCAAGGTAGCGCCGGCTTGACCTTCCCAGAAGCTGTGTCCCGCGAGCGGCGGGGGGATGAGGTAGTTCTGGGGGGCGCGCTGGTACAACGCGCTCGCATCGAGGTTGGCGCTGGGGAGTAGCCCTGCCTTCGCCGATTGGGCCTGCGCGACGGCTTCGCCCACTCGGGCTTGGGCTTCGGCGAGGGTCGGGCTGTCTTTGAGCCCCAGGCGAATCAGCCGATCGAGCTGTGGGTCTTGAAAGGTATTCCACCAGCCGTCGGCGGCCGGCTCGGCGGCGACGCCGGTGAGACCGACGGCCTCGTTGGCCAAGCGCGGCGGGTGCGGAGCTTCCTTCGGCGGGAGAACACATCCCGCCAAGGCGACGAAGCTCATCAGCAACAGGTTCTTGAGGTACATGGCTTGCCTTAGGCGTCCGCGCCGACTGCTGCTGCTGCCCGCGGCTCGGCGGGCGATTGCAGCGAGGTATTGAGCTTGAGGAGGAGGCGCTGGAATTCCTGCACCTCGGCGCTGCTGAAGTCGGCCAGCGCCAGGTTGAGCTTCTCGACGACCAGGGGAATGAGACGCTCCACCGCTTCGCGGCCCGCCGGGGTCAGCTGCAGCTCCACCTTGCGCCGATCGCGATCGCGCCGTACCCGCTCCAAAAAGCCGCGCGCCGCCAATTGGTCGATGACGCGCGTGAGGGCGCCGCTGTTGTGGCGAAACTGGAAACAGATGTCCTTGGGGTTGACCGCGATGCCGTCCCGCAGCCACGACAAGATGACGTACTGGACGAAGGTGAACCCGCGCTCCTCGAGCACCGGCTCTATGACATCCAGCATCATGGAATGCGCGCGCTTCAGGAGGTAACCGATGCTGTTCTGCGACCGGTAGGTCGATACTTGGTAATGCTGCTTGGACATTTAATGCCTCGGCATTTACTGCTTAGGCAGTGATTATCCGCAGAATGCGCCGGTTGTCAAACCCTTTTCGGAGCGGCAGCCCGAGGGTGGCCGGTCTCATTGGGGTAAAATCGTTGAATATCTGAGGGTTAGATCGATCCGAGGGTGGGATCGACCGCGCCGCGCCGGGTCAGGGCCCCGCGCGGCTACCGCAGTGCAGCGGCGTGTGCGGTGGCGCCCGCGCGGGTGAACTCGAAGTGCAACAGCCACGCTCGCGAAGCCTGGTCCGTGGCCTGAGCGAACTTCCATTTCCATGCCGCATCGATCGCGGCGCGGGCGAAATACTTGTTTGATCCGCGATTGTCCAAGGTCGCCCCGACGACGTTGCCCGAACGATCGACGATCACACGGACCGCAATCTTGATGACGCCGCGAATCGACTCGCGCGCACTGCGCGATAGGTCGGGAATCTCTTGATGAAGCACCATGGGGAGCGAGGCGGCGGTACTCGCCTTCAGATTCTCCACGGCGGCCGGCGGCGAAACAGGCGGCGGCGATTGAGGAGTCATCGACGCAGATTGCTGGATGTCGGGGTGGGTGTGAAACAGGTGCACCCCAATCCAGACCGCCCACAGCGTGATGATGCCCACCGCGATCGCGGTGACGAGAAATCGTGTCTTGGGCGAATTCTGTGTGAATAGTGCCGGGACCCATGATTCGTTCATGGGCGGCGCGGCGGATGCGGGCGGCGCCGGCGGCGCCTGCTTGAGTTGCGCTGCGAGATCAGCGATCGCGGGACGGCGGCCAGGGTCGCGGTTCAAGCATCGTTGCACCGTATCTACGAATTCCGGCGCAAGGTTTGCGGGCAGGGAGACGCTTTCGGAGCGCTCGCGGGACCACGCCGGCGGCGCCTGTGTGAGAGCCTCGACCAGCGTGATGCCGAGTCCCCAAATATCGCCCGCGGTCGATATCCTGCCGTTCCTGGCTTCCGGAGGGTCGTACAACGAAGGCTTGGCTGTGCTTGCGGTGCGTTCGCCGGCGGGTCGGATCGTGTCGCTCGCGAGCTTCAATTGATCATCGACGACCAGAAAGTTTGGCGGCTTGAGCCCGCCCTGCACCAAATTCTTGCCGTGGAGATAGGCCAACGCATCCAGGGTTGCAGGCAGCAGGTCCCGCACCTCGTCAGGAGTCAGGGCCCGGCCGGGAAGAATTTGAGCGAGATTCTGCTCCGCATGATCCATCACGACGAACAGAAAGTTGTGCCCCCCGAGCTGGCAGCGGCCCGCGTCGAGAAGGCGCATCAGGTGAGGATGCGACAGCGTAGCAACCCTCCTCCAGTGCGCGAGTTGCGCCTCCGTCAGCGCCGGGATAGCCGGCAGGATCTTGATCGCGGCTTGGGCGACGTTTTGCGCCTTGCATTCGGTGAGAAATACCACGCTGTGGTTTGACCGGCCCAGAAAGCGGCGCAGCGGATACACTCCGTTGACAATCCGGCGCTCCCATTCCTTCGTCCAGTCTTCGGCCATCGTCATCCGAAGATATCACCAAGAGGGAGCTGCTGCGGGGATCTCGAGCCCGAAATGGCTCGCCAAGTAATCGGCGATGACGTCAAAGTCATCATCGGAAATCCTCGCCCCCTTGGCGATCATCGAATCGATTTTCGCTTCCCATTGTTTTCGCGTGTGCCGCGACCGTGCCACGATCTCGAAGGAGTGGCATTGCGAGCAAGCGCGTTCCACGTCGACCGGGCCCCGGCCGCCGCCGGGAAGACTCGGCGGCGCCTGTGCTACACCGGGAGTGGTCGACAGCGCAAACGCCAGCAGCGTAGCCCCGGTGCCGGGTCCACCTGCGGCAATGACGACGTATTGGCGGCCCCGGATACGGTACGTCATCGGCGTTCCATTCGTCTTTAATTCTCCGGTGGAGTAAGTCCACAGATCTTGGCCCGTCCGCGCGTCGACCGCGTGCAGCGCATGGTCGCCGCCGCCGGCGAACACGAGACCGCCTGCGGTCACGATCACCCCAGCCGGACCGACGGCGCCCAGCTGCGGCGGCAGCGCCGCTCCCGCGAGCGCCGGATGCTTGCGCAACGCCGGATCGTCGCCAAACGGTCTTTGCCAGACCATCCGCCCGTGATTCAAATCGATTGCGTCCAGGTAGGCGTACGGCGGTTTCAGGACCGGTATGCGGTGCCTGATGAACAGCGACTCGCCGCCCGAATCGTTGGGGCCGGCCTCGGGCACATTGCCCTGTGCGTCGGTGAGATCGGGATACACCAGAGCCGGATCGTCATTGACTTTCACGTACAGAATTCCGCCGGCGGGATCGAAGGCGCCGCCGCCCCAATCCGCACCGCCCAGCAGGCCCGGCCGTATCGCGGTGCCTTTCATGCTGGGCGGCGTAAACACCGGGCCGATGCGTACACGATTGAGAATCTCGAGCGCTGCTGCATGCAGCTCGGGCGTCAAATCGGTGGCATCATCCAGCGACACGCCCTGCGGCGCCAGCGGCGGCAGCCCCACCGGCGCCGGCTGCGTCGGCCACGCCTGCTCCCCCGGCACATCGCTGACAGGAACGGGACGCTCCGCGATCGGCCAGACCGGCCGCCCGGAGACTCGATCGAAGACGAAGACAAAACCCTGCTTGGTGAGCTGCACGGCGGCATCGATCCGCCGCCCGCCATGCCGAAGGGTCACGAGAGACGGCGGTCCCGGCATGTCGTAATCCCACAAACCGTGGTGCACCAGTTGACGATGCCAGCGGCGCACGCCGGTCCTGGCATCGAGACACACGAGCGAATCGGCGAACAGGTTCGCACCGAGACGGTTGCCGCCGTAAAAATCGTTGCTGGGCGTGCTGACCGGCAAATAAAGAAGCCCGCGGCGCTCGTCGAGCGTCATCGGCGCCCAAACATTGGTATGCCCCGTATAGCGGTTGGCGCCGTTGCTCCAGGTCTCGCTGCCCGTCTCGCCATCGTGCGGGACGGTATGGAAACTCCACACCCGCCGCCCGGTGCGTGCGTCGTAGGCACGGACATCGCCGGGCGGATCGCGCCGGTAGATCAGCCGATCGGCAACGCCATTGCCGACGATGACGAGGTCGCCGAAGACGATCGGCGGCGACGTATTGGTGTATCGCGCCGGGTCAACCGGCCATTGCAGGCCGTCCAGCAAATTGACGATGCCATGATCGCCGAATTCCGGAACGAGTCGGCCGCTTTGAGCATCGAGTTCGATGAGCCGATCACGGGAATTGAGGAGAACGCGCAGCGCCCGCGTGCGTGCATCGCGCCACACCGCGACGCCGCGATGCACGAAGCCCGTGCCGTTGGGCACTTGCCCCGGCACATACGCCTTTGGATCATACGACCACCGTTCGCGCCCGGACTCCGGATCGAGTGCGACGACTCTATTGTAAGGCGTGCTGAGATAGAGAACGCCGGCCACCATGACGGGCGTCGCCTCAAACATGCCGGGCGAGGTTGCGTACTGGGCCAGCGGCTCCTCGCCCGTGCGCCAGCCCCACGCGAGCGCGAGCTGCGCAACGTTGCTGCGATTGATGTCGGCGACGGACGAATACTTCAATCCGCCCTGATCGCCGCCGTAATACGGCCAGTCCCGATCCGCCGGCTGACCGGCCTTGGCCGCCCATGCGGGAATCGCGAACACAACGGCCAGGCAACACAGGAAAGCCGCCGTCCGCGCCCCGGACCCGGCGCCGCCGCGGACCCGGCAGCTCACATCGCGCGCTTCGAGGCTCCCGACCACTTGTAGATCACTCCGCCGCGCATCACGAATACCACGCGCCGAACCGCCGTGAGATCGCTCAGCGGATCGCCGTCGAGCGCGATGATGTCCGCATCGTACCCCTCCGCCAGTTTCCCGAGACGATCGCCCATGCCGAGGGCGTCTGCCGCCACCCGGTTCGCCGACACCAGCGCCGCCATGGGCGACTGTCCGCAATGCTGCACGCGGCCGATGAACTCCTCCGCGTTGAAGCCATGCGCGCCGGCCGTGGCGTCCGTCGAAAACACCACTTTCGCGCCGGGCGTATGGACCGCGATGGTGCAAACCCTGAAATCCTCAGGCAGATCCCGCTCCATCGTCATCATGCCTTCCTCGGTGTAGTTGCCGACCCCGAGATAGCGCGCTTTGTTCTTGAGGTAGTTTTGGACCACCAGGCCCACCTGCGGACTCAAGATCGCTCCGGCGTGCACGGCGGCCGCGATTTCCTCGGCGCTGGCATAGGTCGCATGCTCGACTTCGTTGCACCCGGCGCGCGCCGCCGCTGCGACCTGCGAGCGGTAGGCGTGCACCATGGATCGAAGTCCGACCGCCCGTGCTTCGTCGCACAGGATGCGAAGCTGCTGCTCGGTGAACGTCGGGGCGGCCCCGGTGCGCTGGCTCGACGATGCAAAAATCTTGATCAAGTCCGCGCCGTCCTCTTTGCGGGCGCGCACCAGGGCGCGCAACTGTTCGGGCGTGGCCGAGGCATCGCCTTCGATGGGTGCGAGCGAGGTGAGCACCCGGGGTCCGGGAAACCCATGATCGCGAATGGCATCGCGCAATGGTTTCTCCATCGGGTCGCCGACGCTTTGCACCGTCGTGAAGCCGCCCATCAACGTATCCCAAGCGGCCTGCGCGATGCCCGTCGCCGCGTCGAGCGGCGGCTCTTCTTTGGTGGCTATCCTGCCGCTGCGGTCGAAATGCGATGCGAGGTGTACGTGGACATCGATCCATCCTGGGAGCACGGTATAGCCGCGCAGGTCGATCATCTGACCCACCCTGGGTGCGGCAAGGGAGGTGATCCGGCCATTGGCGATGCCGATGCGCGCATTGCGCAGCGTGCCGCCCTCACCGTCCAATGCACGGCTGGTCAAAATCACCGTAGGTCCGGCGGGCGGAGCCGGCGGCGGGATCGGTCCTACCTGGCCCAGTGCCCCGCACGATGCAGTCATGAGAAGCGCACAGACAAGCAGACGATTTCGCGACAGATTGCAGGTGTGCCCCCAAGCGGCGCCTCCATCGCCGCCCGGGGGAAACGTCGGACCTTCCATCACCTCAAATTGCGCCCGGCAGCGCCGCACCGTTCGGAGTTCCGAGCCCGGTGCACGCATCCCAGCCTTTTGCCGCTTCGAAGTCCCCGTTACTGCCGCTGATGATGTCTCGCAGCGCCTGCGGTTTGCTGTACAACATCGGATTCAAATATCCCGCGGGAGTCCCGGTCGCCTGATTGATTCTAGCGATCAGGCCGGCCCACAGCGGTGCGACGGCACTCGTGCCGCCGATGACGGCGTCGGTGCCGTCGATCCGCACGTTGTATCCGGTGTCCGGGTCCGCATCGCCGGCCACATCGGGCACTCCGCGCTTGGTGAGGGCGACCGACACGCCGCCGAGATGGGTTGCGGCCTTGCCCATCTGCCAGCCGGGCGTCGGGAAGAAGCTGCTGATGCCGCCGCCGCTCGCGCCGCCGTTCGCGCCGTTCCATACGACCTCACTGGTGATCGCCGTCTGGCTCGCGCGCAGGCTCGTGCCGCCGCAACCGAGGGCGTAGGGGCTCGAGGCCGGAAAGTCCACGTGATCATTGCCATCGCCGACGCCGTCGGTGGATCCGCTGTCGCCGGAGGCCACGCACACGGTGATGCCCATGGCCGCGGCGGCCTGGAAAGCATCGTCCAGCGCCGTCATCGCTTGCGCAGTCCATGTGGACTCGGCGCCGCCCCAACCGATCGAAAGGACTGAGGGCTTGTTCTTCGCGTCGTGAATCGCGGTGGTCACGGCGTCGTGAAAGCCCGCATCCGTGTTGGGAGCGAAGTACACGGCGATGTTGGCCGCGGGCACGATCGACCCGACGACTTCGATGTCGAGCATGACTTCGCCGTCCGGACCATCGACATCTCCGGTGGGGGAGTTGTTGCCGTGATCCACCGAGATCGCCGACACCTTGGGGGAGCCCACGTCAAGTCCCGCGAAATAAGCGTTCAAGTCCGCTGCGCGATACCCGCCGCCGAGTTCGATGATGGCAACGCACTGGCCCTCGCCCGTTCCACTCGGGAAGCCATACAGAGACGCCACCTGCAACGGCGTGAAAGAAATCGGACTCTCCGCATCGGCCTGCATGGTGTTGCCGCTGCCCGCCGGCCGCACTCTGAAATGCGGTTTCGCCTGGGGCCGATTGTCAAGACCCATGACGGCTTCGACGATGCCGTCCAACTCTTGCGGAAGCTGGAGGGCCCCGGTTCGGCCGCGGTGAGTGTTGCCGCGCGAATCCACCATTTTTTGCAATTGAACCGAGAACGCGGCATTGAATTGCTCGACCGTGCCGGAAAGAACGACGGTGCGGCGTGCAGCGTGCTCCTGGGCCACGATGAGACCGTGTGCCGCGGCAAACTTGCGCACCTTCGCCAGATCGCACGGATCGGAAGCGTACTCCTCGGCGAACTCTTCCCGGCTCACGAATCCCACCGAGCGATTTCCGGCCGCAAGTTTGGCTACTCGCATTTGCAGCGCCGTGCGTGCGCATCGCCTGACGATGATGCTCGCTTCAAGCCGTTCCTTGGGGTCCGCCGGCGAGAGTACTTGTGCGCCCGGCATCGCAGTGCGCTCGCTTCCCTTGAGAGTAACTTTGGCCATGTCTTTATCCCTCGCGATGGGTGATGTAATGAATAGCCTGTGCAAGGACGATGGCGCCCGCGACGCGCATCGAGAGTGCTGCGGCGGGTAGATTCAGCAAGTCAGTGAGGCTGATGGTGAGCCACATAGGAAGAGGATTCCCTGGCTGTCGGTCCCCGCGGAGTATCGCGCTAACTCGCGAAGATTGCACCCCTAAATTCTTGCCGGGGGATTGCGTCTTGCCGGGGGCACGCCATGGATACATGCGCTACCGCGCGGAGGGCCCCAGTGAATCGACTAGATCGCGCCACTCGGTCACGTGGATATCCCTCGGAAGTTTTTCTCCGCTCGCCGTGTTCCCGCATATCCAGTCTGCAACACGGCGTGGGTCGTTTTTCCAGGGCCGGCTGCAAAAGCGCTGATCGGGTTCGTGCAACGCCGTCCAGAGATCGATGAGCTGCGTCTTGTCGATGACTGCGTTCGGAGGGTCGTTCGCAATCCACCCGGCCAGCAGGCGCTTGTACCCGATGAGCGGCGCGGCAAGCCGGGGATTCTC
>Ga0307470_10001140_pt1 | contig 10807 bp, 4 predicted proteins | sample atmos_gasesAM3C__FD_204565 | JGI IMG/M metagenome (GOLD analysis project Ga0307470, IMG submission 204565) | Hardwood forest soil microbial communities from Morgan-Monroe State Forest, Indiana, United States - atmos_gasesAM3C_05 | ecosystem: Environmental > Terrestrial > Soil > Temperate forest... | reverse complement strand
CACCACGGTTGCGGGCGGAGGCAAGCTCCGCCCCTACCGCAAGCATGGGGCCGCGATCGCGGGCATCGTGCACGAGCGCGGCTAGACTGTCGCCTTGCGGAACGCTTCCCAATCGTCGTCGACGGCGTCGAGCATGCGGCAGGCGGCGTCGTGGAGCCAGGTTTTCTTGCCGGGGAGGGCGGCGAGGAGCGCTTTGGACCGCTTGGTTCCCAGGTGGACGTTGGCGGTCTCCCAGCCCATGGCGTGGAGGAGGCGCTCCTCGTCGCGCTCGCCGGGGAGCTCGGAGAGCTCGATCCGCGAGCAGTCGGGGGCCAGCCGGCGCACGATCCAGCGCCGCTTGACCCGGAGGCAGGGGTCGGGGCAGCGGATCGCGGCGTCGACGATCTCCTGGTAGCGGATCGCCGCGCCGCGGCCGCCGCGCGCCCAGACGGCGGCCGAGGGGGCGAGCGCCTTGGCCTCGCGCGCGACCGCCCCGCCATGCCACTCGGCGAGGGCGACGTAGCGCTCGCGGCCGAGGCTGCCCAAGCCGGCGACGCGGTGGATGATGCGGTGCGGCAGGCCGGGGGTGGGGAGCATCGCGGCGAGCGCCCGCGCCACGCCGGCCGGCGGCTCGCCCGCGCGGTCCGGCCGGCCGCCGGCGAGCTTGTGCCAGAACGCCGCGGGATCGCGCAGGCGGGCGACCGCCATCTCGCGGAGAGCCGCCGAGTGCTCGGCGAGAACGAACGGCCGGCCGCCGGCTAAAAGGGCGTCGCGGTAGCCGGCGAGGATCGCCGTCTCGGCCTCGTGCGCCCGCAGGCGGAGGTGATGGTCGGCGATCGCCACCTCGGCGCTGGTCGCCAGGCGCACGAGGTCGTTGGCGGCGGCGAGCCGGGCGGCCTCGTCGAAGTCGTTGATCCCCCACACCAGCCGCCCCTCGGCGTCGCGCCAGGTGCCGAAGTTCTCGACGTGGAGGTCGCCCACCGCGAGCAGGGCGGGGCGGCGCGCGAGCCGGGGGCAGACCTCCGGCCAGCGCTCCGCCCAGCGGTAGTAGGTGGCGCGCAGGAACGAGAAGCGGTCGGCGCGCATCGCCGCGTGCTTGGCCTCGACGTCCTCCGGCACCAGCCGGAGGACCGTTCCCAGCCAGGCCTCGTAGCGGCGCGTCGACTCCCGGATGGAACGCTTCGGCTTCGGGCTCATGGGAGCCCTAGCCTACCGTGACCTCGCTGAGGCAGGCGCGCAATCCCTCCGCCAGGGCCTCCACCTCTGGCGCGCGCAGCAGGTCGTAGTGGCCGCCCGGCAGGACGCGGACCTCGAGGCCGCCCGCCGCCACCGCGTGCCAGGCGTCCAGGCGCCCGGCGAGCGGCCCGTCGGCGGCGCGGAAGAGGGCGAGCGGCCCGTCGTAGCGCGGCAGCTCGTAGGCGCGGATCGCCTGGACGTGGGTGTGGTAGAGCCCCACCAGGCGGCGGAGCTGCACCGGGTCGGCGTCCGGCGGCAGGCCGCCCGCGGCCAGGGCACGGGCGAGGACGAGGTCGAGCCGCGCCTCCGGGGCGAGCGGCGCGAGCTCGGCGACGGCGAGGTCGAGAGGGCGGCCGGTCATCCCGGCGACGTCCCGCGCCACCACCAGGAGCGAGGAGAGGTCGTCGACCGGCAGCGCCCGCTCCGCCGGGGTGAGCGTCGTGGGGTCGATGAGGGCGAGGAGGGCGACCGTCTCGCCGCGGGCGCGGAGCTGGCGGGCGATCTCGAGGGCGACGAGGGCCCCGAACGACCAGCCCCCCAGGTGGTAGGGGCCGGCGGGCTGGACGGCGACGATCGCCTCGCGGTAGACCGCCGCCATCTCCTCGATGCGGGCGAAGGGCGCCTCCCCCTCCGCCAGGCCGCGCGCCTGGAGGGCGTAGAACGGCCGCCCGGCGAGCCGGCGCGCCAGGTCCTGGTAGCAGAAGACCGCCCCGCCGATGGGGTGGACGCAGAAGAACGGCGGGCTGCCGGCCTCACCGGCCTCGAGCCCGGCGAGAGCTCCGGTCGACAGCGGCACCAGCGGCGACCAGGCCTCACCGCCCGCCCCCTCGCGGCGCAGCACGGCGGCCAGCCGCTCGATGGTGGGGGCGCGGAAGAGGGTGGCGAGCGGCAGCTCGCGGCCGAAGCGGCGGGCGAGCCGCGCCATCAGGCGGACGGCGAGGAGCGAATGCCCGCCGAGCTCGAAGAAGCTCTCGGTCACCCCGACCTCCGGCCGGCCCAGGAGCTCCTCCCAGATCCGCGCCAGGGCGAGCTCGACGCCGTCGCGGGGAGCCACGCGCAGGCCGCTCGGACGGACGCCGGCGCCGCTCTCCAGGCTGGCGAGGGCGCAGCGGTCGACCTTGCCGTTGGGGTTGAGCGGCAGCTCGGACAGGAGGACGAACGCCGCCGGCACCATGTGCTCGGGCAGCCGGCGGCCGAGGGCGGCGCGCAGCCCCGCAACCTCAGGGGCGCTCGGCGCGCTCGCGGCCGCGGCGTCCGGAGCCGCCGGCCGCGCGGTGTAGAACGCCGCGAGCTCGGGCTCACCGCTGGCGCCGCGGCGCAGCACCACCGCCGACTCCTCGACCGCCGGGTGGGCGGCGAGGGCGGCCTCGACCTCCCCCAGCTCGATGCGGAAGCCGCGCAGCTTCACCTGCTGGTCGCGGCGGCCGAGGAACTCGAGCTCGCCCGCCGAGCCGCCACTCATCCGATACCGGGCGAGGTCGCCGGTCGCGTACAGACGAGCGCCCAGCTCGCCGAACGGGTCGGGCACGAAGCGCTCGGCGGTCAGCTCGGGCCGGCGGAAGTAGCCGCGGGCGAGGCCGGCGCCGGCGAGGAAGAGCTCGCCGACCACCCCGGGGAGCGCCGGCTGGAAGTAGGGATCGAGGACGTGGGCCGTGGTGCCGGCGATGGGGCGGCCGATCGACGGCTCGCGGTCCACGCCGGACGGAGCGCCGGACGGAACCAGCGCGAAGGTCGAGTAGGTGGTGTCCTCCGACGGGCCGTAGAGGTTGAAGACGCGCTCGACGTGGCCGGTCGCGTAGACCGCCGCGACCAGCTTGCTCCCCAGCGGCTCGCCCGGCAGGTTGACGGTGCGCACCGACGGCGGCAGGGCGCCCTCGCGCAGCAGCTCAGCGACCGCCGAGGGCACGGCGTTGACGAGCGTCACCTCCCCCGCCGCCGGCAGCCGCGGCAGGGCGAGCGAGTTCTCGGCGAGGACGATCCGCCCGCCGTGGGCCAGAGTGAAGAAGAGCTCGAAGACCGAGACGTCGAAGGCGATCGAGGTGCCGGCGAGGATGGCGCCTTGACCGTCGATCCCGATGTCCTGGACGAAGAGCGGCGCCGCCCAGGCGAAGAAGGCGAGCACGCTGCGGTGCTCGATCGCGACCCCCTTCGGCCGCCCCGTCGAGCCCGAGGTGTAGAGCACGTAGGCGAGGTTGCCGGGGAGCGTGCGCACGGCGAGCGGCGCGGCGCTCTGGCGCGCGATCGCCGCGGCCTCCGCCGGGTCGTCGAGGCACAGCACACGGCCGAGGTCCGGGCCGCCCGTCCAGCCATCCATCCAACTGATCGCGAGCGGCGCCCGGGTGTCCTCCAGCATGAAGCCCAGCCGCTCGGGCGGATAGGCGGGGTCGAGCGGCACGTAGGCGCCGCCCGCGGCGAGCACCGCGAGGAGGGCCACCACCAGCTCCGGCGAGCGCGGCAGGCAGACGCCGACCAGGGTCTCGGGGCCGACGCCCAGCTCGACGAGCCGTCGCGCGAGTCGGGTGGCTCGCGACGCGAGCTCGCCATAGCTCACCCGCTCCGCGCCCCAGACGAGGGCCTCCGCCTCCGGACGGCGCGCCGCCCAGGCGAAGAAGCCGGCCTGCAGAGCAGCAGAGGATTCGACGCCCGGCGCGCCGCCGCTCCCCCACTCGGCGAGCTGCCGCCGCTCCGCCGGCGAGAGGAGCGGCAGCTCGGAGAGCCGCGCCTCCGGCCGCTCCGCCCAGCCCGCGAGGACGGCGCGGAGCCAGCCGTCGAAGCGGTCGATGGTGGCGGCGTCGAAGAGGTCGACGTTGCGCTCCCAGTGGCCGGCGAGGCCGCCGGCGCCCTCGGTGACGAAGAGGCTCAAGTCGAACTTGGCGGTGCGCGAGCCCTCGCTCGGGGCCGCCTCGAGGGTGAGGCCGGCGAGGTCGAGGGCGCCGATCGGCGCGTTCTGGAGGACGAACATCACCTGGAAGAGCGGCGAGATGGCCAGGCTGCGCTCCGGCGAGAGCTCCTCGACCAGGCGCTCGAACGGCAGGTCCTGATGGGCGTAGGCGCCGAGCGTCGCCTCGCGGACCCGCCCGGCGAGGGCGGCGAAGTCCGGATCGCCCGCCAGCCGCGTGCGCAGCGCCAGCGTGTTGACGAAGAAGCCGATCAGGTCCTCGATCTCGCGGTGGGTGCGGTTGGCGACCGGCGAGCCGACGACGACGTCGTCCTGCCCGCTCACCCGCGAGAGCAGCGCAGTCAGGGCGGCGAGGAGCGACATGAAGAGGGTCGTTCCCTGGCTGCGGCCGAGGGCGCTCCAGCGCCGCGCGAGATCGCCCGCGACGAAGAAGGGGACGGGCGCGCCACGGAAGGTCTGCACCGGCGGGCGCGGCCGGTCGAGCGGCAGCTCGAGGACCGGCGGCGCGCCGGCGAGGCTCCCCCGCCAGTAGGCGATCTGCTCGGCCAGCACGTCGCCGGCGAGCCAGGCGCGCTGCCAGAGCGCGAAGTCGGCGTACTGCACGGGGAGCGGCGGCAGGATGGCGGCGCCCGGCGGCACCCGGCCGCTCGCCAGCGCCGCGTAGAGGGTCCCGATCTCGCGCACCAGGACCCCCAGCGACCAGCCGTCGGAGACGATGTGGTGCATGGTGAAGAGCGCCGCGTGGTCGTCGGGCGCCAGGGCGAGGAGGGTCGCCCGCACCAGCGGCCCGCGGGCGAGGTCGAAGGGCCGCGCCGCCTCGCGGCCGGCGAGCGCCCGCGCCTCGCGCTCGCGGCGCGCCGGGGGCAGCGCGGTCAGGTCGAGGATGGCGAGCCCCGGGCTGGCACCAGCACCTCGCGGCGGCGCGATCACCTGCACCGGCCGGCCGTCGACCTCGGCGAAGGTGGTGCGCAGGGTCTCGTGGCGCGCGACCACCGCCAGGTAGCTGGCGGCGAGCGCCGCGCGGTTCAGTCGGCCGCGCAGGCGCAGCGGGATCGGCATGTTGTAGTACGGCTTGCCGGGGTCGAGCCGGTCGAGGAACCAGAGCCGCTCCTGGGCGAAGGAGAGCGGCGGATCGCCGCCCCGCGGCAGCGGGCGCAGCGGAGGCGCGGCCGGCGCCAGGCCCTGCTGCCGCGCCACCTGCGCCTCGATGGCGCGCGCCAGGTCGCCGAGCACCGGCAGCTCGAAGAGGCGGCGCAGGGGGAGCTCGATGCCGAAGGCGCCGCGGATCCGCGACACCAGCTGGGTGACCAGCAGCGAGTGGCCGCCGAGCTCGAAGAAGCTGTCGCCGGCGCCCACCCGGGGAAGGCCGAGGAGCTCCGCCCAGAGGCCGGCGAGCATCTCCTCGGCCGGCGTCCGCGGCGCCACGTAGGCGGCGGCGCCGCCGCCCCCCTCGCCGGTCTCCGGCGGCGGCAGGGCCGCCTGGTCGAGCTTGCCGTTGGCGTTCAACGGCAGGCCGGCGAGGGCGACGAAGAAGGCCGGCACCATGTACTCGGGGAGTGCCCGCTTGAGGTCGAGGCGCAGCTCGTCGAGGTGCAGGGCGCCGGGCGCCTCGGGCACCACGTAGGCGACGAGCCGCTTCGACTGCGCCGGGCCCGGCACCGCCACCACCGCGGCGTCGCGCACGCCGGGGTGGCGGGCGAGCATGGTCTCGATCTCCCCCAGCTCGACGCGGAAGCCGCGGATCTTGATCTGGCCGTCGATGCGGCCGAGGTACTCGATGGTGCCGTCCGCCAGGTGCCGGGCCAGGTCGCCCGTTCTGTAAAGGCGCGCGCCCAGCGCGCCGTTCTGATCACCGCGCGCGCCTAGCGCGCCGTTCCGATCACCGGCGTAGGGGTCGGGGACCATCTTCTGCGCCGTCAGCACCGGGTCGTTCAGGTAGCCGCGGGCGACGCAGGCGCCGCCGGCGTAGAGCTCGCCGCGCACCCCGACCGGCACCGGCTCGAGCCGGGCGTCGAGCAGGTGGATGCGGACGTTGGCGATCGGCCGCCCGACGGTGGGGATCGCCGGCCAGCCGCGGGGCTCGCCGGCGAGCGAGAGCGCCGCCACGACGTGGGTCTCCGAGGCGCCGTACTGGTTGTGGAGCGAGCAGCCGGGAAGGCGCTCGAAGAGGCGGCGCACCGCCGGCGTCACCTGGAGCTGCTCGCCGGCGGTGATGACCTCCTTCAGGCGCCGCGGCAGGCGCGCCGCCTCGCCGGCGGCGTCGGCCAGGTGCTTCAACGCGGCGAACGGCAGGTGGAGGCGCTCGACCTCCTCGGCCTCGAGGAAGGCGGGGAGGCCGAGGACGTCGCGCCGCGTCATCTCGCTCGCCACCACCAGCGTGCCGCCCGAGCACCAGGCGGAGAAGATCTCCTGGAAGCTGACGCAGAAGCCGAAGGTGGAGAACTGCACGGTACGGGCCCGGCCGGCGAGCGGCGAGCCGCGGAGCTGCCAGGCGAGGAGGTTGGCGAAGGCGCGGTGCGGCACCACGATGCCCTTGGGCTGCCCCGTCGAGCCCGAGGTGTAGATGACGTACATCGGGTTGTCCGGCTCGACGCCGATCCCGACCAGCGCCTCCGGCCCCACCCCGCGCCGCCTGAGGCCGTGGGCCATGCGGTTGGCGCGCGCGTTGAGCTCGCCGTAGGTGAGCCGCTCGCCGGCGAAGGTGGCGGCGAGCCCCGCCGGCGTCCGCGCCGCCTGCTCCTCGACCCAGCGGTGGACGCAGACCGCGGGGAGCTCCGCCGCCGCCGTCTCGTTCCACTCGGCGAGCATCTGGTGGCGCTCGGCGGCGGCGAGCAGAGCGTAGGCGCCGAGCGGGCGGTCGGGGTCGGCGGTGGCGGCGGCGAACAGCGCCTCGAGATGGGCGAAGAAGCGGGCGATCGTCGAGGAGTCGAAGAGGTCGGTGTTGTGCTCGATCTGGCCGCCCACGCGGTCAGCGTCCTCGGTCCAGAAGATGGTGAGGTCGAACTTCGCCGCCTTGAGGCCGACCTGCATGCCGGCCATCGTGAGCTCGCCCGCCGGCAGCTCGCGGCGGGGCTGGTTCTGCAGCACGCACATGATCTGGAACAGCGGGTTCCGGCTCATGTCGCGCTCCGGCTGCACCTCCTCGACCACCCGCTCGAAGGGCAGGTCCTCATGGGCGTAGGCGCCGAGGGTCACCTCGCGGACCCGCCCGAGGAGCTGGCGGAAGGTGGGGTCGCCGCCCAAGTCGGTGCGCAGCACGATGGTGTTCGAGAAGAAGCCGATCACCCCCTCGACCTCGCTCCGGTTGCGGTTGGCGATCGGCGAGCCGATGGGGATCTCCGCCTGGCCGGTGGTGCGGTAGAGGAGCGCCTGGAAGCCGGCGAGGAGGATCATGAAGAGCGTCGCCCCCTCGCGGCGGGCGAGCTCGTTGACCGCCCGCGACAGCTCGGGGGAGAGGCCGATCGGCCAGGCGTGGCCGCGGAAGGTCTCGACCGGCGGCCGCGGCCGGTCGGGCGGCAGCTCGAGGCCGGCGCTCCCCGCCAGGCGCTCGCGCCAGTAGGCGAGGTGGGACTCGAGCACGGCGCCCGAGAGGTACTCGCGCTGCCACACCGCGTAGTCCGGGTACTGGATGGCGAGCGGCGGGAGCGGCGACGGCCGGCCGGCGGAGAAGGCCGCGTAGAGCGCCGCCACCTCGCGCATGAAGACGAGCTGCGACCAGCCGTCGGAGATGATGTGGTGGAGGGTGTAGACGACGGCGTGATCGGTCGGCGAGAGGCGGTAGAGGAGGGCGCGCAAGAGCGGCCCGCGGGCGAGGTCGAAGGGGCGGCGGGTGGCGGTGCCGGCGAGGCGGTCGATCTCCCGCTGGCGTCCGCCCTCGGCGAGGCCGGTCAAGTCGATCAGCGGCAGCTCGACCGGCTGCGGCGGCGAGACGATCTGGTACGGACGGCCCGCGTCGTCGCCGAAGGTGGTGCGCAGCGACTCGTGGCGGGCGACCAGCGCCTCGAGCGCGGCGGCGAGCGCGCCGAGGCGCACCGGGCCGAGCAGGCGCGCGGCGCCGGGGATGTTGTAGAAGGCGGTGCCGGGCTCGAGCTGGTCGAGGAACCAGAGGCGCTCCTGGGCGAAGGAGAGGGGGACCTTGCCGAGGGGGCGCGGCACCGGCCGGATCTCCCGCCCGCCCGCGGTGGCGCGCTTCTTCTCCTTCAGGCGTTCGACGATGGCGAGCAGCCGTTGGGCGGGGAGCTTGCTCACCCAGTTCGACATTTCGGCCATGGCTTCCCTCTCGGCCCTCGGCTCACCGGGCCGGAGACATGCGGCAGGGACGGAGTGCTCCCTCCGCCTTCCATGGTGAGGCCGGCCCGCCGCGCCGAGCCGTCGAATGGCCCGGCCGTCGAGCCGCCCGCAAGCTGGCGGGCTACCTATTACAATGGCCCGTCGTCAGAGAGGAGATCGGCATGCTGAGCAGCGAGACGCGAGGCGAGGTGGTGGTGCTGCGGATGGAGCACGGCAAGGCCAACGCCCTCGACCTCGAGCTCCTCGAAGCGATGAGCTCCCGGCTGGCGGAGCTGGCGGACCGCGCGGGATCGGCCTCCCTCCCGCTGGTGCTCACCGGCAGCGGCACGATCTTCTCCGCCGGGGTCGACCTCTTCCGCCTGCTCGCCGCCGAGCCCGGCTATCTCGCGCGATTCCTGCCGGCGCTCGACGCGGCGCTCGGCGGGCTCTTCGCCTTCCCCCACCCGGTGGTCGCCGCGATCAACGGCCACGCCATCGCCGGCGGCTGCATCCTGGCTCTCGCCTGCGACCACCGGATCCTCGCCGACGGCAAGGGCCGCATGGGCGTCACCGAGCTCCAGGTGGGAGTCCCCTTCCCCGCCCTGCCGCTCGAGATCGTGCGCGCCGCCCTCCCCCCGCACCACGCCCAGGAGGCGATCGTGACCGGCCGCACCTACGCCCCCGCGGAGGCCCTGGCGCGCGGCTTCGCCGACGAGCTCGTCCCCCCCGAGCGCCTGCTCGACCGCGCCTGCGAGGTCGCGGCGGCCCTGGGCGCCATCCCGGCCGCCAGCTTCGCGCTGACCAAGCGCCAGCTCCGCCGCCCCGCCCTCGAGCGCGTCCAGGCCCTGGCCGACCTCCAGCCCGAGGTGGCCGCCGTCTGGTCCGCCGAGGCGACCCACCGGACGATCCGCGCCTATATCGACCGCACGATCCGGCGGGGATAAGGAAGGAGCCCGCGGTGGGAAATGTCCCCTCCGATCAGGCCGCGATCAGCCGGATTCATCCGGCGCCTCCCCATAGCACGGGCATTCATGCCCGTGCCGGCACTGCCCCCCGCGTTCCGGCCACCTTCTCCTCCGGCTCCACCTCTCCAACCGCCAGGCAGAACGGCAGCGCCATGGCGAAGAGGGCGAGGCGCTGCACCTCGGTGTCCCCCCAGTTGTTCTCGAACAGGCCGGCGATGTTGAAGGCGACCAAGGCGAGGACGGCGCCCAGGTAGAGGTCGGCCCGCGGGCCGGCGAGGCCCCCCTCGCGCCGGTAGCGCCGCACGGCCGCGGCGATCGCCGCCCCGTTCATCCAGAGGTAGGCCGCGAGCGCCAGGAGGCCGCTCTCGGCGCCGAGCTGGAGCAGGCTGTTGTGGAGGTGGGGCACCCAGTAGCGCGGCGCCGTCGGGTGGCGGTAGATCGCGTAGCGGCGCTGCACCTCGTCGGGCCCCATGCCGAAGAGGGGGCGCTCGGCGATCATGTGGAGGCCGGCGTCGGCCATGCACAGGCGGTCGTAGTTCGAGGCGTCGCTCAAGTCGAAGATCGAGAGCGCGCGGTGGAAGAGCGGCACCGGCGCGAGGACGATGAAGAGGAGGCCGGCGGGCACGAGCGCCGCGAGGTAGCGCGGCCGGCGCAGGAAGAGGAGCACCGGCGCGGTGACCGCGAGACCCACCCAGGCGTTGCGCGTGAGGCTCCCCAGGAGGGCCAGGTTGATGGCGGCGAGGGCGATCCAGCGGGCGATCTGGTGCCAGCGGCCGCGGGCTCTGCCGGCGGCCATGCCGGCGAGCAGGAAGAGGTCGCCGACGAGGAGCACCCCCGAGAAGGTCATGTAGTGGGAGAAGGGGCCGCGGATGCGGTGCTCGATGCCGCCATAGCCGAGGAAGAGCTGGGCGAGCCCGGCGATCGCCATCCCGGCGACGGCGGCGACGAGGAGGTCGACCACCCGCCGCACGTCGCGCTCGCCGCGCACCAGGAGGGGCGCGAGATAGAGCGTGCCGAACGACATCAGCTCGGAGAGGCTCGCCGCCGAGGCCCGCGGCTCGTAGGAGAGCGCGATCGAGGCCACCAGGCAGAGGAGGTAGAGGGCGAGCGGCAGGAGGATCGGCTCGAGCCGGCGCCACGCGAGGCGCCGGCCGCGCAGCGCCGCCGGGGTGGCCAGGAAGGTGAGCCCGAGGACGACGTTCGAGAGGGCGATGCCGAAGACCGTGCAGAGGTGGAACAGGTAGCCCCAGTAGCCGATCCGCGGCCAGCTCCACCCCGCCGGAAGGGAAGCGCTCCCCGGAGCGGGCTCGGCGACGGCGTCCTCGGCGTTCGGCATGGCGGGGGATCGCCGGCGAGCGTAGGGGATGGCGCGTATTGCGTCAATCGCGCGCGAATCCGCCGCTCGGCTCGGTCCCCCTGCGGGCGGCCGCCTTCGGGCCCCCCGCCCTTCACGCCCTTC
>Ga0307470_10001139_pt1 | contig 10807 bp, 12 predicted proteins | sample atmos_gasesAM3C__FD_204565 | JGI IMG/M metagenome (GOLD analysis project Ga0307470, IMG submission 204565) | Hardwood forest soil microbial communities from Morgan-Monroe State Forest, Indiana, United States - atmos_gasesAM3C_05 | ecosystem: Environmental > Terrestrial > Soil > Temperate forest... | reverse complement strand
TGTTCTTCCGTCCGCAGAAACTGACGTTGCACGAGGGGACGCTGGTGGCCGCCGATGAGGAGACTGTCTGCGCCTTGAGCACCAGGCCCCTGTCGCCGTTGGTTTCAATACTGGGGCTGCCGTCCGCAGCGGAGATCGACGTGTTGAGCGAGGCCAATGCCGGCCTGTACCGGGAGCGTAGCGATGCGTTCGACATGGCGTTCGATCTCACCGCAGGCCGACGCGGCCTCGCTGCGCTCGGCGATGTCGTCACGCGTTGGGTGCGCCATCTCCTCGCGGTTGATGTCGAGATCGAGGCGGTGACCGAACTGCGCGACGTTACTCTTACCTGGTATGTCGGTCTCGACGCCAATGCCACGCGAATCGGAGATGCGCTGTGGCACGGCGAGGAACTCGATCAAGAGACGCGGGAGTTCGTGATCGGCCTTTATCGCCTGACCTTCGCCGACGATGCAGAAATTGTCGAGGAGGCCAGGGGTGAGCCGACTTATTTGATTGCGGCCATGTCGCCCGACTGGGTTATGCGGTTAAAGCCGCAGAACCTCATCACCGGCCTGCCTATGCTCCGCGGCACCGGAGTCCTGAATTGAACTCGCGGGGCGGCGAAGTGACATCGACGGCGCTGGCCCGCATTCCCGTCGGCGTCGTCGTCGAACGTCACAAGGCAACGAGTCCATGGCTTGATTTCTTGTGTCGACCGGTCTCAGTGCTCGCAGGTGTGCCTGCTGCGGCACCTTGGACGGTGATTAGCTCCGAGGGAGACGTGACGACGTTCTACGCCGGTGAGGCGGCGATCGAGCTTTACCGAACCGAAACGGCCAACTATCGCGACAACCTTGCGTCAGGCACGCCGCTGTTGTGGGTGGTGCTCCGGCCGGCGACCGGAAAGGCAGGATTCGATCTGCTCATGGTCACGGCGGATCCGGCGGAGGGTGAGGCGCTGACGGGGGCCGGCAGCGATCTGGTCGAGACCGTGCCGATGCCGGTTCCGATCGGCGAGATCGTGGCGAGCTTCATCGCCGAGCACCATGTCGAACACTCGTTCATCAAGCGCCAGCGCGACCGATCCACGCCGCGGTCGCCTGGCCGCCGCGCCAGCGGTTCGGAGGACGGGGGATGAGCGAGTCTGAAGACTTCCTCTCCCGCTGGTCGCGCTTGAAGCGTGAGTCTCGTTCGGAGGAGAGCGGCATCGGCGAGAAGCGAGCGGCAGACGCATTGCCGGATGCCGATATTCCGCCGGCCGCCGCTTTCGATCCGGCATGCTTGCCGCCAATAGAATCTATCGTTGCCGACAGCGATATCCGGCAATTTCTTCAAGCTTGCGTGCCCGCGGAATTGACCCGCGCTGCGCTACGCAGCGCCTGGACCGCCGATCCGGCGATTCGCGATTTCATCGGTATCGCCGAGAGCCAGTGGGACTTCAACGACCCTGCCACCATACCGGGATTCGGTTCGCTCGGAGCCGCGGATTACGCACAGAGTATTGCGGCTCGTGCCCTCGGAAGCCTGAACAGTGCCACCGATGGGGTACCGGAAAGCTCCAATGTTGTCGGGCAGCCCGCATTGACGAACGTCGATTGTGAATCGTGCGAACCCGTCGATGGAGGTGGGCAGGTCCTCCCTTTGCCGGCGGACGGTACCCATGAGGCTGACCTTGAGATGACCGGCGTAGATTCGGTCGCTCAAGACGCCTCCGAAGCGACACTTGCTGGTTCGCGGGCTGGGCGTTCCCACGGCGGTGCATTACCTAAGTAGTTGTTGTGCGCTCGATGCCTATCCCATGGAGTGCTCATCGGCGTTCGAGCGGCCTCACCTCCAATCATCGGAGAGTAGCGTAGATGCAGGATCCAGGGTTGCGGGCCGCCGTAGCGGATGTCGATGAGGTCGATCTCGCGCGGGCGCAGGAATACTCGCTGCTCTCGGCCTTGCTCGTGCGCAGTCCCGATGCCCAAATGCTTGGTCGGCTGGCTCGTCTCCGTGGGGACACCAGTCCATTGGGCCTTGCTCACACGGCACTCGGGGAGGCTGCGGCCCGGACGGACGCAGCAAGCGCGGCGCGCGAGCATTTCAATCTGTTCGTCGGGCTCGGGCGCGGCGAACTTCTTCCCTACGCGTCATACTATCTAACCGGTTTTCTCCATGGGCGCCCGCTCGCGAGTCTTCGCCAGGCGCTTCAGCGTATCGGCGTCGAGCGACTGGATGAGCAGGCGGAACCGGAAGATCATGCCGCGATTCTTCTGGAGATCATGGCAGGTCTTGCCGGGGGGGCAATTCCAGCGCCGGCAGGGACCGACCGTGAATTCTTCGACGACCACCTTGCGCCGTGGCTCGCACGTTTCTTTTCGGATCTGGAGCAGGCTGCATCCGCGGGTTTTTACGCCAGCGTAGGCACCGTCGGTCGAACCTTTATAGAGATCGAAACTCAGGGCTTCCTGCTTCCGCAATAAGCTGCCCACCGGACCTCACTCGAGCGCGAGTATCCCTACGGCCGCCGCGCGGCAACCCGCTTCACCAGTTCTAAAGTCGGACAGCCGACGTGGAGAACGCGACGCTTACCGACTCTTGGAGGGCGGTGTTGAGAATCGCGGCGGCGCCCACCGCGATGACGATGGCAACAACACAGGCGGCGATGAAACTGCGCATGGGCACTTCCAGATTGACGGAGTTTTAAATGAATTCAGCGAAACTCATCGGCGTATGGTAGCGCGAAAAGGCTGAGGGCTCCAATGTCGGTCGACCGCCGCCTCAGCTTGCTACGGGTGACAGCGTGTTGGCGTCGCGGGCCAGAAGCCAGCGGCCGTCGGGCTGTTTGCGGTATATGGTGATCCGATGACCGGCCAGCTCCGTGGCTTCTCCGCCGGCACGCGGTGTTACAGATAACGAGTCCCTGCACAATGTGTAGGCGACTTCGCCGACGATCACGACCTCTTCCAACTCGCTGATGCAACGGATTCGAGATTGCTGGTGGGCGGCCGAGAAGCCGGCGGGGAATCCATCTCGGCCGAACGGCGCTTGACCCGGATTCAGAAACACGACATCGTCCGCCATCAAGCTGAACAAGCGGACAAGATCGCCGGCGTTGACTGCATCAATCCAAATCGTGTGCACCTCGCGAATAGCTCGTTCATCAGATCCCATCTGCAACCTCCACTTCCAAAACAGTCTGGTCATTATTTGCATTTTGGGATCAGTGGACTAAACATCGCAAGCAGCGCGTGGTCCAGATGCGGCGGTGCGAGAGTCGGTTCCCGGTGAAGGCGCAGCCTCAGGGGACCGATGTGGAAGCGAGCGTCACGTTCACCGGTCCCAAGTAGAAGGCGTACTGAGATAGACAGACGCGCAGGAAACCCCGCGCGCCGTATCCTCCCTGGCGCAACACCGAACGGTGCGTCAACCATACGACGCCGGCAGTGCCCGTGAAGAATGCTCGATGCGCCAATCGCATCAGGGCTCGCACCGGAGCAGGCCGGCCCGCTCGCAGCGCGAGTAGCAGCTGCGATTCGAATCCAACGTGGGCGAGCTCATCGGACACGAGGCCACGGCAGAGCGCCGCGAGGCGCCGGCAATTCGTGGCCCCTTCGAGTGCTCGGTAGAACACGATCCCGATCAGCTCAGCGCTGATGAGCATGCTTATGTAGAGCTCCAGACCCGCGAGTCGTCGTACAAGACGAAACACCCGGTCGGTCCAGTCGGTTCTCTTGAGCGCGATATGATGATCCTCCATGAAGGCTCGGAGCAGCGCCGCGTGACGCTGCTCCTCGCGAATGAATAGCTCGGCGATCCGCGTGAGCGCGGGGATACGGCGTCCATTTGCGAAGCGTTGTGCCGCTCGCAGGAACGTACGTCCCTCAGATTGTTCCCCGAGTTGAAACGCCGCGATCGAGCTCGCGATGAGCCGCCGCTCATCGGGCCTTAGAAGATCGCAAAGGCCGTGTGGAACACAACGCGGATGCTGAGCATGGTATTCGAAGTGATTCAGCCAGATCTCGAAATCAACCGGAGACACGCCGCCACCCCTACTGATTCCCTGTACAGGCAAGCAGTGTGCGAGCCGCTTCGGGCAGTTCTGTGGAGGGATTGGGGCAAATTCTGGCAGCGGCACTGCGGCGGAACCCGACTCGGGGCCACAATGCCGGGCAAAAATCTGACTTTTGCATCGCGCCGCGTGTGCTACCGTAGTGGTCTCAGTGGGCCTCATCTGCCCCGGCAAAGATTGTAGGGATCAAGGTGCTAGAGATGCAGCGCTTCATCGTGGACAGCGGGTCGCAACAATATATCGTCAGGCCGCGTCGTTCCTAAGCACGTGGATAGGCCGCTGTGAAACGATTTCTGCTGGCGGCAATTGCCGTGACGCTTCTTGGGTCGACGTCAACGCCCGAGTACAGCATTGAAGCGATACGCTACGCCAATTCACCCGGCGATTCGCTTGCCGAACTCGTCATCGGTGCGCCCAAGGACGAGAAAATCGACACCGTTTACGCCCTTTGGCTGATCCGCGGCGGCGGGCGGAATATTCTCTTCGACAGCGGCTTTCATCGGCAGCGCTGGTTCAAGGAATGGACGATCAAGGATTACCTGCGGCCCGATGAGGCGGTGCGCCTGGCGGGAGTGAAACCCGAGGACGTCACCGATGTGGTGATCAGTCACGCGCACTGGGACCACATGGGAGGAATCGATCTTTTCCCCCATGCGAACATCTGGATTCAAAAGGAGGAATTTCGCTATTACACCGCAGAAGCGTGGCAGCCCGGCGGGAACAGCGGCGGCATCGATCCCGACGACGTCCAGCAGTTGGTGCGACTGAATACCGAAGGGCGATTGCGTTTGGTGGATGGCGACAATGTCGAGATTTTACCCGGAATCCGGGCATACACGGGAGCGCGGCACACGTTTGCCTCGCAGTACCTGAGAGTCGATGGCAATCCATCCTTTGTGCTGGCATCGGACAGCGTCTACCTCTATCGCAACCTCGCCGAGCATAAACCCAGCGCGACGTTCAGCGAGGCGGACTATCCGGCGAATATCAAGAGCCAGGAGCGCATGATTCAGCTTGCCGGTTCCCCCGATCGGGTCGTGCCCGGCCACGACGCACTGCAGTTCCAGAGGTTCCCCACCAAAGGACGAGTAGCCAAAATCAAATAGCTGGCGGGCATTGTCGCAGACATGGCACAGGATCGATCCACAACCTGCATTGTGCCGATCGGTAGCCACAGCGGATCCACAGCGAGCGCCGGCCTCGTCATGCGTCGTCGCAGGCCGCCGGCCGCAGCTGCCGGCGTTTCCGCGCGACCTCAACGGCGATTGTTTCCGCCCGTCGCAAACATGATCTCTTCCTTCCCGAGCATGCCCTTGTGCGTTGTGCTCGTATCCATCATGTCGAATACTTTGGTTTGATACGCGATGAATTCGTCGTGGGATACCGTGCCATCTGCGTCGGTATCGATCTTGTGCATCATGGTCTTGGTGCGAAGTCCGCGCGCATAGCCGCCGGTTGCGAAGGAGACCATGTCACCGCCGTCGGTACTGATGAATTCTTTCGCATCGACCTTGCCGGACTTGCCCTTATCCAACATTGCAAACGACCTTTCTTGAAAGGCAAGCCATTCGTCCTTCGATACCATGCCGTCGCCGTTGGCATCCATCTTATGCATCAATTTCTCGCTGCGAAGGCCGCTGGCGTAGCCTCCCGTGGCGAATGACACCATGTCCTCCGCGAGCGTCGCAGCGGAGAAAGGAACTGCTAACGCGAAAGCTATCGCAACGGCAGGGCGAATTGAGTGTGACTTAAACATTGCTGATCCCCCCTTGTTTTTAACACTGAGTCGACCGGCTATCAGGAGGCATTATTACAGCGCCGGCGCCCATCCCATGACGAGAATGTCAATTTGTGCTCCAGCCCGAGGGTACTCGCCCCAGCCGAGCATCATAAAGTTCAGTGAAATGAAGGTTCTAGAAGAACGCCCCATGGCTCCAATGGCCCAGTGTGCAGTGCGCAATCAATTTTCACTCGCCTTGTTCCAGGGGCGCTGCGCGCATCCACGGCAGCCCTCAGTTAGGTCGATTTTGTGGACCGCGAAATCACCGCAGTCAGCCTCGTACCGCCCGACGGTGCAGTGGCAATTCGCAACGAGCCCCCGAGCGCCAGCAGTCGTTCTTCCAGACCGATCAATCCCAGCGAAGTCGGCTTGGACCGATCTGCATCGGAGAATCCGCGTCCATTGTCGGTGACAACAATTTGAATCTCGTCACTCTGGAGTTCCCATATATCCACATCCGCGCTTGTCGCTTGCGCGTGCTTGGCAACGTTGGTAAGCGCCTCCTGGATGAGACGGAAAGCGCAATTCGCGCCCTCGGGCGACAATTTCAGAAGCAACTGTTCACCGCGTAGCTCGGTCCGAATGCCTGTCTGCAACCTAAACGAATCGATTTGAGCTCGCGTCGCGCTCGGCGCCGAGCTTTGATCCACGCTTCTTCTCCGTAGGTTTACCGCCAAACGACGGACCGCCTCTTGGGAGGCCGTGACGTGCTCCCGCGATCGGGTTGCCGCCCCTTCCACTTGCTTCGCATCGTCCGGTCTCTTTCTGATTTGATCCAATTCCCAACCCACAACGGTAAGTTCCTGGCCGATGCCCTCATGAAGCTGGCGGGAAATTTCGTCGCACACGTGCTTCTCGGCCGCTTCAGCGCGTTCTCGTAGCCCACGAACTTGCGAGAGGAGAACCGACACTTCGCGTTCATGACGATTACGCAGTCCCACCATCCAGGTCACCGACCAAACGAGCGCGATGGCAACGAAGGTGTTCACCAGCGAAATCCACGTCGGTATGCCAATGTCGACATCGGATAGGTATGTGATGACGATCAGAACCGAGGTCACGAATGCCATTCGAGTCGACATGACTGCATGCGGTACCCACAGGCAGGCTGCCGGCGCCAACACGTAGAGTGCCGAGGCTGCCAAGCCGCGCGGCGTAAAGAAATCGACGATGAACACCGCAACGGCGATCGCCGCGGGCATCCAGTTGAGCAGTCGATTCGAATCCGGCGGACCGAACGCGAGACTGAGCTGCGTACGTTGAGTCCAGCATGTAGTGGTCATGAGTTACCTCTATCGTAAGCGTCCGGGGAAGACGTCTTGCGTTAACCCCTAATTTGTCTTCGGGTCTTCCAATCGGCACGAGCATGCCACTGGGGGCCGTTTCTCAGCCAAATCGTCTAGTGGCTGGAGCTGAGTACCGTATCGAAGGCACCAGCAGATACTCCCGTTGTCGCCATAGACGGAGTTGAAGTCTGCGTAGATTCGAAGCGGTGGCGGCATAGAGATCAGTGTATCAGCGAGGGCTGCCAGCGCTGCGCTCCTGGATCGATTGCTGCACCACGCCAATGTCATCACGATCAAGGGTGACAGTTATCGGCTAACCGCTTCGGCCCTAAAATGTGTCATCCTTCCCTGCGGCAGCGGCCACCGTCGAAGAAGAAATAAGGTAAATACTGTAGACGCCTCGATGCCCGCGACATCCGGTCGTCGCGGCCACATTTCGTGGCGATTGCGCAAAATCTACGCTAAAGTCATCAGTGATTCCTTGGTAGACCGGCCGCCATAGATGGCCGGCAGCAGATCCGTTACAGGAGTAGCAGAATGACAGGGGAAGTCGGGAACTGCCCCCGCAGTGCGTGCATGGGCCTATTCGTGCGACGGCGAGACCGCTCATGTCGCTAGTGCACACGCTCCGATTCATCGCAAACCATCCGCTGAATGCCGGACGAAAACCGCAAGCACTTCTGCGATTCGCACGCTGGCAGATAGCGAGCCGCGTTTCTCCAGGGCAAATAGTATTCGAGTGGATCAACGGCACTCGAATGATCGTGAGGCCCGGAGAAACCGGATTCACGCAGAATATATATTGCGGCCTTCATGAATTCTCCGACATGGCATATGTTCTGCACGCCTTGACGGCGGATGATTTCTTTGTCGATATCGGCGCCAATGTGGGCTCTTACACCATCTTGGCGTGCGCGGCCCGCGGCGCCAGAGGATATTGCATCGAGCCCGTTCCAACGACCTATAGAAGGCTCGTCGACAACGTTCGCTTGAACGATCTGACATCGCGCGTGGTGTCTCTGAACATCGGCGTATCGAAGTCCGACGGCGATCTATTCTTTACGACAGGTGAGAACTGCACTAATCATGTGATTCCGGCGGGCGCGTCGGTCGAGGGCGCGACGCGCATACGGGTGCAGACATTGGACCGCATCTTGGAAAATAATTCCCCCAATTTGATAAAGATCGACGTCGAAGGTTTCGAATCGCAAGTGATCGAGGGAGCCCGGGACACGCTCGCGAACCCGTCACTGCATTCAATCATATTGGAACTCAACGGCAACGGTTCTCGATACGGATTCAAGGATGCCGAGATCGTCGCCAGTCTGGAGAGCAGCGGATTTGCGCCGTATTCATACAATCCGTTTGCCCGAGAGTTGAGCCCTATTGCCGGGAAGAACGGTCGATCCGGAAATACCTTGTTCATTAGAAATTTGGATTTCGTTCGCGAAAGATTGGCCAATACGCCACGCGTAAGGATTGGCGCCGTCAACTTATGATTCATTGCGGCGCGCGGAAATCTCCCTAGACTAGAATTTCTTACCGCGCACAAACCGTCTGAATCTGCGTATCGTGCGTTTGACCAATGGCAGGGAATGCAACGCGCGCTGCTCGCGTGCGGTCCGCTTCTCGAGATTCCACGGGTAGTCACGCGTAAGAAACTGGTCGCGGCGGGTCTTGACGGAGTAACCGAGTATATATGCGCGGCGCGGCTGGTCGCTGGTGTTGACCCCGGCACCGTGAAGCGTACGAGACAGGTGAATCACTGCATCGCCCGCACGCATCGGAACCGCGACGCAATTGGTCAGATCCGGCAGCGAAATTGTCTCTAATCCGTGGATTCGCGGGTCGTTGCGCGGACTTCTGTGCGGATATAACGGCCCAAGGTTGCTGCCACGGATGTATTGCATACAGCCGCTTTCGACTGTGACATCCTGCAAAGGCATCCAGATCGAGATTGATTCTAGGACCCCTGAGCCCTTGTGATGAAATGCATCGTCCTGGTGCCAGGGTGTAGCCGCGCCGTTAAACGGAGGCTTGCTGATGGCATGCTCCAAATCGTTCTCGAGTTTCGGTCCGAGAATTTGTTCGGCGATCGAGCGTGCACTCGAGGCCAGCCTCGTCTGCCGCCACAGCGGCTCGTATTGCGAAGGTCGCAAAAGCTGGGGGAGCGCCAGCCCCTGCTCCGGACTATCCGGCCCAACCATGTCGAATAGGTCGCCTCGATCCCAGCCTCGCCGCTCGGAGAACATGCGATCGAAGGGCGCGCGAAGCGACGCGATCTCTTCGTCAAAGGACAAGCCTTCGACCAAAAGGAAACCGTCTCGACGAAGCGCGACGAGCTGATCTTGACTCACATGCGGCCCGGAATCACCCACGACAGCCGAGTTGCTCGAGCCATCGTACGCGTATCCCGTCATCTGCCCCATAGTCAAGCGCACCTGCCTATCGCAACACAATCGAGGGGACCCAAAGCAAACCAAGCAATCCTCGATTGGCGATTATAGCCAGTATCGACAGCAGCGCCGCACTTCTGGAAGCATCCAAAATAGGCTCCTTGGATTAAGTAACCTTGCTCGGCAGGAAGCCTGGACCGAATACCGGTTCTGGTGCATCGCGGGAGCGTCATCGCTTCCTCGTCGTGTCTACGTGTTAATGCTTTGATTCGAATACGAGGTGGCGTATCGTCAGGGCTTGCAGCATTCTGATCGGCCACGAGGGGTAGCTCATGGAAGAGAACGTTTACGCACCGCCCAAAGCGGCGGTGGCCGATGTGGCCTCGATCAAAAACAATATAGGACTGCGCTTTTTTGCCGTATCGCCCGTCAAACTGGTGGTGCTGTCGAACTGTACCTTGGGGCTCTACCAAATCTATTGGTTCTACAAGCACTGGGCTCTGATCAGGGAGCACTCCGAACCGCACATTGTTCCCTGGGCGCGCGCATTTTTCGGCTTCTTCTGGTGCTACAGTTGTTTCCAATACATCCGGAACGACGAGCGGCAATTCGACATCGAGCCCACACTACCGGCCGGACCATTGGCCATCGGCTGGATTGCAGCGTCCCTGACCTGGCGGTTGCCCGAGCCGTATTTTCTGATCGGCTTTCTGGCACCGCTGCTGCTGGTTCCGGTGCAGCTGCACGTCAATCGTATAAATGCGCTGGTCGCGCCCGATCACGATACGAACACGCGCTTCAGCGGCTGGAATTGGCTGGCAGTGGCAGCGGGCGTAATCTTCCTTGGGCTGGTCATGCTCGGTTTGGCGCTGCCCGCGCGCGGCAGCTAACGAAGCAGGCGCGTGCCGGCGGCTGTGAGGTCGCGCACAGGATTTCAATTCGGTTGCCGGCGCTTCACGTCACCGGGTTATCATATGCCCTCCACCAGCGCAAGGAGCGGACATGGCAACGGAATCGAGCAACCTCTATGCTCCCCCGAAAAGTGCTGTCAAAGACGTCGGTGGCGACGAAACGCTCGGTCTGGCGTCTCGATCGGCGCGCCTGGGGGCCGCCATTCTCGATAGCCTTTTCGGCTTCATCTGGTTCACGCCGTCCTTCATCATGAATTCTGCGATGTTTACGCAACAGACACGCGGCAACCCGCTCGCGCTCTGGATCATCCTCGCAAAAACCGGCGGTTGGTTCTATGCCGGCGTCCTCGGCGCACTGGTCGTGCTCGCGATCGATCTCACCTTGTTGGCGCGGAATG